>Ga0213872_10000100_pt1 | contig 79986 bp, 81 predicted proteins | sample VelepicomBERX_R2_FD_160071 | JGI IMG/M metagenome (GOLD analysis project Ga0213872, IMG submission 160071) | Rhizosphere microbial communities from Vellozia epidendroides in rupestrian grasslands, the National Park of Serra do Cipo, Brazil - RX_R2 | ecosystem: Host-associated > Plants > Roots >... | reverse complement strand
GGGTATTGCCTCCTGGTATGGCCGTAAGTTCCATGGTAAGAACACGGCCAGTGGCGAGACCTACGATATGTTCAAGCTGACGGCGGCGCACACGACACTGCCGATCCCCAGCTATGCAAGAGTGACCAATCTCGAAAACGGTAAGTCGGTGATCGTGCGCATCAATGATCGTGGCCCGTTTCTCAAATCCCGCGTCATGGACATGAGCTACGCCGCAGCGTATCGGTTGGGCTACAACAACAAGGGCTCGGCCCGCGTGCAGATCGACGCGATCATCCCCGGCAGCGAAAAGGGCCCGGGCGCACCGGCGCTTCCCGACGTGGCCGGCATGGCAACAGCCGACCCACTACGGGCCTTTGCTGACCGACCCGACGAATCGCCAAGCGATCTGATCCCATCCCCCGCCGAGATGGCGCCCGAGCCGGCTCCCGTACTCACGCCCGTAACGGTGCCGACCATCGGCACCAAGGAAGGCGTCTGGCTACAGGTCGCCGCCTTCGGTTCGCGCCCAGCGGCCGATGCCTTCCGCGCCAAATTGGCGGCAGAGTGGAACAACCCCTCCGCCCAGCCGGCGGTACAAAATGGCGGCAATATCTGGCGGGTGCGCATCGGCCCGTTTGCGACTTTGGCCGAAGCTAATCAGGTCGCCAGCCAGCTCGGCGCGGCGTATTCGGTTAGGCCGCTGGTCGTCCATTGAACCCGTAAAAAAGCACCGTGCCATGCCCATAAAGAGTTTCGCTGGACAAGGTTTATTTACTTTATAAAGGTTGAGATATTGGACAAAGCTGAGGTTAATGAGATTCTCTATAATGATCTCAATAAAATTGCCTCTAATCTAATAGAGGGGTTTTCGTTAAAATTTAAACAGCAGGTAGACCATTTGAGTTCCCCTTTGTTGCGTTGGGTGGACTTTAGAATGAGGTATGTGGATCAGATACCTAGACCCGTAATTTTCTCTGATTTGTTTCCGAAAAAAGATCTGCCAAAAAGTGCAACAAATGCACTACATGATCTGATAAATAAATTTCAATCTGGAGAAGATGTAAACCCCTATCAGGGGCGAGGGTTGACGTTAAGAAATGATACCAGTGGAGAGAGTCGGGCAAGTAGAACGGATCTGCTTTGGGCAGACTGGAGTATTTTGCACTTTCATCTAAGCGATGAACCAATCCCTGCTAGTCAATATTACTCCCGTTCAGCGGACTACCTATTGTTCTGTATTGTTGGAGGTAATGCTGTCTTATTTATTGATATACTAAGGCATCCAGATAAATTTGGATTTGCTGAGCAGGATTTAATAAACACTATAAGAAGGAGTTGGCCGGAATATTTCGAGGGGTTTAGAATTAATGGCGTACTTTTGAATGAAAGTAAGTCTAATGAAGAAATTCATACGCTGAGAGAAAGTGGCATAGCTTATTTTCTGACTCACGCTGGCTCAGCGTATATGCCGCCAGGGATGGGAGTCACTTCTGCGTCCACGGCAGGCAAGGCTACACTGGCAGTAAATAGATGCAGATTGTTGGTAAGACATTTGGCCGAACAAATATGTGAAGAGGGCGGTCAGTTTGCACGTGAAATGAGTGAGTTAGGTGTCTTAAGTCCTGAATATTCTTTGGCGCTAACTAAGCGAGGATTGGCGGTCTACGAAAGCAATTCAAAGAGAGGGTTCCTATTGCCTCAACCTGAAGTTAGTTCCAGTTCGGTTGGACTCACAGAGCTAAGTGATTACATGTCTCCGTCCTGGGTGCTGAATTCACTACGAGATGCTACGCTAGAATAATTGTCAGGTTCATATCGCCACAGATTGTGCTCCTGTTGTTCAGGTTAACAGGCACAGATGATGTTCCACGTGGAACATCATCTGTGCCTGTTCCTTATGGCGATACCCTCGACTCCGGCGTCTTCATCACCTCATGCAGTTGTGCGCCCAATGCCGCTGCATCTTGCTCACTCGCCAGCATCTCAATCCGAATCTCGAAGCGGCCACGCCCGACGGGGTGCAGCTTGGCATCGTAGCCGGCGCTGCGTAGCGTGTCGTACCAGTTGAGTGCTTCGGCCTGCGAGTTCACCGTGGCAACGGTCAGCCTGTGGTGGCTGCCGGCCATCGCAAGCCCATGCCCCGGCATGGGCTCGGTCTGGGGCGCCCATTCTTGTGCAACCTTGGCCGGGTCGACCTTGGCGACGGGCTGGGCAGGCTGGTCTTTCGGCACGACGAAGAAGCTATCCGGTTCGTCCATGGTCAGCGCCGATTCGCCAGCATGCGCGACGCTGATCTTGCCTTCGAGCAGGCAAACCAGATCGCGCTCGTTGTCTGACTTGCCCCAGATATCGGTACCGCGAATGCCCGCCGTGATGGTGGCGACATGGATGGCGACCTCGCGCTGCCTTTGTTTGGCGAGCAAGGCGGTGGTGAAGCGGAATGCGCCCTTGATCACGTCGAGCGTGGCGGTGAAGGGCGTTTTGCTGCCGTCGGAGACATTCAAGTTTTCCAGCCTGAACACCGCGTCTTCACCGAGTTTGACCTGGCTGCCTTCTGGCAGGCTGATCAGAACGCGTGCGCCATGCCCCGTGCGGATGATATCGTGGCTATCGAGACGCATGCCGGGCGCCAGTGGCCGCATCTGCGCATTGTGTTCGATCCAGGCCGGCATATTGACAGCGGTCACCGTGCTGGGTGCGGCCAGCGCGCCCATGGCGGTGGCTGCAACACAGAGGGTGGCTACAAAAGGAATTCGCATGACTCGGCTCCGTGAGTTGCGGGGCAGGGAGTCTGTTGGGCCAGATTCGTCGATGCCTCCCACTTTCTTGGGCCGACGAGGTCAAGTCCGACAGGCTTCTAGTGCTCGGTTATAATCGCTACTTTGTCGCATTACGATGGTGCTAGGAACCCGCTCGAAATCGAGCGCGAACAGGTTCCCGGTACGCACCCTATCTGCATCAGGATAAACCACATGCAAGAGCATTACCGCCCTACAGATGTTGAAGCCGCCGCCCAGGCGCATTGGGAGGCGCGCGATGCCTATCGCGTCGTCGAAGACAAGAGCAAGCCGAAGTTCTATGCCTGCTCAATGCTGCCCTACCCCTCGGGCAAGCTGCACATGGGCCATGTGCGTAACTACACCATCAACGATATGCTGGCGCGTCACCTGCGCATGCGTGGCTACAATGTGCTGATGCCGATGGGCTGGGATGCCTTTGGCCTGCCGGCCGAGAACGCTGCGATCGCCTACGGTAAGAGCCCTGCCGAGTGGACCTACGCCAACATCGACGACATGAAGACCCAGTTCAAGCCACTGGGCCTGATGTTCGACTGGTCGCGCGAAGTGGCGACCTGCGACCCCGATTACTACAAGTGGAACCAATGGTTCTTCCTGAAGATGCTCGAAAAGGGCGTCGCCTACAAGAAGACCCAGGTGGTGAACTGGGACCCGGTCGACCAGACCGTGCTCGCCAACGAGCAGGTCATCGACGGCCGTGGCTGGCGCTCGGGCGCGCTGGTTGAAAAGCGCGAGATCCCCGGTTACTACTTCGGCATCACCCAATACGCCGACGAGCTGCTCGACAGCATTGACCAACTCGAAGGCTGGCCCGACCAGGTCCGCGCCATGCAGCGCAACTGGATCGGCAAGAGCGAAGGCGTGCGTTTCGCCTTCCCGCACGCCATCAAGGACGCATCCGGCGCCCTGATCGGCGAGGGCAAGCTCTATGTCTTCACCACCCGCGCCGACACCATCATGGGCGTCACCTTCTGTGCTGTGGCGGCCGAGCACCCCTTGGCTGCGCGCGCGGTGGAGCTGAACCCGGCCCTCGGGGCGTTCGTCGAGGAGTGCAAGCACGGCGGCACCACCGAAGCCGAGATGGCGACCAAAGAGAAGGAAGGCGTCGCGACTGGCCTCTTCGTCACCCACCCACTCACCGGCCAGCAAGTCGAAGTGTGGATCGGCAACTATGTGCTGATGAGCTACGGCGACGGCGCCGTGATGGGCGTGCCGGCGCATGACGAGCGCGATTTCGCATTCGCGAAGAACTACGGCATCGCCATCAAGCAAGTCGTAGCGGTGGAAGGCGAACAATTCAGCACCGACGCCTGGGCTGAGTGGTATGGCGACAAGCAGCGCGGCGCGTGTGTGAATTCCGGCAAGTACGATGGCCTTGGTTACAAGGCGGCGGTCGATGCCGTTGCGGCCGACCTGGGCGCCCAGCAACTGGGCGAGAAGAAGACCACGTGGCGCCTGCGCGACTGGGGCATCAGCCGCCAGCGCTACTGGGGCACGCCGATTCCCATCATCCACTGCGAATGCTGTGGCGATGTGCCGGTGCCCTACGACCAGCTGCCGGTGGTGCTGCCGACCGACTGCGTGCCCGATGGCTCGGGCAACCCGCTCAAGAAGCGTGCCGATTTCCTCAATGTCGACTGCCCGAAGTGCGGCAAGCCGGCACAGCGCGAAACCGACACGATGGATACCTTCGTGGATTCGTCGTGGTATTTCATGCGCTATACCTGCCCCGATGCGACCACCATGGTCGACGAGCGCAACGACTACTGGATGCCGATGGACCAGTACATCGGCGGCATCGAGCATGCGGTGCTCCACCTCCTGTACGCCCGCTTCTGGACCAAGGCGATGCGCGATATGGGCCTCGTCAAGATCGACGAGCCGTTCACGCGTCTCTTCACCCAGGGCATGCTGCTGAACGAATGCTTCTACCGCGAGGAAGCCGACGGCAAGAAGCGCTGGTTCTACCCCAATGAAGTCGAAGTGCAAATGGACGACAAGGGCCGCCCGCTGAGCGCCAGCCTGAAGGCCGACGGCCAGCCGGTGGTGATGGGCGGCATCGAAAAGATGTCGAAGTCCAAGAACAACGTGGTCGAGCCGAAAGACATTATCGCCCGCTTTGGTGCCGATACCGCACGGTTGTTCACCATGTTCGCTGGCCCGCCCGAGCAAAGCGCTTCCTGGTCCGACTCGGGTGCGGAAGGGGCGTACCGCTACCTGCGCCGCCTGTGGGGTTTTGCCTTCAAGCACATCGACCTCTTGCGCAATGCCGGCCCAGTAGGCGCGCTCGATAAGGATGCCAAGGCCCTTCGTCATGAAGTGCACAGCACGCTGAAGCAGATCAACATCGACTACGAGCGCCTGCAGTACAACACGGTGGTATCGGGCGCGATGAAGCTCTTGAACGCCCTGGAAGGCTTCAAGGGCGAGGCACCGACGGTGCTGCGCGAAGGCCTCGGCATTCTCTTGCGCGTGCTCTACCCCGTCAGCCCGCATATCGCACAAGTGATCTGGACCGAACTCGCGTTCGACGGTGAGCTGATCGATATTGGGTGGCCCGAGCCGCTGGCCGAAGCACTGGCGCAGGACGAGATCACGCTGGTGGTGCAGGTGAACGGCAAGCTGCGTGGCGAAATCGCCGTGCCGGCCGGCGCCGACCGTGCCGCCATCGAGGCGATCGCTCTCGCCAACGCCAATGTGCAACGCTTCCTCGAAGGTGCCGCACCGAAGAAGGTGGTGGTGGTGCCTGGTCGACTCGTCAACCTGGTGGTGTAAGCGCCGGCCCCCTCGGCCGTGCACCTACCCGATAGATCATAGACAGGCTCATCACGATGACCCCTCGCCTGCTTCGTAATGCGATCCTGCTGCCAGCCCTGCTGGTGGCAGGCTGCGGCTTTCACCTGCGCGGGACGGACGATACCTCGACCTTCCCCTTCGCTTCCCTGGCCGTCACGACGACACCCGGTGGCTTGGGCGACGTCGTGCAACGCCAGATGTCGGTGCAGCGTGGGGTGAAGATCGTCCCGGCGGCACAGGCTGAGGCAGTGCTCAATGTCGAGACGGAAACCATCGACAAGCAAATCCTCACCGTGAATAACTCGGGCCGGGTGAGTGAATACTTGCTCATCTACCATGCCCGCTTCTCGCTGCGGCGGGGCAATACCGAGTGGATTCCGCGCACGCAGATCACCGTGCACCGCGATTATTCCTTCGACCCGAACAACCCGACCGGCATCGATTCCGAAGAGCAGTTGCTGATCCGCGATATGCGGCTCGATGCCACGCAGCAGATCTTCCGTCGCCTGGCGGCTGCACGGCAGCCGGTGATGGAACAACCGGTGGGCGAGCAGCCCGCGGCAACGCCTGAAGTGAAGTCGTAGGCGCTCGCGATGCAAATGCGGCCCGGCGATCTCGCCGCCCACCTCGCCAGCGGCAAACTCGCGCCGATCTACCTCGTCCACGGCGAGGAGGCGCTGGTCGTGCTCGAAGCGGCGCAAGCCATTCGCGACAAGGCGCGCGAGCTGGGCTACGGCGAGCGGCAGGTGTTTACCGTCGAGCCCGGCTTCAAATGGGCGGAGCTGGCGCACGCCGGCAACGCTTTTTCGTTGTTCGCCGAGCAAAAGCTGCTGGAATTGCGCATCCCCACCGGCAAGCCCGGTACCGAAGGGGGCGAGGCGCTGCAGGCGTATGCTGCAAACCCGTCCAGCGACAATATCTTGCTGATCCAGTGCCCCAAGCTGGAAAAGGTTCAGACCCAATCGAAGTGGTTCACGGCGCTTGAGTCAGCCGGCGTGGCGATTAGCTGCCCGCTTATTGGCCGCAACGATTTGCCCGGCTGGATTGGCGAGCGCCTCTCGCGCCAGGGCCAGCGGCTGAGCAGCGAGGCAATGGCCTTTCTGGTCGCACGCGTCGAGGGCAACTTGCTGGCCGCCCGGCAAGAGATCGACAAGCTCGCCCTCTTGCACCCGCCGGGTGACCTGAGCCTCGACGAGTTGCGTGCAGCGGTGGCTAATGTGGCGCGCTACGATGTCTGGGGCCTGGGCGAAGCCCTGGTCTCCGGCGATACACCGCGTTTTGTGCGCATGCTCGAAGGGCTGAAAGGTGAAGGCGAAGCGCCTAATCTGATTCTCTGGGCGATGGCTGACGAGGTCCGCGCCCTTTTGCGCATCGGCCTTGGACGCGCGCAAGGACAAGCTTTACAAAATCTTTATCGCGAAAATCGCGTCTGGGGCGACAAGCAGCGGTATTATCCGGCTGCGCTCGACCGGCTCAAGGCCAGCCAACTGAAGGCCGCCTTGGCGCACGCCGCCGAGATCGACCGCATGATCAAGGGTGTGGCGCCGGGCGACGTGTGGGATGCCTTGTTCCAGCTTGGATTGAGAGTAATGCCCGCCTCGGCAAAGAGATCCTGAACCACAGCCGATCACGAACCCTGCCCTGACAGGTGTGGTCGCTTGTGGCTCAAGATTTCAGGGTTCAGCCAGCATGAAGGAACAGATTCTCATCAACGTCACCCCGCAGGAGACGCGGGTCGCCGTGACTGAAGAAGGCGTGGTGCAAGAGATTCATGTCGAGCGTACCGCCTCACGCGGCATCGTCGGCAATGTCTACCTCGGCACCGTCAAGCGTGTGCTGCCCGGCATGCAGTCGGCCTTTATCGAGATCGGTCTCGAACGCGCGGCTTTCCTGCATATTGCCGATGTGATTGAGCAGCGCCAGCACCCCGGCGAGCCGCAACGCATCGAGCGACTGATGTTCGAAGGCCAAAGCGTGATGGTCCAGGTGATCAAGGACCCGATCGGCACCAAGGGCGCACGGCTTTCGACGCAGATCAGCATCGCCGGCCGCTTTCTCGTCTTTCTGCCGCAAGAGCACCATATCGGCATCTCGCAGCGCATCGAGCACGGCGAAGGCCGCGAGCATCTGCGCGAGCGCTTGCTGAGCATGCTGCCCAAGGGGCACGACCATGGCGGCTATATCATCCGCACCTCGGCCGAGCATGCGACCGAAGAAGAGCTGCACGCCGACGTCGACTACCTGAACCTGATCTGGGCCGACCTGCGGCAAAAGTCCAAGACCCTGCCGCCTGAGTCGCTGCTTTACCAGGATCTCAACCTGCCCATGCGGGTGCTGCGCGACATCGTGACCGACGATAGCCACAAGGTGATCGTGGATTCACGTGAAACATTCCAGAAGATGAGCGAATTCGCCGCGCAGTTTGTGGTGAACGTGGCGCCAAAGCTTGAGCACTACACCGGCGAGCGACCGCTCTTTGAGCTGCATGGGGTGGAAGCCGAGATCGAGCGTGCGCTCGCGCGTCGGGTGAATCTCAAGTTCGGCGGCTACTTGATCATGGACCAGACCGAGGCCATGACCACCATCGACGTCAACACTGGTGGCTTTGTCGGCACCCGCTCGTTCGACGACACCATCTTCAAGACCAATCTCGAAGCCACCCAGGTCATCGCCCGCCAACTGCGGCTGCGTAACCTGGGCGGCATCATCATCGTCGACTTCATCGATATGGATAATGCCGAGCACCGCGAGCAGGTGCTGCATGAGCTCGGCAAGGCGCTGGCGAAGGATCGCACCAAGGTCACACTCTCGGGTTTCACCAGCCTGGGCCTTGTCGAAATCACCCGCAAGCGCACACGCGAAAGCCTTGCGCACATCCTCTGCGAGCCCTGTCCGGTGTGCCAGGGGCGCGGCGAGATCAAAACCGCGCAGACGGTGTGCTACGAAATCCTGCGCGAAATCCTGCGCGAAGCGCGCCAGTTCAACGCACGCGAGTACCGCATCCTCGGCTCGCAGTCGGTGATCGATATGTTCCTTGATGAGGAATCAGCAAGCCTTGCGATGCTGGCCGACTTCATCGGCAAGCCGATTTCGCTGCAGGTTGAGTCGGCCTACTTCCAGGAACAATTCGACGTCATCTTGGTCTAGAAGCGCTCACCACTAGTGGCAAATTCAAGCCGGCAGTTCACCGCCCGGCAGAGCCGGGCGCAAGCGGGCAAAGGGATATCGCCGGATATTCGCTGATTGATTCCGCTCCCCCCGCCCTCACCGCCGTGAGTACCCGCAAGGGGTAGGCCGTGGTTCTAAGGCGCCAAAGCGCCAAGAACACACGCACGGAGCCTCGCTGATGCTCGGTCGTGGTTGTGCGGTCTACTGTAGATTTGGAACCGCACGGCGATGGCTTGCCCAATAGCCGTCTCGGGCGTAAAATTCCCGACAGATTTGATCAACTATTTGCCGCTGCGCCGCATCGGCACAGATGCAAAAGGATTCGCATGGATACGCAAGACAAGATCCGCCAGACCGTGACCGAGAACGCCGTCGTGCTGTTCATGAAGGGCACGCCAACCTTCCCGCAGTGTGGCTTCTCGGCTAAGGCCGTCAGCATCCTGAAGGCCCTGGGTACCGAGTTCCACACGGTGAACGTGCTGGCCGACGATGAAGTCCGCCAAGGCATCAAGGAATTCGCCAACTGGCCGACCATCCCCCAGCTCTACATCAAGGGCGAGTTTGTCGGTGGTTCCGACATCATGGGCGAGATGTACCAATCGGGTGAGCTGCAAAAGCTGCTCGAAGCCTGATTAGACGAAACACAGGAAACCCCGCGCAAGCGGGGTTTTTTGTCGGCACAGCCTGCGGACAACCCGCATGCCTTGATCACGAGGCCGGTGCCAGAATGGATTCCCCACCGTTTTTGCGAGTATCGCCATGTCGCTGCATCTCTGGTTGATCTACGTTGCCGCTGTCTTCGCCATCTCCGGCACGCCCGGCCCCAATATGCTGCTGGCGATGACGCATGGCATCCATCACGGTCTGCGGCCCACCGCTACCAGTACCATGGGCGGCCTGCTGACGGGGCTCGCCGTCATCCTCTCCGTCTCGCTGGGCGGCCTCGGTGCCGTGCTAATGGCTTCCAGCCACGTGTTTGAAGTGGTGAAATACGTGGGTGCGGCCTACCTGATCTACCTCGGCATCCGCACCTGGCGTAACGCGGGCGGGCAGCTTGAAACCGAAGGCCGGCCCGACGCCGCCAGCGGCTGGGCACGCTATCGCATCGGTGTACTGGTGGCCCTGTCGAACCCGAAAGCCATCCTTTTCGGCGTCGCCTTCTTTCCGCAGTTTCTCGACCCTACCAAGCCGATGGCGCTGCAGGCCGCCATTCTGCTTTTCACCTTCATGTGCATCGAAACCGGCTGGATGTGCGTTTACGCGGGCGGCGGCTCACGCCTCGCACAGTGGCTGAAGCAAGGCCGCCGCATGACCTGGTTCGACCGCATCGCCGGTACGGCCTTTGTTGGGGCTGGCCTGGTGCTGGGCGGGTTTAGGCGATAATGAAATAAGAGGCAGTACTCACGTCAGTTCACCACCCGGCACAGCCGGGTGCAAACAGACAGCGGAACTTCACCGGATATTCGCTGATTGACTCCTCTCCCCCCGCCCTCACCGCCGTGAGGGAGCCTCGCTGGCGCTCGCATGTGGGCGTTGCAAAGGCTCCCTAATTCTTAAACAAGGAGCGCCATGACCTCGATCCACCACGCCGCAGCCGATGGATTTTCCAAGCAAGCCGAAGCCTACTCGCGCGGTCGGCCCGAATACCCGGCGGCGCTGCTGCCCTGGTTGATCGATGAGCTGGGCATCCAGCCAGCGCAGCAGGTACTCGATCTGGGTGCCGGCACCGGCAAGTTCACCCGCCTGCTCATCCAGACCGGTGCGCGCGTGTCGGCCGTCGAGCCCGTGGATGCAATGCGCCAGCAGCTGGCCCAGGCTCTGCCCGATGTCGCGGCATTGCCCGGTACGGCCGAGTCGATCCCCCTGCCCGATGCCTCGGTTGATGTCGTTGCCTGTGCGCAGGCCTTTCATTGGTTCAGTACGAAAGCGGCCTTGGAAGAAATCCGCCGTGTGCTCAAGCCCGGTGGCAAATTGGTACTGGTGTGGAACGTGCGGGATGAGACAGTAGACTGGGTGGCTGAGATCACACGCTTGATCACGCCACTGGAGGGCGATACGCCGCGCTTTCACAAGGGCGAGTGGCGCACGGTGTTCCCTGCGCCAGGCTTTGGCCCGCTGAAGGAGCACACGCTGCCCTACTTCCACAGCGGCCCAGCCGAGCGGGTGATCCTCGACCGGATGCTCTCGGTGAGCTTTATCGCGGCATTGCCGATCGAGGAGCAGGCGCAGGTGCGCGATGCGCTGCTGAAGCTGATCGACACGCACCCGGCGCTCGCAGGACGGGACGAAGTCCATTTCCCCTACTCAACGGCAATCTACTACTGCGTGCGTGAGTAAGGCCGGCACAATCTCGATCGGCCCAATGACAAACACCCAATAGTGGGGCGGGTTCGCGTAGCAACCCGCCCTACCACAGGGCTTCGGGCATTTCATCCGCCATGGGCTCAAGGCCTGCTGCACAAGATGGCCTCTCGAATCAGCCGCGAACGGCGCCCGCCCCCTATCGCTAAGGGCTTGTCCGCATTAACATTATGGCTGGCGCGCGACACAATCGCGTTGCCAAGCAGTAGCCAGGTCGCCAGACTTGGCTACCGTCCCGAAAAACACAATTTTTCAGCGGAAGTATGTCGATGCCTGCCGTTCACTCACGGTCTGCTGCACCGGTCCATGCCGCGCGGAGACTGTATCCATGAGCCGTTTTGTCTTTTCCGAACCGAATTTCGACGCACACGAGCAGGTTGTGTTCGTGTCCGAGCCCAAGTCGGGCCTCAAGGCCATCATCGCCGTCCACAACACCCATCTCGGCCCCGCCATGGGCGGCTGCCGCATGTGGAACTACGCGAGCGAAGCCGAAGCCGTGACCGATGTGCTGCGCCTGTCGCGCGGCATGACCTACAAGAACGCCGTCGCCGGCCTGCCGATTGGCGGCGGCAAGAGCGTGATCCTGGGTAACCCCAAGACCGACAAGACCCCCGCACTGTTCGAAGCCCTGGGTGAGGCGCTGGAGCGCCTGGGCGGCCGTTATGTGACCGCTGAAGACGTCGGTACTAGCCCCGCCGATATGGCCAACGTCGCCAAGAAGACCCGTTTTGTGGCCGGCCTCGGCGAAACGGGTGATCCGTCGCCCTTTACCGCGCTGGGCTGCTTCGTTGGCGCACAGGCCGCCATCAAGCACGCCCTGGGCCGCGACAGCTTCGAGGGCCTCGTCGTTGCCGTACAGGGCCTTGGCCACGTCGGCTACGACTACGCCCGCCGCCTGAAGGAAGCCGGCGCCCGCCTCGTGGTGGCCGACATCGACCAGGCTGCGCTCGAACGCGCCAAGGCGGAGCTCGGTGCCGAAGTGGTGCCGGTTGATTCGATCTACGACGTCGCCGCCGACATCTACGCCCCCTGCGCACTCGGCGCCACGCTCAACCCGAACACGCTCGACCGCCTCAAGGCCAAGATCGTGGCCGGCGCCGCCAACAACCAGCTCGCCACCGCCGACATCGGCGAGGCACTGCGCCAGAAGGGCGTGCTCTACGCGCCCGACTTCGTCATCAACGGCGGCGGCATCATCAAGGTCTGCTACGAATACCTGAAGAAGCCGGAAGACCAAGTCGAAGCCCACGTACGCCAAATCGGCGACACGCTGGCCGAAATCTTCGTCCGCGCCGACCAGGAAGGCCTGCCGACCAGCGTGGTGGCCGACCGCCTCGCAGAGTCGCGCTTCAAGCAGTAATCGACGGCAAGCCAAAGCAAAGAGCCCAGGGAAACCTGGGCTTTTTGTTTTTACGCACACGCCTACACGCGGTACAACTCCCCGCATTGACGGCCCACGCTCGCTTCGCTAAAAACCTGCAATCGCATTGGCTTCTACACATTGATCCATGCCCGAGCTGCCCTTTAATCTGAACCTCCTGCGCACGCTCGACGCCCTGCTTGAGACGCGTAACCTGACCAAGACGGCGCAGCGCCTGGGGCTGACGCAGTCGGCGGTCAGCCGTCAGTTGGTTAGCCTGCGCGGTGCACTGGATGACCCCTTGCTGGTGCGCGAAGGCCAGCGATATTTGCTGACGCCCCATGCCGAACAATTGCAGCCCCGCGTGAAGGCTGTGCTCGCGGAAGCCGCGGCTTTGCTGGAGACGCCAGCGTTCGACCCCGCACGGTGCGTGCGGCAATTCACGCTATGCGGGTCGGATTACCTTGCAACCTATATGCTGCCGGCGCTTATCGCCACCATCGCGCCGCTGGCGCCGCTTGCACGTATTCGCTTCCAGCTGTGGGAGCCCGACCATTTCCACCGTTTGGCCGACGGCTCGGTCGATCTGGTCACGGTTATGGCTGATGCTATGCCCGACAATCTGCACGGCCGTGCCATGGGCGAAGACCATGCCGTCTGCGTGATGCGACGGTCGCATCCGCTGGCACAGCAGCCGCTCTCGCTTGACGACTACCTCGCGCACCCGCATCTGCAAATATCGGGCGGCGGTGATAAAACGGGTCTGGTCGACCAGCACCTCGCCAGTTTGGGTACGAGTCGGCAGGTGCAGCTCACGGTGCCGTTTTTCGAATCTGCCTTACGCATCGTCAGCGAAAGCGATTTGCTGCTGACCCTACCCCAGCACATGGCGGTTGCGCTCGCCCCCCATTGGCCGATTGTCTGGCATTCACTGCCGTTTGAGGTGCCAGCCTTTCGATACTGGTTGCTATGGCACGCGCGGCAGCATCACGACGTGGCGCATCAATGGCTACGTAACCAGTTCAGCGAGGTGTTGTGGGCGTCGAACTACGGCATCAGCCAGTTCAATAGGGATCGCACGAGGCATGCCGTAAATACATAGTGACCATGATTCAACATGTATTGAATGCATGCTGCTCGCCGTCTACATTGACCGCCGCACCCTCACCCCTGGAGTTGCCCATGCTGCGGTTCGCCATCCATTTTCTCCTGCTCATTGCCTGTAGCCGCGTATTGGCGGCCGATCATTGGGTCGATGCGTGGGCAGCCGTGCCTGATTCCACCGACGACCCGGCACCCGCGCAGACGGTACGGCAAATCGTCCGACCCAGCATCGGTGGTCGTGCAGTGCAGATTCACCTATCCAATCTCTATGGCGATGCGCCGCTGGTGCTGCAGTCGGTGCACATCGCGCGGCATGGTGTGGGTTCGGCGATTGTGATGGGCTCCGACCACCGCCTGACCTTTGGTGGAAAATCGAAGGTTACGCTCGCCAAAGGCGAAGAGGTGTGGAGCGACCCGGTCAGCATGAAGGTGTCGCCCGGCGGCGAGCTGGCCGTGAGTTTTTATCTGCCCAATCCAGTCCATGCGCCGACGATTCATGGCGTGGCGATGGCAACGGGCTATGCGCTGCCGGGCAAGGACGCGGCCGCTGCCTTGCGCCTCGATAGCGCCAAGACGTTCGACACACGTCTCTTGCTGACCGGTTTGCGCGTCGGCACGCCCCTGCAGGAGCATGTGCTGGTGGTGCTAGGCGATTCGATCAGCGACGGCGTCGGCTCGACACCCGACCGGAATCTGCGCTGGCCAGATCAATTGGCAAGCCGGCTGCAGGCGACCGGCAGGGTCGATGTGGCCGTCATCGCAGCGGGTATTGCCGGTAATCGGATTCTACGACCCGGCAGCGACCCCTTCGTCGGCCCGAGCGCGCTGGAGCGCCTTGATCGCGATGCCCTCGACCGAAGCGGTGTGCGTTGGGTGCTGCTGCTGGAAGGCATCAACGACATCGCCGCATCCGACATCGTGAAGCAGCCCGAGCAGGCTGCGTCTGCCGAGGAGATCATTCACGGTATGCAAACCCTGATCGCCCGCGCACACGCCAGGCAAGTCAAGGTGATCGGCGCAACCCTGCTACCCCTGGGCGGCGCCAATTTTCCGCCCTATACAGAGGCTGGCGAAGCCAAGCGCCAGGCTGTTAATCAGTGGATACGCACTGCAGGTGAATTCGATAGCGTGATCGACCTCGACGCCGTTCTGCGCGACCCGGCACAGCCAAATCGCCTACTTCCCGCTTACGACAGTGGTGATCATTGCCACCCGAACGATGCGGGGCATAAAGCGATGGCCGACGCGGTGGATCTGCTCGTGTTGCGCGATCAGGCGAAGATGACGATGCGCTGACCCCCAATGGGTCGCTCACGTCCCCAGCATAAAGGTCCGCACCCCCGACCCCACCAGCTGCACGCCAATGCAGACCATGATGAAGCCCATCATGCGCGTCATCGCGTCCATGCCTTCATCGCCCATCCAGCGCGAGGCGTGCTGGGCAAAGCGCAGGGTGAGCCAGACCACGAAACAGGCGCAGACGATGCTGGTGACCGTCGCAGCATAGGCCACGGCCTCCCGCGTGCCGACCTTCAGCTCAGCGATTTCGGTGGAGATGCCGATGACGACCGCGATGGCACCGGGGCCGCTGATGCCGGGCATGGCGATGGGGAAGAAGGCGATATTGCGCGCTGCGTGCGCATTGGCGGGTTTCGTTTCGGCAGTCTGAAACAGCATGCGGTAGCCCAACAGCGCCACCGTCAGTCCCCCGGCCACCCGCAAGGCACCGTAAGAGACGCCAAAACCGCGCAGGATCAGCACACCGCCGAAGAGGCTGATGGTCAGAATCGCAAAGGCATAGACGCACGCCTTGCGCGCCTGCTGCCGTCGCTGCGCCTCGCTCATCTCGCTGCTGAGCGCGAGGAACATCGGGATCTTGGACAGCGGGTTGGTGATGATCAGCAAGCTGACCAAGCCACCCAGAAAGTAGGAGCTCGCGGTCTGGATAAGGTTGCTGTCGGAGAGCATGGCGGGGCCCAATGGCTGAAGTTGGACACGACAGGTGCATCGTGTTTGTGGGCTTCAGCATAGGCGCTGACGAAACGCGTGACGATTGCGGAAATCGACTATCTGTATGGCGCCGGGCCAGACGCCGCTCTCGGTCGATGGGCTCATTGGGTGCCGTAGGGCGTATCAGCGTAGTCGATACGCCGGATGGATAGACCTCAAAGACTGGCAGTGCCAGCGTTTATGCGGCGTATCGACTTCGCTGATGCGCCCTACCGCCCTATGGCGTGATGGCAAATGACACGATCACCTGCTTTGGCGCTTGCTTGAATTCCGCCACCACGGTCTGCTTGGCCTTGGCAACAATGTCATTCAGGGGGGCATTGGGTGGCACACCATTGAAGGTGATATTGACGTTGGTCAACGTGCCGTTGTTCCAGTTGAAGCCGACGAAGGGCTTGCTGCCGAACGACTTCTCGAGCTGCGCAGAGACCGCCTCGGCATGCGAGAAACCCTCTTTCAGCGTGTCGATGGGGCCGCACGCCGTGAGCGTGAGGGAAATGGCCAACAAGATCGCCAAGTGCTGCTTCATACGTGTTTGCTCCAGTCATTCAATCGATACACGTCAAACCTTGATCCGCCCATCGTACAGCCACTTCCGCACCTTCAACGCAGTGATCCGCACGGCATCCACATGCAGCGGGTTGATCAGCACATTCTCCTCCTCCGGCACGATCACCGATGGCACGCGTAGGATGGCCGAGCGCGGGGTTGCCACCCATTGCGTGCCGTAGTCGAGGCTGACGATGCCGGCGGGCTCGGCATCCCAGCCCACATGGTGTGCGGTATCGAATACTTCGGCCCGTTGCCAGACGTCGTCGGGGATGTCTATGGCCACCAGATAGCGGTTCAGTGGCAGGGCCTGTGCGTTCAGGTGCACGATGGTTTCGAGGCAGGCGAGCGCGATATTGCTGGCGGCGTATACCATGGGCGTATCGACCCGGTTCCAGCGGCCGCCGCTTTTCTTGGCACCGGTGCCGGTGAGATCGTCAGCGGCGTAGTTGGGCGTATCGGCGCCGATGCGCCATACCTTCACAGGTAAGCTCCGCCTTCGATTGCAGCCAATACGCTGCTGACAAGAGCGATGCCGCTTGAGGTATCGAGGAATTCGGAAGGGCGGCGTCCACCGAGCGCCGGTACCGGTTGCTCGATCCAACCCGCGAGCCAATGCGCGGCGTTGAAGCCCTCGACTGTGCCGACCATGGCTTCGACCTGCCCGACCAGTGAGGCCATGTTGACGACGCGTTCGCTCTCATCCACCGACAGCACTTCGTCACGCGAGGCGCGGCGGTTCACCGTGGCGACCGAGATGCGCAGCTTGCGTGAGAGGGTATCTTGTGGCACCTGCATGGCTTCGACCATGCCCTTGAACATCTGCGCCTTCACTCCTTGATGCACCATGGCCACGCGCTCGGGTAGCGTCATGCGGTAAACGCCGAGAAAGTCTGGTTGTGCGCTGACCGTCTCTCCACTCGATACGAGTACCCGGCCCTTGCCCGCAGCAATGGGTTCGGCACGTGTGCCGCGAGCTGTCGGCTGTTTGGGCGTGCCAAGACCTGCTTTGGGGGGAGTTGTCTTGAGTGCGGAAGCCATGGGCTGCTCCTTTGAGTACAAAATACTGCGCATATGAGCAAATCATAGCAGAAAATCTGTACAAAGGCGGTGTACCGCCAGGGCGGGTTTACGACGCACGGGCGATTTGAGTAGGTCGCTGCTTTCTATACTGAATCCCCGTGAGCCTTCTTTGGAGTGGACGCATCATGAGCACGGTTGCGCGCTGGGCGGTATGCATATTGTTGTCCCTCTCCTGGTGCTGGGCCGAGACGGTACCCACCGGTGTGCTGCCCTGGGTGCAGGTGAAGCAGAAAGTCGCGGCCTACTGGCAAGAGCACTACCCGGCCGAGAAGGTGCTGGGCATCGAGCAGAAGGGCGGCGTGGAGTACACCGCGACCCAGCAAACACAAGAGAACACCACCTACACCGATTGGTGGGGCTCGGATTGGATCACGACGACCAAGGAGATCCAGGGCTCATTTGCCCGGCAGGTGGTGCTGGTGAGTGTGGAGCGCGCCAATAAGACGCGGGCACGCTTTCAGGTAGCAGCGCTTTACCGGGGTACGGGCAAGCAATGGCAATTCGACCAGATCACCGTCGGCCCGGTAGCCGAACTAGGGCAGCCGGGCGAGCAGGGAGCGCCGGCCAAGGCGGCGGCGGAGCAGATCTTCAAGGATGCCTGGAGCAAGTCGCGGCCTGACTTTACGGTGAGTACGGTGACGGTGCTGGCCGCGCCCAAGCTCGGGCAATCAGGCGACAAGCGCTACCGCTGTACGCCGCCTGACTATGCCTCAGTGCTCAAACACCAGAACGACGCCTGGGTGGCGGATACCGATGCCATCGTTAATGTGAACGAATCGAGCCAGTGCGATCCGGCGAAATGATGCGTATCTAGCGCCATGGTTCCTTTGTTGCCAGGCGCGGTATCAATCGTCCTTTGTGGCCGAGCGTGGTGGGATCACCCCCCTCTCCCCAACCCCTCTCCCGCGTGGGGGAGAGGGGCTTTGCAGCCGCCAAACGCAAGGGTTTTCTCCCCTCGCCCCTTGCGGGAGAGGGGTTGGGGGAGAGGGGGGGGCTTCCCCCTGTGAATACACCGCAGCGCAAACACCGCTGCGCAACTGAGGAACAATGGCGATATCTAGGCCATTGCAGGCAGGGACTCCCTTGGTGTATCCAATAATGCGCGCACCGCCCGCTGCTGGATGAACACGGCCAGCGCCCCCGCAAGGCCGACGCAATACCAAAGCCCATTGCCGCCGAAGTGCGCGTAGAGCTGCGTGCCCACCAAGGGTGCCAGTAGGCCGCGTCCACCGCCCCAGATGGCAGCATAGAGGCCGATATAGTGGCCGCTGCGCCCCGTCTCGGCACGCTGGGTGACCAGCGCAAACTGCTGCGGCATGAGCAGCAGTTCACCGATCGTCCACACGGCGGTGCTGATGCACAGGTAGAGCGGCCCATGTCCAAACGGCAACATGGCGAAGCCGGCCGCGATCATGGCGGCGCCCGTGGCGGCATTGGCCCGATAGCCGAAGCGGTCGGTCAGGGCGGTGATGGGAATCTGGCAAAAGCCGACGATCAGGCCGTTGAGGCTGTACATATAGCCGACCCAGCTGCCCGAAAGCTGGTAGGCCTCGCGGATATAGGCGCCGAATGTGCTGTAGAACTGGTCGTAGATGATGGCGAGGATCAACGCGGAGCCCAGCAGCATCAGGAAGGGTAGATCGGTATAGGGTGAGCGGTCTGGCGTCGCGGCTCCCGCCTTGATGGGCCGTGGAATCGGCACGAAACCCTGCAGGCGTGAGGCGAGCCAGGCTGCAGCGAGGATGCCGCCGCAGCCGTCGGCCACGAATACCCAGAGATAACCGCGCGTGGCAAGCCAGGCGCCGATCAGTCCGGCGAAGGCCACGCCGAGGTTGATCGACGAGCGCACCACCGATTGCGCGCGCGTGCGCTGCGCATCGGGCACGGCTTCCATCACCAGGCGCTGCAGCATGGGCCGAAAGCCGCCGTCGAGCAGGCCACCCAAGAGCATCAACAGGCCAAGTAGCCAGGTGGGCTGTGCGATGGCCAGCAGGAGCAGCGACAGCCCGCTGCCGCCGAGCGTCACGACGATCAGCCGGCGGGTGGGCCAGTAGTCGCTCAGTACACCGACCAGAAAGCCGCCGGCCACATTGCCGGCGCCGAACAGCGCCAGCATGAAGCCCACGCCGGTAAGCGGCAGCCCGCGTGCCTCATGCAGGTACAGCGCGAAGAAGGTGCGGGCTGCACCCCCTACGCGATTGACGAACACCGCAACCGCCAAAGCACGGATGGCGGGTGGCAAGCCCAAGATGTACTGCAGCGAAGCCTTGATACCGGTGCTCGACAAGCGCATGGCGTCCTCTTCCTCTTTTTTTGCCCGGCTACTGCGTACAGAGCCGGGATGCCTCGCAGTATGTCACTTGCCACTAGCGCCTAGAATCGGCCAATATCTCAATACACTCTCGCCAATCTGGAAATAATCGGTGATCGACAATCTGGACGACCTGCGCATCTTTACCCGCATCGTGGCGCGCGGGAGCCTCTCGGGCGCGGCACGGGAGTTGCATCTCTCACTCGCTGTGGTCAGCAAGCGCCTCGCCGCGCTGGAAGCGCGCTTGGGCGTACGCCTGCTCAACCGCACCACGCGCCGGCTGAACCCCACGGTGGAGGGGGCAGACTTCTGCGAACGTGCCGTGCGCATCCTCGCTGACCTTGATGATGCGGTAGATGCTCTGAGCGCCAGCCGGCAGGCCGTACGCGGCCTCCTGCGCGTGTCGGCCACCTTCAATTTTGGCCGCCGCTACGTCGCCCCTGCCCTCTTCGAATTCCGCAAGCTGCATCCGGAGCTGGAAGTCGACCTGCAGCTGACCGATATCGCGGTCGACCTGGTGGAAACCGGTACCGACCTCGCGATCCGCATCGGTTCGCTCGATGATTCAAGCCTTGTTGCACGCAGGCTGGTCGAAAGCCGGCGCATTGTCGTAGCCTCCCCCGAATACCTGGCGGCGCACGGTACGCCTGCCCACCCGCTTGATCTGCCCAACCACGACTGCCTGCTCTCGGCCAAGACCGGCGCAAACTGGACCTTCCGCCGCGGTGGCGAAAGCATCACCGTACACGTGGGCGGTGGCTTGCGCTGCAATGTGGGTGATACGGCCATCGCCTGGGCGCTGGCTGGTGGCGGCATCATGCGTAAATCGATCTGGGATGTGGCAGACGAGCTGAGTGCGGGCCGCCTGTGCCAAGTGCTGCCGGAATGGGATATCTCCGAAGCGCCGATCCATGCGGTCTACCTCAGCAACCGCAATACACCGCCCAAGGTACGCCGGTTTATCGACTTCCTGGCCGAGCGGCTGCGCGAAGCGCCGGAGGCGGATCATTTCGGCTGGCTGCGCAGCAGGGCACCTAGAGCAGCCTGAACATCAGCATTTCGCTGTGGAACACCCCATCCACCAGCAATGAATCCGGCTCAAGGCCGTAGGACGCAAAGCCTAGTGATTCATAGAGCGCAATGGCAGGCGTGTTGGTGGCATTCACCGCCAGGGTGAGCTGGCGTACGCCTGGCAAGGTCCGAGCAAAGCCAATCGCATGCTCCAGAATGGCCCGCCCCGTCCCCTGCCCTCGCTGGGCGGGGGCAACATACATGCTGCGTACGAAGCCCTTGTGCACTTCCTTGAGCCCCGTACCGCAGCCGATGCCGACCATGGCAAGCAATCGGTCGTCCACAAAGGCGCCAAACATATTTCGCCCCGAATCGGCCGTGAGCCGGGCCTCGATCATGCTGAGGGGCGTATGGCGCTCGTCCTCATAGCTTGCGCCAAAGGCGGTAGGGGCCTCCATCAGCGCTTGCAGGCGCAGGGCATGAAATGCGGCGGCGTCGGTCGGTACAAGGCGGCGTATCAGCATGGGTGAGTCCGGTAGGCTGGGCAGACCATCCTACCGGGCAAGGCTGCACGGCCACAAGCCTGCACTAGTACGCGTAGTCGTTGCGCTCGCTGTCTACCGTCGACAGGTATTCCATAAACTCGTATTCCAGGCCGCCCGGTTCGGCGTAATACACGCTCTTGCGATGAGGATGAGCCGCACCTTCGTGATCGACCGCGTAGCCTGCTGCGGCGAGCCGAGTGATGACCGCGTCGAGCGATGGCACCACGATGCCCAGGTGCTTCAGACCCATCTCATAGCTTGGGTAGGGGGCGGAGGCCTTGCCCACGCCGCCGTCGGCAAAGGAGATATAGCTGTGTGCATTGCCCACGTGTACCCAGCGGCTCATGCGGCCCAGTCGCATCCGTTCGCCGCCGCCGCGCACCGTCCAGCTCGGTAGCGCGGTGGTCAGAAAGTGAATGGCCCGGTCGACGTCGTTGACGGTGTAGTTGGCATGCTCAAGGTATTCGGCTTGCATCGTGCGCTCCTATATGGAATCCGGCGAATCGGTCCAGCCCGATTGCGTACGGATAGTCTGCAAGTTAAAGTTAACTTGAGATCAAGCAAAAAATGGAGCGAGCCATGGCGGAGTCGTTAATCACCATCGGGACCTTGGCAAAGCGCGCGGGCGTGGCGGCGAGCGCATTGCGCTTCTATGAGGATGAAGGGTTGATTCGCAGTACGCGCACTGCTGGCGGCCAGCGGCAATACCTGCGCGATGTGCTGCGCCGGGTCGGGTTTATCCGTGTCGCACAGAGCCTGGGTTTGAGCCTTGCCGACATCAAGGCGGCACTGAGCACCCTGCCGGGCGAACGCACGCCCACCCGTGCGGATTGGGAGCGGCTCTCGCGCACCTGGCAGCCCATCCTGCAGGCGCGGATCGATGCGCTGACGGCGCTGCGTGACCAGCTCTCGAGCTGCATCGGCTGCGGTTGCCTCTCGCTCAAGCGCTGTGAGCTTTACAACACTGGGGACGTGGCCAGCAAACGCGGCGCCGGGCCGGTCTATCTGTTGCAACGACACAAGGACGGGGTCGAAGGCTAGGCGCGCTGCAAAGGTATCGGGGTCGCGGAGAGGGATTTAATCGAGCTTCAGCAAACTGTCGACGATCTCGCCGGGAAGGTAGCGGGCAAAGATGGTGCGCATCGTGCCGTCGCGCCGCATGCCGTCAACCAGATCGCGCCACTGGGCGGCCTGCGCCTCGGTGAACGATACCTTGGAGAGCGCAAGGCCCGATCGCCCGGGCGCCTCCTGCGGCACGATGTCCATCACCTTTACTGCGTCGCTCAGGTGATAGAGCGGCAGATAGCGCGAATTGCTGGCAGGCGTCGCCATGATGGCCTGGTAACGGCCGAGCGCCAGGCGCATATAGAGCGTGTTCTGGTCCGATACCTCTTCCAGCCGGCCCGCGCGCGCAAGCGCATCAAACATGTCGGTGAGGGCCGGGCTGTAGCGATAGCCGTGGACGGCGCCGAAGCGGATCGTATCGGCCGCGAGAATATCGCCGACGGTTGCGGGGCCGGTGTATCCGGCCTTCACCACCAGCATGTTCTTTTGCAGATGGAAGTTCGCAAAATAGGCGTAGGCGCTGCGGTCGGGTGTTTCGAGCGCCGAGCCCGTCATATCGAGCCGGCCGTCGCGCAGCTGCGGCCAGATCAGCACGCGTGACCAGACGGGGTATTCGAACGCACAGCCGCTACGGCGGGCCAGCTCATGCGCCACTTCGTAGTCAATGCCGCGATTGGGGGGTATGAAGAACACGCCGTAGTCGTAGAGCGCGAATCGAATCGGATGTGACAGGCACAAGGTGCCCGATGCATCGCTCACTGCGCACAGGCTGAATACCAACAACAGGGGTCTCAATATACGCATGATGTGTAGGGCGCGATGCGAAGCACAATGCGACAAGGTTCATGATCATTATATAAAACCCCATTGATCGGTTGCGCATACAAAATAAGTTGCATAGCTAACTAGTTAAGGTTACGATGAAACCATGTTCGATGAATGCCTTTACTTCAATACCACGCTACTCGCCCGGCAGCTCGACAGGGAATGGACGGTCGCATTCAAGCCCTTCGACCTGACGCCGCCGCAGGGTTTCATGCTGCGGGCCGTTTTGCGTAACCCCGGTCTTCTGCAGCATGAACTGGCTGACCGGCTCGATATTGCACGGCCCACGGCGACGCGGGCCATCGACGGCCTGGTGAAGAAGGGCCTGATTGAACGACGCAGTACCGAAGCCGACAAGCGTGAGTGCGCCATCTATGCGACGCCCGATGCCGAGGCGATGCAGGCGGCGCTCGATGCAGCGAGCGGTTCAGTGACCGCCCGGCTCAAGCAGCTGTTGGGCGACGGCCATTTTCGTGATGTCGTCAAGCAAGTGAAGGGCGTGCATGCTGCCCTCAAGTAAGCGCCGTTTTTTTGACCAATTAGTTGCATAGCTAATTATAGGAGTTGAAAACCATGCCGATCCTCAACGTGAAAGTCAGTGCCCGTAAATCGCCCGAGATGACGAAGGCGATCTCCAGTACCTTGCTCGACCTGACCACCACCATCCTGCGCAAGAACCCGGCGGTGACCGCCATCGCCATCGACTATGTCGACCCAGCCGACTGGATCGTCGGCGGCCGTACGCTCGCTGAGCAAGGTAAGCACAGCTTCTATTTCGATATCAAAATCACCGACGAGACCAATACCAAGGACGAAAAGGCCCGCTACATCGCCGCTGCCTTTGAAGCCTTTGCCGGGCTATTGGGCGAGCTGCATGAAGAGAGCTACATCCTTGTGGAAGACGTGCGAGCCGCGTCGTATGGATACGGTGGTAAGACGCAGGAATACCGCTACCAGCACGGTTGATGTAATCACGGGCGGCGCAGCCATCAAGCAGCGCCGCCCGTGCACACCGCAAGTATCGGAATGCGCATCGATACCCAGACGATCAGACTGAGGCCTCCTAATCGAGGAGGATCATCATGTCGTACCGCATCACTGGCCTATCGGCCGAGCCCTACCGCCATCTGTTCGGCCTGTCGGACACCGAGTTGAAAACCCATCAGGTCGTCCGCTGCGTCGCTGACCGCGCATTCAGCTTTCCCGACCGCGTCGAGCTGCGCGATGCCGAGCCCGGCGAAACGCTCTTGCTCGTGAACTACACGCATCTGCCTGTCGACAACCCATATCGGGCCAGCCACGCCATCTTCGTACGCGAGCATGCCGAAACGCCGTTTGACGCGGTCGATACCCTGCCCGCGACATTCCAGCGCAGGCTGCTGTCGATTCGGGCGTTCGATGCAGCGGGCATGATGGTCGACGCCGATCTGGTCGAAGGCGAGGACGCAGAGAGCCTGATCACGCGTATGTTTGACGACGAGCAGGTTGCCTACCTGCATGCGCACTATGCACGCAGAGGCTGCTTTGCCGCGCGTATCGACCGCGCATAATTAGCTGCGCGACATCAGCATATGCAGGCCGGCAAAGGTGAACATGCCGGCCAAACCAAGCTCCAGCCAGCGGCGTGCCGCCTGATAGATGCGGCGCGCAGCGGGCGTGGAGAAGGCCAGCGCGTAGCCCATGAAGATGCAGATACCGAGCGCCACGCAGCCGCCCACCGCCACCAGCGAATCGCGGGTCTGCGCCCCATTGGGCAGGCCGAGCGAGATGATCGACAGCCACACGAAGATCGCCTTCGGGTTGGTCAGGTGCATGGTCAGTCCGCGCACATAGGTTTTGCCATGGTCGGCGACCGACGTAGGCTGCACAGCTGTGAGCGTGTGCGTCTTGGCAACCGCAGACCGCAGCGACTTGGCCGCTAGCCACAGCATATAAAGGCCACCCAGGATGCGCATCACCACCAGCGCATTCGAATACGCCGCCAGCAAGGTCGACAAGCCAAACGCTGCCGAAATGCCCCAGAACGCCGAGCCGGAAATCACCCCCAGCGCCAGCATGACGGCTGGCTTGCGCCCCGCATTCATGGCCGTGCCCATGATAGCGAGGATGCTTGGCCCCGGGCTCGCACAGCCGACGGCATAGGCGGTGTAGACGAGGATCAGATGTGCGGGGATAGCGTGTAGGATGGTCATTTCAGGTTCACCTGGAGCTGTGGGGCAAAGAGATAGAATGGCGCAATACATGCGCCGCTTGGAGCACTGTTGCCTGGAATTCGTCGCATATTAAGGACAGTGCCGCTTGCATCTTCACCCACCCGTCACGTGGATGCTTCGATCCACATCGAATCATGGCTTACCAATGAACCTACAGGCTCATCGGCACTATTAACTTCTCCAAGAAATCGCGTTTGCTCATGGTCCGTTACAAGAAAATTCTTTTGATTAGCGTATGTGTGGTCGGCGTCTGCCTAGCCGCTCTATTGGTAGCGAGTGGCCGGAGGCTCAACCGAAGTGAGCTTTGGCTACAGGGCAAAGAGCTTGCATCTGCCCAGTTGCTTCAAGGGGTATGGGTCGAAGAAGACACGGGCAATTCGGGGCATCCGAGTAAGCCAGGTACTACGTATCACTTCTTTGGAAGCGGCCGAGGTGTTGCGAATGTATTGGCGCAGGATGGTGCGATGATTGGCGTACTCATCCAATTCAAGGTGGAAAAGGCGAGGTTGTTCATCCGTATGGATATGGGAACCGAATCTGGCGTGAGCGGCCCTGGCGACATTTGGGACGATAGCCAAGAAGTTCGGATTGATGCATCTCGGCTGTTGATGAAGGAGCGGGACGGAACTGTACGCGTGTTCTTCAAAAAAGATTAGAAGCCATTTGGACACTAGCCGTTGAGGCAAAGTCCGTACGGCGTATCGACTTCGCTGATACGCCGCACCCGCTCTTAGTTACTCGCCTCGGGCAAGCTGTACTCAAACCGGTAATGATGCTGCTTGCCTTCGAACTGAATCTCGAACTTACCCGAGATCCCCATCAATTGCCCATTGCCGGAACCCGGTACGACATTGATATCCATATACGCCCCGCCATTTTGCTTGGTGCCATTGTGGTGCAGCGCGAAGCTGCCTTCCTTGCCATCGAGCTTGCCGGTAATCCACTCGATCGCGACATAGGCGCCAGCATCGGATGCAGCCGTGCCGACCGCCAGCATGTCGCCGGTGCTGGTGCCTTCGATCTGCCCTTGGAATACCTTGGTGAAGGTCAAATGGCCGGTGCGTGCGTCCGCATCTTTTGGGGCAAGCGGGGTGACCTGGATGTCGAAGGTACCGGTGGCGACGTGCATTGAATATTCTCCTTGTTGATTTGCTGCTACCGTTTGCGGGTTGTCAGTGGCGAGGGCGCCGCATAGGGGCCCAATCGAGAGCAGGCCCAGGGCGGCTACCCGAAACATGGCGGTACGAATCATGGGGTGTCGATCCCTCTTGGATAAGCGTGGGGAGAGGATAGCCCGGTCCTCGGCCAGGGTATTGTAAATACGCGAAGGAGCTTTGAAGGATGCGCGAGCGCGCTGGACCACCCCGTGGGATCATTGATGCGGAACACAGGCCGTACACGCATGGCCGCTACCTGCCCATTGAGCCGCTGCGTGCCTTTGTCGAGCATTTCTGGTCGGTGGCGTGGGATCTCACGGATGAGTCACCACGCGTGGTGCAGACCTTGCCGCATCCAAGCGTGCACATCACCTTTGAAACCGGCCTGCCGGCGCAGGTGGGCGGCGTACACCGCGGACGGTTTACTCGCACGCTGGCCGGCCGTGGGCGGGTGTTCGCGATCAAGTTCCGCCCTGGCGGCTTCTACCCCTACTTCAAACAACCACTGAGCGCGCTGACCGACCGGGTATGGCGGCTGGAAGACTGCTTCGAGCCAGCCGCCGACGCGCTGCATGCGACGATCCACGCCGAGCCGGAAGACGAAGCGCGCATCGCCTTGGCCGAGTCATTCCTCTTGGCGCGTTTGCCGGCGCCAGACCCGAACGTGGCGCTGATCGAGCGCATTGCAGCCTATATCCAAGCCGAGCCCACGCTGACTCGGGTCGATGATCTGTGCGCGGCCATGGACATTGGCAAGCGCACCTTGCAAAGCCTGTTCAAGCACTATGTCGGCATCAGCCCGAAATGGATGATCCAGCGCTACCGGCTGCATGAGGCATTGGAGCGGCTAGATGGGCGGCCCGTGCCGGATTGGTCCGATTTTGCCCTCTCGCTCGGCTATTTCGACCAGGCGCACTTCATCAAGGATTTCCGCGTGATGGTGGGGATGACGCCGGGGGAATACAGCGGCGCACCGACTGCGGTCGATCGGCATTGATTCGCCCGGTTCGATCTCTATTTGGAGTACAGCGCATGGCAGACAAAACGGCATCGCAGAATCAGACGGATGAAATGCAGCAAACCCACGCGCGGATGATATCAACGCGCCTCGCCACCCCTTCCGATGCGGCCCAGCTCGCTGACTTGCTCTGCCAGCTGGGCTACCCTACGACCGAGCTGGAAGCCCTGGAGCGGATAATCTATATGAATTCGCCGGGCAATTCCTTGATCGTCGTGCTCGACACCGCGGAGCCTTGCGGTCTGGTGGGGGTATCGGTGTTCCCGACCGTGCATGCCAGCGGCAAGATGGCCAAGGTCACTGCCCTGGTGGTGGATGAAGCCCGCCGTGGGCGCGGGATGGGCCAAGCCTTGCTCCAGGCAGCGGAGGCCTTCGCCCGCCAAGAGGGTGCCGTGCGGACGGAAATCGCCAGCGGCAACCATCGCCCGGCGGCGCATGCCTTCTATCGTGGCGCGGGCTACACCCAGACGGATCACAGCCGGTTTGTATTGAGCTGGTGAGGGGCTGTCCATCTAAAGTAGGGCGTATCAGCGAAGTCGATACGCCGGACGTAGGACGACAAGTACCGACGGTGCCCGCATCGGTAGGGCGTATCGACTTCGCTGATACGCCCTACACGCTTGCTCACATTCGTTGCCCAAGGGTGCTACGTCGTACGGGACCCTTCACCCTTCGGGTGAGGCGCCGTAACTTGCGTGACCTAGTGCTCGCCGTGGTACACCGCTTCAATATTGTTGCCATCGGGGTCGATGACGAAGGCACCATAGTAGTGCTCGTGATAGTGCGGGCGCAGGCCGGGGCCGCCATTGTCGCGGGCACCGTGCTGGATGGCGGTGTCAAAGAAACGCTGTACGGCCTCGCGCGACGCGGCTTTGAAGGCGATGTGCACGCTCGACGTCGGCGCGTCCGATGCCGAGATCCAAAGCGGCATGCCTTCACCAAAGGCGATGGCTTCACCGTAGTCCGCCGTCATCTGGTGGCCGAGTGTGGGCAATACAGCGGCGTAAAAGGCGCGTAGGGTGGGCATGTTCTGCGTGCGTAGTCCAAGATGGTCGATCATCTGCTGCTCCTCCGTTGGGGCGATCTCAGTTAGGGAAATGCTCAATATGGGTTTCGCCTCGACGGCCGAAATAGCTCACATGCCGCCCGGCGATCCAGACGGTATAGCCCACACAGCCGGCTGCGCGTGACAAGCCCATAAAGCGTGGATACATGATCTCGCCGCGCTGTGCCGCGCGAATTGCCGCGACGATGGCCGGGGCATCAAAAGATGCTGCAATGTCGATATCGGGCGGTGGAAGCGCAATGCGATGGGATTCCCCGCTGGGCAGGTAGTAGGTCGTACTGTTTGCGCTGTAGTCGGCGTGATAGCGCTCCACGCCGACAGCAACGAGCGCCTGGACGACTTCGCCGAAATGGGCAGTGCTGTCCTTGGATGATCGGGCGGCCCATTCGATTGCGGCCAGGATGTCGGGAGTCATGGCAATTCCTTTCTGATATCGGGTGTCAGCGCACGGGCACTTCGCTGAGCGCATGCAGGCGGACGATTTCTTCGAATAGGCGACGCAGGTCGGCTTGCTGCGCGGCGGAAAGATGGCCGAAGAATTTCCGGTCGTTTGCGTCAGCCAGATCGGCAAGGCGTGGCACGAGCGCCCGGCCGGCATCGGTGAGCCTGAGCAGCACGACACGTGCATCGCCCTCGTCCCCTTCGCGGGCGACCAGGGCCTTCTCTTCCAGGCGGGCGACCAATTTGGAGACGGCGCCCTTGGTCATGCCAAGCGCCTCGATCAAGGTGCCGTGGCTAGCGCTGTCATGGTCGTACAGCGTACGGAGTGCGACCCATTCGGAAAGCGATACGCCGCAGGTTTCGATGGCCGACTGAAACTCATCCGACACCCGGTTTGAGACAAATCGCATCCAATACCCAAGGTGGGCTTCGAGCGGGCTGGTGGTCTTTTGCATAAGATGTTTCCATGGAAACTATGCGCGCATAGTAGTTTCCGCGGAAACATTGTGTCAAGTATCGGAAGCGGCAGGCTGATGACCGGTCGTGATGGTCAAGGCCAGGGTTGAGCGTCTGGCGGTCAGACGTTAGCCAACATCGATACTGTCACATCCAGCAACGCCCGCAGCCGCGCGAGGCGGCGTAGATCGCGGTGGTAGCCGATCCATACCTCGCGGCCGGGGGGCGGCTCGCCCAGGTCGATACGCTTGAGGTTGGGCGTGGTGTCGCCCAGCGCACAGGGCAGTACGGCAAAGCCGATGCCTTCCGCACACATGCGCGCCTGGGCGCCCCGATTATTGCTGCCAAAGCCGATGCGGGCGCGGGGCAGCATGCGCTTGACCCAGGCGACGTCGGGCAGGGTGTCGAAAGCGCTATCCATGCTGATCAGCGTCATGCCGGCTCCGTTCCCCGCTGTGGGCGGTACGAGGTCGGCGTGGCCGTAGAGGGCGTAGTCCATATGCATCAACTTGCGCTGGATGACGTCGGGCTCGTCGAATGGGGTAATGCGAAACACCAGGTCGGCTTCGCGCCGTGCGAGGCTGTAGAGCCGTGAATCGGTGATCAGCTCGACCGAGACCTGCGGGTACTGCCGCATGAATTGGGCAAAGACAGGCGTCAGCACATGCACGCCAAACCAGTCGGAAGACGACACGCGCAATGAGCCGGTGAGCTGCTGCTCCTGCCCCGTCAGCGCGCGGGTGACGCTGTGCGCTTCTTCCTCCATTCGTTCGGCGTAGCGCAAGACTTGCGCACCTTCTTCGGTCAGCACAAAGCCTTCACGCGTGCGCTGGAAGAGCGCGTGGCCTACCGCTGTTTCGAGTGCCCGCAGGCGGCGCCCCATGGTCGGCTGCGTCTGCCCGGCCTGCCGCGCGGCTGCGCCAAGCGTGCCGCAACGGGCGATGGCGAGAAAGACGCGCAGGTCGTCCCAATCCAAGATTCGATCATTCATTTTCGTATGGAATACGTGCAATAACGTCGATTTACGTGCTGATATGCATGGTGGATTATGCACCTACCGCATTGATTTAACTACCGAAAAGGAAGCCATCATGGATATGCACGCCCTCGTCCTCAGCCAATACAACGGCCCGCTCGAACTCACCACCCTGCCCCGCCCAGTGCCCAAGGCGGGCGAAGTATTGGTGCGGATTGTCGCGGCCGGCCTCAACCCGCTTGATACCAAGATTCGCGCAGGCGGCGCGGCCCATGCGAAACACCCGCTACCCCTGGTGCTGGGCATCGATATGGCTGGCGTGGTTGAAGAACTGGGCCCAGATGTGACGGGTTTTCAGGTGGGCGACAAGGTGTATGGCATGACGGGCGGCATGGGCGGCATCCAGGGTTCGCTCGCGCAGTATGCGGCAGTCGATGCCAGTCTGATCGCCCATGCGCCGGCTAACCTTTCACTGCGAGAAACTGCGGCGTTGCCGCTGGCCTTTATCACCGCCTACTCAGGCATTGTCGACCGGGCACGGCTAGAGCCTGGCGAGACCGTGCTGGTGCAAGGCGGCGCGGGTGGCGTAGGCCATGTGGCGGTGCAGCTGGCGCAAGCCTTGGGCGCGACCGTGTATGCGACGGCGAGCGAGAAAGACCAAGCCACGATCGCCGCCTATGGTGCGACGCCGATCGACTACCGCGCGCAAACCGTCGAGCAGTATGTGGCGGCGCATACCGGCGGTGAAGGTTTTGATCTGGTGGTCGATACCGTGGGCGGTGCCACGCTCGATGCCTCGTTTGCGGCAGTCAAGCATTTCGGCCACGTAATCAGCGCACTCGGCTGGGGGACGCATGCTCTGGCACCGCTGTCATTCCGCGAGGCCACCTACTCTGGCGTGTTCACCCTCCACGCGCTGCTCACGGGTAAACATCGCGTGCATCATGGTGAGATGCTGTGGGCGGCGACACGCCTGGCTGAAGCGGGCCAACTGGTCCCACGCCTAGACCCGCGCCGGTTCGACCTGCACTCTGCCGAGCAAGCCTATGCCTTGCTCACCGAAGGCCGTGCGCAAGGTAAGGTGGTGGTGGACATCGCCTAAGCGTGGTTCAGCCGTTACCGTTCAGGCAGGCCAGATCACCGTCGACGGTCTGCCCCGACAGCGCTCGATCAAGGCCAGCGAAGAAGCATTGGTAGACGGCTTCTTGCTGCAAGGTGGTGGTGCGGGAGTCGCCGTTGGTATCCCACACTGTCACATCGAACCGGGCGCGGACCAGCGTGGTGCCGGGCCCGGTTTGATCGGGCCGTACCGAAATCAGCGCATGGATCGATTCATGGTCGGGCTTGCCGCGCAGCGGCAAGCCCTTGGCCTTGAGTAGCGCACGGATTGCCGCGCGCCAGCGTTCGCCCACAATCCGGTTCCGCTCGCCTTCCACCAGCGACATTTCCTGGTCGGCCTTGACCGGGTCGAAACCCATCTTGCCTAGCGTCGCGACTGTGGCCGTAAGCGCCTGCTTGCCGCCGATGTTACCCAACGTATGGTCCTGGATATGCGACAGGGCATCGCGTTCCGCGTCGGTCAGATCTACCGTTACCTGGCGTGAGCTGACGCGCAGCAAGGCACTGCCACCGTCGCCCGTCACGCGCTCGTTCGGGTGTGCCGCGCAACCGGCGATGAGCGCCGACAGCCCTGCCAATGCCGCCGAACGAACAAGACGCCGCCCATCTACATGCTTGCACATGGTTTCCTCCTCGTTGCCGCGCGCTAAATGTGCGCGACCGTCTATTGTTTTGGGCGGATGTGCGCGCAGGCGATTCGCCCGAGGCCACCCTGCCTCTGCGCGTATGAGAGAGCGGAAAGGCTGTCGAGTTCCTGAGCGGGTGTGAATTGAGGGGGGATGGACGCGGCGCGCGGGTGATCAGGATTCGCCGGCGGTTGTGTTGGCTAACTGGGTCGCCAACACGTGCGATTGCTGAACGGCGGCATCGAGCGAGGCGATGACATTCGTGCACTCTTCCACGAGGCACGCCACGGACTCCGCTTGCTGTGCCATGGCCGTGGTAGCGGCGCGCTGCTCGACCAAGGCGCCGGATAGATCGGTCAGCGCCCTCGTCGTGCCGTCGATATCGCTGCCGCCTGCCTCCAGGGATTCGCTGGCCGCGCCGACCAGCTCGATGCATTCGTGCACGCGTGTGGCGGTATCCTGTGCCGCACGCCGGCATGCCCGGCTGATCTCGCATAAAGTATGGTGTTCGACCGACGTGTTGTCGCGGAGGATCTGCTGCAGTGTGCTGTCGAGTGCTTCCAGCCGGACGGTCAGAGCCTGGATGGTGCTGTCGAGCTCGCGGATGCGATTGACCGATGCGCGGATGCGCTCGATGCTCCTGCCGGATTTCACCCGCGTCGCGTCGCCCAGGCGGCTAGCATGCTCGCTGGTCTCCGCCATCATGCCAATGCTGAGCGTGACCTCCTCTACATTGGTCGCCATGGCCCGCGAAACCGCGCTGGTCCGCTCGGCCAGCGCGTACATCTGACGGCTGGCATCCACCAGCTGCTGCAACTGGATGGACAGGGTGGCCGCAGCGGTCTGATTCGCCGCCAGGAGGCGCGCCTGTTGGTCGATCAGCTCGTTGTAGCGGCGGGCGATGTCGTCGAGCTCGTCATCGCCCGCCACATGAGCGCGCAGCATCAGGTTGCTGTCGCGCCTGGTGGCGATCAATACGTTGCTCAGTGCCGCGATTTTCTGCTGCATGGGACGCAGCACCAGGAAGAGCAGCGATATACCCACCAGCAGGGCGGCGACCAGCATCAGCAAGGTCTCGGTGCGGCTCTGAGCGTAGGCTGCGCGGGCATCGGCCAATTGCGCGGTGGCTTCGCGCAGTTGCAGGGCTGAAAGCTCAGCCGCGCCGGCCGAGACGGGATCAATGACCTTGAAGAGCCGCCAGGCGCGAAACGTCTCGAGCGTGACGCGCGTGCCACGCTGGAATTCTGCCTCCAGCGCATCGATTTCACGGTCGGCGAGATGCATCTTGGCTTCGAGATCCGCCGCAAGCACTTTTTCTTCTTCAGTCAGATAGGTCGCAAGATAAGCCCGCCACTGCTCGGCAATCACGACTCGGGCTGCGTGGACCCGCTTTGCACCTTCTTCCAGACTGATTTCACCCGAGCTGGCCTTATCGACCGCGCCGACCATCTGCACCGCATAGCCATCGGCCACGTGCTTGAGCTGGTCAAGGCAGACCAGCCGGTCGTTGTACACCGTCTCGAACGCCGCTTGCGTGACCGAGAGGCACCATAGGCTCTGCACGCCAAGCAGCAGGATGGCCAGCAGCAGGGTCGAGGTGAGTACGATGAGTTTGCTTCGAATGGTCACACGCCGCCAGCTCAGTCATTCCCGGCCCGCCTGCAAGCAGGGTATCCGCGTCACAGCGCAACGCGTATCCTCAGCCCCTTGCGGCAGTACCCGGGTCACCGCCTTGTATCGACGGCTGCGTTGTTATTGGGTGTGATTCAGGCTTAGCAGAGCGGTTTATGGTCTACAAGACAGACCGTCGAATCAGGGCTTGTATGACGGGGGTGGGCGACAAACGGTGAGAAAGATGGTGAAGTGGTGAGCTGCGATAAGAGTGAGTTGCTTTGTCGATCTATACCATTCTATGTCCAATTACCTTGGTGATGATTTTTCGAAGGCTTCTTAACGATAATTTAGGGAGAAATTAAGAAGGACTAACAACATATCCCTTGAATTACCTGATGGCGCATGATAAAACATGTGTACATGGTAAATTGAGATAATCTTCATCTTTGTGGAACTCAAGATGGCCATAACTGCCGCGTTGTTAGGGAAATATTATGCGGATATGTTGATTTAGTCACGATTCATGCTATAGGGCCGGGCATGAATTTATTCCAAACGGCCTTATTTATAGGAGATAAAAATGCAAGAATTGAATGTAAGTGAAATTGAACAAGTTAATGGTGGGATTAGTGGCAGCACTTTCTGGGGGTTTATGTTCAATGCCACTAAGATCATCGGTGATGCAGTTTATAACTCCGGCATGAATGCACGAGAAGCTGGTTTGGGAAACGAGTATCTTAGTGCATTGAATGGCGGCAATCTGGGCGCCTAAGCGCTGATGCTGGCGGCCGCACGCTTCCTTAGCTGTGTGGTCGTCTTAATAAACCAAGGTGTTATTGATCGTGGAATATATTTTTGGCTATAAGTCCGATCGTCCTTGGAAATGGATGAGTACAGATACGGCCGCATATTTCGTAAAAGTCTTTTGTGTGCTTGCCATGCTTGAAACGATTATGAACTACGTGGTTATCCATGCCTTGGGTGCATCTAAGATACAAATTCCCTTTGTCGGTTTTTGGGACGGATTCTCTTTGGTTGTCATTTCCCCGATTGTCGAGACTTTTATTCTTGCATATTGTGTGATTGTCGCCTCGCAACCCATTAGCAATGCATCACTCGCTTCCATTTTCGCTGCAGCGCCCATGATTGGGTTGCATGCGATCCCAGAATGGCAACATGCGCTTGTCGCCACGCCGGCCATGATCGGGTATGCGTATGTCCTGGGGGTGATTCGCCAGTGTGCTTCAGCATGGACCGCCATTACATTTGTTGCCGTCATGCACATGGTCTGGAATGCATCCATTTTAGGATTGCACAACTTCACCTGATACTGTGTGCTCAGCCGGTAGGGCGGGTCGTCTGACCCGCGCGGAAGCGCCGTCCGTTTGCAGCTGCGATGCGAGACTCGGTCGAATTCAGCGTCGTGCAGCGCGGGTCAAACGACCCGCCCTACAACGTCTAATCCACTCGGCGCTTACATATCCACCAGCGCGCGGTATTTCTCTTCTTCGTCTTCAAACACTTCCTCGCCGCCGAGCGCAAATGCGCGCTTGATGGCGTCGCGGGCGGAGTCGAGGTGGCCGAGCTCAAGTTCGCATTGGCCGAGGCGCAGCAGGATGAAGGGGTTGTCGCCGCCTTCGGGGCAGCGCAGTGCGAGCGTGAGGGCTTCCTGGCCGCGTAGCCATTCGCCCATCAGGAAATAGGTGTCGCCGATGGCGGTCATCACCCAGGTGGTGGCTTCCCAGCGTTCCAGATCGGTCGGTAGCAGCGCGCGCGCTTCTTCGTACTTGGCGATGGCGGCGGCGAACTTACCCTTGTCGAACAGGTTGTCGCCCGCATCGAGCAGGGTCTGGATGGGTTCGTGCAGGATGGTCGGCAAGGCGGTCATGGTTCACTCGTTCTGTGGGGTGTGCCGGTCGCGTGTGTCGACCAGCTCAGAATGGAGCGGCGGTAGCCGCTTGGCAATGCATCGGGCAGCGCATCGAGCGCGAAACAGCCGAAGCGCGTGTGCTCGTGACTGAGGCTGGGCTCGAATGTACCATCCAATCGGCAGCCGAATGTATTGATATACACCTGCTTGCCGGGCACGACCTCAAATAGATAGCCGTCGAGCAGCGTTTCAACCTGCACGGCGATCGACAGCTCTTCTTCGATCTCACGTGCGAGGCAGCCTTCCGGCGTTTCACCTGCTTCGATGCGACCGCCGGGGAGTTCCCACTCCTGGCGGTCGTTCATCAATAGCACGACCCGGTGATCATCGGTAAACAGCACACCTTTGATCGATACCGGGTAGCGTGCGTCGCTCATTTACTTATAAGCGTCAATGCTTGGGCAGGAACAGACGACGTTACGATCGCCGTAGGCATCGTCGATACGGCCCACGCTTGGCCAGAACTTGTTTTCGCGTACCCACTCGAGCGGGTAGGCGGCCAGTTCGCGGCCGTATGGGCGTTCCCACTGGCCCAGCACGGCGAATTGCGTGTGTGGGGCGTTGCGCAGCGGGTTGTTGTCGGCTGGCCAGACACCCTTTTCGACCTGGTCGATTTCGGCGCGGATCGAGATCATGGCGTCGACGAAGCGATCCAGCTCGGCCTTCGATTCGCTCTCGGTCGGCTCGACCATGAAGGTGCCGGGCACCGGGAAGCTCATCGTCGGGGCGTGGAAGCCGTAGTCCATCAGGCGCTTGGCGATATCAACTTCGGTCACGCCGCTGCTGGCCTTGAGCGGACGCAGGTCGAGAATGCACTCGTGCGCCACGCGGCCGTTCTTGCCGGTGTAGAGCACCGGGAAGTGGCCCTTCAGGCGGGTGGCGATGTAGTTGGCACCCAAGAGGGCCGCTTGCGTGGCCTTCTTCAAGCCGTGGCCACCCATCATGGTGATGTACATCCACGAGATCGGCAGGATCGAAGCCGAGCCGAACGGCGCAGCGGAGACTGCCGTCTGGCCACGGTGCGGGCCGTCGATGGGCGAAACCACGTGGTTGGCCATATACGGAGCCAGGTGCGCGCGCAGGCCGATGGGGCCCATGCCTGGGCCGCCGCCGCCGTGCGGAATGCAGAAGGTCTTGTGCAGGTTCATGTGCGACACGTCTGCGCCGATTTCGGCCGGCTTCACAAGGCCAACGAGGGCATTCAAATTGGCGCCGTCCATGTAGACCTGGCCGCCGTGGGCATGCACGGTGGCGCAGATATCGCGGATCGCTTCTTCAAACACGCCGTGCGTGGACGGGTAGGTGATCATCAGGCAGGCGAGGTTCTTGGCGTGTTCCTCGGCGCGGGCCTTCAGGTCGGCGACGTCGACATTGCCGTTTTCGTCGCAGTCCACCACCACCACCTGCATCGACATCATCTGGGCGGTAGCCGGGTTGGTGCCGTGGGCGGAACGGGGGATCAAGCAGATATTGCGATGGCCTTCGCCGCGTGCTTCGTGATAGCGGCGGATGGCCAAGAGGCCAGCGTACTCGCCCTGTGCGCCGGAGTTCGGCTGCATGCAGATCTCATCAAAACCAGTAATGGCCTTCAGCTGCTCGGCGAGGCTCTCGACCATTTCGAGGTAGCCGCGCGTTTGCGATGCCGGGGCAAACGGGTGGATGTCGCCGAACTCAGGCCAGGTCACCGGAATCATCTCGGCGGTGGCGTTCAGCTTCATGGTGCAGGAGCCCAGCGAAATCATCGCATGGTCGAGCGCCAGGTCCTTGTTCTGCAGCTTCTTGATGAAGCGCAGCATCTCGGTTTCGGTGTGGTGTGCGTTGAACACCGGGTGCGTCAGGATGGCATCGGTACGCAGTACGGACGCCGGCAGTGCGGCGACGCGCTCCTGGTCGAGCAGCTCCACGTCGAGACCCTTGGCGGCGTCGCCGACCAGCGCCGTCCACAGTGCCTTCACGTCGTCACGCGTGGCGCGCTCGCTGAAGCTCACGCCCAGCTGGCTCGACGACACATGGCGCAGGTTATAGCCAGCGGCTTGGGCGGCTTCGAACGCAGCATGGGCCTTGCTGCCGAGGTCCACGACCACGGTGTCGAAGAAGTGGCGCGTCTGCACTGTCACACCCACGCGCTTCAGGCCTTCGGCGAAGATGGCGGTCAGGCGATGGATGCGATCAGCGATGCGCTTCAGGCCCACCGGGCCGTGGTACACAGCATAGAGCGAGGCCATATTGGCCAGCAGCACTTGGCTCGTACAGATGTTCGAGTTGGCCTTTTCGCGGCGGATATGCTGCTCGCGGGTTTGCAGGGCCATGCGCAGGGCCGGGTTGCCGGCCGAATCGATACTCACGCCGATGATACGGCCCGGTACCGAGCGCTTGTATTCGTCCTTGGTGGCAAAGTAGGCAGCGTGTGGGCCGCCAAAGCCCATCGGCACGCCAAAGCGCTGGGCCGAGCCCAGGGCAATGTCGGCGCCAATGGTGGCGGGCGACTTCAACAACACCAACGACATCGGGTCGGTGGCGACGGCGACGATGCCGCCCATGGCCTTGACCGCAGCGATTGCAGGCTCGATGTCGGCGATTTCGCCGTTGACATTCGGGTATTGGAACAGCGCGCCGAAGACATCGTGGTCCTTCGCCTCTGCTGGCGTGCCGTAGATCAGTTCCCAGCCGAAGGCAGTGGCGCGGGTCTTCATCACGTCGATGGTCTGCGGCAGCGCATCGCGGTCGACGAAGAAACGGTTCGAGGCCGACTTCGAAATACGGCGGGCCATGGCCATCGCTTCGGCGGCAGCCGTGGCTTCGTCGAGCAGCGAGGCGTTGGCGAGTTCCATGCCGGTCAGGTCGAGCACCAGCTGTTGGAAGTTCAAGAGGCACTGCAGGCGGCCTTGCGAGATTTCGGCTTGGTAAGGTGTATACGCCGTGTACCAACCAGGGTTCTCGAAGACGTTACGCAGAATCACCTTCGGGGTGATGGTTTCGCTGTAGCCCATGCCGATGAAGGAGCGGGCCACCACGTTCTTGTTGGCGATGGCGCGCAGGGCCGCCAGCGCCGCTTCCTCGGTCACAGCGCCGGGCAGCGCAACCGGCGAGCCGCCCAAAATGGCAGCCGGTACGGTTTGCTCGACCAGTTGGTCCAGCGATGCAGCGCCGACGGTGGCGAGCATCTCGGCGATTTCCGTTTCGTCCGGGCCAATATGGCGGTGGATGAATTCGTTGTGATTTTCGAGTTGGGACAGCGGCGTCATGGTATGACCCTTCAGTTCAACGCACAGGGGCGAAATCTAAAAATGGCAAACCGGCCGCTTGTGGCGGCCGGTGGGAAAACTGTTGTGCTTCAGAACCTCTGCAACAGCCCACGTCCTCGCGTTAGCGAGGCTCCCTCGCGGCGGCGAGGGCGGGGGGAGTGGATTCAATCAGCGAAAATCCGGTGATGTTCCTCTGTCCGGCTGCGCCCGGCTTTGCCGGGCGGTGAGCTGCGGGTTTGAGTGCAGAGCTTCGTTAGCAGATGCGATCAAGCACCGATTTCCTTGCCGTAGGCAGCGGCGTCCATCAGGCCGTCGAGGTCTGCAGCATTGGCAGGCTTGATCTTGAAGAACCAGCCGGCACCGTACGGATCGGCGTTCACCACGTCAGGCGTATCGGCCAGCGATTCGTTCACGGCGACGATTTCGCCCGCGATCGGGGCGTACACATCGGAAGCGGACTTCACCGATTCGACTACGCCAGCGGCGGCATCAACCGCCAGCTTGTCGCCGACCTTCGGCACTTCCACGAACACCACGTCGCCCAAGAGGCTTTGTGCGTGGTCGGTGATGCCCACCGTCACGCTGCCGTCGGCTTCAACGCGCAGCCACTCGTGGCTGGTAACATATTTCAGATCGCTGGGGATGCTGGTGCTCATGGCGTCTTCTCGCATTGGGTCGGCGCAGGCTGCGCCGGGTTTTTCGGGTGATGGATAGGACGGCCAAGGCTGCGGTTCGAGCGATAGCGAGGCCCCTCGTTGCGTGGTTGTTGGCACTTTAGTGCCTTACAACCATGGCATACCCTTTACGGGTAGGCGGCGAGGGCGGGGGGAGTGGAGTCAATCAGCGAAACTGACACTGGCTGATTTTCCGCTCGCCGCAAGCGCCCGGGTATCCCGGGCGGACGTCTATCGTTTGAACTGCTGCTTCAGTCCGCACTAACCTAAGTCAGTTTGGCGCGAATTCTAACAAATTCGAGGCTACTTCCGGTAGGCACTTCCACTGTGACTACAAGTATTTGTTTGCAGCGGTATGACGATACGGCGCTCAGTTTTCTTCCGAAAGCCGCTTCAATCGGGCCAGTCGCTCCGGTTCGTCGCGCACGAGCCAGATGTCGGTCGAAAGCTCGTCATAGGCGAGGCCGGCGTAGTGCTTGGCCTGCTTTTTGTCGTCCTTGGCGAGGTAGAGCTCCGCCAACTCTTCATAAACATAGCCGTCGATGTCGCCGCTGGCGAGCATGGCTTTTTCAAGCGCTAATTGCTCGGCCAGTGCTTCGTCGTTGCGGCCCATCAGGCGGTGCACATGGGCGATCATCCAGCGTGCCACGGCGACTTCGCTGGGCTCATCCATCTTCTGGCGTTCGACCAGCGCACGGTCAAATGCGGCCAGGGCATCGTCGTACTTGCCCATGTCCTGGTAAGCCATGCCGACGTTGTTATACAGCGAAGCCAACCAGCGCTTTGCACGCGGCGCGGTACTGGCCTCGGCGTAGTCTAGCGCTTTCTTGTTCCACGCCAGCTGCTCTTCGGGCGGCACCACGAAGGCCATCATGTGTGCGGCGTCCACAGCCAGATAATCGTGGTGCGATGCACGCGCCTCGTCCCACGCTTGTTCGAAAAGCGGCTTGGCACGGGCTTGCTCGTGGTTTGAATTGAACAGCCGCCCCCGTTCCAGATGGACGCGCACAGCCACGATGGGTGGCAGGCTGCCCAGGCGCGGTTCGAGCGCATCGAGCAGCGCGTGGGCCTCCTTGAACTTTTGCTGCAGGCCCAGTGCGCGCGCGAGCTGGGTGCTGATCTCGGCGTACTCGGGCGAGTCGGGCGCGTAGGCCGTCATCGCGTCGCGAAACTGCTTTTCGGCGGGGATGGGTTGCTCAATGTTCCAGATCAGGAAATTGGCCAGATCTGCCTTGGTCTTGAACGGCTCCGCCGCCCAGCCGGTGACCGGCAGCAGGCAAGCCAGCGCCACGGCCGACGCGCGGAAGGCGAGTCGCCAGTAGAGGCTGCTTGCTGCGGTAAGGCCACTGACAGATCGGGTCATCTCATCTCTATTCAGGAATTGAGGCAGGCCGGGCGGGCCTGCCGTGCCGAATGATTATTCAAACACCTTCTTGCCGTTACGCACGAACGGCATCTTCACCACGCGAGCGGGTTGTAAGGTGCCGCGCACGTCCACCTGCACAGTGTCACCCACCTTGACCGCCAGCGGCACGCGGGCCATGGCGATGGAGACCTGCAGGCTGGGCGAGAACGTGCCAGAGGTGATTTCACCTTCGCCGCTGTCGGCGACGACCTTCATATGGCTACGCAGCACGCCCTTGCCTTCGAACACGAGGCCGACTTGCTTCAGGAGACCTGCCTTACCAGCGCTGCGTTCGGCCTTTTCGGCTTCGATCACGCTACGGCCGACGAACTTGCGGTCGGTCGGCTCCCAGGCCACCGTCCAGCCCATGCCAGCGGCGAGCGGCGACACGCTGTCGTCCATCTCGTTGCCGTACAGGTTCATGCCGGCTTCGAGGCGCAGCGTATCGCGTGCGCCGAGGCCGCATGGGGCCACGCCAGCAGCGACCAGCTGGTTCCAGAAAGGAATCGCTTCTGCGGCCGGCATGGTGATTTCCAGGCCGTCTTCGCCGGTATAGCCGGTGCGGGCCACGAACCATTCGCCATGCGGCAGGCCGACGAACACTGCGAGGCTATCGATCAGCGCGGCGATCTCGGGCTTGGCGGCCTTGGCCTTGGCAATCGCATTCGGGCCTTGTACGGCGATCATCGCCAGGTCGCGGCGCGGGGTCAGTTCCACGTGAAACGCTGCGGCGTGCTTGCCCATCCATTCCAGGTCCTTCGCCGTCGTGCCGGCGTTGATGACCACGCGGTAGCCCCAGCTGGTGCGGTAGACGATCAGGTCATCCACCACGCCGCCAGCTTCGTTCAACATGCCGGAATACAGTGCCTTACCGTCAAAACCCAGCTTGGCCACGTCGTTGGCGATCAAGTGCTGCAGGAAGGCCGTGGCCTTCTCGCCGCGCACATCGACTGCCGTCATGTGCGACACGTCGAACATACCGGCGTCGCCGCGTACGGCTTCGTGTTCCTTGATCTGGGAGCCGTAGTTGATCGGCATTTCCCAGCCGGCGAAATCGACGATCTTGCCGTTGGCGGCCAGGTGGGCATCAAACAGGGGGGTACGGTTGGGCATGCTGTCTTCCTTGTGAGAACCAGGAGCCTGTTTATCGACAGGCTCTCATTGTGCGGGCGGTGGGTAACCGCCCCGCCTTGCGTTAAACGGGTTTATAGACAAAATGGTCGTCGAGCAGGTATTCGCCCTGCTTCACGCGGCCGTCGGGCTCGATGCGGTCAAACGGCACTTCGCGGCCATCGACGATGATATGCGCCGGAATCGCCTTGCCCTGGTACTGGCCCAGCGTCACATCGGCACGTGGGTAGTCGATACGCGGTGCGGGCGTGGCCTGACGGCTGATCTCCTCGGCCAGCTGGGCGACGGCGGCGGCCTGCGCCATGCGCTCGCCCGGTTGCTCAGGCAAAAAGCGCAGGTACATCATGAACAACCACGACGGCAGCATCAGCCGGCGAACCTGCTTTTCGCTATTCACCACGCAGCACACCGGAAAATGTGCCTGGCAGCCGGTGCACACCGCATTGGCGGCGATGACCAGATGGTTGTCGATCAGCCGTGCAATGCCCTGCATATTCTGCGCATGCAGCATCTGCCCGCATTTGACGCAAGGCTTGGAAAACTGACGGATCAACCCGCCCTGCGCAAAGCGGATGGGAAGATAGCGATCGAGTCGGTCGGAGCGGCGCATAACTATTGGCTTTCCTGCGGTGTTTCCCCGGCGGGCGGGGCCGAAGCATCGGCCGCAGCTTGAGCCTGTTCGGCTTCTTCCGGCGTCGCTTCGGGGGTGTCGACGATTTCCTCCTCGTCTTCCACAACCGCGACCGGCTCACCTGCCTCAAGCAGCCGGCATTCCAGCGCCAGGTCGAGGTAGTCGGTCGAAATCAATTGCAGCTTTACAGGCGTGCCGCGCGGCAGCTCGGGCAGGCCGGCGACCTTCAGCATCAGCGGCAGGCCGTCAAAGCGCACCAGGTTTTCCTTCAGCACCGTCGCGCCGATCTCGCGTACGCCCTCTTGCTCCAGCCAGCGCAGGCACCAGTAGCGCTCCAGGCGGCCTTGGAATTCTGCATAAGCATTATAGGTCTGATCGAAATCGCGCAGGGCGGCGAAGAGCATCGGGTCGCGCTGGGCATAGCGCGGCGGCGTGCCCTGCAGCATGGCAAGCAGCTGTTGCTGGTTGATGAAATCGGCCGCACGGCGCAGCGGCGAGCTGGCCCAGCTGTATTGCGCCACGCCCAAGCCCTGGTGCGGGGCCGGCTGCGTCGTCATGCGCACGCGGCCCATGGCCTGCGCACGGTAGATCGCGGGAATGCCCGCATCGGCCAGCTGCTTGCCCCACGTGCTGTTGCACAAGATCATCAGCTCGGCGACGAGCTTATCCATCGGGCTGCCGCGCTTGCGCGGGTAGATGCGGATGCGCTTTTTGCCGTCGTCCTGCACATCGATGGCAAAGCTGTAGTCCGGCCGCTCCACGCGGTTCGGGTCGTGCTTGCCGCGTGCGATCTCCAGCGCAATCGCAAAGCGGTAGAGGTACAGCAGCTCGCGCTTGTAGGGGTAGTCCGGCCCGCCATCGGGCAGGTTCACGGTCTCGTCGTTGAACACGGGGTCGAGATCATGGTGGCGCAGATTGGCGGCGATACGCACGCGCTCCAGCCGGCTCTCGGCGCCGATCACCTTGAGCTCCGGGTCGACGGTCACGTACAGGCTCACCGCCGGGCAGTCGCGCCCCTCGGCCAGGGTAAAGGCCTCTACCAGGCTATCGGGCAGCATGGTGATCTTGTCGCCGGGGTAGTACACGGTCGAGAGCCGCGCCAGTACCACTTGCTCAATCGTCGAGCCGGCCTCTACGCCCAGCGTCGGCGCCGCGATGTGGATACCCACACGGGTATTGCCGTCGGCCAGCGCGGTGACGGAGAGCGCATCGTCGATTTCGGTGGTGGCCGCATCGTCGATCGAGAATGCAGATACGTCGGACAGCGGCAGGTCGCCCGGTACAGTCGGCAGCTCGATGGTGGGGAAGCCAATGCCCTTGGGGAAGTATTCAGTCAGGAAGCCATCGAGCAACCAGGCTTCCACATCAGGAATCGCGCCACAGCGCGCGAGCAAGCGCAGCGGCGTCAGCTGTGCCGCATCGGCCGCGGCCGCCAGCGCCTTCCATTCAATCGTATTCTTGTCGGGCCGGTGCAAGAGCGCACGCACATGGCTTTGCAGCGCCTCGGGCAGCTTGCCTGCTTGCAGTTCTGCGCTCCATTCGGCCATCAGCGCCGCTTCGCGGGCCTTTTTCTCCATGCCCGCCTTGGCGGCACGCAGGTTTTCTTCGGGCGCTGCCTTATAGCGGCCGCGGCCCTTGCGGTAGAAATACATCGGCGCGCCATGCAGGCGCAGGCACATGGCCGCGCTCTCCAACGCGCTTGGGTTGGCGCTGTAGTACTCCTTGGCCAAGTCGAGAAAACCGAACTCCTCGCCCCCCGCCACTTCCCATAGAAAGTCGAGGTCCAGATCCTGCGCCAGCGCATCGGCCTGGGGGATGAAATCCGCCAGCGCGATCTTATCGAAACGCAGCCGCACGTCATTCGCCTTGATCTTGCTGCGCTTGCCGCGCGCGTCTTCGATCTGCAGGCTGGCGTCCGACTCGGTCATCACCGCAGCAACCTTGAAGTCGCCGCTTTCTTCATAAAAAACGTTCATGCAACAGTGCCGCGTGGGCAGCAGGGAGGTGGAGCGAGGGCGAGATTATACCCGAGTCGACGATTGGAAACTTGAAGAGCGTAAAGAATTCAAGGGGTTGATAGCCTGAGTGCGGCGCCAGCTTTGATACTACTAGCTGACCGTAGTTGGGTGGCTGGTGCTCAAGTGGAACTAGAGCAAACAATCTTTCGGGCACAACCTTAGCGGCAGATTTCAACGCGGTCACCTATCGTGTTAGGAACCGCAAATTTATATCTGTGGTGATCAGTGTGCATTGTTTATGATGTATGCTCCGCAGCATACGTTAGGCGCCACCCTTGGGTTTGAAGCTCTTCCCTCAGATGTAAGCATGGGCTTTGGCCTCAATTTTAACGGGAATTATCCAAATGCTTAATAATCTCACGGTTGCTGGATTTAAATCGATCAAAAAGCAGTCTATTGATCTAGGCCGTGTAAATGTTTTCATAGGCCCCAATGGGGCTGGTAAGAGTAATATACTTGAGGCGATAGGGTTCTTATCTGCGGCGATCAGTGGTGGAATAACATATTCGTTGCTCGGAGTGAAAGGAGTTCGCTCTTCCGCACCCAGCGTATATCGGTCCGCGTTGAAGGGCTCTAAGCGCCCTAAATATTTCGACCTGAGCGCTGAATTTGACGGGTGGCGCTACCATTGCAATATATTTAGTAATGATGATTCGCTGAGTGGCTCATGGAATTTTCACTCAGAGTCTTTTGCTCGCTCGAATGAGAAAGGGGCTTGGGCTAATCCATTTGCAGGCCGATCTGGCAATGGGGTTAGAATTGACGGAGTTTCCTATTCGAAGTCAATTTTGGAATCAAATCAAAGCATAGTTAGAGCGCTTGAAGTACTGGGTGCCCTACATGACAATGAAGAGAAAGACTTGCATAATTTGGCGCAGTATGCAATTTACTCGCCATTTACTAGCGTGTTGCGAGGGTTGGCACCAGATCCTAGCTTTGCTGCTCCGTTGGGTCTATATGGCGGTAATTTGCCGTCGGCAGTAAAAGATGTTTTTAATCAGAAAAATTTTGCCAATCTAACCCATTTCTTCAATCTGTTTCCGTGGGTTAGGACGCTTGGTTTGTCTAAAGGCGATCCTAAAATAATGGATCGGCAAATGGTGCCAAGTTCTTCAGTATTGACTTTTACAGATAACTTTATGATTAAAGATTTCAATAATCTTTATTCCTCTGATGTGAGCGAAGGTGCGCTTTACTGTGCATTTATCTTGGCCCTTATGCTTCACAATGAATCCCCTAACATATTGGCGTTGGATAATGTAGATAGCACGCTTAATCCCGGTTTGGTTAGGCAGCTTGTTAAAACAATTAGCCTTTTGGTCAAGGATAGTGACAAGCAGGTGCTCATGACTACGCATAATCCGACAGCGTTGGATGCGCTGGATCTATTTGATAATGAACACAAACTCTATGTGGTTGATCGAAATGGGGAGACTGGCGAGACTGAAGTGAATCTACTTCGGCCACCAGAGAGTATGACTCAAGAAGAGTGGGATAAAAAGACCGGTGGAGCGAAGCTTTCGGAGTTATGGTTAAATGGTTTCTTGGGTGGCATGCCATTAATTGAAAATTTCTAAGGCGTATAATGGCTTACGATAAAGTATTTCACATTGTCTGTGAGGGCAATACCGACCTGGAGGTTTTGCGTGTTGTTGCTACGGCTGTTGGGAAAGCTAATCATGAGAAATACAAGGTAAATCCATTATTTCCGCCTACGCCGAAAGCAAATGCAGGGTGGCCAAACCTAAAGAACTGGTGTTTGCAGCAGGCATCCACATTAGCCGGTAATTTGCAAGCTCAGGCGGCGTTGGCAGCACAGTTGCTTGGCGCGAAATCTGCGCCCGGCGCAATGATTCGAAAAAGGGACTATATAACTGCAGCTCTTGATTTGAAAGAAAACGGAGCTCGGTCTGCTATCGTAATTCAAATTGATGCGGACATAGCGCATGATTTGCTCTCTGACATAGGTTTGGGGTTGGATATGCACGTAATGCCGCTTTGTCCTAGTGAACGAGTGCGCATTTGTGAGCAAGCACTCGACAAGTGGCTCGGCAGACATGTTTCCAAAAAAGGACTGCAGATATTTTATTGTATTACGTCGCTCGCTCTGGAAAATTGGATATTAACGCTTCATGCTCCAAATGTGCTAAATATTGCGAATGGCGGGAATTATGACGATATTCATTTTCCAGATAAAATTCTAACTAATTTAGGTTATGCTAGTAACAAGGAGGGCCTTAAGAAAGATCCGCCCAAATACAAAGTGTATGGTGAGAAAATTGTAAGTGGATTAAATGTATCAAGGGGGCGGTCGCGATCCTTGGATAGATATTGCAGTATTTTAACAAGCGTTTAGTGTTCGTGGTTTGTATGGCTATAATTCCCTTACCCATAGAGCTTAACGCGAATTAGTAGGTATACTCTGACCACTACTTCCGGTGCTTTGTCGCAATTAACATGTCGTCCACCCTCCTCCAAGGCCTCAACCCCGAACAACTTGCTGCCGTCACGCTGCCGGCCGTCCCGGCATTGATTTTGGCGGGGGCCGGGTCGGGCAAGACGCGGGTGCTGACGACGCGCATCGCCTGGCTGCTCTCGACCGGGCAGGTCAGCCCGCATGGCATCTTGGCTGTTACCTTCACCAACAAGGCGGCGAAGGAGATGCTGACGCGGGTGTCGGCCCAGCTGCCGGTGAATGCCCGCTCGCTGTGGGTGGGGACGTTCCACGGTCTCTGTAACCGGCTCTTGCGCCTGCACTGGCGCGATGCGGGCTTGCCGGAGGCGTTTCAAATCATGGATTCGGCCGACCAGCTGTCGGCCATCAAGCGGCTTTTGAAGGCGCTGAATATTGATGACGAGAAGTACCCGCCGCGCGATTTGATGTACTTCATCAATGGCAACAAGGAAGAGGGCCGCCGGCCGGCTGATGTAGAAGCCTGGGACGACCATACCCGGCAGCTGAAGCAGCTGTACGAGGAATACGAGCGCCAGTGCCGCCGCGAAGGGGTGGTGGACTTCGCCGAGCTGTTGCTGCGCGCCTACGAGCTGCTGCGCGACAACAAGGCGCTGCGCGAGCATTACAACGGGCGATTCCGCTATATCCTCGTCGATGAATTCCAGGATACCAACCGCTTGCAGTACAAATGGCTGAAGCTGTTGGCCGGCAAGACCGACGAGATGACGAGCCTGATGCAGCGCATGGGTGCTGCTCCGGGCTCGGCGCCGCTGCCGCCTGCAGCAGTGTTCGCAGTGGGCGATGATGATCAGTCGATCTATGCCTTCCGTGGTGCGAACGTCGGCAATATGCATGATTTCCAGAAGGATTTTCAGGTCGAGACGGTGATCCGGTTGGAGCAGAACTACCGCTCGCACGGCAATATCCTCGATGCGGCCAATGCGCTGATCGCCCATAACCGGGGCCGCCTGGGCAAGAACCTGTGGACGGAAGAAACCGCTGGCGAGCAGATTCGCGTATTCGAGGCGGCGACGGACTTTGAAGAAGCGCAGTTCGTGGTCGAGGAAGTGCGGCAGATCCACCGCGATGGCCAGCCGCTGTCCGATATGGCGGTGCTGTATCGATCCAACGCCCAGTCACGCGTGCTGGAGCATGCTTTGTTCCAGGCGGGCCTCCCTTACCGCGTGTACGGCGGCCTGCGCTTTTTTGAGCGGCAGGAGATCAAGCATGCGCTGGCCTACCTGCGGCTGGTGGCGAATACCGACGACGACAATGCGCTCCTGCGCGTGATCAACTTCCCGGCGCGGGGCATTGGCAACCGCACCTTGGAGATCCTCGGCGAATCGGCCCGCATGGGCGGTACCAGCATCTGGCAGGCGGCGTGTGCGGGCGGGGCGGGGCGTTCGGCTGCGGCCGTGGGCAAGTTTGTGCAGCTGATTGAGAACCTGCGCGCCCAGGCCGATGGCTTGACGCTGCCCGAGCTGGTCGAGCTGGTGATCGAGCACTCCGGCCTCATCGAACACTACCGCAATGACAAGGAAGGCCAGGAGCGGCTGGAAAACCTGGACCAGCTGATCGCAGCAGCCACGGCCTTTGTGACGGAAGACGAAAACAGCGTGGTCGCCTTCCTGACCCATGCGAGCCTCGAAGCTGGCGAGCACGAAGCGTCGCCTGGGCAGGATGCATTGCAGCTGATGACGGTACATGCCTCAAAAGGCCTGGAGTTCCACGCGGTATTCCTGACCGGCGTGGAAGAAGGTCTCTTCCCCCACGACAACAGCCTGAACGACCCGGATTCGCTCGAAGAAGAGCGCCGGCTCGCCTATGTGGCGATCACCCGTGCACGGCGACGGCTGTATATCAGCCTGGCGCAAAGCCGCATGCTGCATGGGCAGACGCGCTTTTCGCTTGCTTCGCGCTTTCTCGATGAGATTCCGCAGGATTTGCTGAAATGGCTGAACCGGGGCTATGCGCCGGCCACCGCCCCATCGCGCCCCGCGGAGCGCGCAGCGCCCGACCATGGCTTGCGTGTGGGCGCCAATGTGGAACACGCGAAATTCGGCCGGGGCGTGGTGGTGGACTATGATGGCAGCGGGCGCAATGCAAACGTGCAGGTGAATTTCGGCGCCGCTGGCCTTAAGTGGCTTGCGCTGGAGTACGCCAAGCTTACACTGGTGGAATAAGCGCACTGAGGCGCGAGTCCGCTTTGTGCAACACTACCGGTGGGCCGCGCTGCCCGGCGGCAGTAAAAAAGAGCATGATAGGTCGCCAGAATAGCCTTGCCTGGCGGCAAGGTACTTTGGGGAGTCGGATACATGGAGCAGTTCAGCGGCAACTCGGCCCTGTTCGCGGCGCGTGCTGCGCGGGCCGGTAGCGACGAAGACGACATGCCACGTGCGCCGTCGTCGCGCGTCGATATCGACTACACCACCAAACGCTTTCTGATCGTGGATGCCGTGCAGGAAATGCGCGCCGCCATGAACGCCACGCTGTCTACCTTTGGCGTGACCAAGATGGAATACGCCCACCGCTCGGTGGAAGCCATCGGCATGGTCAAGCGCTCCGACTTCGACGTCATCCTCTGCGATTTTGACCTCGGCCATGGTTACGATGGCCTGCATCTGCTCGAAGAACTCAAGGCTCACAATCTGCTCAAGCCTTCGGCCGTCTTTATGATCGTGACCGGCGAGCGCCGTGCCCGCATGGTGATCTCGGCGGCCGAGCAGGGGCCGGATGATTACTTGCTCAAGCCGTTCTCCGGCGAAGAGCTGAAGCTGCGGCTCGACCGTATTTACCGCAAGAAGGTTGAATTCGAAGCGCTCGATGCCGCCATGCTGAACCAGGACTACCTCAAGGCCCTGGCCGAGTGCAATGAGCGGATCGAGCAAAAAGACCCTTTCCTCGTGGAATTCCTACGGCTGAAGGGCCGCATTGCGCTTTATATCGGCGATTACCCGCTGGCGCGCGATACCTATCAGATGGTGCTGTCTGCGCGTGAGATTCCCTGGGCGCGCATGGGGCTTGCCAAGGCGCTCTTCCACCTGAAGGAATATGACACCGCCAAGCAGATGTTCGAGAGCCTCTTGAACGAGAACGAACGCATCATGGAAGCCTACGACTGGCTCGCCAAGATCCACCGTGCCGAGCACGAGTCGCAAGAAGCGCAGGATGTGCTGGAGCGCGCCATCGAGCTCTCGCCCGTCAACGTGGGGCGGCAGAAGCGGCTCGGCGAGATCGCCATGAAGAACGGCGATTTTGAGACGGCAGTGCGCGCCTACCAGCAAACCATCGGCATTGCGAAGTATTCGTTCTGGCGCGATGCGGCCGACTACGCGAGCCTTGCGAAGGCGCACCTCGGCAATGGCGAAGTGAACGAAGCGGCCAAGGTGGCGGCCGACGTTCGGCGCGAGTTCCGCTACGACCATAAGGCCGAGATGCTGGCCTCGGTCGTCGAAGCCCAAGTGGCGTTGAAGCAGGGCAGCGTGCCACGCGCCACGCAGCTGCTACATAAGGCCAAACAGCAATACGCCAGTGTGGCCGACGAAATGCCCGATCATTTCGCGCTGCAATTCGCCGAGACTTGCTACCAACTGGGCGAGGACGCAGAGGCCCAAGGCATTGTCGAAAAGCTGATCCGTAACCACCACGAAGATATCGAGGTGCTCGACCGCGTGCAGCGTATGTACGACGACATCGGCCGGGCCGAGCAAGGCCAGCAGATGATCGAAGACAATGCCCGCGCGATTGTCGAGATCAATAACGAAGCCGTGCGCATGGCCCAGGCGGGCGATCTGGAAGGCGCCGTGCAGAAGTTCGTCGAGGCGGTCGAGGAAATGCCGGCCAATGTCCAGGTGATGCTGAACGCGGTCAATGCCATGCTGGCTTATGTGGCGCGCAAAGGCTGGCACGACGAATACATGGGCTCGGCCATGGCTTATCTGGATCGCGTCAAGGCGCTGGAGCCCGCTAGTGTGAAGTACCTGAAGCTGCGTGATGCGTATACCGCGACGCGTCGCCGCTTCCGCGTTTGAGCGGTTCTATGCTATTCGCAGATTGGCAAGGGATGAAATTGCGCGAACCCGCCCTACCATAGGATATTGGGGATCTCGGCCGTCTGTGCCTGCTCGCGGCAATAAAAGCGGACCTTGGTCGCCTTTGGTCATCAAAGCCAGCGGCCGCCTGTTACTCGTTCTATCCCTGCCAGATCTTGCCAACTGGCCACTTCGTCGAAGCCGGCCGTCGTCAGCAATGCGCGGCAGGCTTCTGCCTGATCGTATCCATGCTCGAACAATAACCAGCCACCGGTCGTCAGGTGCGGCGGCGCTTCGGCGACGATGGTGCGGATATGGCGTAAGCCATCCGATTCATCGGTCAACGCACCGCGCGGCTCAAAGCGCAGGTCACCTTCCGCGAGGTGATGGTCGCCTTGGGCGATATAAGGGGGGTTCGATACGATCAGGTCGAACTGCTGCCCTTCGAGCGCGGCATACCAGTCGCTTTGCAAAAAGGTCACGTCCGCAGCCAGACGCGCGGCGTTGCGCTGTGCGATGGCGAGCGCATCGGGCGAAACATCGACTGCGTGCATGGATAGCTGTGGCCGATGCCGTTTGATGGAGACCGCAATGGCGCCCGAGCCCGTGCCAAGGTCGACCGCGCGGCGCGCTGCATCAACGGGTAGCCGCTCCAGCGCAAGCTCTACCAGGAGCTCAGTCTCGGGGCGCGGAATCAGCACGCCGGGGCCGACTTCGAACGACAGGCTGAAGAATTCGCGCAGGCGGGTCAGGTAGGCAATCGGTTCGCCCAGCACGCGCCGACGAGCCAGCTGGGTGAATTGCTCGGCCGCATCGGCTGTCACAGCATGGTCGGGCGCGGCGATCTGCCGGGTACGTACGAGGCCGGTTACGTGTTCCAGCAGCATCCGGGCTTCGGAAGTCGGTAGGCCCTGGCTGCGCGCGTCGGCCAGCAGGGATGCAACCGTGGGCTGGCTCACAGCCCGGTCCAGTTCGGGCGGGCTTGCGAGACGCCGATAAAGTGCTTGCGATAGTAATAGCCCTGCACGCAATCGACTTCGAGCTCGCGCGCCAACACCAGGTCTTCGGGCCGTTCGACGCCTTCCAGAATCACGCGGCAGCCGCACTCATGGGCGAAGCCGATCAAATGACGCAAGGCGGCACGGCTGCGCGGCTCGCGGGCACGGGTGATCCACGATCGGTCGAATTTGAACCAATCCACCACCATCATCACGTCGAGCGACACCATGGAATTGGGCGCGCCAATATCGTCGAGCGCCAGGCGCACACCGCGCGCCGAAAACGCCTTGGTCAGCAGCTGCGAAAGGTGCGCGTCCGAGACGTCGGAATTCTCGATGATCTCCACCACCAGCCCTTCGCGCATGCTCATCAGCTCCAGCAGTGGGTCTTCCGCATCGCCCGCCGTCACGCCATAGGTGTCGGGGTCGAGATTGACGAACAGCAGCGTTTCGCGCGGCGCATAGCTCAGCTGCAGCTGCTTCATGTCGTACTCGACGTGATACAGCGACAGCGGGCTGGCATGCAGTGCATCGAATACTGGCTTGGGCGCCAGCGGCAGGCCATCGGCCGCATAGAAGCGGGCAAGCGCTTCATAGGCCAGGATATCGCCACTCGCGAGCTCGACAATGGGCTGGTATTCGACGCCGTAGCGCTGGCGGCGCATCAGGTCCAGCAGTTGGGCGGGGGAGATGCGACCGGCATGGCCGGAGAACGGCGTACGATCGGAAATCGGTGAGAACATAGGGCGAGCATATTACAGGAACCGCTAAGTGTGCCAAGCAATGCAACCCGGGCCGCGCCGGTCGGGAAAAACGTGTTCCGGATGCGACAATATAAAGTCTCTACCCGCTTGAAACGGCGCGGCTCACCCCGATTTACGCAGCACGCCCAAAGCGTGCCATGATGTGATCTAACGGAATCAATTTGTGCCGTGCGCGTCTATCATGGGCACGACGGTTCATCCCCTACAGCATACGGTCTTCGCCATGAACGTACCTCGCCTCGCCACTGCCCTTACGGGCCCCCTGCTGGATCTGGAACGCAAGATGCTGGGCGCGCAGCCCGAGATCGAAGCCTGGTTCCGAAGCCAGTGGCTGGAGCATCCCGTTCCTTTCTACGGTTCGGTCGACCTGCGTAATTCCGGCTACAAGCTGGCCCCGGTCGATATGAATCTGTTCCCGGGCGGCTTCAACAACCTGAATCCGGATTTCACCCCGCTGTGCGTGCAGGCCGTGCAATCGGCCATCGAAAAAGTCTGCCCAGAAGCACGTCGGCTGCTGTTGATTCCCGAGAACCACACGCGTAACCAGTATTACCTGAAGAATGTCGCCGCACTGGCACGCATCCTCAAGCTCGCGGGCCTCAATGTGCGGCTCGGCAGCCTGAACCCCGAAGTGACGCAGCCGACCCAGCTGGAACTGCCCGATGGCGGTAGCCTGACGGTTGAGCCGCTGCAGCGTAACGGCCGCCGCGTGGGCTTGCCGGGTTTCGACCCCTGTGTGGTATTGCTGAACAATGACCTGTCGGCCGGCCTGCCGGATATCTTGCGCAATATCGACCAGGCCCTGCTGCCGCCGCTGCACGCGGGCTGGGCCGTGCGCCGCAAGACCAATCACTTTGCCCAATACGACGATGTAGCGGCCGAGTTCGGCGAGCTGCTGGGCATCGACCCCTGGTATATCAACCCGTATTTCGGCCGGGTGGACCAGCTCGACTTTCAGACACGAGAAGGCGAAGAGCGCCTGGCTGCTGAGGTAGACCGCATTTTGTCGCGCACGGCGGCCAAGTACCGCGAGCTGGGGCTCGATGCGACGCCGTACGCCATCGTGAAGGCCGATGCCGGCACCTACGGCATGGGCGTGATGAGTGTGAAGTCGGCTGAAGAAGTCATCGGCCTTAACCGCAAGCAGCGCAACAAAATGGCGGTGGTGAAGGAAGGGCTGGAAGTCAGCGACGTGATCGTGCAAGAAGGTGTGCCGACCTTCGAAACCATCGAAGACGCGGTGGCTGAGCCGGTGGTGTACATGATGGACCGCTTCGTGGTCGGTGGCTTCTACCGCGTGCATACCGAGCGCGGCATGGACGAAAACCTGAACGCACCGGGCGCCTACTTCAAGCCGCTGGCTTTCGACACGCCACTGTCAACGCCGGACTGCGACGGCAGCCCTGACTGCGCACCGAACCGTTTCTATGCTTATGGCGTGGTGGCACGACTTGCGCTGCTCGCTGCATCGCGCGAGATCACGGCGACCGAGCCCGAGATCGAAATGCTCAGCATGGCGATGTAATCGTTTCAATTAGATCGTATCCAATAATCTGGGAGGCAGAACGATGCGTATCCGTATTCTGGCCGCTGCGGCGGTCTTGGTTGGGATGTGTGCAACGCAGGCCGCATGGGCCGTGCCCGCGCCGGGCGAAGGCGCACCAAAGGGCGCCAAGGTCAGCTTTATTGGTTTGAAGGACGGCGACACCGTACCGCCGACCTTCCACGTCAAATTCGGCCTGACCGGCATGAAGCCGCGCCCTGCGTCTGAGGACATTTTCGACCGCAAGACCGGGCATCACCACCTCTTGATCGATACCGGCCCGATTCCGCAGGGCGAAGTGATTCCCTTTGACGACACGCATAAGCACTTCGGTAAAGGCCAGACCGAGACCGACGTCACCCTACCGCCTGGCCCGCATACGCTGACGCTGCAGTTTGCCGACGGCGCGCATAGCTCCTACGGCCCGCGCCTGTCGACCACCATCCATATCACGGTCGCGGTACCGGATAAGCCAGGTAACTGACCCGATGCAGATCGCCTTTCTGGCCGACCCGCTCGACGGGTTCAAGACGTATAAGGACAGCACCTTTGCCATGATGCGCGAGGCCGCCCGGCGCGGCCATGCGCTCTATGCGTTTGAGCAGCGCGATATGCGCGTCACGGCCGGTCGCGTCACGGCCGACGTACGCCAGATCCGCCTCACAGGTGATAGCCACGCCTGGTATACGGTCGAATCGACTGCGACGATGGCGCTGGCCGATTTCGACGCCGTCATCATGCGCAAGGACCCGCCTTTCGACAGCGAATACCTGTACGCCACGCATCTGCTTGAGCATGCCGAGCGCCAAGGCGCCCGTGTATTCAACAAGCCGCGTGCGCTGCGCGATTTCAACGAAAAGCTCGCGATCCTGCGCTTTCCCGAATTCACCGCGCCGACGCTTGTCAGCAGCAGCGCCGACGATATCCGCGCTTTTTTGGCCGAGCATGGCGACATTGTGCTCAAGCCGCTCGACGGCATGGGTGGCGCCGGCATCTTCCGCCTGCGGCCCGATGATCCGAATATCGGCGCGATCTTGGAAGCGCAAACGCTGAACGGCCGGGTGACGTTGATGGCCCAGCGCTACCTGCCTGCGATCAAGGACGGCGACAAGCGCGTGCTGCTGATTGCCGGCAAACCGGTGGACTGGTGCCTGGCGCGGATTCCCAAGGCCGGCGAAACGCGTGGCAACCTCGCGGCAGGTGGCACCGGGGTGGCGCGGCCGCTGACCGCGCGCGATCGTGAAATCGGTGAATCGCTGGGGCCGCGGCTGGCAGCGGAAGGCCTGCTGCTGGTGGGGCTGGATGTGATCGGCGACAACCTGACCGAAGTGAATGTGACGAGCCCCACCTGCTTTCAAGAGATCACCGCGCAATCGGGCATCGATGTGGCGGCGATCTTCATCGACGCGCTTGAGGCGGCGATCGGATAAATCGGCTACCAGCCGCCTTGCGCGGCTGGTTTCGCCGTACTGGGGTGTGGCGTCGACCCGACTGTGGTTGTCCGAATGTATGCGTTTGCTGCGGGCCTGTTAGAATCCGTGCAACGTCGTTTCGAGATACACCCATGGTTGGAATCCTGCTGGTGACGCACTATGGTTTGGGCGAAAGCCTGGCCGAGTGCGCAGCCCACGTGCTTGCCCGTACCTTGCCGAATCTGCGCCATCTGGCGGTCTACCGCGAGGACGACCCAGACGTGGTGCTGGCGCGCGCGCGGGCCATGTTGGCCGATATCGACGATGGGTCGGGCGTGGTGGTGATGTCCGACATTTACGGCGGCACGCCTTCCAACGTCGCCTACCGGCTGATCGAGGCTGGCCGCATTGAAGCCGTGGCCGGTGTGAACCTGCCCATGTTGGTGCGTACGCTCAACTACGCGCACGAGCCGCTTGAGGTCGTGGTCGGTAAGGCTGTGACCGGCGGGCTCGAAGGCGTGGTGTATATGCTGCCACCCAGTGCGACGGCCGAGTCTTAATGAGCAGCCAATCTAATCGCATCCGATTCTAGGAAGCCCTATGCAGCAACGCGAAGTCGACATCATTAATAAACTGGGCCTGCATGCACGCGCATCGAGCAAGCTCACCCAGCTCGCCAGCCGCTTTAAAAGCGAAGTCTGGTTGTCCCGCAATGGCAAGCGCGTCAACGCCAAGAGCATCATGGGTGTCATGATGCTGGCCGCCGCCAAGGGAAGCCGCATCACCATTGATATCACCGGTGAAGACGAAGAAGCGGCGATGACCGCGCTGGTGGAATTGATCGCCAACCGATTCGACGAATCGGAGTGATACGCCGGTACGGCTTGGTGCGCAGATGCGTGCGCCAGTCGTCGCCGGCCCGGATGGGCCACGAATCAGTCGGCCAGCCTGCGGGTGACCCAGGCTGGTACGGAGTCAGCGAGCGCACCGAGATGCCCGCGACTCGTTTACATGGAGCCGCCATGCCGTATATGTCCTTCCTTGTGCCGATGAAGCCAGACGCCAGCCGCAGCCCTGCGGCCGTGCCGGCCGGGCGATAGGATGCAGCCATGACCATTACGCTACACGGTATTGGCATTGGTGGCGGCATTGCGATCGGCCGCGCGCATCTGGTCAGCCACACCGACCTGGAAGTCGCCCACTACGAGATCACCGACGCCGAAGTCCCCGGCGAGCTGGCCCGCTATGACGCGGCCGTGCGGGTGACGCGCAAGGAGCTTGAGCAGCTCTGGGGTAGCATTCCCGAGAACGCACCGACCGAGCTCGGTGCCTTCCTCAGCCTGCACGTGATGCTGCTGAACGACCATACGATCTCGCGCGAGCCGCGCGACATCATCACCAGCCAGCGCTGCAATGCCGAATGGGCGCTGAAGCTGCAGCAGGACCGCCTGCTGGAACAATTCGACGAGATCGAAGAAGAATACCTGCGCGAGCGCCGCAACGATGTGATCCAGGTTGTCGAACGGCTGTTCAAGGCCCTCGCGGGCCAAGGCGGCTCGCACTATGTACCGCCTGAAGACAGCAAGCACCGCATTCTGGTCGCGCACGACCTGAGCCCGGCCGACATGGTGCTGTTCAAGGAGGCCGCCTTTGCCGCCTTCATGACCGACGTGGGCGGCCCGACCTCGCATACCGCCATCCTCGCCCGTAGCCTCGATATTCCGTCGGTGCTGGCGCTACACAATGCCCGGCAGCTGATCCGCGAAGACGAAGTCATCATCGTCGATGGCACGGCCGGTGTGGTGATCGTCGACCCCAGCGAGACCATCCTCACCGAATACCGCAAGCGCCAGGGCGATTACGCGGCCGAGCGCAAGCGGCTGAAGGGACTCAAGACCACCACCGCCATCACCCGCGACGGTACGCCCATCGAGCTGATGGCCAATATCGAAACGCCGGGCGACGTGGAGCACGTACGCGCCAACGGTGCCGCGGGCATCGGCCTTTATCGGTCCGAATTCCTATTCCTCGGCCGTGACGACCTGCCGACCGAAGACGAGCAGTACCACGCCTACCGCAAGGTGCTCGAAGGCATGAAGGGTGCACCCGTCACCATCCGCACGATCGACTTGGGCCGCGACAAGATGCCCAAATGGGCCGACGAGCAAACCCAGTCGGCGCCGAACCCCGCCCTGGGCCTCACTGGCGTGCGGCTGTGCCTCGCTGAGCCCATCATGTTCCGCACCCAGCTGCGTGCGCTCTTGCGTGCTGCGCGCCACGGCAAGCTCAAGCTGCTGGTGCCCATGCTCGCCAACCTCGCCGAGATCAGCCAGGTGCGGTTTCACGTGGAACAGGCGCGCGAAAGCCTGCGCGAAGACGGCGTGGAGTTCGCAGAAGACGTGGAAGTCGGCGGCATGATCGAGGTGCCCGGCGCGGCGCTCACCATCAGCCATTTCCTCGAAAAGCTCGACTTTGTGTCGATCGGCACCAACGATTTGATCCAGTACACCCTGGCGGTCGATCGGGGTGACGACTCGGTCAGCCACCTGTACGACCCCTTCCACCCGGCTGTGCTGCATCTGATCGGCCATGTGATCCGCAAAGCCGACGCGGCCGGCGTGCCGGTCTCGGTCTGCGGCGAAATGGCGGGCGATGTGCGGCTGACGCGCCTCTTGCTCGCGCTCGGCCTGCGTCGCTTCTCCATGCACCCGGCACAGTTGCTCAACGTGAAGCAGATCATTCTGCAATCCGACCTGAGCGAGCTGGCCCCATTGGCCAGCAAGATCGAACTTGCGGCCGACGCCGACTGCGTGCGCGAGCTGCTGGCTGGCCACGCAGCCCATTGATGCAGCGGCCCAGTGCCGTCGCGTCACACCATTTGATCCAAGATCATGACTGACCGCCCCCTGAAGCTGGCCATCGTCCGCCAGAAGTACAACCCATCTGGCGGTGCCGAGCGCTTTGTCTCGCGCGCCATTTCTGCGCTCGCGGGCTCGGTCGAAGTCACGCTCGTGACGCGCAAGTGGGAAGACCACGCCGGCTACCAGAGCCTCAAGGTCAACCCGTTCTACGTGGGCAGCGTCTGGCGCGAATGGAGCTTTGCACGCGGCGTGGCAGCGACCCTCGCACAGCACGACTTTGACCTCGTGCAGTCGCACGAACGCATCGCCTGTTGTGACCTCTATCGCGCGGGCGACGGCGTACACCGCGAATGGCTCGCCCAGCGCCGCCGCCAGCTCGGCCCGCTCAAGCGCTTGGGCCTGCTGATCAACCCCCAGCATCACTACTCGCTGGCGGCTGAAAAGCGCCTCTTTACCAGCCCGCAGTTGCGCGCCGTGATCTGCAATTCACGCATGGTCAAAGCCGAGCTGCAGCACTGGTTCGGCCTGCCCGAGAGCAAGCTGCATGTGATCTACAGCGGCATCGATGCCGACGCCTTCCACCCCGACAAAGCCCGCACCCAGCGTACGGCGCTGCGCCAACAGCTAGGCATCTCACCTGACGCCGCAACGCTGGTCTACGTCGGCTCCGGCTTCGAGCGCAAAGGCGTGGCGACCTGCTTGCACGCAATGGCGCAAGCGGGCGGCAACAGCCACCTCGTCGTGGTCGGCCACGACAAACGCGCCGGCCGCTACCAGGCGCTGGCGCAGCGACTCGGTATCGCACCGCGTATGCACTTCATGGGCGCGCAAAAGAACGTGCTCGATTGGTACGGCATGGCCGACGCGCTCTTCCTGCCGACCCTCTACGACCCCTTCCCCAACGTCGCGCTTGAAGCCTTTGCCTGCGGTATTCCGGTACTCACCAGTACCAAGTCGGGCGCGGCGGAGTTTGTCGAAGAGGGTAAGAACGGCTTCGTGCGCGATGCGCTCGATGCAGCGGGGTTCGCCGAGCTGATTCGCGTTCGGCCGCGCGCAAGCGATTGGGCGGTGATGGGCGATGCAGCCCGCACGACGATCCTGCCTTATTCGCCCGCAGCCATGGCGGGGCAGCTTACCGCGTTGTACCAGCAGGTGCTGGATAGCAAGCGCTCGGCGTAAGGCGGTATCAACCGTAGGGCGATGCGTCGTGTCGAGCCGACCAACGAGGCTGAAACGCTGCACCGTAGACCGGCTGAGCGAAGTGTCATCCGACGCGCATCCCTTACCCCTTCTCCCCTCGCGGGAGAGGGGTTGGGGGAGAGGGGGTTTCCCACGACGAAGCCGCATCCCGATGAATACGGCGCATCGCCCTTCGGGTGATGACGCCTTACAAAAACTCCAAGGAAGCGTCGCATGTTCATCATCTTCGGCGGCTTGCCAGGAACGGGCAAAAGCACAATCGCCAGCCAGGTAGCCGACCGGTTGGGTGCCACTTGGTTACGTATCGACTCCATCGAACAAGCCATTCGCTCGTCTGATGTGCTCTCTGCAGGCGACGATGTCGGCACTGCAGGCTATTTCGTCGCCTATCGCATCGCGGCCGACAACTTGCGCGCCGGGCGCATCGTCGTGGCGGATTCAGTCAACCCCTTGGGGGTAACGCGGCAAGCCTATCGTGAGGTCGCTCATAAGGCGGGTGTTGGCTACTTGGAAGTGGAACTCGTCTGCTCGGACGAAGCTTTGCACCGCGAGCGGGTGGAAGCCCGAAGGCCGATCGTGAAGGGCTTTACGCTGCCTACATGGGAACAGGTGGTGTCGCGCCGTTACGAAGCGTGGGATCAGCCCCATTTGCGGATCGATACGGCGGTCGCTTCGATTGATACTGCGACACAGCGCATTGTTGACGCCGCTTCCGCTGTGCGAATGAACCGCACGTGCCCCGATCAATGAAGGGTAGTTGCCCGGTGTAGGGCGTATCAGCGAAGTCGATACGCCGTATGGGGGTAGTCACTTATCGCATCTAAAGCCATATGCGGCGTATCGACTTCGCTGATACGCCCTACAAGTGACAACCTGCAGCACTCAATACGGCTCGCCACTCGACCAAAACAGATCGCCGTTGTCTTGCGCCCGCTGCAGCAGTTTATCGATCGTGCCGATCGCGAGACTCGTGGCCTGCAAGGCATCAATGCCGTAGATCATCGTGGGTTTCAAGATGCCTTGCGAGATATACACTTTGCAGCAAAAATCCCTGCCGTCATCCAGTGCGAAGGGCAGTCCTACCCCGGCGAATAGCGGTTTCAGCTCGCCCGTTTCGCGATCGCGTAAGAGCAACTGTCGATTGATTGGGTATTGGTCTTCCATGCGTTGGCTAGCCTCCTCAGGCTGTATCTTTGGGCCACCAGCATCAGCCGCCGTGGAACTCGCCTTGTCCACGCCAAGGCGGAGACAGTCCTCACCCCGACCTGCTGTGCTCGTTCGGTGGCGCGATGAGATTGGCGGCACCGTAGCTACCGAAGTTGCGTAACGACCACTGGCCACTTCCTTTGTAGGGCGTATCAGCGAAGTCGATACGCCGCATAAGGCGTGGCACCTACCGACGCTTGTAACTCTCACGTTCGGCGTATCGGCTTCGCTGATACGCCCTACGGCAACTTACGCCGGCCGCAAGCGCTGCGTCAGCCCCTTCAAAAACTGCCGCAAAAACTGATCCCCACACCGCCGGTAATTTCGCTGGTCTTCCTTGCGGAATAGCGCGCTGAGTTCCGACTTGGTGACGGGGAAACCGACCGACTCCATGATGGCGAGGATATCGTCGTCTTTGAGCTCAAACGCCACGCGCAGGCGTTTGAGGACGAGGTTGTTGTAGACCGGTAGCTGCACGGGCGGCAGTGGGCGGTTTTCGTCCCGGCCGCGTTGGTGGATGACGAGGCCGTCGAGGAAGTGGGCCATCACTTCGTCGCTGCAATCGCGGTAGCCGGGTTCGTCTTCTTTTTTCAGGTAGGCGATGATATCGGCCTTGTCGACCTGATAGCCCGTCATCTGCACGATATCGGCGATGCGGGCGTCGCTGACGTCGAGCATATAGCGCACCGAGCGCAGTACGTCGTTGTGGATCATGGCTGCTCCTTGGTGACTTCAACCCGCATTAAATATCACCCTCGGCCAAGTTGCCGTTCTCTTCCAACCACGCGCGGCGGGCGCTGGCTTCGCCTTTGCCCATCAGCATGGTCATGATGCGTTTGGTGTCGCTCTCGACGGCGTCAAAATCGATCTGCAGCGTGCGGCGCGTATCCGGGTTCATGGTGGTTTCGAACAGCTGCTCGGCGTTCATTTCACCCAAGCCCTTGAATCGGCTGATCTGCCAGCCGCCTTCGCGCACCTTTTCGATACGCAGTTTGTCGAGGATGGCTTCGAGTTCGCCTTCGTCCAGCGCATAGAACTTACGTGGCGGCTTGTTCTTGCCCGAGCCCGGTACGTCGATGCGGTAAAGCGGCGGTTGCGCCACATGGATATGCCCGTTGCGCACCAATTGCGGGAAGTGGCGGCAGAACAGCGTCAGCAGTAGCACCTGAATGTGCGAGCCATCGACGTCGGCATCGCTCATGATCAGAATCTTGCCGTAGCGCAGCGCGCTCAGGTCGGCTGGGCCGTCGGCCGTGTGCGGGTCGACGCCGATCGCGACGGCGATATCGTGGATTTCGTTATTGCCAAAGAGCTCGTCTTTGTCGACTTCCCAGGCATTCAGTACCTTGCCGCGCAGCGGTAGGATGGCCTGGTAGTCTTTGTCACGGCCCTGTTTGGCCGAGCCGCCGGCCGAATCCCCTTCCACCAGGAAAATTTCGCGGCGCGCCACGTCTTCGCTGGTGCAGTCGGTCAGCTTGCCTGGTAGCACCGCCACGCCACTGGTGCGCTTCTTGATGACAGTCTTGGAGGCCTTCAGCCGTGCTTGCGCCTGGCGAATCGCCATATCAGCGAGCTTGCGGCCGTATTCCATATGTTCGTTGAGCCACAGCTCGAACGGGTCGCGCACCTGGGTCGAGACGAGGCGTAACGCATCACGGCTCGATAGCCGCTCCTTGGTCTGGCCCTGAAACTGCGGGTCGAGCACCTTGGCCGAGAGTACGAACGACGCACGCGCAAACAGGTCTTCCGGCAGCAGCTTCACGCCCTTGGGCAGCAGGCTGTGCAGGTCGATAAAGCTCTTCACTGCGGTGAAGACGCCATCGCGCAAGCCCGTCTCATGCGTGCCGCCCGACGGGGTCGGGATCAGATTCACATAGCTTTCTCGGGCGATGCCGCCCTCTTCCGTCCAGGTGATCACCCAGGCGGCGCCTTCACCGGGCGAGAAGCTCTCGCTCTCTTCAGCGATATAGCGCTCGCCTTTGAAGAGCGGCACGGCGAGTTCGATATCGGCCAGTTGCTCGTTCAGGTAGCCGGCAAGGCCGTCGGGGTAGCTCCAGGTTTGCGTATCGCGGCTGCCATCGCGGCGCTCGGTGTGCAGGTACACGGTAATGCCGGGCAGCAACACCGCCTTGGAGCGCAGGATATGCGCCAACTCACCCGCCGGGATATTCGGCGAATCGAAGTATTTCGGGTCCGGCCAGCAGCGCACAGTGGTGCCGGTGTTCTTCTTGCCCACTTCGCGCAACACGGTCAGCGGCTCGATCACAAAGCCGTCGCCAAACGCCAGCGCATGCTCTTGCCCATCGCGCTTCACGCGCACTTCCAGCCGAGTAGAGAGCGCATTGGTCACGCTCACGCCCACACCGTGCAAGCCGCCCGAGAAGCTATACGCCCCGCCGTCCTTCTTATTGAACTTACCGCCCGCGTGTAGCTGGGTGTACACCACCTCAACCGTCGGCACGCCCATCTCGGGGTGAATCCCGACCGGAATCCCCCGGCCGTCGTCCGATACGGTCACCGAGCCATCTTGATGCACGACGACCTCGATGGTCTTGGCAAACCCGCCCAGCGCCTCATCGGCGGCGTTGTCGATCACTTCCTGCACGATATGCAGCGGGTTTTCGGTGCGCGTATACATGCCTGGCCGGTGTTTTACCGGCTCCAGGCCCTTGAGCACCTTGACTGAGGATTCGTCGTATTGCGGCGTGGCCATGCGTAGTCCTGTCTTGCAGCCGCGAGGGAGGCGGCGTACGGCGTGTTGGTGTGGTTCCGGCGTCGCAGCGCCTATCGGCACGCTCAGATTCCGGCTGAGGCGGAGTCTAGTGAGCTATGGGGGATCGGGCAAGCGGTGGGGCGTATTGTATGCCGACCGGACGGCATCAAATCTGTAGGGTGGATTGGCTATATCAATCCACCCTACATGATCGCGCAATTGTTAAGTCGCGGGCACACTAGATAAAGAGGTCGATTTTTCCGCGACACGCCGTTCGTAGGCGTCTCTCTGATCATCAATTCTACTTATTATATTTCTTAACTCCTGATCGCGACTCCAACCACCGGGGACAGGCTCTACAAGAGGCAACACGGAGTGCATCCGAATGCGCCGTGCTAGATCCGACGCTCGGAGGCCTAAGTCTGCGTAATCGCGTCGCCTCGCCCAGAAGTATTCGGTGTGATCAGGATAGTCGTCATCGAATTCTGTAATACCCGCTAGCCTGTTCTGAATTTGTTCTCTCTGATCAGGAAGTCGTAAGACTGCGTACATGAGGTCTTGCGGTAGTACTTTCCACTCTAGGTCCAAGAGCAGCGGCTGAAATTCAGGGGGCTTTGTTGTGGGCACATATTCCTCTCCATTGCGCCCAGCTGGCTGACCACGGTCAGTGCCATCGTCAAGCGCGACATACAAGCAACCAGTCGCGAATCGGTCCAGATGGGACACTACAATGATCGCGAGATAGACGGTGTCCTTGTGCCGCTTCGAGCGATTAATCAGCCATTCTTTGACAGCAACAAATGAGTTGCCGAGCAGCACCCCGCTGATACCAGCTACTGCTGAGATGATGGCCGAAACGTTTCCAGTATCCATGCTTCTCCTCGATTACGCCTTTTGATGATCATTGGGTTGGGTGTTTCTCCCAATTGCCGCTGAAGATAACTAGACTAAGTCTAGCGGCCCTTAGCATAGCCATCCGAAGTTCGTTGAGCCGACACGCTTTGTAGCAATTCCCCCTCATCCCGACACCCCCACTACACACCCCTGTGCTGAAGTCTCGCCTTATCAAGATTAGCTAAGAGCGAGCCGCGCCATGCGCTTTGCCTTTACGGCGACCGACCGTTACCAAGGGGTGGTCGAGGCCTTTATTCAGGCGGGTTGGACGCCGCTTAAGCTCTTTACTACACCGGTTGACCAGCGGCTGCACCATCACAAAGGCGTGGTCGAACTGGCCGAGCGGCACAAGCTGCCGGTGCAGATTTCGCGTATCCAGCCGGCCGATATCGATGAGTTGGCGAGCATGGGGTGCGAGGCGCTGGTAGTGGCGAGCTATGCCTGGAAGATTCCGGATTGGACGGGCAAGCTGCGCCATGCGGTGAATTTCCACCCGGCGCCCCTGCCCTTTGGCCGTGGCCCCTACCCTGCGGTGCGGGCGATTCTGGAATGCTGGCCGAGCTGGGCGGTGAGTTGCCATAAGCTTTCGCCGGATTTCGACAGCGGCGATATCTTGGCGCAAGACCATTTCGCGCTCGACCAGGATGAGTGCCATGAGCGGCTCGATCTCAAGATTCAGCTCTCGGCCAAGCGGCTGGCGAGCCATGTGGCAACGCAGTTCCCCAGGCTTTGGGAAGCAGCACAGCCGCAGCGCATCGGTACTTATTGGCCGATGTTCACAGTGGAAGATCGCACGCTCGATTTTACGCAGGCGGTCGAGGCGATCCTCCGCCGGGTGCGGGCCTTTGGTAACCATGAGTGCGTCGCAAACCTGGGGAAGACCCAGGTCTTCGTGCGCCGAGCGGTTGGCTGGCGTGAGACGCATGGCTTTGCGCCCGGCACGGTGATTCACCAATGCGCGCTGGAGATTGTCATTGCCGTGCAGGATGGCTTTGTCGGCCTCGTGGAATGGAGCCTGGTGGGGCCGGATGCGGTGGTGGGGCGCATCGGCAGGTAAGCGGACAGGCGATGCGACCCATCACAAATCCCTAACATACGGCGCTTAAGGTGGCTGCTATCGCCTACCTTGGAGCCATTCATGGATAACCGCCGCCATACCCGGGTTCAGTTTTTCCAGGTTAATCAAAACCACGATCTACAGCCGGTATGGGTGTTCCGGCACGCAGCGCCCGAGGCGATCTTAGGTCTATTGCTCGATATCGGGCCGGGCGGCGTACAGGTGCTGACCGACAAGGCAGCGGTACCGACCAACGAGCGCTATGACCTCTTGGTGCATGAAGACGGTAGCGCCGAAGGGCTCTTGTGCAATGTAGCGGTGCTGCGCAAGTGGACGAACCCCGAAGGCTCGCTGTATTTTCGTAGTGGGTTTGAATTCGAAGAGACTGCCGGCGCCAGTGCGTTGGCCGAAAAGCTGCTGAATGCGGCGAATGCCGGGCAGAAATGGCTGCGCTGCGAATTGATGCCGAGCTAAGCGGATTGCTGTTAAGGGCGCCAAAGATTTTACAAAGATTGGCAGTTCCGTGCTGCTCGGTTCATCGCACTGCACCATAAAATAGTTCCCCTTATCAACAGGGTACGGCGACCAGACCAATGCGGGACCTCAGCAACTTCCGAATGCAGGAATGGATGCAACTCATTCCCGTGCGCGATGCATGGAAGCAGGGGCGAAATGACCTTTGGCAGGCCGCATATGACCTCCGCCGGGCAGAGGAGCAAGGTCGCTTTCTGGCTGAAGTAAAGGGCTACGCGGGTAAGGATATCGGCCTTGTCATCGCCTTTGAGCAGCCTTGGGCGCTGGCTTGGCAATTGCGCATGGCGCAGCGGCATCTGCCCGATGTGCAAATGATGGTGTTCGACAACTCGATCCGCGATGCGCTGCGCGAGCAGATTGCCGAAGTCTGCCGGCAAAACGATGTGCCCTACCTCGCTCTGCCCAAGAACAGCACACGGCATGTAAACCGCTCGCACGGCATGGCGATGAACTGGGTGTTCCACAATGTCGTGCGGCTGATCGAGCCGCGCCGGTTCGCGTTTATCGACCACGACATGATCCCCGTGCGGCCCTCGCGCCTCTTAAGGCAGCTGGATGACCAGCCGCTCTACGGCTTGCCCACGTATAGCCCTTGGTCCTGGCAGCTCTGGGCGGGTTACTGCGCCTTCGATTACGCTTACCTCGCCGACAAGCCCGTCAATTTTCTCTACGATTTTTCCAATGGGCTCGATACGGGCGGTCGTAACTGGAACGGTGTCTACCGCGACCTCGACCCCGCGAACCTTCGCTTGGCGGCCGACGCTTATATCGATACGCGAGACCCTGAGAAGCAGACGCCCGTCAGGCTCCAGATCGTCGACGGTAGCTGGTTCCATATTGGCGGCATCAGCTACAACAATATCGGCGAACGTAAATCAGGGCTGTGCGAGCGGCTTGCACGGGCGATGGATGAAGGCGCCAGCTGGTGCGAGCTCTGCCCTGATGCGATTACGGCCGCTGCCCGGTCGCTGGAAGCTGCACCTCACTAAGTACCCACCGCGCTGCAACATGAGAAGTCGAGCAGAAGCGCTTACGCCATGCTTACAATGAGCGTTACTTCGCGACTCGGGATCTCTTTTCATGACCGCACCGGATTTTCGCAGCCCCGCTTTTTTGCTGGGCCACATCCGCCACACGCTGGCTTTTTACGACCCGGTCGCGCAAGACCCGAGCGGCGGCTTTTACCACTTCTTCAAGGACGACGGCACGGTCTACGACCGGCAGACGCGGCATCTCGTCAGCAGCACGCGTTTTGTCTTTAACCAGGCCATGGCTTACCGGCAGTTTGGCGAGGTGCGTTATCTTGATGCGACCCGGCACGGGCTCGCCTTCCTACGCGACGCGCATCGCAACCCGGCTACCGGCGGCTACGCTTGGCAGCTGCGCTGGCAAGACGGACGCGCAACCATTGAAGACGGCACCAACCACTGCTACGGCCTGGCCTTCGTACTGCTGGCTTGCGCCCATGCGCTGATGGCGGGTGTCGAGGAAGCACGCGGCTACCTTGCCGAGACTTTCGACCTGATGGAGGCTCGCTTTTGGGAGCCCCAGCATGGTCTCTACGCCGATGAAGCGACAGCCGACTGGCAGGTCGGCGGCTATCGCGGCCAAAACGCCAATATGCATGCCTGCGAAGCGATGCTGGCCGCGTTTGAAGCCACTGGCGAGGCGCGCTACCTCGACCGCGCCGAGCTACTCGCAGACCATATCACGCATCGGCAAGCGGCTTTGATGGATGGCTTGATCTGGGAACACTACCGCAGTGACTGGACGCTCGACCCAGACTACAACCGCCACGACAAAACCAATATCTTCCGCCCCTGGGGTTTTCAGCCCGGCCACCTCACGGAATGGGCCAAGCTGCTCTTGATACTGGAGCGGCATCGCCCGCTCGACTGGCTGTTGCCGCGCGCCGAGACGCTATTCAACGCGGCGATGAAGGCCGCGTGGGATCAAGACTTTGGCGGTCTCTATTACGGCTTTGCGCCCGACGGCAGTATTTGCGACGACGACAAGTACTTCTGGGTACAGGCCGAAAGCCTCGCGGCCGCCGCCCTTTTGGCTGACCGCACTGGCAATACGGCCTACTGGGCGCATTACGACGCGCTCTGGGCCTATAGCTGGCAGCATTTCGTTGATCATCGCTACGGTGCCTGGTACCGGATTCTGGATCGGCAAAACCGCAAATACAGCGATGAGAAAAGCCCCGCCGGCAAGGTGGACTACCACACCATGGGAGCGTGTTACGAAGTGCTGAATGTGGTGAAACCGCGCTGAGGCGACTTCACCTGGCTCAGCGCAGGTTGACCCAGCGCTGCACCGATGGGCGCTGCCACTGCTGCCGTGCGTAGGTAGCTAGCCGTTCCGGCACCGGGTCACCATTGCGCACCAGCCGGTTGAGCATCAGGGCGAGGTCGGTATCGGCAATCGACCACTCGCCAAATAAATGCGTGGCGCCGGGCGGCAGCAGGGCTTCGACGCCCGTGAAGAGCTTGGTGGCGGCATCTTGGGCGGCCGCAGACAGTGGTTCTGGGCAAGGTTGCTGGAACACCACGCGGGTCGAGCGCTCTTCGCGAATCGGCATCAGGTCGCTGCGCAGCCACGCTTGAATCTGGCGCGCCCGTGCGCGGTCACGCGGGTGGGTCGGGTAGACGCGGGTTTCGTGGAACACATCTTCCAAATATTCCACGATGGCGCTGGATTCGGACAACGCGAAGCCGTCGTGCACCAAGGTCGGCACGCGCTGCGTGACCGAGAGCGACGAGAAGGCCGCGCCGAACTGCGCGCCGGCGCCTAGGTCGACTGTCGTCAGCTCAAACGGCAACGCTTTCTCAGTCAGCGCCACAAAGACCGACATGGCGTAGGGGCTCAGGTATTCGGAATCGACATACAGGTGCAAAGGCTGCAAAGCGGGCTCCTCAAGATTTGGGCGTCTGGGCTTGGCTGCTGCCCATGTTCGGCGTAATGGTTGGCGCTTGAGTGTGCCTGTTTTTTGCAGACTGTGCGACGCCTGCCTTCAGCCTGGGGCGGCAAGGCCCAATGCTGCGCGGACCTTCACAAGTAGCTCGGCGGGATCGAGCCGCTGGCGATGGTCGGTCTCGTGGTGGCTAAGGCGAATCTCGCCACCCGGCACGATGAGAAAGGACGAGGGAGTCGGCAAAGCCCAAGCAGGGCGCCCATCGCAGGGAGAGGGCCCCAGGCCGACGCTCTCATAGAATTGGCGCGAAGGTTGCCCCAGCTCGATCTGCACCCCATAAGCCCCCGCGACTTTGGCGCCGAGATCGGCGAGGAAGACAAAACCCGGGTCGTGTGCGCGCCGGAATTCGGCCGACCGATCGGGCGAATCGGGCGAGACGAACACCAGCCTGACGCCCAAGGTATGGAACTGCGCTGCAAGACGCGTGAACGCATCGAGTTCGCGCTGGCAAAACGAGCACCAATGCCCCCGGTAGAAGTGCAGCAACACCGGCCCGTGCGACAGCAGGCTGTCGAGGCTGGTTGCGACCCCATCCGCGTCGGGCAGTGTAAACGACGGCGCTTGCTCGCCCACGGCCATCGGCTTCAGCCGCGCCGCGCGCTCAAGCAGTGATGTGGTCGAGGCGCTGCGCACCGACTGCAAATTGGGCGGCAAGGCCGCCATGATCTCGGCTTCGAGCGCATCCAATTCTTCTTGAAGGGTGGGCATGGCCGGCTCCTGGTTTTGCGATCCGACTGGGGAAGTGCTGCAAAAGTATCGGGTAGGACTTTGCAGAGCGTCCCGAAGGTGATGCCCTAACTTTAGTACGCGCAAACGCGCGAATCATCCGCCGATTCGATCACCATGATGGGCGGCTACTCGTTTAAGTGCGTTTTAAGAATGGCGCCACATAATCAGCACGGCGCTTATGGAGTATGCCTGTCCCGATCTGGAAGTCTGCGGTCGGCGGGGTGGTGAAACTGCGCACGACACGATCCAAACAGGGAAGAACCGACACGATCAATAAATTGCTGTGTGTAGCGCGAGCTGCCGCCTTACCTCGACCCGAATAGCCCGCTTTACAAGTCGCGTAGCGTTTATTTTGCTTTCTGATAAGTACACCGTCGATACGCAATACGACGCCGCCAGTCCTCGTCTTGACCGCGCGCGATACGGTGACCGACCGTTTCTACCGCGTGCCCGGCACGCATGAGAGCGGCAGCGGCCTTGGGCTATCGATTGTCGCCGCCATCGTCGCTCGCTTGGGCGGCACGCTGCACTTCCGCAATTCCACCGCCAGCGGGCTCGTTGTACAGGTCGCGTTGCAGCGGCACTGAGCGCCAGCATGCTGGTCTTCCAGGTGTTCATCTTCTATCTTGGAAGACAGGGGCGGCCGACCACAAGGCGCCCCTGCGAGCGTATCCGGTTGAGGGACGGGAGGGGTGCGCGCTGCATTGATATCTCGAGGCGTAGACGGTGGATTTCAAAGCGCTCATTAAACAACGGGCCATTGGCACGGCCGCGATGCTCATCGCCACGGCCATGGTGCGTGCGGGTGAGTGCCGATCAGTGACCGTGACGGCCGATCCGGAATACCCCCCTTTTGCATGGTACGACGGTGCGCGCTTTCATGGCGCAAGCCTTGATATCGTCACCAGCGCGCTCCACAGGATCGGTCTGCCTTATCAGGTGCGATATGTCGGGCCGTTTCCACGGGTACTGCGCGAAGCGCAGGCGGGTACGGTTGATATTGTCTCCGAACTCAAGCGCACGCCGGAGCGAGACGCCTATCTGCGATTTACCGACACCACCCTCTTTCGCAACCCATCTTCTGTATTCGTGCGGCGTACGAGCGCGATCAAATACACAAAATGGGAAGACCTGAAGCCCCTGAGGGGTGGTATGACCAATGGCACGCGATTCGGCGGGGGGTTCGATGAATATCTTGCTGCAAATCTGCATGCCGAAGTGGCCTTCGGTATCAGGGACAACTTTGCAAAATTGGACGCAGGCAGGATCGACTATTTTGTCAGCCCCTACTTCCCCGCAATGAGCTATCTGGAGTCAGTCGGGGAAACCGCTGCATTTGTTCCGCTGCAGCCCTATGTCGCGACGGTGGATAACTTCGTGGGCTGGTCAAAGCGCAGCCCGTGCATCGAACGACTCCCCGAATTCGATGCGGCGGTGGCTGCCATGGTTAAAGATGGCTCAACGGAGCGGGCGCTCAAAGCGAATATTGAGGCATGGAGGAGAGCACCGGTGATGACGCAGGATTAGCCAGCCGATCCCTGTGGCATCGCCTCAATCACGCGAGCTGTTTGGTCATTGGGATGCACGCGAGGCTAATGCCACGCGGCGATTGGTAGACCGACACTACCTCGCCGCAAAAGCCGACCGACCGATAGAACAGCGCTGCATTCAACGTCGAATCGAGGCACAGCTGTGTCAGGCCTGCCACGCGCGCTTGCTGTTCAATAAAACGCATCATCGCCCGGCCAACACCTTGGCCCATCGCATCGGGCCGCACGAAGATCGCATCGACCTGGCCGTTCGCCAAATCGAGCATACCCATTCCTACGATTTCACCGCCAACCTCCACGACGTGGCAGCGCGTTGCCATATTTCTGGCAAAGGCGTCGGACATCGGGCCGGCCGTCCACTTTTCAAGGTCAGTCGCGGGGTAATGCCCCGCGCACTGGGCGCGAATCGCCGCATTGCGCAGGTCGAACAGGGTCTGCGCATCTTCCTGCGTTGCACGTCGGATCAGCATCGCCCTACACCCGTTCCAGCGCGCGATGCGGCTCGGGTGGAAGGGTGACGCGAATCGCGTCATCGGGCCGCACGGTGCCGCCGCTGACGACGATGCCCATCACGCCCGCCTTGCGGATCAGCGTGCCGTCGGCCGCGCGATCGAGCACGGCAGCCAAGAGCCCCGTCTGGAAATGCTCGATCTGTGCGCAGGGGTTGCGCAGGCCAGTGAGCTCGACGACCGCCTCGGCGCCGATATGCAGCCGCGTACCCACGGGCAGGTCGAGCAGCGCAATGCCACGGGTGGCGATATTCTCGCCCAGCGCGCAGGGGCCGAGCGTGAAGCCCTTCTCGGCCAGCTCGTCGAACAGTTCGTGGTGGATCAGATGCACCTGCCGCAGATTGGGTTGCGTGGGGTCTTGCGCCACGCGTGAGCGGTGCCTGACCGTCTCGCCGCAGTGCGCGTCGCCGCGTACGCCGAGCCCCGCGAGCAGCTCGATCTGATCTTGCGGCGCCTTGCTGAAACTGTGGCTTGCACTGAGGCTGACGGAGACGACGGTGGCGGACATAGCGGGCCGTAGGGGCGATGGGGGAGTGGCGATTCTGGCCGAGGTCGCGCGCCCGGGCAATGGCAGGGTGGCGCTCCCAGCCTCCGCGCAGCGATTGACCTTCGCGCACGCCGCACTAAACTGCGGTTTACGCCGAACTCCAGCCTATATGCCATGCCCAACGCCAATCTCTACGCCGCGCTGCGCGCCAACTTCCCTGCCGACCTCGACCAGATCGCCGTCGAGACCGACTCGGGCGCGATTTATCGCTGGCGCGATCTCGACCAAGGCGCTGCCCGCTATGCCAACCTGCTGGCAAGCCTTGCGCTGCCGGCCGGTAGCCGCGTGGCGGTGCAGGTCGAGAAATCAGTCGAGGCCATGTTGTTCTACCTTGGCGTGCTGCGTGCAGGCTATGTGTACCTGCCGCTGAACAACGCCTACCAGGCGGCAGAGATGGGCTATTTCATCGACAACGCGAGGCCCGCACTCGTCGTGTGTGCTCCCTCGGCCGAGGCCTGGGTCAAGCCACTTGCCGAGTCAGCCGGTGCGCAGTGCGTGCTGACGTTGTCGGCGCAGGGCGAAGGCACCTTGGTCGACCAGGCCCGCGCCAGGCCCGATACACATCAGGTGGCCGAGGTAGCGGCGAGCGATCTCGCGGCGATTCTGTATACCAGCGGCACCACTGGCCGCAGCAAGGGCGCCATGCTCTCGCATGGCAATCTGCTGGCCAATGCCGCTACGCTCAAGGACTACTGGGACTGGCAGCCGAGCGATGTGCTGATTCACGCTCTGCCGATCTTCCATATCCACGGCCTCTTCGTCGCCATCCACGGCGCGCTGATCGCCGGCGCGCGCATGCTCTGGCTCGACAAATTCGACCCCCAAGCCGTCATCGACCGACTGCCGCGTGCGACGGTGATGATGGGCGTGCCGACCATGTATGTGCGGCTGCTGGCCAACGCCGCACTCAATGAAGACGCCTGCCGCAATATGCGCCTCTTTATCAGTGGCTCCGCCCCCATGCTGGTCGAGACCGCCCGCGCATTCCAGCAGCGTACCGGCCACACTATCCTCGAACGCTACGGCATGAGCGAAACCGGCATGCTGACATCCAACCCCTATCACGAAGGGCCCGCCGCGCGCCGCATCGGCACGGTCGGCAAGCCACTACCTGGTTTGGCGCTGCGCATCGCTCCGCCGGGTGGTGGTACATGCCCGGTCGGCGAGGTCGGCGGCATCGAAGTGCGCGGGCCAAGCGTGTTCAGCGGCTACTGGCAAATGCCCGAGAAAACCGCCGAGGAATTCACCGCCGACGGCTGGTTCAAGACTGGCGATATGGGCCGCGTGGATGACGAGGGCTATGTCACCATCGTCGGCCGCAGCAAAGACCTCATCATCACCGGCGGCTTCAACGTCTACCCGACCGAGGTCGAAGACTTCATCAACAACCTGCCCGGTGTTGCCGAATCTGCCGTCATCGGCGTGCCGCATCCCGATTTCGGCGAAGGCGTGGTCGCCGTGGTGGTGCCGAAGCCCGGCGCACAACTGGCGGGTGAGACGATGATTGCCGCGCTCAAAGCCACTATTGCGTCATTCAAGGTGCCCAAGGCGGTGTTCGTGGTCGACGACCTGCCGCGCAATGTGATGGGCAAGGTGCAGAAGAATGTGCTGCGGGAGCGATATGCGGGGGTGTTGGGGTGACTGCGGAGAGTCGTAAAGACCGTTGCCAATTGTGCTGATGATAAAGTGCCGGCTATCCAGCTCGATAGCTGAGCGTCTACTTATACCAAACACACGTTTATGGACCAACCAAATTACGATCGTCCAATTTCCATCTGGCGCATCGTGCGCGTCATCATTGGGCTGATCTTCGTTGCTAGCGGGTTGCTTATTGCAGGTATGGTCGCGGATATCGGGATTGCTCCGCTACTGTCCGGAAATCCGATCGTTCCCGAGCTGGTCCTGATCGGCGCCATGGCCACATTTTTGGGCATTTTCATTGCCTATACCGGTGTACGCCTGATTATGGTGACGGACGATGGGCGCATGTTTCAGGGGCGTGCTGCAATTGCAGCAGGCATCTTCTTGCTGGGACTAACGATCGGTGGCGTCGGGCTAATCCTGGCCGGAAGCATGAACATTCTGGCTGGCGTGAAGGGCCTCATCATGTGTGGCGGCGGCGGATGGTGGCTGCTTAAAACCGGTTTGAAATCCAGACAGCAAGCCAAGGATACAACGACGGATGTTGACCCAACCGTGACGCCGATTGAATAGCTGACGGTGCTCGGATTCGCAATCGCTACTCACTATCCTGCTACCCTTCTCGTCTAGAGTAACGCTGGCTATAGCGTCAGCGTTACTCGAGGTCCCAGTAAGCGGATTTGCCTCAATAGCCAATATTCCTCAACGCCTGCACCCCCAGCCGCTCACGCAACTGCGCGAGATAAAGACTCGGCACCAGGCCATCCTGCCCATAGCGCTCGAACACGCCTTCCTGGCCGTGGAATTTGACGTGTCGTGGGCCTTTGCAGGCGATGCACCAGCTGGTGGCAAGTGGCGGTTGCTCGATGTCGAGTGAGCTGGCCGTGCTGTTCCACACGGTGCTCCAGCCCACGGCCCAACCATGACCGCTGCCCATGGTGTTACGGTTGATGAATTCGATGCCGCCTGCCGGCACCGCTGTGCTGTCGACCAAGAGGCCCGTCGACCAACGCATATGCGGCTGGATCGAGCCATTGCCCTGGAAGACGCTGTTGAGGATCACCAGCGGCCCCGGCACGCCTGATGCGGTAGCGAAGAAGAACATGCCGTCTGCGTCGATACGACAGCGGTCGAACAGGATCTGGCTGCTGGCGCCCTGTACCGACAGGATGGCCGCGCCGCCCGCCGCCTTGCCGAGTAGGTAGTCTTCCTTGATGCTGACCCGCTGCACGGTGATGCGGTCGCTCTCGTTGAGCGACAGCGCGGCAACCGCGTTGTCGAGTTCCAGATTACGGAACCAGGCATCACGCAGCTGGCTGGCCTGAATGCCTGCAAACAGCGCTTCCGAAATATTCTTGCCGGTCTGCGCGGGCGATGCGATGCGCAGGTTTTCAACACCGACATTGGTGAGTGCCGCCGAGTCGTCACTCGCTTGCAGCGTGATGCCGCCGTCGCCCGCCAACGCCACGTCGAGCGCATCGGTGATCGGCGCGTCGAGCATGATCTCGCTGCTCTGTATGCCTGTAATCGTGCGTTCCATACCAAAGACGGTGCCGGGTTTGATCCAGGTCTGCTGCTGGCCGTTGCGTACGAGCTCGTCCATGCCCATGGCGTGGATCCAGTCGGCCGAGATCACGTGATTGAGCTTCACCCGGTCGCCTATCTTGAAGCTGGATGCATCGGCCACGTGCAGCGAGAGTGCACCCACGGGCAGGTAGGCGTCGGTCACCGGGATGCCCTTGCCGCGCTTGGCCTTGTTGACTGACGCGGGCCGCACCTCGATCGCGGTATGCGGGTCGCCCGTCATGCTGAGCGTGGTGCTGTCGGCCCCGCTGCCGCGCAGCACGACGCCGTCGGTCTGGATCTGGATCGGTCGGCTGCAGCTGTAGGTACCGGGCAGGAGTCGCACGACGCCGCGAATGCCGTTGGTGGGCTGCATGTGCGACACCTGGTCAATCGCATTCTGGATCGCATCACAGCTTTCGCCATCGAGCGCTGGGCGCACATCGAGCGCATTGCCCGGCTCGGTCATCCGCCCCCCGCCACCGTGGTAGCCGGCGTACGAAAAATCCGCAATGCGGTTGCCATGCGCATCCATGCCGTATTGCAGGCGCCCATCACTTCCCGTAGAGACCCATGCTGCGTGGGCAGGCACGCTGAGTGCGGCCAGCAGCACGCCTGACAGCAGCAGAGCAGTCCGTTGCCGATGCAAAAAGAAATCAAGCTTTGAAAAGACGGGGTTCTTCATGGGTGTGCAGGGAGTATGGATTGTTCGGATGGTGGCTTAAGTGCGAATACCTTGGCTGCGCCTAGCGCGGCAAAAATACCTGCAATCAAGACAGTCATCCAGCCCGTGTGTATGCTGCTCGGCGTTAAAAACAATGACTGATGCTTGGTTTGAACCCTTCGACATGATTGGAGATCGCGTGAAAGCTCGTGTTTATCACCCTACCTTGATGTTGCTCGCAGTGACGGCAGCTCTCTCGGCTATGGCCGCTACGTTTGAAGTCGATACCATCCCTACGGCGGGCCTCTATCGTATCGAGACGGATGCACAAACGAGCTTGCCTGGCGCGGGCAGCCGCACGCAGACAGATAACGGCACCAATATCGTCAACAAGACGACAATGAACGGCGTGACTGCACAGCAGACTTATAACAAGGCACCGACCACGCAATGCATTGGTACCCAGGCCGAGCAACTGGCCATGGCAGCGAAGATGGGTGCGAGCTGCCCCGCGCATACCGAGCGCCATGGTGCGGGTGGGCTGGTCGTGAGCCTGCAATGCAATGGTATGAGCACGCAAACCACGATCAAGCGCACGGGCGAGACGACCTGGGTCTACGACATCGTCACGAGCACGTCAGGCGCCGGCGCCGGCCCGAATAACCCACAAGCCATCATGGCGATGAAGATGGCCGAGATCGAAAAGGCGCGCCAGATGGCTCAGGCGGCTGGCCAGTCTTCGGGCAAAACGCCGTCCGATGTCCAGATGGCGCAGATGAAGCAGCAAATGCAAGCTGCCGCCGCGAAGGGGCAGCAGGAAATGGACCAAATGCCACCCGAAAAGCGCGCCGCCCTACAGGCCGCCTATGCACATTCGGCTACGGGCGGAGGTATGCCCCCGATGCATATGCAGCAGCGCTATACGCGTATCGGGGATAGCTGTACGCCGGGTTGATTGCGGGCAGGTTTGGTACCCCGCGTATCTCTCTGAGAGATGCGCGGGTCGCCAAGCACACAGAATAGAGGCTCGGTACGATACGGTGCTCAATCCGGGCGATTGAACATCGGAATCAGGATCGCCGGAGCGATCCCAAGCAGCGCCGACACGATCATCAAGCCAACGCCCCAGGCCGACCATCGCTTCTGCACCCGCTGGAAATGTTCCACGCTCTCCCAGCGCTTGTTTTGCCGGGCCCATTCGCGCCCATAAACGCCCAGCACGATGGCCATGACGACCCCGACATAGGGAACGAGCGCGAGCAGCCCGATCCAGGTGCGATTGCCGAGCGACCAGATCCAGTTCAACGGAAAAGCGCCCCAGGACCAGCCTTTCACGCCGTCGGGAAGCGGATGTCCCTTGCCCATGCCCGATGTATTGGCCGCGTCGCGCTCCTCCAGTGATGCGCTCGAGGCCGCTTACGGATTGCTTGCTTCATTCATTGAATGTCTCCAAATCTGTTCAAATTGGGCCAACACAAGACTGTACTGCAATGGGGTGGGAGAGCCGGCTCGCGGGACGGCATAGGCCCTGAGGGCGCAGTATAGCGGGAGTCCAGCCAGTACCCTCTGGGTCAACGTAGTTGTAAGTTCGGAACGAGACGTGCAAATCGCCTGACTGGGCAAGGCATCCTCGACGCTATCCAAGAGCGCATGTCATTCAACGTGAGCGTTTTCCGCTGCAGCTCATCGTTGCTAGCTGCTACAGCCGCGAAGGGAAGTGCTGTAGAAGCCAATCAACGAACACGCGTAGGCGATGCGTGACGTGCCGATTCTGCGGATATACCACGTGAAACGGATACGGCGCGGGTCGCCATGGCCCCAATATCTCTACCAGGACTCCCGCATCGAGGGCAGGTCTGGCAGTGTATTCAAACGTCTGAATGATCCCGAGTCCGACCATTCCGGCGGCCAAGTGCGCATTGCTTTCGTTTACGCCGATCCGGTACTCGGCGTGGATCTCCAGCTTGCTTCCCTCTCGCTCAAAGCGAAATGGGATAGCTCGCCCAGTCTGCGACGAAATATAACTGACCAGTCTATGCCCGTTCTTTAGCTCTTCTGGGTAGGCAGGGCTGCCGAATTGCTTCAGATAGCCTGGAGTGGCGCACGTTACCATCTTGGCATGTCCTAGAAGACGCGCCACCAGCGTTGAGTTTGCCAACGGCCCTCCTCGAATCACGCAATCTACGCTATCGCCAATTAAGTCTACCGATCGGTCGGAAACGCCTAGGTCGAGCCGAATTTCGGGATAACGCGAGACGAAGTCGGGCAAGAGCGGCATGAGAACGTCTCGCGCCGTCGAACCGCCCACATCGACCCGTAGCTGACCCCGCGGCTTGCTGCGCGCTACGTTGAAAGATGTATCCAGGTCCTCCAGGTCACTGAGGATACGTGCCGTCTTCTCATAGTAAGCCTGTCCCTCCGGCGTGATCGAGACTCGCCGGGTCGTGCGCTGCAGGAGTCGCACCCCAAGATACGCTTCCAGGTCTTGAACCAGTTTGCTCACCGTTGCGTTGGGCATATCCAGCGAGTCTGCCGCGCGCGTGAAATTCCCTGCTTCGACGACGCGCGCAAAGGTTCGGATTGCAAGCAGTTGATCCATCGTTCTCTCCCAGGGTACCGCCATAGATTATCCATGCGCGTGGATATTCATTTTGAATTTACGCGATTTATCAATAACACGCCGAATCCTACAGTACGCCTACACCCTGCAGACAGCGCAGGAAGACGCAAATCGAGGCGTACTTTTGCGCCGAACAGCAGTTCAACTGAGTTAATTGGAGCAAATCATGAACACGCAACTGAATGGCAAGATCGCATTGGTAACTGGCGGTACCACCGGCATTGGCCTGGCAACCGCGCAAGAACTCGCGGCGCAAGGGGCGCAAGTCTTTATCACGGGGCGCCGCCAAGCAGAACTCGACGCAGCGGTAGCAGCCATTGGGCCGTCTGCATTCGGGATCAAGGCAGACGCCTCGGCTCTTTCTGATCTGGATGCGGTCTATGCCCAGATTGCCAGGCGTGCCGGGAAATTGGACATCCTGTTTGCAAATGCGGGCGGCGGTGACATGATGCCGCTGGGGGCGATCACCGAGGAGCATTTTGATCGCATTTTTGGCACGAACGTCCGCGGTGTCCTGTTTACCGTGCAGAAGTCCCTGCCACTTCTGGTCGACGGCGCATCAATCGTGCTGACCTCATCGACGACGTCGATTCAGGGGACTGCAAACTTCAGCGTTTACAGCGCGAGCAAGGCTGCAGTGAGAAACTTTGCGCGCTCTTGGGCGCTTGACCTCAAGGATAGGGGCATCCGCGTGAACGTCGTGAGCCCTGGTCCGATCCGCACGCCTGGGCTCGGTGGTCTGGTGCCGGATGATGCGCGACAAGGGCTGTTTGATTTCCTGGCGTCGCAAGTGCCATTGGGTCGTTTGGGTGAACCGCAGGAAATCGGCA
>Ga0213872_10000099_pt1 | contig 80083 bp, 68 predicted proteins | sample VelepicomBERX_R2_FD_160071 | JGI IMG/M metagenome (GOLD analysis project Ga0213872, IMG submission 160071) | Rhizosphere microbial communities from Vellozia epidendroides in rupestrian grasslands, the National Park of Serra do Cipo, Brazil - RX_R2 | ecosystem: Host-associated > Plants > Roots >... | reverse complement strand
GAGGCGAAGTTGCAGACCAGATGCGCCACGGGCAGCTGCTGCTGGCCGTCAGGGCGCGCCCAGCGGCCGCGCACTTCGTCCATCCAGGCGCCCGGACGCTTGCCCTGGCGGGCGTACAGGTCCAGGTAGAACTGTCCCACCGGTTCGCCATCGCGTTCCATGCGGTAGAAGCGCACGCTGTCGTGCCAGACCTCGGCCTGGCCTTCATGGATGCGCACCTGGAACAGCCGCTCAATGATGTCGAACAGGCCGGCCAGCACGCGCGGCAGGGTCAGGTATTGCCGCACTTCCTGGTCGCTGAAGGCATAGCGCGCGAGCTTCAGGCGTTCCGAGACGAAGGGCACGTCCCAGGCCTGCATGTCGGCGAGGCCGCAGGACTCGCGAGCGAATTCGCGCAGCTCGGCCAGGTCCTTTTCGGCGTAGGGGCGGGCGCGGCTGGCGAGGTCGCGCAGGAAGTTCATGACCTGCGCGCCCGATTCCGCCATCTTGGGCACCAGCGACACGTCGGCGAAGTTGGAGTAGCCGAGCAGTTGCGCCTCTTCCTGGCGCAGCGCGAGCAACTCCTGCATCAAGGCGCTGTTGTCGAGCTCGGACTGGCCCAGTTCGCTGGCACGGGTGGCGTAGGCGCGGTAGAGCGTCTCGCGCAGCGCGCGGTTTTCGCCGTATTGCATCACGGGCATGTAGCAGGGGAAATGCAGCGTGATCTTGTGGCCCGCCTGGCCTTGCGCCTCGGCGGCGGCCCGGGCAGCGGCCACGACGTCGTCAGGCACCCCTTGCAATTCGTCGGCGCTGGCGTAGTAGGCGAACAGGTCGGTCGCATCCATCACATGCTCGGAAAACTGCTGGGCCAGCTCGGCGCTGCGCTCCTGGATGGCGGCAAATCGTTCCCGCGCCTCGCCTTGCAGTTCGGCGCCCGAGAGCACGAAGTCGCGGATCCAGTGCCTGAGCACCTGCTGGCGCACCGGATTCAGCGACGCGGCCTGCGCCTGGATGGCCTTGTACTTGGCGTAGAGCTTTTCGTCGGCGCCCAGCGCGGTGTAGAACTCCGTGACCGTCGGCAGCATGGCGTTGTAGGCTTCGCGCAGCTCCGGGGTGTTGGCGACCGCGTTGAGGTGCCCCACCGCACCCCAGGCGACCGACAGGCGCTCGGTCGCCACGCTGAGGGTGTTCGACAGCGTGTCGAAGTCGGCCGGCGTGGCCTCGGCGGTGGCCGTGCCCAGCGCGGCCCGGGCCTGGTCCAGCAGTTGCGTCATGGCGGGCTGGATGTGTTCCGGCCGGATGCTGGCAAAGGCGGGCAGCGCCGCCGTGGAGAGCAGGGGGTTGGTGGCGGTCGAGGTCATGGCGGTGCGAGGTGGTTGGACGTGAAAGCGTAGCGCAAGCCGGCTGACGATGCCGGCCCGTGCAGATCAGCCTGCGGCGCGCTCGGCCGATTCCAGCGTGTTGACCAGCAGCATGGTGATGGTCATGGGGCCGACGCCGCCGGGCACCGGGGTGATCCAGCCGGCCACCTCCTTCACGCCATCGAAATCGACGTCGCCGCAGAGCTTGCCGGCCTCGTCGCGGTTCATGCCGACGTCGATGACGACCGCGCCGGGCTTGACCATGTCGGCGGTCAGCACCTTGCGGCGGCCCACGGCGGCGACGATGACGTCGGCCTGCCGGGTGTGGTGGCCCAGGTCGGCGGTGCCGCTGTGGCAGACCGTGACGGTGGCGTCGGCTTGCAGCAGCATCATGGCCATGGGCTTGCCGACGATGTTGGAGCGCCCGATCACGACGGCGTGCTTGCCGCGCAGGCTCTTCAGGCCGATGGATTCGAGCATCTTCATGCAGCCATAGGGCGTGCAGGCCTTGAAGCCGGTTTCACCGACCATCAGGGCGCCGGCCGAGGCGACGTGGAAGCCGTCGACATCCTTGGCGGGGGCGATGGCCTCGATGACCTTGTGGTCGTCGATATGTTTGGGCAAGGGCAGCTGCACCAGTATGCCGTGGATGCCGGGGTCGCGGTTGAGCGCATCGATGCGCGCCAGCAGCTCGGCCTCGCTGAGGCTGGCGTCGTATTTTTCGAGCACCGAATGCACGCCGGCATCCTCGCAGGCCTTGACCTTGTTGCGCACGTAGACCTGGCTGGCCGGGTTGTCGCCGACCAGGATCACGGCCAGGCCGGGCTTCCTGCCGCGGGCAGCGAGGGCGGCGGCGCGCTCGGACACTTCGGTGCGGATTTTCTTGGACAGGGCGTTGCCGTCTATCAGTTCAGCGCTCATGGGGGCTCCTGAAAAGCAAAGAGGCCGCTGTGCTGCAGCGGCCTCGGGATGGATGTGGGGGAATCAAACTTTCGCCGGCGCGCCGAGTGCAATCTTGAGCAGATCGGCTACGGTGTTGGCGTTGAGCTTTTCCATGATGTTGGCGCGGTGCGCCTCCACCGTCTTGATGCTGATGCCCAGGTCGTCGGCGATCTGCTTGTTCAGGCGGCCGGCGACGATGCGCTCCAGCACCTGCGCCTCGCGCGTGGTCAGGCGCGACAGCAGGGCGTCGCGACTGGCGGCTTCCTGGTGGCTGGAGAACGCTTCACGGGCCTGTTCCAGCATGCGCTCGACCAGGTTCAGCAATTCGTCTTCCTTGAAGGGCTTCTCGATGAAATCCATCGCGCCCTTCTTCATCGATTGCACTGCCATCGGCACGTCGCCATGGCCGGTGATGAACACGATCGGCAGCGGCGAGCGCCGTTCGATCAGCCGGTCCTGCAACTCCAGCCCGGTCATGCCTTCCATGCGGATGTCTGCAATCAGGCAGGCCACTTCGCGGGGGTCATAACGGCTCAGGAAAGACTCGGCGGAATCAAAGCACTTGACCCGGTAGTCCTTGCCCTCCAGCAGCCATTGCAGGGAGTCTCGTACAGCCTCGTCATCGTCGACAACGTAGACATTACCCTTCTTAGGAATCAGGCTCATGGTGTCACAACAGTATTCGCAGCGGACCCCGAGGGCTCGGGGCGGGGGATATCGACCGGGATGGTGAAGGCGAACCTGCACCCCACAATCGATCCCGCATTGTAGAGGTTCTCGGCCCGGATTCGGCCCTTGTGGGACTCGACGATAGACCGGCATAACCCTAGTCCGATGCCCAATCCGTCCGATTTGGTGGAGTAGAAGGCCTCGTACATGCGCTCGATGACCTCTTCCGGCAGGCCGGGGCCCATGTCGGTGACGCTGAACTCGATGTTGGGGCCCAGGTCCGGCGTGTGCTTGGGGATGACGCGCAGCTCGATGTGGCGCCGCGCGGCCGTCAGGCCGGCGTTGTCGATGGCCTCGGCCGCGTTCTTCAGCAGGTTCATCAGCACCTGTTCGATCAGGATGGGATCGACCATCAGGGTGGGCAGGCGCTGCGCCACATAGGTGTGGATGGCCACGCCGCGGCGGCGCAGCTCGATGCCGGCGAGCTCCACCGCGTCCTCGACGATGGCGTGCGCCGTGGACGCCTGGCGCTGCGGTTCGCTGCGTTTCACGAAATTGCGGATGCGATGGATGATCTGGCCCGCGCGCTGCGCCTGCTTGGCGGTCTTTTCCAGCGCGGCCAGCAGGTCGTCCTTGCCGATCTGGTCGTTGCGCACGCGCGAGACCATGCCGTTGCAGTAGTTGGTGATCGCGGTCAGCGGCTGGTTCAGTTCGTGTGCCACGCTGGACGCCATTTCGCCCATGGTCATCAGCCGGCTGGTGACCTGGACCTTCTCGGCCTGCAGCGCCGCCTGCGCCTCGGCCTTGCGGCGCGCGGTGATGTCGGTGGCGATCAGCATCTGGGCCAGGCGGCCGTCGGTCCATTGCAGGTAGCGGGCGCGCACGTCGAACCACATTTCGAGCGAGTCGATGTAGACCTCGCGCGGATCGGATCCCACCTCGGTGAGCTGCTGCGAGGGCAGGCCGCTGTAGTCGTCGACCGCCTCATCCACGTCCAGCTCGTCGAGCGCATGGCCCAGAGGACTGCCCGCCAGCATGGCGTGGCCCTTGGGATCGGCGCCGAACCAGAGCCGGTAGCTGCGGTTGGCAAACAGCAGCTCCTCCTGCTGCACCGACAGCACCGACACCGCCGCGTCCAGGCCTTCCAGCACGGTGGTGAAACGCTCGTGCGAGGCGGACAGCTGGTCGCGCACGCGCTTGGCCTCGGTGATGTTGGTCATCGAGGTCATCCAGCCGCTCTGCTTGCCCTTGGGGTCGATCAGCGGCGACACGTACATGCGCGCGTCGAACACGGTGCCGTCCTTGCGCAGCACCTTGACTTCGGCGCCGCCGGCCGGGCTGCGGCCCTGGATTTCCTGCTGCAGCAGGCGCGTCTGCTCCTCGTAGCGGTCGGGCGGCCAATAGGGGAAGGGCGGCTTGCGGCCTATCAGCTCGGCCTCGGAAAAGCCCGTCATGGCGCAAAAAGCCGGGTTCACGTAGCTGATGCGCGATTCCATGTCCATGGCGCGCATGCCGGTCAGCATGGAGTTCTCCATGGCGCGGCGGAAGTTGGTCTCGTTGGACAGCGCGTTTTGGATCTGCAGGCGCCGCCGCATGTGTTTCCAGGTGCCCAGCAGCATCCAGACCGTCAGCATGGACAGCAGCAGCACCATCCAGAACAGGGTGTTGCTGATCAGTCCGATGGAGGTGCGATAGCCCTGGCCGCGCAGCACCAAGCCGTTGAGCGCGGGCGCCAGCGGCACTTCGTAGTAGATCGTGGGCTTGGATATGCGCCGGCCCGGCATCGGGGTCACGGTGCTGGCGACGACCTGGTCGCGCGCATCCAGTACCGAGATGACATGCCGTGAGGCCACTTCGGAAGGCACGTAGTAGCGCAGCAGGCTTTCGGCGCCGTACTCGGCGATCAGCACGCCGGCAAAGCCGCTGCGGTCGATCAGGGGCACCTGGACCTGGAACACCGTGGTGTTGTTGCTGTCGGCAAAAGGCGGCGAATAGACCGGCTGGCGCCGGTCTTTCGCGGCCTGGAAGGTTTGTTCCGGCGCCAAGCGCAGGTTGCCGTTGGGCATGGAAGGGTCATTGCCTGCCAGTGACATCAGGTTGTCGGCCTGCAGCCCGGAGGCGCTCTGGCTGGCGCGGCGCTCATGGTGCGCGCCCAGCCAGGTCAGGTGGGTGATTTCGGGCCGGTCGCGCGCAAAGCGCAAGGCCTGCGCGTTGAACTCCTGGATGTCGGTGACATGGGTTGACAACTCGCGGGCCATGCGCACCAACTGCTCCTGGTTCTCGATCAGGCGCAGGCGTATCTGCTGCTGCGCCGTCTCGGTGTCGCCCTTGACCGCCTCGGCGCGCCGTTCGATTTCCTCGTTGCGCAAGTACCAAAACGCGGACACGATGGCGGCCAGGAAGAGCAGCACCGAAATCAGCGGCCCCAAGGTGGCAAAGCGGTCCTGGCGCGAGGGCGACAGCTGGCGCCACCAGCGCGCGACGGCGCGCTTGACGGGAGAGAGATAGCGCAGGGCGCCTTGAGGATCGAATCGGGACAGCATGGCTCGATTATCCGGGCGAGTGCCGGCGCCGGCGCCGCGTGCATTCCCGCTTCTTTGGGCTTTAATTTCATATTATGGAAACTAATCGCACCATTTGGAAAACTAAAAATCTTGTGAGACACTTCGCGCCAACATAACCAACACCGGCTCATTCCGATAGGAGACACCATGTCAGCGCAGCCTTTGCCCCCATCTGCTTCCGCGACCGACGTTGATCAGGTTGAAACCCAGGAATGGCTGGACGCGCTGTCCGCCGTGATCGGGACCGAAGGCGGCCAGCGCGCGCATTTCCTGCTGGAGACCTTGATCGACCATGCGCGCCAGGCCGGCATCGATCTGCCGTTTTCGGCCAACACCGCCTACGTCAACACCATTCCCCCGGAGCAGGAGGCGCATTGCCCGGGCAATATCGCGATCGAAAAGCGCCTGCGCGCCTACATGCGCTGGAACGCCATGGCCATGGTGGTGCGCGCCAACCGCCTGAATCCCGATGACGGCGGCGATCTGGGCGGCCATATCGGCTCTTTTGCGTCGCTGGCCTCGATGCTGGGCGCCGGTTTCAACCACTTCTGGCATGCCGAGAGCGAAGGCCACGGCGGCGACCTGCTCTATATCCAGGGCCACAGCGCGCCCGGCATCTACGCCCGCGCGTTTCTTGAAGGCCGCCTGAGCGAGGAGCAGCTCGACAACTTCCGCCAGGAAGTGCATGGCAAGGGCCTGTCCAGCTATCCGCACCCTAAGCTGATGCCTCACTTCTGGCAGTTCCCGACCGTCTCGATGGGCCTGGGGCCCCTGATGGCGATCTACCAGGCGCGCTTCCTCAAGTACCTGCATGCGCGCGGCATCGCCGACACCGCCAACCGCAAGGTCTGGGCCTTCATGGGTGACGGCGAGATGGACGAGCCCGAATCGCTGGGCGCCATCGGCCTGGCCGCGCGCGAGGGCCTGGACAACCTGGTCTTCGTCGTCAACTGCAACCTGCAGCGCCTGGACGGCCCGGTGCGCGGCAACGGCAAGATCATCCAGGAGCTGGAGAGCGAGTTCCGCGGCAGCGGCTGGAACGTCATCAAGCTGATCTGGGGCAAGGGCTGGGACGAGCTGCTGGCCCGCGACAAGAGCGGCAAGCTGCGCCAGCTGATGATGGAAACCTTGGACGGCGACTACCAGGCCATGAAGGCCAACGACGGCGCCTACGTCCGCAAGCACTTCTTCGGCAAGTACCCCGAGACCGCCAAGCTCGTCGAGCACATGAGCGACGAGGAGGTTTTCGAGCTGCGTCGCGGCGGGCACCAGCCCGAGAAGGTCTACGCGGCCTTCCACTCCGCCCACCACAACACGACGGGCCAGCCGACCGTGCTGCTGGTCAAGACCGTCAAGGGCTACGGCATGGGCAAGGCCGGCGAAGGCCGCAACACCGTGCACCAGACCAAGAAGCTGTCGGACGAAACCATCCGCTACATCCGCGACCGCTTCAACATTCCCGTGCCCGACAGCGAGCTGGAGAAGCTGCCCTACTACAAGCCGGCCGACGACACGCCGGAAATGAAGTACCTGCACGAGCGCCGCCAGGCCTTGGGCGGCTACCTGCCGCATCGCCGCGCCAAGGCGGACGAGAGCTTCACCGTGCCTTCGCTCGAAACCTTCAAGGCCGTGCTGGAGCCCACGGCCGAAGGCCGCGAGATCTCGACGACGCAGGCCTATGTCCGCTTCCTGACGCAATTGCTGCGCGACCAGGCCCTGGGCCCGCGCGTGGTGCCCATCCTCGTCGACGAGGCGCGCACTTTCGGCATGGAAGGCCTGTTCCGCCAGATCGGCATCTACAACCCCAAGGGCCAGCTGTACACCCCGGTCGACAAGGACCAGGTCATGTACTACCGCGAGGACAAGGCCGGCCAGATCCTGCAGGAAGGCATCAACGAGGCGGGCGGCATGTCCTCCTGGATCGCCGCGGCCACCAGCTACTCGACGAACAACCGGGTCATGGTCCCGTTCTACGTCTACTACTCGATGTTCGGCTTCCAGCGCATCGGCGACCTGGCCTGGGCCGCCGGCGACATGCAGGCGCGCGGTTTCCTGCTCGGCGGCACGTCCGGCCGCACCACGCTGAATGGCGAAGGCCTGCAGCACGAGGACGGCCACAGCCACATCCTGGCCGGCACCATCCCCAACTGCATCAGCTACGACCCGACCTTCGCGCACGAGGTGGGCGTGATCCTGCACCATGGCCTCAAGCGCATGGTCGAGAAGCAGGACAACGTCTTCTACTACCTGACCCTGCTGAACGAGAACTACGCCATGCCGGGCCTGACGGCAGGCACCGAAGATCAGATCATCAAGGGCATGTACCTGCTGGAGCCGGCAGAGCAGGGCAGCGCTCCGAGCGTCAACCTGCTGGGCAGCGGCACCATCCTGCGCGAGTCGCAGGCGGCGCGCACGCTGCTGGCGCAGGACTGGGGCGTGAACGCCAACGTCTGGAGCTGCCCGAGCTTCAACGAACTGACCCGCGACGGCCAGGATTGCGCGCGCTGGAACCTGCTGCATCCGCTGGAGGCGGCGCGCGTGCCCTTCGTTGCGCAGCAGCTGGGCCGCACCACGGGCCCGGTCGTGGCTTCGACCGACTACATGAAGAACTACGCCGAGCAGATCCGCGCCTTCGTGCCGGCCGGCCGCAGCTACACGGTGCTCGGCACGGACGGTTTCGGCCGCAGCGATTTCCGCTCCCGCCTGCGCGAGCATTTCGAGATCAACCGCCATTACATCGTGGTGGCCGCGCTCAAGGCCCTGGCCGACGAGGGCAAGCTGCCCGCCGCCAAGGTGGCCGAGGCGATCGTCAAGTACGGCCTGGATGTCGAGAAGATCAATCCCCTGCACGCCTGATCGGCCTGCAATAACGCGACACGCGCGGAGACAACCCCTATGGCAACGGTAGAAGTCAAGGTCCCGGACATCGGCGACTTCAAGGATGTGGCAGTCATCGAGCTGCTGGTCAAGGTCGGCGATGCGATCAAGCAGGAGCAAAGCCTGGTGACCGTGGAGAGCGACAAGGCCTCGATGGAGATCCCTGCCTCCACGGCGGGCATCGTCAAGGAAATCAAGGTGGCGGTGGGCGACAAGGTCAACGAGGGCTCGCTCTTGTTGCTGGTCGAGGCCGAAGGGGCGGCGCAAGCCGTGGCGCCTGCGGCTGCGCCGGCAACTGCTGCATCGGCGCCTGTTGCTGCTCCTGCGGCGGCGCCCGTCACTGCAGCGCCGGCCGCGTCCAGCGTGGTCGAGGTGCTGGTGCCCGACATCGGCGACTTTGACGCGGTCTCGGTCATCGAGGTGTTCGTCAAGCCGGGCGACGCGGTCAAGCTGGAACAAAGCCTGATCACGGTCGAGAGCGACAAGGCCTCGATGGAGATTCCCTCCAGCCACGCCGGCACCATCAAGGAGCTGAAGGTCAAGCTGGGCGACAAGGTGTCCAAGGGCAGCGTGCTGGCCTTGGTGGAAGTTCGCGGCGCCGCCGCGCCTGCGCCGACCGTTGCGGCCGCGGCTGCTCCAGCCATTGCTACGGCTCCTGCGCCAGTGCCTGCAGCGACAGCAGTGGCTGTTCCTGCGCACAACCCGGGCGCGCCGTCAGGTGCGCTGCCCCATGCGTCGCCGAGCATCCGCAAGCAGGCGCGCGAACTGGGCGTGCCGCTGGCGGAGGTCAAGGGCTCCGGCCCCAAGGGCCGTATCGTCGAAAGCGATTTGCAGAATTTCGTGAAGTCGGTGATGAGCGGCGCCGTGCAGACCCTGGCGCAGAAGGCAGCCGCACCGGCTACCAGTGCCGGCGGCGCGTTCCCTGGCCTGTTGCCCTGGCCCAAAGTGGACTTCGAGAAGTTCGGACCCATCGAGCGCAAGGATCTTTCCCGCATCAAGAAGATCTCGGGCGCCAACCTGCATCGCAACTGGGTGCTGATCCCGCACGTCACCAACCACGACGACGCCGACATCACCGAACTCGAAGCCTTCCGCGTCCAGCTGAACAAGGAAAACGAGAAGAGCGGCATCAAGGTCACCATGCTGGCCTTCATGATCAAGGCGGCGGTCGCGGCGCTCAAGAAGTTCCCCGAGTTCAACAGCAGCCTCGAGGGCGAGGGCGATGCCCAGAAGCTGGTGATGAAGAACTACTTCCACATCGGCTTCGCCGCCGACACGCCCAATGGCCTGGTGGTGCCGGTGATCAAGGACGCCGACAAGAAGGGCATCTTCCAGATCAGCCAGGAAATGAGCGAGCTGGCAAAGAAGGCGCGCGACGGCAAGCTGGGCCCGGCCGACATGAGCGGCGGCTGCTTCTCGATCTCGTCGCTGGGCGGCATAGGCGGGCGTTATTTCACGCCCATCATCAACGCGCCGGAAGTGGCCATCATGGGCGTGTGCAAGAGCAGCATGGAGCCGCGCTGGGACGGCCAGCAGTTCGCGCCGCGCCTGATCCTGCCGCTGTCGCTGAGCTGGGACCATCGCGTGATCGATGGCGCGGCTGCCGCTCGTTTTAATGTCTATTTCGCATCGCTCTTGGCGGACTTCCGCCGGATCGCGTTATGACCCACCCCCGAAGCGCTGCGCGCCGCCCCCTCAAGGCGGCGCACCCGATGGACTGGCGGAGCCAGATCCATGGATGCCGCTGGATTGAATCGGGGCGTGCGCAGTATTCGGTCAAAAGAATTCGGAGATATGAATATGGCGATCATTGAAGTGGTGGTGCCGGACATCGGCGATTTCAAGGACGTGGCCATCATCGAGCTGCTGGTCAAGCCGGGCGACCGCGTGGCCAAGGACCAGAGCCTGATCACGGTGGAGAGCGACAAGGCCTCGATGGAGATTCCGTCCAGCCACGCTGGCGTGGTCAAGGCGCTGGCCGTGAAGGTGGGCGACAAGGTGAATCAGGGCAGCGTGATCCTGCAACTGGAGGCTGGCGAGGCGGTCGCCGCAGCATCCGTGGCTGCGCCTCCTGTCGCAGCGCCTGCTCCGACCGTGGCAGCGCCGCAGGCCGCCAGCCACAGCGGCGGTGCCGACCTGGAGTGCGACGTGCTGGTGCTCGGTGGCGGGCCCGGCGGCTATTCGGCGGCCTTCCAGGCGGCCGACCTCGGCCTCAAGGTCGTGCTGGTGGAGCGTTATGCGACGCTGGGCGGCGTGTGCCTGAACGTGGGCTGCATTCCGTCCAAGGCGCTGCTGCACGTGGCCGCCGTGATGGACGAGGTCAGCCACCTGTCCGCGCTGGGTATTGAATTTGGCGCGCCGCAGGTCGATATCGGCAAGCTGCGCGTCCACAAGGAAAAGGTCGTCAGCAAACTCACCGGCGGTCTGTCCGGCATGGCCAAGCTGCGCAAGGTGCAGGTGCTGCGCGGCTACGGCAGCTTCCTCGATCCGAACCATGTGCTGGTCGAGGAAACGCAGGGCGAGGCCCAGGACAAGACCGGCACGAGCAAGACCGTGCGTTTCAAGCGCGCCATTGTCGCGGCCGGCTCGCAGGCCGTGCGACTGCCCTTCTTGCCGGATGATCCTCGCATCGTCGACTCCACCGGCGCCCTGGCGCTGGCGAGCCAGCCCAAGAAGATGCTCATCGTCGGCGGCGGCATCATCGGTCTGGAGATGGGCACCGTCTATTCGACGCTGGGTGCGCGCCTCGACGTGGTTGAAATGCTCGACGGCCTGATGCAGGGCGCCGACCGCGACCTGGTCAAGGTCTGGGAGAAGATGAACAAGCCGCGCTTCGACCGCATCATGCTCAAGACCAAGACGGTCGGCGCAGAGGCGACGCCCGAAGGCATCAAGGTCCAGTTCGAAGGCCTGGACGGCACGCCCAGCGAAGGCGTCTATGACCTCGTGCTGCAGGCCGTGGGCCGCAGCCCCAACGGCAAGAAGATCGCGGCCGACAAGGCCGGCGTGGTGGTGGACCAGCGAGGGTTCATTCCGGTGGATCTGCAGATGCGTACCAACGTGCCGCACATCCACGCGATCGGCGACATCGTCGGCCAGCCCATGCTGGCGCACAAGGCGGTGCATGAAGCGCATGTGGCCGCCGAAGTGGCCGCGGGCGAATTGCTGGGCGATGCCAATCTGGCCAAGTCGCAATTTGATGCGCGCGTGATCCCGAGTGTGGCCTATACCGATCCCGAGGTGGCCTGGGTGGGCCTGACCGAAGACCAGGCCAAGGCGCAGGGCGTCAAGGTCAAGAAGGGCCTGTTCCCGTGGACCGCTTCAGGCCGCGCGATTGCCAATGGCCGCGACGAAGGCTTCACCAAGCTGCTGTTCGATGAGGAGACGCACCGCATCGTCGGCGGCGGCATCGTCGGCACGCATGCGGGCGACATGATCGGCGAGATCGCGCTGGCCATCGAGATGGGCGCCGATGCCGTCGACATCGGCAAGACCATCCATCCGCACCCCACGCTGGGCGAGAGCATCGGCATGGCAGCCGAAGTGGCGCATGGTTCGTGCACGGACCTGCCACCGGCGCGCAAGTGAGCGGAGCGCGCCAATGGGATGCCATTGGCGCGCAGTAGTCGTCAGCCCAGCAGGATCAGCGCCAGCCCGACGGCGGCTGGCAGGCCTTGAATGAAGAGGATCTTGCGGCTGGCGGTTGCCGCGCCGTAGACGCCGGCGATCAGCACGCAGCCGAGAAAGAACAGCTGGACCGGCGTGCCGGCGGTGCCCAGCCAGCTGCCCCAGAGCAGGCCCGCCGCAAGAAAGCCGTTGTAGAGCCCCTGGTTGGCGGCCAGAACCTTGGTGGCCTCAGCCTGCTCGCGCGTGAGTCCAAAGGCCTTGCGGCCCGCAGGCCGGGTCCACAGGAACATTTCCAGCACGAGGAAATAGATGTGGAGCAATGCGACCAGGACGATCACGATGTTGGCGGCAAGCGTCATGCGGAACCTCTGAAGTGGCGAAACCCAAGTGTGGATCGGGCGGGGATCACAAAGGATCCACGCGTCGGTTGTAGGCCAGGAAGATATCGTCCCGGACCCAGCCCAGCGATTCGTACAGCGACTGCGCGGGCGTGTTGCTGCGCGCGGTGGTGAGGTCCATGCGGGCCATGCCGTCCTTGGCGGCCTTCGCTTCCGCTGCCAGCAGCAGCATCCGGCCCACCCCCTGCTTTCGAGCCGCGGGCAGCACGAAGAGGTCGTAGAGGGCGTAGATGGGCCGTGCCTCGACCGAGCAGAAGCTCGGATAGAGCTGGCAAAAGCCGAGCAGGCCGCTCGATGCGGACTCGGCCACGAGGATCACGGACTCGTGCCTGGACAGGCGCGCCTCGATGAACTGCCTGGCCAGGGCCAGGTCCGGCACCTGTTCGTAGAACTGCCGGTAGAGGTCGAACAACTCCGCGACCGCGTGGATGTCGGTGTCCTGCGCCTCCCTGACGGCGATATTCATGCTCATACGGGTTCCATCGCCGCTTCCAGCAGTTCGTCCCACTGGTAGACATCGTCCAGGCTGATCTGCAGCCAGTCCAGCGCTTCCTGGTGGTAGTCGTTCCAGTCGGCTTCGTCGGGCAAGCCCTCGTGGCGGCGCATCAGGTGATCGGCAATGAGTCCGGCCGCCACCAGGGTGTGCAGCTCGGGCTCGATGTCGGCGCCGCGCAGCGAAATGAAATCGTGGTGCAGGCGGATGGCGCACATCACCTCGGGGCTCAGGTGCCAGGCCCGCATCAGCAAGGCGCCGACCACGGCATGGTCCGTTTTGTGATTGGCGTTCTCGGTGGCGATGTAGGGCCGGTCCACGCGGGCGCCGGCTTCGATCATCGTCGAGCCGTAGCCCCTGACGCTTTGCAGCAGCACGGGAATGCCGACGTGGCTGAACAGTCCGAAGGTGTAGGCGAGGTCGGGCGACAGTCCCGGCAGCTGCTTGGCAATGAAGGCCATGGCCTGCGCGCGTTTGGTCGAACGCTCCCAGAACCGGGCCAGATGCGAGTTGTTGGCCGGAAAGGCCTTGCGCACCAGGAAGCTGGTCATCAGCGAGGCCGTCTCCTCCAGCCCGATGCGTGTCATGGCCTGGCCGACGGTGCTGCAAGGCATGCCGTCGGACAGATGCATGGGGCTGTTGGCCACGCGCAGCAAGGTGGCGGACATGGCCACGTCGCTGGCGGCAATGCGGGCCACCTCGTTGAGATCGGGTTGGGGCTGCGCCATGGCGTGCTGCAGGCGCGTCAGCAGCTCCGGGCAGGGCGGGATGACGATCTGTTTCAGCGGACCGCTGGTGCGGGAACGGTCGATTTCTTGGCGAATTGCTTCGGACTTCATACGGGAGGTGAGACAGGCAGCAGGAATGAGCGAATGCAGGGCAAATCGATGGGTGAATCGGACCAGAACGAATTCTGTGTCCCGATCGGGGTGCGATTGATTATCAATGTCGCATCTGTGGAATCGCTGACGAATTCCACCGAAATTGCCTACTCCTTCCGCAAAAAATAGCGGCAAACCGGGATTTTGGGATTTTCAAGGGTTGATACTGCGCAAGTACGCGGATCGGGTCCTTGTTCCGCGCTCACGGCCCCGATTTCGCTCGACTTTTGTCCAGGAACCCCTTGCTGCGCTCCCTGCCCATCCTGTCCAATGCTTGCGTTCGCCACGGCCTGCGGCTGGGCGTGCTGCTGCTGGGTTTGGGCATTTGCCAGGTCCGGGCCTGGGACGCGAGCCGGGTGATGGAGGCCGCCGCCGCCATGGGCCCCCGGACATTGGCGGAGGCCCGTGCCTTGCAAGGGGTCGTCGAGAAGGCGTCCGGCCAGGAGGTTTTGCAGCGGCTGGCATTGATCAACGATTTTTTCAATAAACACATCCAATACGGCGAAGATATCGACGTATGGGGACAGATCGACTATTGGGCCGCGCCCCTGGAGGCGCTCGACAAGGGCCGCGGCGATTGCGAGGACTACGCCATTGGCAAGTACTTCAGCCTGCTGGCGGCGGGCGTGCCTCAGGCACAGTTGCGCATGGTTTATGTTCGCGCCATGTTTCAGGGGCGATCTCAGGCGCACATGGTGCTGGCGTTCTATGAACAGCCTTCGGCAGTGCCCGTGATTCTGGACAATCTGATTCCTGACATCCGCCCGGCATCGCAGCGGCCGGACTTGACGCCTGTCTTCAGCTTCAATGGCGAAGGCTTGTGGAGCGGGGTGGGGGCGACGTCTGCCGGCAACCCGGTGATGCGGCTTTCACAATGGCGGGACGTGCTGAACAAGGCGAAACAGGAAGGTTTTTGAATGAAAACTACGCGAGAGGAAATTTCATCATGTCGTTGATGCGTCAGGTTTGGATGTTGGTCCTGGGCGTCGTGGTCTTGTCCCTGATAGGGGGTGTGGCCGTCAGCGCCAACTCCATGCGGCAGTTGGTGCAAACCCAGCTGCAGGTCAAGAACAGCGACAACGCCGCAGCCTTGGCGCTGGCCATGTCGCAGCAGCACGGCGATGAATCCCTGATGACCTTGCTGATGTCGGCCCAGTTCGATACCGGCTACTACGAGAGCATGCAGTGGCACCGCGCCGACGGCAGCCTGGCGTTCGAGCGGCACGAGGAGGCGGGACACCCGAGCGAGGCGCCGGCCTGGTTCGTGGCGCTGCTGCCCATCCAGGCGCAGGCAGGCGCGGCACAGGTGTCGAACGGCTGGAACGCCCTGGGGTCGGTCGAGGTGCGCAGCCACACCGCCTATGCACACGATGCCTTGTGGCATGACACCTTGCACAACGGCATGCTGCAATTCGGCGTCGGACTGTTGGCCGGGTTGATGGCGGTGCTGGTGCTGAAGCGGGTGCGCAAGCCCATCGACGCCGCCGTTGAGCAGGCCAATGCGGTCGTGCAGGGCCGCTTCGTGACCGTGTCGGAAGCGAAAGTGCCGGAACTCAAGCCCCTGACCCAGGCCATGAACACCATGGTGCTGCGCATGAAGGGGCTGTTCGAGGCCCAAGCGGGCCAGTTGCAGGTGCTGCAGCAGCAGACCCTGTGCGACAGCCTGACCGGCCTGAGCCAGCGCAAGCATTTCCTGGCGGAATTGGAGTCGGCCCTGACGCGCGATGTCGGGCCGGCCCATGCGGGTTTGATCCTGGTGCGGCTGCGCGACTTGGCGACCCTGAACAGCACGCTCGGCCATGCCCAGGTCGACCAGCTGCTGCTGACGCTGGGCCGGGCCGTCAAGGCCTATCCGGACCGCGTCATGGGGTGTTTGGGCGGGCGCCTGAACGGCTCGGATTTTGCGCTTTGGCTGCCGGCGCCCGACGTGGTCGCCGAGACCGCGCAGGCCTTGGTGGACGTGCTGGGCTCCAGCCTGGTGGCGTCGTTCAGCGGCGTGAACGTCGCGGTGGCGGGCGTGGAGCTGCCGCGCCACAGCGCCGTGAGCAACTGGTTCGGCGAGGCCGACGCGGCCCTGGCGCGGGCCGAGCAGGGGCAGGGCATTTCCCTGTACTGCGCGGTTTCGGCCGCGTCCGAGCGGCCGGCGCAGGGCGAGCGGGTCTGGCGCGCGCAGATCAACGAGGCGCTGCAGCAGAATCGGCTGCGGCTGCAGCAGTTTCCGCTGGTCGATCAACAGGGCCTGCTGGTGCACCTGGAATGTCCCTTGCAGATGCAGCTGACCGAAGGCGGCGAGTTCGTCAACGGTGTGAATTGGCTGCCGCTGGCGCAGCGCAGCCGTTTGACCGGCGAAGTGGACCTGCAGGCCGTCGGCCTGGCGCTGGCGCGGATCGGCGAAGACGGCAAGCGCCGCTGTGTCAATATCGCGCCCAGCTCGCTCACGGAAGGCGCGTTCATTGCCCGCTTGCGCGACCTGGTGTTCAGGTCGCCGCAATCGGCGCGCAAGCTGGGCCTGGAGCTGCCCGAGGTCGCGGCGATGCAGCACTTCGACGTGCTGCATGAGCTGAGCCGGCAGTTACGTCCGCTGGGCGTGCTGGTGGGCCTGGAGCATGCCGATGCCGGCCTGGCGCAGGTGGAGCGCCTGTTCCAGGCCGAGCTCGATTACGTCAAGCTCGACAGCTCCGTGGTGTCGGGCGTGGCGGACGACAACGCCAGGCTGGCTTTCCTGCGTGGCATGGTGATCATGCTGCGCAGCCTGTCGCTGCAGATCTACGCCGAAGGCGTCAGCGACGCGCGAGACGTGCCGGTCCTGTGGGAGTGCGGCGTGCACGGCGTGACCGGGCCCTGGGCCACGGCGCAGCATCAGGGGGCCTGATGCCTATGCTCAGGCAATGTCGGTGCAGTGCAGCGGATAGTCGCGCCCTGCGCGGCGGTCCGAGAAATAGCAGCTGAGGGTTTCCTTGACCGTGTGGAAGGCCAGTTCGTCCCAGGGGATTTCGTCCTCGCGGAAGAGCCGGGCCTCAATGGTTTCGGGTCCGGGGCTGAATTGGTCGGACAGGAGGCGGGCACGGTAGTACATGTGGACCTGCCCGATCTTGACCACGTTGAGCACGCAGTAGAGATTGAGCAGTTCGATCTGGGCGCCGGCTTCCTCGTCGGTTTCGCGGCAGGCGCCGGACGCGGTGCTTTCGCCGAGTTCCAGGAAGCCGGCGGGCAGGGTCCACAAGCCATAGCGCGGTTCGATGTTGCGCCGGCACAGCAGCACCTGCTCGCCCCAGACGGGCAGGGTGCCCACCACGTTGATGGGGTTCTGGTAATGGATTTCGCTGCAGACCGTGCAGACCGCGCGCTCGCGGTTGTCGTCCGGGGGAATCTGGTACAGCACCGGCCCACCGCAGCTGGGGCAATGCTTGAAACGGCGGTTCAGCAGCATGGGAGCCAGTGTAGCGGCTGCGCGCTCGGCCGAATTCCCGGCTGTGGCTCGTGGCATGATGCCCGCAGCTGAACTTTGCGGTCGCGACATCATGGAACTCTTCAATTACTTCAGGTCTTCAGCGTCTTACCGGGTGCGCATCGCCCTGGCCTTGAAAGGGCTGGAGTACGACTACCGAGCCGTGCACCTGGCCAAGAACGAGCACTTCCATGAGTCGTACACGGCGGTGGCGTCGTCACGCCTGGTGCCCCTGCTGCGCGACGGCGAGGCCATCGTGACGCAATCGATGGCCATCGTCGAATACCTGGACGAAACGCATCCCCAGCCGCCCTTGCTGCCCGACAATCCACTGGACCGCGCCTATGTCCGGGCGCTGGCGCAGGACATCGCCTGCGAGATCCATCCGCTCAACAACCTGCGCGTGCTGCGCTACCTGGTGCGCGAGATGGGCGTGTCCGAAGAAGCCAAGGAGCGCTGGTACCGGCACTGGGTCGAGAGCGGCCTGGAGGTGGTGGAGGCGAGGCTGCGCAACGAGAACCGCGCCGGACGCTGCTGTTTTGGCGATGCGCCAAGCCTGGCGGATTGCGTGCTGGTGCCGCAGGTCGTCAACGCGCAGCGCTTCAATTGCCGGCTCGATCATGTGCCGGGCGTCATGAAGGTGTTCGAGCACTGCATGAGCCTGGACGCGTTTGCCAAGACGCAACCTTCGCAGTGCCCTGACGCCGAATAGCCAGAATCAATGAACGCGCGCATGCCTGTGGTTCCTTCCGCCTGGCTTCAGCCGGATTGGTCCTTGCCCCATGTCCGGGCCCTGATGAGCACCCGCGCCGGCGGTGTCAGCAGCGGGGCGTACGCGTCCTTGAACGTGGGTGATGCGGTCGGCGACGAGCCTGGCCTCGTGGCGCAAAACCGGTGCCGCGTCGGCGATGCGCTGGGTGCCGATCCGGTGTTTTTGCGTCAGGTGCACGGCAGCGGCGTGGTGCAGCTGCATGCAAGCATGCTCGACGCGTCGGCGCAAGTCCCGCAGGCCGATGCCAGCATCAGCACGACGCCCGGACTGGCCTGCACCGTCCAGGTGGCCGACTGCCTGCCGGTCTTGTTTGCGGGGCCGTCGGGTGTCGGCGGCGCCCACGCCGGCTGGCGGGGGCTGGCCGCGGGCGTGCTGGAAAACACGGTCGCGACGCTTTGCGAGGCCAGTCAATGCCGTCCCGACGCGCTGCATGCCTGGCTGGGGGCCTGCATCGGTCCCGAGGCCTTCGAGGTCGGCGCCGATGTGCTGGGCGCCTTTGCCGTCGAACCCGGCCTTGCGCCGTCCGGTCGTCTGGCGCGTTATTTTTCGTACCGTCCCAATGCACAGGGGGAGCCGCGCTGGCGGGCCGATCTGGCGGGCCTGGCGCGTGAGCGCCTGCATGACGCGGGCGTTCGCCATCTTTACGGATCTGCGCCTTGCACGCACGCCGATCCTGCCCGGTTTTTTTCGTTCCGGCGCGATGCGCGCTGTGGCCGCATGGTGGCGGCGATCAGCCTGATTTAATTTTCGTCCTTGGCTTGGGCCGTCGACCATTCAGCCTGCTCGGCCTTTTTCCGGGCGGCGCGGCGCGCCGGCGTGCCCAGCAGGTACAGCACGATGGCCAGCGGGAAAAGGCCATACAGCAGGAACGTGAAAATGGCGCCCAGCACCGTGCCTTGCGGGTTCATCGCTTCGGCCAGCGCCATCATCAGCGTTACATAAATCCAGGCAATGGCAACCAGGTATATCGTGGGCGTTCGAATTGCGTCATAAGAAGGTAAGTTTGTCAGGGTACAACAAAGCCCGCGCAGAAAATTCAGGAAGACTTGGGGTATGGTTTGCATACCAACCAGAGGACACACATGACATCCGACACAAAGTCCAAGCGCGGACTCCATGACATCGATCCCATGCCCTTGAGTTCAGTCGCCGCCGACATAGCCGGTTCCCTGGGAGACGCCTTCAAGAACTTGTCTGGTTTGCAGATTCCTGTCGAGTCCTGGACCCAGCTCCAAAGCGACTACCTGAAGCAGGCCACCGCGCTCTGGAACGATTCCATTGCTGCCTCCGTCCAGGACGCCCCCAAGCTCAAGGACCGCCGTTTCGCCGCCGAAGCCTGGAGCGCCAATCCCGCGTCGAACTTCATAGCGCAGCTCTACATGCTGAACGCGCAGACCTTGCAGCGCATGGCCGAACAGGTCAAGGGCGACGACAAGACGCGCGCGCGCATCAAGTTCGCCGTGCAGCAGATGGTCGACGCCTCGGCGCCCAGCAACTATCTGGCGCTCAATCCGGAGGCGCAGAAGCTGGCCCTGCAATCGCAAGGCGAAAGCATTGCCAAGGGCATGCAGATGCTGCTGGCTGATTTGCAGCGCGGGCACGTGTCGCAAACCGACGAAACTGCGTTTGAAGTCGGCCACAACGTGGCGACCACGCCGGGCGACGTCGTGTTCGAGAACGACTTCTTCCAACTGCTCGAATACCGTCCGCTGACCGACCAGGTGTTCGAGCGACCATTCCTGATGGTGCCGCCCTGCATCAACAAGTTCTACATCCTGGACCTGCAGCCCGAGAACTCGCTGATCCGCTATGCCGTCGAGCAGGGACACCGCACCTTTGTCATCAGCTGGCGCAACCCGGACGAGTCCTGCGCCAGTTGGAACTGGGACGACTACATTGCCAATGGTCCGATCAAGGCGATCGAAGTGGTGCGCGAGATCTGCGGCGTCGACACCATCAACGCGCTGGGCTTCTGCGTCGGCGGCACTATTCTGGCGACGGCCCTGGCCGTGCTTGCGGCGCGTGGCGAGGCGCCGGTGGAGAGCGTCACCTTGCTGACCACCTTGATTGATTTCTCGAGCAACGGCATTCTCGATGTGTTCATCGACGAACCCTCGGTCCAACTGCGCGAGATGAGCATCGGCCCTGACAGCGCCAAGGGGCCCGGCCTGCTCAAGGGGCAGGAGCTTGCCACCACCTTCAGTTTCCTGCGCCCGAACGACCTGGTCTGGAACTATGTGGTGGCCAACTACCTGAAGGGCGAGGCGCCGCCTGCCTTTGACCTGCTGTACTGGAATGGCGACTCGACCAACCTGCCCGGGCCGATGTTCTGCTGGTACCTGCGCCACACCTATTTGCAAAATGAATTGAAGCTGCCGGGCCGCCTGAAGGTCTGCGGCGAATCGTTGGACCTGGGCCAGGTGAAGGCGCCGCTCTACATCTACGGCTCGCGCGAAGACCACATCGTGCCCTGGGAGGCCGCCTATCGCAGCACGCAGGTGTTTCCGGGCAAGAAGCGTTTCGTGCTGGGCGCGTCCGGCCACATCGCCGGCGTGATCAATCCGCCGTCCAAGAACAAGCGCAGCTATTGGACCGGCAAGACGGCCGCCTTGCCTGAAGATGCCGAGCAGTGGCTGGCCAGCGCTGTCGAGAGGCCCGGCAGCTGGTGGACCGATTGGTCGCACTGGCTGTCAAGCCATGCCGGCGGCAACGTGCCGGCGCCGCGCTCGCCCGGCAATAGGCAGCACAAGGTGATCGAAGCGGCGCCCGGCCGCTACGTCCAGCAAAAAGCTTGAAAAAGGCTTGAACCCCTCACAGGCCAAGCGCCTCTTGGAGATGACGATGAGCACTGACATTGTGATTGTGGCGGCTGCCCGCACGGCCATTGGCAAGTTTGGCGGAAGCCTGGCCAAGACGCCTGCGTCCGAACTCGGCGCCGTGGTGGTCAAGGATCTTCTGCATCGAACCGGTCTCGAGGGCGGGCAGATCAGCGAGCTGATTTTGGGACAGGTGCTGCAGGCCGGCTGCGGGCAGAACCCGGCCCGCCAGACCGTGATCCGCTCCGGCCTTCCCAATACCGTGCCGGCCATGACGATCAACAAGGTCTGCGGCTCGGGCTTGAAGGCCGTGATGCTGGCGGCTCAGGCCATTCGTGACGGCGATTCCGACATCGTGATTGCGGGCGGCCAGGAGAACATGAGCCTGTCGCCCCATGTGCTGCAGGGCTCGCGCGAAGGTCAGCGCATGGGCGACTGGAAAATGGTCGACTCGATGATTGTTGACGGTCTCTGGGACGTCTACAACCAGTACCACATGGGCATCACAGCCGAGAACGTGGCCCGGCAGTACGACATCAGCCGTGCCGCGCAAGACGCATTGGCGCTCGCGTCGCAGCAGAAGGCGGCGGCAGCCCAGGATGCGGGCCGCTTCGTCGAGGAAATCGCGCCGGTCAGCATTGCGCAGAAAAAGGGCGATCCCATCATTTTTGCGGCGGACGAATTCATCAACCGCAAGACCAGCGAAGAAGGCCTGGCCGGGCTGCGGCCCGCGTTCGACAAGTCCGGCACGGTCACGGCCGGCAACGCCTCCGGCTTGAACGACGGCGCGGCAGCCTTGATGCTAATGAGTGCCGCCAAGGCCTCCGCGCTGGGCTTGAAGCCGCTGGCGCGGCTGGTGTCCTATGCCAGCGCAGGCCTGGATCCGGCCATCATGGGCATGGGGCCGGTGCCCGCGGCGCGCAAGGCGCTGGAGCGCGCCGGCTGGAAGCCCCAAGACCTGGATTTGCTCGAAATCAACGAAGCCTTTGCCGCGCAGGCCTGCGCCGTGCACCAGCAAATGGGCTGGGACACCAGCAAGGTGAACGTCAACGGCGGGGCGATTGCCCTGGGGCATCCGATCGGCGCGTCTGGCGCCCGCATTTTGGTGACCTTGCTCCATGAAATGCAACGCCGCGATGTTAAAAAAGGCATTGCCAGCCTTTGCATTGGCGGCGGCATGGGCGTGGCGCTGACCGTGGAGCGCTGAGCTCGTCCACCCCTCTGGGGGAGCTAGGGTCGCCCCCGAGTGGATTCGTCCCTTCAAGGGATATTCTTTCATCGCGTCTTCTTCGAAAAAATTGTTGTTCCAGGGCAGTGCAAAGGACGCGGCGCTGGCTGGAACTTGAACCGAGCCATGGAGGCGGAGGAGATTCAAATGAGCCAACAGAAAGTTGCATACGTCACGGGCGGCATGGGTGGCATCGGTACGGCCATGTGCCAACGCCTGCACAAGGGTGGTTTCAAGGTGATCGCTGGCTGCGGCCCCAGCCGCGATTTCGACAAGTGGCTGTCGGAGCAGTCCGCGCTGGGCTACAAGTTCTACGCTTCGGTCGGCAACGTGGCCGATTGGGACTCGACCGTCGAGGCCTTTGCCAAGGTCAAGGCCGAACATGGTCCGGTGGACGTGCTGGTGAACAATGCCGGCATCACCCGCGACGGCATGTTCCGCAAGATGACCCGCGCCGACTGGGATGCGGTGATCGACACCAACCTGAACTCGATGTTCAACGTCACCAAGCAGGTGATCGAGGGCATGCTGGACCGGGGTTGGGGCCGCATCATCAACATCTCGTCGGTCAACGGCGAGAAGGGCCAGTTCGGCCAGACCAACTATTCGGCCGCCAAGGCTGGCATGCACGGCTTCACGATGGCGCTGGCGCAGGAAGTGGCCAACAAGGGCGTGACGGTCAACACGGTCAGCCCCGGCTATATCGGCACCGACATGGTGAAGGCTATCCGCGAGGATGTGCTGGACAAGATCGTCGCGACCATCCCGGTCAAGCGCCTGGGCACGCCGGATGAAATCGCTTCCATCGTGGCTTGGCTGGCGGGCGAGGACTCCGGATTCACCACCGGCGCGGACTTCAGCTGCAACGGCGGTCTGCACATGGGTTGAATCGCACCCGGCGGAACGACAAAGGGCTGCACGTGCAGCCCTTTTTTGTGGCTTGCCAGCTCAGGATTTCAGTTGCAGCAGGCGTGAAATGGCTGCGGCGGTATGCAGCAGGCGCGGCAAAACCTCGCTGACCATGGCTTCCGGCGGCCGGCGGTTGACCTGCGTGCCGACATTCAGGGCGGCAATGGTGTGGCCGTGGCGGTCGATGATGGGGGCCGCCAGGGAGGCAAGACCCTCCTCCAGCTCCTGGTTGATCAGGCACCAGCCCTGGCTTCGTACCGCGTGGATGCGATGACGCAATTCATCCTTGGAGCGCACCGTGCGCGAAGTGAAGGGCACGAGCTGCAGGCGATGCAGCATGCGTTCCAGTTCGGCCTCGGATTGATCCGCCAGCAGGACGCGGCCCAAGGACGTGCACCAGGCCGGCAACCGGCTTCCCACGCCGAGATTGATGCTCATGATCTTGCGCGCGGGGATACGCATCACGTACACCACGTCGGTGCCGTCGAGCACCGCGGCCGAGCAGCTTTCATTCAGTTCGGCGGCCAGGTCTTGCATCAGGGGTTCGGCCAGATGCCACAGCGGCTGTGACGACAGATAGGCGAATCCCAGGTCCAGAATGCGCGGGCTGAGCGTGAACAGCCGGCCTTCGCAGCGGACGTAGCCCAGCACCTCCAAGGTCAGCAGGATGCGGCGTGCGCCGGCACGAGTCAGGCCGCAATGCCGGGCGACTTCGGTCAAGGTCTGCTTGGGCGCCTGGGCGCTGAAAGCGCGGATCACTGCCAGGCCGCGAGCGAAGGACTGCACGTAGCTGTCGCCCGGCTTGGGGGGCGATGCTGGCGGCGTGGTCACTGCGTCTGAGGCCTGGGCTTCTTTCATGTGTGCGAGTATAGGCAGGGCGGTGTCTGTGACTGGGCCGGCAGGGGGACGGACCGCCCACTACACTTGCCCCTGTTGCAGCGACCCGCCGAGCACGGGTCCGGCCTGCGTGATTGAGGATGCCTGATGTCTTGTGAGAAGCGGCGGCTTTGGACCGTCTTTGTGCCCCTGGTTTTGCTGCTGAGCATCGCTCATCTCTCCATGGCGGGTGGACAACCCAACAAGCGCAGGACGAGCGAAGCCGTGGCGCCGACGCCGACCGGGAGCGCCGACGGCGCGCCGCATCCGATCTTCGTGTTGAACTCGCTGGAAGCCGATGTCAGCGTCATCGACCCGCAGACCTTCAAGGAGATCAAGCGCATTGCGACCGGCAAGGAACCCCACCATCTCTATCTCACGCCGGACGACAAGTCCATGGTGGTGGCCAATGCCTTGAGCGACTCGCTGACTTTTCTGGATCCTGCTAGCGCGAATATTCAGCGCGTGGTGCAGGGCATCACCGACCCCTATCAACTGCGCTTTTCGCCAGACATGAAATGGTTTGTGACGGCGGGCAATCGGCTCGATCACGTGGCCCTGTACCGCTGGAGGCCGGAGGACGCCGCCCAGCCCTTCGAGCTCGTCAGGCGGATTCCGGCGCCCAGGACGCCGAGCCACCTCAACATCGACAGCAAGAGCACGGTGGTGTATGCCAGCCTGCAGGACAGCGATGAACTGATGGCGATCGATCTGGCCACGCAGGTGCCGCGCTGGAAGATTCCTGTCGGCAAGACGCCGGCCGACGTGTTCCTGACGCCGGACGACAAGATCCTGCTGCTGGCCCTGACCGGAGACCGTTATGTCGAAGCGTACGACGTCAGCGGCGCCGCGCCCAGGCTGATCAAGCGGATCGCGACAGGCAGCGGCGCGCACTCGTTCCGTGCCCTGGGTGACCACCGCCATGTGCTGGTGAGCAACCGCGCGGCCAACAGCATCAGCGTGATCGACACGCTCAATCTGGCGGTCGATCTGACCTTTCCCGCTCCCGGTGGCCCGGACGACATGGAAGTCCTGCCGGACGGCAGGACCTTGCTCGTCACCTCGCGCTGGGCGCGCAAGCTGACTTTGATCGACTTGCGGACGCATCAGGTCGTCAAGCAGGTCACCGTCGGCAAGTCGCCGCACGGCGTCTGGACGCTCGACCACGTGCCAAGGCTGTGATGAGCTGGCAATGCAGGGCTCGGGCGGGCGCCCGAAGGGTGTACGGATTTGGCATGTTCTCGTTGGCGCTGATGATGGCCGGCGTCAGCGGCCTGGCCCAGGCCGCCAGTTGTGGCGACAAGCCGGTGTTCCTGAGTTTTGACACGGGCCACATGGGCGTGGCGCCGCTGGTGGCCGAAACCCTCAGGCGCTACGACGCCAAGGTCACGTTCTTTCTGGCCAACGAGCCCACACTGACCGGCGGAGCTACGCTGGACGAGCAGTGGGCGCCCTGGTGGCGTGCGCGCGTGGCCGAAGGGCACGATTTCGGCTCCCACACCTGGGACCACGACATCTGGATGGCCGATCTGCCCACGGGCAATTTCAAGATGAAGCGCATGGCGGGCAAGGCCAAGCCGGTGCTGCACGAGATGACGCCCCGGCAGTATTGCGAAGATCTGCGCAAGCCGGCGCAGCGCTTTCGCGAGATGACGGGCCAGGCCATGGCGCCCCTGTTCAGGGCACCCAGCGGCAAGACCTCCGAGGCCTTGATCGCGGCTGCCAAGGCCTGCGGCTTTACCCATGTGGGCTGGAGCGCCGCCGGGTATCTCGGCGATGACCTGCCTGACAAGGCCGCGTCCAACGAGGTCCTGCTGCAGCGCGCGCTGCGCGATATCCGGCCTGGCGACGTGCTCATCGCGCATCTGGGCATTTGGTCGCGCCAGCAGGCCTGGGCGCCCGAGGTACTGGATCCGCTGATGCGAGGGTTGAAGGCCAAAGGCATGTGCTTTGCACCCTTGCGTGAACACCCGGTCTACGGCCCCTTGGTCAGGGGTGCGGCGCCTGCGCACCCGGCGAGCGCATCCTGATGGACGCATTGAGGGACGCATTGAGCGAGGCTTTTGCCTTGGCGCAGCAATGGCTGTTCGAAACGCTGGTGCAGCCGCTGGTGTTCGGTGCGGGCCTGGGCGGTCGTCTGGAAGAGGCCTTCGATGCCACCGGCTGGCTCCTGATCGGGCTGATCCAGGTGCTGATCATCGTCATATTCATTGGCGCGCTGGAGCGTTGGCGGCCGGTCGAGCCCGTGCAGGACCGGCAGGCCGTCCGGGTGGACGTGATCTACACGCTGATTCACCAACTGGGCCTGGTGCGCGTGCTGATGTTCTTTGCGCTGGACCCGACGCTGGACGCCGTCTCGGGCCAGATGCGCCTGGCGGGCCTGCCCACCTTCCAGTTGGATGCCGTCTGGCCTGGCGTCAGCGACCAGCCCTGGGTCAGTTTTGGCCTGTATCTCGCCGTCTTTGATTTCATCGGCTACGGGCTGCATCGGGCCCAGCACCATTTCAGTTGGTGGTGGGCCCTGCACGCGTTGCATCACAGCCAGCGCCAGATGACCAAGTGGAGCGACAACCGCAATCACTTGCTGGACGACGTGTTGCTGGCCGCCGCGTTTGCGTTGCTCGCACGATTGATCGGCGTCGGGCCGCAGCAGTTCGTGGCGCTCGTGGCCCTGCAGCAACTGGTTCAGAATCTTCAGCATGCCAATGCGCGCATCTGGTTCGGCCGCGTGTTCGAGCGGGTGTTGGTCAGCCCGCGATTCCATCGCCGGCACCACGCCATGGGGACGGGGCACGAGTCCACGGGCAAGGGCAGCTTGGGCGGGCACAATTTCGCGGTACTGTTCCCGGTCTGGGACATTGTGTTCGGTACCGCCGATTGGCGGCCCCGGTACGACGCCACCGGGATTCGCGATCAACTGCCGCAAGAGGGCGCACGCGATTACGGACGCGGTTTCTGGCGCCAGCAATGGCTGGGCCTGCAGCGATTGGTTGGCGGTTTGATGGGGCAATGATTGCTATGCTCCATTTTCTTGAGGAGCATGAATGAGCAAATCCCTGGGCCGGATCATCAACGCGTTCTGGCGTGCCGCGGCGTATTGCCTGCATCCGCGCGTGATCATGCTGTCGCTGCTGCCCTTGCTGCTGCTGGGCGGCCTGGCCGGCGTGTTCATGTATTTTTTCTGGGAGTCGGCGGTGTCGGGCGTGCGCGGCACGCTGGAAAGCTGGCAGCTCATCAGCGCCTTGCTGGATTGGCTCGACAGGCTGGGCGCCAGCGGCTTTCGGACCGTGCTGGCGCCGCTGCTGGTGCTGGCCATCGGCACGCCGATTGTGGTGGTGCTGAGCCTGCTGCTGGTGGCCCTGCTGATGACGCCGCAGATGGCGCGGCTGGTTGCGCTGCGCCGCTACCCGACGCTGGAGCGCAAGCATGGCGCGAGCTGGTGGGGCAGCCTGGCTTGGTCGCTCGCGCACGGGGTCGTCGCCTTGTTCCTGCTGCTGATCAGCATGCCGCTGTGGCTGATCCCGCCGCTCGTGCTGTTCGTGCCGCCGCTGATCTGGGCGTGGCTGGGCTATCGCGTGTTTGCCTATGACGTGCTGGCGGGCTTTGCCTCGGTGGAGGAGCGGCGCCACATCATGCAGGCCAACAAGCTTCCGCTGTTCTTCCTGGGGCTGATCACCGGCTACCTGGGCGCGGCGCCGGCCGCCATCTGGGCCTTTGGTGCGCTGTCGGTGATCTTCGCGCCTTTCCTGGTGCTGGTTTCAGTCTGGCTCTACACCCTGGTGTTCGCGTTCGCGGCGCTGTGGTTCGCGCACTTCTGCTTCCAGGCCCTTTGGGAATTGCGCCAGCAGCCTGCGCCGGCTGCGTCCATCCTGGATCTTGGCGCCGGACCCGGCCACGCCGCGCGGCCGATCGATGCCCTCGAGCTCGACGATCCGCCCGCGCCATCGCGCTTTGTGGAGCAGGACCTGCCATGAAGGTCGGACTCATCATCATCGGCGACGAGATCCTGTCTGGCAAACGCCAGGACCGGCACCTCAGCAAGTGCATCGAATTGCTGGCCGAGCGCGGCATGAGCCTGAGTTGGGCGCATTACCTCGGCGACGACCGCGAGCAGATCACCGTCGAGCTGCGCCGGGCCTTTGCCAGCGGCGATCTGGTGTTCAGCTGCGGCGGCATTGGCGCCACGCCGGACGACCATACCCGCCAGGCCGCCGCTGCGGCGCTGGATCAGCCGCTGGCGCTGCACGCGCAGGCCAGGGCGCTGATCTGGCAGCGCGTCTGCGAGACGGCGCAGGACACGGGCGTGCAGCCCGACCCCGAGCACCCCGACACCTTGCGCCGCTTCGAGATGGGCATGTTCCCGGCGGCTGCCGACATCATCCCCAACCCCTACAACAAGATCCCGGGCTTCTTTGTCGGCCACGTGCATTTCGTGCCCGGCTTTCCCGTCATGGCCCATCCGATGATGGCCTGGGTGCTCGACACGCGCTATGCGGCGCTGCACAGCACCGTGCGGCGGCGCGAGCGCTCCCTGATCGTGCAGGGTGCCATGGAAGCCAGCCTCACGCCCTTGATGGAGCAGATCGAGCGCAGATTTCCCGGCATCAAGGTGTTCAGCCTGCCTAGCGTCGATCACCCTCAGTGGGGCCGGCACATCGAGCTCGGCGTCAAGGGTGACGACGCTACGCTCGACGCGGCCTACGCCGAACTCAAGACGGGGCTTTCCCAATTTGGTGCGTACATAAGCACAGAATTGGTGCGTTAATGAATTTTTTAGTGCATTGCGCCATCCGTCGAACGGTGGATGTGTCCGCTGCCCTGGGTCAAGTTGATTCCAGAATCATGTAATCCAGCGCGTTCGGCCATCGCATAATGCGGCGGCGCGTTGTTTGTGGCGGACCTGATGCGGGCCGATCTGTCGATCCGGGCCAGACGCCCAAACTTGGCACGCAAACTGCTTACAGTTTTGGTGCAGCAGCCCTGGACGAGGTCTTCTTGTTTCGGCGGCATGCCCAAGCCCCGTTTTTGCAAGCTGTTCCGCAACCTGTTTCGTTTACCCAGATCCGCTAGGAGTGATTGATGGCCAAGACCGTTGCCGACGTGATGAAGATCGTGAAAGAGAACGAGGTCAAGTTTGTTGACTTCCGTTTCACGGACACTCGAGGCAAAGAGCAGCACGTGACCGTTCCCGTGTCTGCATTTGATGAAGACAAGTTCGTGTCCGGCCATGCCTTCGACGGCTCGTCGATCGCCGGCTGGAAGGGCATCGAAGCGTCCGACATGCTGCTGATGCCGGATCCCAACACGGCCAATATCGACCCCTTCTTCGAAGAGCCCACGCTGCTCTTGAGCTGCGACGTGATCGATCCGGCCGACGGCAAGGCCTACGAGCGCGATCCGCGCTCGCTGGCCAAGCGCGCAGAAGCCTATTTGAAGTCCTCGGGCCTGGGCGACACCGCCTACTTCGGTCCCGAACCCGAGTTCTTTATTTTCGACTCGGTGCGCTGGGCCAACGACATGTCGGGCTCCTTCTTCAAGATCGAATCGGAAGAAGCCGCATGGAATTCCGGCAAGGAATACGAGCACGGCAACTCCGGCTACCGTCCCAGCGTCAAGGGCGGCTATTTCCCCGTGCCTCCGGTCGATTCGGCGCAGGACATGCGCTCGGAAATGTGCCTGATCCTCGAATCGCTGGGCATTCCGGTCGAAGTGCATCACCACGAAGTGGCCAACGCCGGCCAGATGGAAATCGGCACCAAGTTCAGCTCGCTGGTCGAGCGCGCCGACTGGCTGCAACTGCAGAAGTACGTAATCGTCAACGTGGCCCACGCCTACGGCAAGACTGCGACCTTCATGCCCAAGCCAATTGTCGGCGACAACGGCTCTGGCATGCACGTGCACCAGTCGGTCTGGAAGGACGGCAAGAACCTGTTCGCAGGCGACGGCTACGCCGGCCTGAGCGAGTTCGCGCTGTACTACATCGGCGGCATCATCAAGCATGCGCGCGCCCTGAACGCGATCACCAACCCGGGCACGAACTCGTACAAGCGCCTGGTGCCCGGCTTCGAAGCTCCGGTTAAGCTGGCTTACTCGGCCAAGAACCGCTCGGCCTCGATCCGCATTCCGTATGTGGCCAACCCCAAGGGTCGCCGCATCGAGGCGCGATTCCCCGATCCCTCGGCCAACCCCTACCTGGCCTTCTCGGCCCTGCTGATGGCCGGTCTGGACGGCGTGGAAAACAAGATCCATCCGGGCGAAGCCGCCACCAAGGACCTGTACCACCTGCCGCCGGAAGAAGACGCCAAGATCCCGACCGTGTGCCACAGCCTGGATCAGGCCCTGGAGTACCTGGACAAGGACCGTGCCTTCCTGACCAAGGGCGGCGTGTTCACCGATGCCTACCTCGATGCCTACATCGAGCTGAAGATGCAGGAAGTGACGCGTTTCCGCATGGCCACCCATCCGGTCGAATTCGACATGTACTACGCGCTGTGAGGCCTGGGCGCGAGCTGGAATTGAAGCCAGTTGCGCGCCGCGCCGAGCATGGAAAAGGACGGCGTGCGCCGTCCTTTTTCTTGTGCGCCACAATATGCGCATCGAATTCGTCAAGGCAATCCTCTGGCCATGCTTATCCAGCCTCATGCGGTCCATCAAGCTCGACACTTCCTGCTGCCCGGTCTGGCCTTGTTCTTGAGCCTGGGCGCGGCGACGCAGGCCGTGGCGCAGGTGTACCGCTGCCCGGGGCCGCCGGTGCTGTACACGGACGCCCTGTCGGCCAAAGAGGCGCAGGAAAAGGGCTGCCGCACCATCGAGGGCACGCCCATCACGGTGGTTCAGGCGCCCAAGGCGCGCGCTGTCGCCAGTGCCGCATCGGGAGCGCGGAGTGCTGACAGCAAGGTCGATCCCGCGCAACAGCGGGCGCGCGACAGCGATCGGCGCCGCGTCCTGGAGGCTGAGCTTCAGGAAGCCGAGCTGCGCATGGCGCAGCTGCAGAAGGACTACAACGGCGGCCAGCCCGAGCGCAATGGCGACGAGCGCAACTATCAGCGTTACCTCGACCGTGTGGCCGACCTCAAGGCCAGCATTGATCGCCAGGATGCCGACATCCAGGCCATCAAGAGGGAAATCAGCAAACTGCCCTGAGTCCGCTGCCGCGGCCGGGCAGCTCATCAGGTGCAAGTGATGCAAGCAAACAATCAGACCGGCCAAGGCTTGGACGCACTGGATCTGCTGGCCACCATGGTGGCGGTGGTCCATCCGGATGGCGAATGCCTGTTCGTCAATACGGCCTTCGAAGCCAGCGTCAGGATGTCGCGGCGGGCCATGGAGCACAGCCACCTCCAGGACTGGTTTGCCGACGCCGGGCGTCTGCAGGAAGCCCTGGCGGGTGTCGCTCGAAATGCCTACTCCAGCAGCCGCTTCGATGCGCTGCTGCGCCGGGGCCTGCGCACGCACGAAGAGATCCTGTCGGTGCACGTGATCGTCAGCCAGACGGACAAGCCGGACCGGCTGCTGGTCGAATTGATCGAGAACGAGCAGCAGACCCGCCAGGACCGTGAAGAGCGCTCGCTCGATCAGGTGCAGGCCACCAAGGAGCTGATCCGAAATCTCGCCCATGAGATCAAGAATCCGCTGGGCGGCATTCGGGGCGCGGCACAGTTGCTGGGCCTGGAACTGGACTCGCCGGACCTCGGTGAATACATCCAGGTCATCCTGCACGAGGTGGACCGCCTGCAGAGCCTGGTCGACCGGCTGCTGGCCCCCCACCGGCGCGCCCAGGTCATGGGCGACGTGAACATCCACGAGATCTGCGAGCGGGTCCGCACGCTGATCCTGGTCGAGTATCCCAAGGGCTTGCATGTCGTCCGCGACTACGACACCTCGCTGCCTGACTTCCGTGGCGACCGCGAGCAGCTGCTGCAGGCCTTGCTGAACATCGTGCAGAACGCCGCGCAGGCCCTGCAGGGCAGGATTCAGGACGGCAGCGCGCAGATCGTCCTGAAGACGCGCATAGGCCGGCAAGTCACCATCGGCAAACAGCGCTGGCGCCTGGCATTGGAATTGCATATCCAAGACAACGGCCCGGGCGTGCCTCCCGAGATTCGTGACCGCATTTTCTTTCCCCTGGTTTCAGGACGGGATGGCGGATCGGGTCTGGGGCTCACCTTGTCGCAGACGATTGTGCAACAGCACCAAGGCATGATCGAGTGCGACAGCGAACCCGGACGGACCGATTTCCGAATTACTTTGCCGCTGCCCTGAGTTCACAAGACACAAGGCCTGGAGTTCCTGAATGAAATCCATTTGGATTGTTGACGATGATCACTCGATTCGCTTCGTGCTTGAAAAGGCGCTGGGGCGGGAGGGGCTGCCGGTGCGCAGCTTCAGTAATGCCAGAGACCTGCTGGCTGCCCTGGACCAGGAGTCGCCGCCGCAGGTGCTGGTGTCCGACATCCGCATGCCGGGCGGCTCGGGCCTGGAACTGCTGGCCAAGGTCAAGGCCAAGTACCCGAGCCTGCCCGTCATCGTGATGACGGCGTATTCCGACCTGGACAGCGCCGTGTCGGCGTTCCAGGGCGGGGCGTTCGAATACCTGCCCAAGCCCTTCGACCTGTCGCGCGCGGTCGAGCTGATCCGGCGCGCGCAGGAGGAGAGCGAGCGCGAGGCCGTCGACCTGGAAGCGTCGGCGCACATGCCCGAGATGCTCGGCCAGGCGCCGGCCATGCAGGACGTGTTCCGTGCCATCGGCCGGCTGGCGCAAAGCAATGTGACCGTGCTGATCACCGGTGAATCGGGCTCGGGCAAGGAGCTGGTGGCGCGTGCGCTGCACAAGCACAGTCCGCGCGCCGAGGGGCCGTTCGTGGCCATCAACACGGCGGCCATCCCCAAGGACCTGCTGGAGTCCGAACTGTTCGGCCACGAGCGCGGCGCCTTCACGGGCGCGCAGGGCACGCGGCGCGGACGCTTCGAGCAGGCCGAGGGCGGCACCCTGTTCCTGGACGAGATCGGCGATATGCCGCTGGACCTGCAGACGCGGCTGCTGCGGGTGCTGTCCGACGGGCAGTACTACCGCGTCGGCGGCCACAGCCCCTTGCGCGCCAGCGTGCGCGTGATTGCCGCCACCCACCAGAACCTGGAGGAGCGGGTGCGCCAGGGCTCGTTCCGGGAAGACCTGTTCCACAGGCTGAACGTGATTCGCCTGCGCCTGCCGCCGCTGCGCGAGCGGCGCGAAGACGTGCCCGTGCTGGCGCGCTATTTCCTGCAGCGCAGCGCCGTGGAGCTGGGCGTGGAACCCAAGCGCCTGTCGGAGCCCGCGCTGGCGCGGTTGATGCAGTTCGATTTTCCCGGCAACGTGCGCCAGCTCGAGAACATCTGCCACTGGCTGAGCGTGATGGCGCCCTCGCAGGTCGTGGAAACCAAGGACCTGCCGCAGGAGCTGCTGAGCGGCGCGCCGCATGCCGTGCCACATGCCATGCCCAATGCCGCGCCGGGTGTCGGCTCGATCGCTGGCGCAAGCGACGGGGCGGACGCCTATGCGGCGGCCATGCCGCAGGCCAGTCCGTTCGGCGCCTTCGGCCTTGCGGGATCGGCGGACGATTGGGTTCGCGACATGGCGCGGGAGGCCAAGCGCATGCTGCTGGCCGGCGAGCCCGAAGTCTGGGAGCTGATGACGCGCCGCTTCGAGGCCGGCCTGATCCAGACCGCGCTCGAAGTGACGCGCGGACGCCGCATCGAGGCGGCGCAGAAGCTGGGAATCGGGCGCAACACCATCACGCGCAAGATCCAGGAGCTGAAGCTGGACGTTTGAAGCGCCGGTTTCAAACGTCGGTTTCAGGCGCCGCGCTTGTCCAGCCAGACGGCCAGGCCTTGCGCGTTCAGTACGATGTCCAGCGCCAGCAGATCGGCCATCTGCTGGCGGCTCAGTGCCGAGCCATGGCGGCTGGCGCGGTCCAGCAGCAGCTCGCGCAGCGCGTCTTCCAGGGCCGTCTGGCGCGCCGCGGGCGTCCATCCGTTGGCATGGATTTGCAGCGATAGGCTCACCATCTGATCCACCAGTTCCAGCAGGTTCGCGCCCAGGCGGGCGACGTCCTGCTCGTCGCGGCCGATGCGGCTGAAATGGGTCAGGTACATGGCTTGAGGCCGGCGCGCCAGCATCTGCCGGACCGACTCGGCCAGGGCGTCGGGCTCGAACTGCACCGGCGTGCTGGTTGGAAACAGCCACGGGCCCCGGGCGCTGTCGAACTCGCGGTAGGAAAGGCCGAAGGTGTCGCCGGTGAACCATCCCCGGCTGCGCTCGTCCCAGACGCAATGGTGGTGCCGCGCGTGCCCGGGCGTGTCGAGCAGCCACAGTGGGCGGCCGGCCAGATGCACGGTCATGCCCTCGGGCCCGGCGACGGAGGCGTGCGCGCGTTCAGGGGGGACGGGCAGCAGTTCGCCGTAGGAGCGCTTCATTTCGGCTTCGCCATAGACTGCCAGGGCGCCTTGCCACAGTGCGCCGGGGTCCAGCATGTGGCGCAGGCCGCGCGGGTGCACCAGCAGCTGCGCCTGGGGCAGCGCCTGCATCAGCTGGCCGACGCCGCCGGCATGGTCCAGGTGCACGTGGGTCGGGATCACGTAGTCGACCGCGCCGGGGCTCAAGCCCAGGGCGCCCAGCGCGTCCAGCAGGCGCGGCACGCCGTAGCGGGTGCCCGTGTCGACGAAGGCGGCGCGGCCTTGCTCGACCATCAGGTAGGCGGCGTCGAAATGCTCGCGGTGGAAGGCAGTGTCGATGGCGTAGATGCCGTGGCCAAGGTCTTGGATGAAATCCAGCATGCGATGCGCTCCTGCTCCTTAGAATGCTTCGGACAGGTTAACGCAAAGGGCGGGGCATGGCGGTTCGGGAAATTTTGCGCATGGGAGATCCGCGACTGCTGCGCGTGGCGGCACCGGTGCAGGCGTTCGACACGCCCGAGCTGCACGCCTTGCTGCAGGACATGCGCGACACCATGGCGCAGGCGCGCGGCGTGGGCCTGGCGGCGCCGCAGATCGGCGTGGATCAGCAGCTGGTGATCTTCGGTTTCGAGCACAACGCGCGCTACCCTTCGGCCTCGCCGGTGCCGATGACGGTGCTGATCAACCCGGTCATCACGCCGCTGGACGAGGCCATGGAAGACGGCTGGGAAGGCTGCCTGTCGGTGCCGGGCCTGCGCGGCCAGGTGCCGCGCTACCTGCACATCCGCTATCAGGGTTTCAACGAGTTTGGCGAGGCGATAGACCGCGAGGCGCATGGCTTCCATGCGCGCGTGGTGCAGCACGAATGCGACCACCTGATCGGCCGGCTCTATCCCTCGCGCATCAAGGATTTCAGCCAGTTCGGCTACACGGCGGTGCTGTTCCCGGACATGGATCCCGCGGCCGACGACTAGCGGACGGGGTCACATCCAGGGCTTCATCACCCGCCAGACGTTGTCGAGCATCAGCGGGTGCGCCTTCGCCAGCGGGTGGATGCGGTCGGCCTGGAACCAGTCCTGCATGTCGGGCCGGTCGGCCACGCCGGCCAGCAGGAAGGGCACCAGCGCGACCTTTTCGTGCTGCGCCAGCTGCGTGTACATGGCGGCGAAATCGCGCGTGTAGGCGCTGCCGTAGTTGGGCGGCACCTGGATGCCGATCAGCAGCACCTTGGCGCCGGCCGCCTTGGCGGCCTCGATCATGGCCTGCAGGTTGTCCTGGGTCATGCGCAGGGGCAGGCCGCGCAGGGCGTCGTTGCCGCCCAGCTCGATCAGCAGGTGGGTGGGGTGCTGGCTCTGCAGCAGGGCCGGCAGGCGCGAGCGGCCGCCAGAGCTGGTGTCGCCGCTGATGCTGGCATTCAGCACGGTGGCGGCCATGTGCTGGTCCGCCAGGCGCTGCGTCAGCAGGGCCACCCAGCCGCTGCCGCGCGCCAGGCCGTATTCGGCCGACATGCTGTCGCCCAGCACGACGATGCGGCGCGCCGGGTTGGGCGCGGCGGCCTGGGCTTGGCCCATGGGCGCGAGCGCCAGCATGGCGCACAGGCTAAAGTGCAGCATCCAAGTTCGGCGCCGCAGGTGCATGTTCATGTCCGATACCCTTATTGAAGTCGCCCATGTGTTCAAGCGTGTGCAGGACGCCGCAGGCGAGCTGACGATTCTGCACGACATCAGCTTTCGCCTGCGGGCCGGCGAGTCGGTGGCCATCGTCGGGGCCTCGGGTTCGGGCAAGAGCACCTTGCTTTCGCTGCTGGCCGGGCTGGACCTGCCCAGCGACGGGCGCGTCCAGCTGCGCGGACAGGATCTGTTCGCCATTGACGAGGACGCCCGCGCCGCCTTGCGGGCGCGCGAGATCGGATTCGTGTTCCAGAGCTTCCAGCTGCTGGCGCACCTGACGGCGCTGGAGAACGTGATGCTGCCGCTCGAGCTTCGTGGGGTGCGGGATGCGCGTGCCCAGGCCACGCGCATGCTGGAGCGCGTGGGCCTTGGCGGACGCCTGGGCCGCTATCCACGCGTGCTGTCGGGCGGCGAGCAGCAGCGCGTGGCCTTGGCGCGCGCCTTCGTGCAGCGCCCGGCCTTGCTGCTGGCCGATGAGCCGACCGGCAGCCTGGACTTCGCCACCGGCGCGCAGGTCATGGACCTGATGTTCGAGCTCAACCAGGAATCTGGCACCACGCTGGTGCTGGTCACGCACGATCCGGCCCTGGCGGCGCGCTGCGAGCGCCAGCTGTGCATTGAAGCGGGGCGGCTGTTCGAATCGGCCGCCTTGCAGGAGGAATGAGCCTGCGCGGGCGCCTCAATTGGGGTGGCGGCTCCAGTCGCTGATCCAGTCGGGCAGCTGTTCGGCGGGCATGGGGCGGGCAATGAAATAGCCCTGCGCGAGGTCGCAGTCGACCTCGCGCAGGAACTGCCAATCGGACTGGTCCTCCACGCCTTCCGCCACGATCTTGAGTCCGATCTGCCGGCCGATGTTGCAGCTGCCGTCGAAGAAGGTGCGCAGGGACGGGTCCCGCCACGCGCCGTGGACGAAGCTCTGGTCGATCTTGAGTTCGTCGAAGGGCAGATCGCGCAGCTGTGCCAGCGAGGAAAATCCGGTGCCGAAGTCATCGATGGACAGGCTGATGCCCTTGAGCCGCAGGCGCGTCAGGATGTCCAGCACCAGCAGGCGGTTGCGCATCAGGCGGCTTTCCGTGACCTCCAGCAACAGGCTGCTGGCCTGTACGCCGGCGTCGCGCGCCGAGTCGGCCAACCAGTCGGGGAATTCGAGGTTCACCAGGTTGTCCATGGAGATGTTGACCGCCACCTGGAAGTTCATGCCGGTTTCGCGCCAGGACTTCATTTGCGTCAAGGCCTGCTGCAACACCGTTTTCGTCAGCGCGTCGATCAGGCCGTTTTCCTCCGCCGTGGCGATGAATTGGTCGGGCCCCACCAGGCCGTCGGTCGGATGGAGCCAGCGCACCAGGGTCTCGACCCCGCTGACCGTGCCGCGGCCGACGTCGACCTTGGGCTGGTAGAAGTTGATGAGTTCGTTCTGCTGCAAGGCCCGCTTGACTTGCCCGGCGTCATAGCTGGGCCTTGGATTGTGATTGCGGCTGGGTACGCGGCTGCTGTGCTGCTCGAGCAGGCGTGTCAGCCGTCGCGGTTCAACGGGCTTGTGAAGCGCGCCCAGCACGTGCAGCTGGTGCGCATGGGCCAGGCGCTGGGCCGTTTGAAGCACGCGCTCGTCCTCGCCGCTGATGAGCACCAGTCCGCCGGCGAACTGGGCCTGGGCCAGGTGGCGCAGCATTTCGATGCCATCCAGGTCGGGCATCTGCAAATCGCAAATGATCACGTCCGGCCTGGCGTCCTCGGCCTGCAGCGCCGCCAGGGCCTCCCTGGCGTACTCGAAGCCGAAGACACGGTCGAAGCCGGCGTTTCTCAACTGCCGCTGCAGCAGCTTGAGGGAGAACGGTTCGTCGTCGATGAGCAGGATATTCATGATGGCGCACTCAGGCTGAAGGTTCCGGTTTCCAGTTCGGCGATGATGAATTGCTCGACGTGCCGCGCGGTGTCGAGGAATTGATGCAGGAGTTGGCGGATGGCGAGCATGTCGTCGGTCTTGCCGGCGCTTTCCAGGTGGGCGCACAAGTCGCCCAGCGTCAGCGCGCCGACCGAGCGGCATGAAGACTTCAGCCGGTGCGCGATGCTTTCGACGCGTTCCGCGTCGGACTGCGCGACAGCCTGGCTCATTTCGTCGCGCAGCGATTGCAGCGAATGCAGGTAGTCGTGCAGGAAATCGGCCAGCACCTCGGGTTCGGAGCCCACCAGGTCGCGCAGGACGACCAGGTCGACCATCGGGACGGCGGCGTCGGCATCGCGGGCCAGCGGATCGGACGGGGCGCTCATGGCGGGTTCCGCGGTGGCGCGCGGCATCCACTTTTCAAGGGCACCCTTGAGCACCCGCAGTTGCACGGGCTTGGTCAGGTAGTCGTCGAAGCCCGATGCACGCACGCGCCGCGCCTCGCCGCGCAGCGCATTCGCGGTCAGCGCCAGGATGGGCATGCGCGTGCGGCCTTGCTCTTCGTCGCGTATGCGTTCGGCCAGCTCGTAGCCGTCCATGCCGGGCATGTGCAGATCGGACAGCAGCAGCGCGTACTGGCCGCGGCGCCACATGTCCAGCGCTTCGGCGCCGTGGTGCGCCACTTCGGCGGCGTGGCCGAGCAGCGCCAGCTGCTGCAGGATGACCTTCTGGTTGATCGCATCGTCCTCGGCGACGAGGATGAGCTGCCCGCGCACGCGCGCCTCGGTGACGGACGGCGCGCGAAGCGGTTTTTGATGCGCGTCGGGATCCGCGCCGGGGGCGGCGATGGGGGATGCGCGTCCCGCCGCGACCGCGACGGCCTGCAGCAGGGACTGGCGGCGCAGGATGTCGCCATTGAGTGTGACCACATTGCCTCCGCGTGTCTGGATGTTGTGCGCGTAGCCGCGCGCGATCAGGACGTGGCGCACCCCGGGCAGGTTGTCGAGCGCGGCGGTCAGGAAGGTCGCTGGATTGCCGTTGCGGGGCACGCCCTGCAGGATGATGGCCAGGGGGTGCGCGCGCGCCCAGGCGGCTGCTTCGTCCAGGTCGTGAACGACGGCGACCTGGGCGCCGCCGTGCGCGAGGTAGGCCGCGACGTCCTCCGCCACCAGGTCGGGGCCGGCCACCACGGCGCACGGCAGTTCGTGCAGTTCGGGCCGGCCCGGCGGGGCGGCCGGGGACGGTGCGGGGGCCGCGGTTTCCTGCTCGGCGCACTGCAAGGGCAGGCTGACCGTGAATACCGAGCCCTGGCCCGGCACGCTGGCGACATCGATGCGGCCCTCCATGAGGTCGACCAGGCGCTGGCAGATGGTGAGCCCAAGGCCTGTGCCGCCATACAGGCGCGTGGTCGCCACTTCGGCCTGCGTGAAGGGCTGGAACAGCATGGGAAGAATCTCGGCCGGGATGCCGATGCCGTTGTCGCTGATGCGGCACACCAGTTGCGGCGCCAGGCCGGGCTCGGCGGAAATCCCCACGCGCAAGGTGACCTGGCCGCGCTGCTCCGGTCGGCCGGCCGAGAACTTGATGGCATTGCCCATGAGGTTGTAGATGAGCTGGCGCAGCCGCACGTCGTCCGACAGGATGCATGTCGGCACACGGGGTGAGACGAACAGCGACAGCTCCACGCCGCGTCGGTTGGCCACGGGCACGAGCGAGTTGCACAAGCTCTCGACCAGGTCCGCCACCGCCACCGGCGCATGCTCGATCTCGAGCCGCCCCGCCTCGATCTTGGAGAAATCGAGGATGTCGTCGATCAGGGTCAGCAGGGTCGTCGCCGATTCGCGGATCGTGCGCACCAGATCGCGCTGGTGGTCGTTGAGCCGCGTGTGCGTCAGCACATCGATCAGGCCCACCACGCCATTCATGGGGGTGCGGATCTCGTGGCTGATGGTGGCGAGGAAGGCGGACTTGGCCCGGTTGGCCTGCTCCGCCGCGTCATGCGCCAGCGTGAGCTCCTGTTCCCGGCCCTGCAGCGCGGCCTTGGCGCGGCGTTCCTCGTCCACGGTGTCGACAAGCCGTGCATACAGCTGGCCGTTTTCCAGCAGCAGAATGCTCAGCACGAGAAAGGACGCCAACCAGCCGAAGGCGCGTCCGGCATAAAAGCCGAGATCGAAGCGGGCGTGCTGGAAAAGGGCCGACAGGGCGAATTCGAGCGTCCACGCGAACAGCACCACGAGCAGCCACAGGTCCAGCACCGAGCGGCGGTGCCAGCGCCATTGCGCGACAAGGGCGAGCATGCTCAACGCCAATGTCGTGGCGGCGACCCCGTCATAGGGAGGGGCATGTTCGTTGCCCTGCATGATCGTCGCCAGCAGGTCCGAACCGGAAGTGGCCAGCAGCGTGAGGCCGAGCACGCCGGCCGTCACGAGCCCCAGGGTCAGCGCCGTGGCGCGCGCGGGATGGCGCACGGTCGTGGCGGGCCGGCACAAGGCGTAGGCCATCGCGCATGCAGGAAAGCCTGCATGCCAGAACATGTAGATCCAGGCCGTGCTTTGCGTGGTGGCGCCCAACAGTCCGGTCGGCGCGAACAGCCCTGGAAAGGTGAGGCCGTGCACCGCGGCCAGCAGTGCCGTCCCGACATAGGCGCTGGCGAGGACCAGCAAAGGCAGGGTACGCAGAATGTGGAACTGCCCAAACAGCAGCACGGCCGTTACCAGGTCGTTGATGATCACGGCAGATTCGTAGACCGGGATGAAGCCGGGCACCGCCGGCAGCATGCGCCTGACTTCGGGCAGCAGCACGATGAACACCAGCGCGGCCGCCAGGCCCACGCCCAGCGCGACCCGCCTGTGCATGGCGCTGGGCGGAGATGTGGCGAGCAGCACCCCCTTGGGCGCCACGGTCTGCTGTTCCCTGACTTGGCTCGGTTCCATCGCCAGCACATCCCCCGCATGCCGCTGGCCGTGCATGGATCCGGACCGCGATCCTGATCGGCACGACCAACCGCTGGACTTGGCCGTGGCGCATCACACAGGGTGATGACGCCACGGCGGTCCAATGACAAACCTTTGCAAATCCGAGACAACGCCGAACCCGATCTGCGCAAGAGCGCAGATCAAGGGCATGGAATCGCCTCAGCAGCGAAAGGACTCCCTGGGTCTCCCCCCTCCCTCGAGGGCGGCGTCGCTTTTGGGTATGTTGTGATTCAGACCAGCATTCAGCGGGGTAATAGTTTTCAGCATGACCCCGTCATCGGCGTTTTTTTACATTCCCGGACTCTCAAAGTCAACGTCAAGGATGGCGCGCGTCAAGCTGCTAGTGCATGCGGGGCTGAACTTCCATGGCCCTCCATCCTCAATGGTATGGATAACTCGCCGCAGGGTGTGTCGATCGCGGCGGATTGGCCTAGACTGCTCGCGCAGGGAGGCGAAAAAAATGATCGAAGCGCTGAAGGGCGCGCTCGATCCAATGCGGCGTCGTCGTCATGGCATCCTGTTGAGGAGTTAGCATGAGGCCGCCATTGGACGATCGTGGCCAGGGTCTTTCGCTGGTGTGCCGCGTGGGCCAACGGCATCTCTGCGCGCTTCCGCTGCGCTACGTCCAGGAGACCTTGCGGCCGCTGCCGCTGGTGCCCATGTCCGGCGCGCCCAATTTCGTGCTCGGCCTGTCGCGGATTCGCGGCAATCCTGCGCCTGTCGTGGACTTGGCTCAGCTGTTGAGCGACAAGCCCGGCGTGACGACGCGCTGGATCAGCATGGCCGTCGAGGGCCGCAGCCTGGCCGTTGCCGCTGAGAGCGTGCTGGGCTTGCAGCCGCTCGATGCCAGCGATGAACACGCGGTGGCGCCCTTGCTGCGCCTGGCCTGCAAGGAAGCCGTTCGCGCCGTGGCGTCCCTGGATGCCGAGTTGCTGCTGGTCCTGGATGCCACGCGGGTGATCGACCTCGTGCCTTCCGAAAGGAGCGAGGCATGAGCGCCACGCCGATGCTGACGCCGAGCGGCCATGACATCGTGCAATTCGCGTCGGCCGTCAAGGACAGGCTGGGCCTGCTCTTTCCCGGGCGGCAACAGGACTGGCTGCGCGACATCTTCGAGCAGCGCCTGCGCGTCAAGGGCCTGGACGCTGTCGCTTATTTTTCCCAGCTGGATGCCGGCGCGCTGCCTGAGGAGACCCGTGTGCTCGCTGGCGCGCTCACGGTCGGAGAAACTTTTTTCTTTCGGCACAAGGAGCAGTTCGACGCGCTGCGCAACCATGTGCTGCCGCGCTTGATCGCCGCCAACCAGGCGACGCGCTCGCTGCGGATCCTGTCAGTCGGCTGTGCGAGCGGGGAGGAGCCTTATTCGATCGCGATGGCTCTGGAGGCGCTGGGAGGCTTGCCGGGCTGGGACGTGACGATCGTCGGCGTCGACGTCAATCCCAAGGCGATTGAAAAGGCGCGCGCGGCCTCCTACGGCGCATGGAGCCTGCGTGAAACGGGCGCCGACGAGCGCCAGCGCTGGTTCCGCATGAGCGGATCGAGCTATTTCCTGGCGCCATCGATTCGCGAACGCGTGCAATTCCACGAACTCAACCTGACGCAGCCGGCGCCGGAATTCTGGCGCAGCCAGCGCTTCGACCTGGTGTTCTGCCGCAATGTGCTGATGTATCTGGACCCTGCCGTCGCGCGGCAGGCCGTGGCTCGAATCCATCAGGCCACGGTGCCCGGCGCCTATTTGTTCCTGGGCCATGCCGAACACTTGCGCGACCTCAGCCGGGACTTCCAGCTGTGCCAGTCCCACAGCTGCTTCTACTACCGGCATGGAGATGCGGGCGAGGCCATCGATGTTGCGCGCGTCAGGGATGTCGATCGCGTCGAGGTGCCCACTGGATCAGGCGCGGCGGCCGAGGCCGCGGCAGACATGGATTGGTTCGAAGCCATTTGCGGTGCCACGCAGCGGGTCCGCACGCTGGGGCAGCGGCTGCGAACCAAGGCGGGCTTCAGCAACACCGCATCGGATCCGACCGAACGCGGGTCGGCCATCGCCAAGGCGATGGCCTATTTTCGCCACGACCAGTTCGAGCAGGCCCTGCGCCTGCTCGGCGACGTCGATCCTTCCTGGTACCGCGACCCGGAGATTCAGCTGCTGCGCATCGTGCTGCTCGCGCATCAAGGCGAGCTGAAGCAGGCCGAATGCGCCGCCTCGACGCTGGTGTTGCCGCGGCCATGGATGGCCGAGGCCCACCATGCATTGGGTTTGTGCTTTGAAAACAGCGGCGACCATGCGTCCGCGCAGACGCGCTACAAGATGGCCGCTCAACTCGATCCCTTGTTTGCCATGCCGCGCATGCACCTGGGCCTGATGGCCCGCCGGCAAGGACGCGGGTTGGACGGCAAGCGCGAACTGGAGGACGCGCTGCTGCTGTTGGACACCGAGCAGGTGCGGCGCATCCAGCTGTTCGGCGGCGGCTTTGATCGCCGCGCGTTGCACGATGTGTGCCGCGCCGAGCTGCGTGCATTGAGGGCCGGCCCATGACACTCCCGCGCGCGCAAGATTCGCTGGGCAAGGTCGAGCAGTGGCGGCAGAGCTTCGACCTGGGCTTCAGCGAGCCGAGGGCGGAGCTGCGCGCCGGCAGTGCCGACTACCTGGCCGTCCAGGTGGGCGGGCGCGACTTCGCCTTGTGCCTGAAGCAGATCGCGGCGCTGCATCCCTGGCGCGGAGTGGTTTCCTGCCCGAGTGAATGTGAACCTCTGCTGGGCCTGGGCGACATTGCGAACGTCGTGATGCCCGTGTACGCGCTGCCGCGCCTCATGGGGCTTGCCGACGCGGCCTCGCCGGGCTGGCTGGTGGTCATGCAAGCCGCGCCCTGCGCGCTGGCCTTCGACGCATTTCAGCAGTTCCTTCGGCTGGGGCCGGAGGCGCGCATCCATGCCCGGGACCCGGCCGAAGGACCGCGCCACGCCTTTGAAATGCTCCAGGTGGGGGTGTCGCACCGGCCCCTGATCGACTTGAGCTCGGTGCTGGACAGCATTCAAGCCCTGATCCAAGGACCAATCGTGTAGGAGGACGCACCATGTGGACGTTTGGAAAGAAGATCGCGCTGAGTTTTTCCCTGGCGTTCGCGATGCTGGCGGTCATCGGCATCGTGTCCTACCGCAGCGTTGATGCGCTGACGAAGACCAGCTATTCGGTCACGCACACGCACCAGGTCCTGGAGCACGTCTCCAGCGTACTGAGCCAGCTGAAGGACGCCGAAACGGGCCAGAGAGGCTACCTTCTGACGGGCGATGACAACTACCTGGATCCGTTCCGAACCGGCACGGCCGGCACGCCCAAGCTGTTGCAGGACCTGCGCGAGCTGACCGCCGACAACCCGAACCAGCAGCGGCGGCTCGACGCCGTGGCGCCCTTGGTGGAGGCCAAGTTCGCCGAGCTGCGCCGTACCGTCGAACTCAGAAGGCAGTCCGGCCTGGATGCGGCCCTCAAGGTGGTCCTGACCGGCGAGGGCAAGCATGTGATGGACGATATCCGCCAGCTCGCCGATCAAATGGAGCGCGAAGAGCGCGAGCTCCTGAAGCAGCGCGCCGACGAGGTGGAAAGCGCGGCAGTGAGCGCCCGTGCGACGATTCTCTGGGGCACCTTCGTGTGCCTGCTGGTGACCGCCGCGGCCGGGGCCCTGATCACGCGTTCGCTGACGCAGCAGATCGCCGGGGCGGTCCAGCATGTCCAGCGCTCGTCCACCGAGCTGCAATCCGCCGCCAACCAGCAGGTGGCCGGCGCGCGCGAGTCCTCGACGTCGATGACGGAAGTCGCGACCACCATCAACGAACTGCTGGCCACCTCCAAGCAGATCGCCGAGAGCGCCCAGCGGGTCGCCGACATCGCGGAACAGACGGCCTTGGCGGCGCGCGACGGCGACGGCACCGTGGTCATCGCCAAGGAAACGATTGCCAGCATCCGGCAGCAGGTGGACATGGTGGTGGACCACATGCTGGACCTGGGCCGCAAGTCGCAACAGATCGGCGCGGTGCTCGATATCGTCGCCGAGCTGGCCGAGCAGACCAACATCCTGGCCATCAACGCCACGATCGAGGCCACCGGGGCGGGCGAGGGTGGCAAGCGCTTCGGCGTGGTGGCGGACGAAATCCGCAAGCTGGCCGACCGTGTCGCCGGATCGACCAAGGAGATCCGCGTGCTCATCGACGACGTGCGCGGCGCCGTCAATACGACGGTGATGGCGACCGAATCGGGGTCCAAGGCGGTGGACGCCGGCGCGCGGCATTTCAACGACGTCGCCGCGGCCTTCACCCAGATCGGCACCCTGGTGGGGACCACCACCGAGGCGGCGCGGGAAATCGAGCTGTCGACCAAGCAGCAGGCCACCGCCGTCGAGCAGGTCACGATCGCGGTCACGAACACGGCCCAGGCCACGCGCGAGACCGAGGCCAGCTCGGGCCAGACCTTCCAGACCGCGTCGCAGCTGGCCGATCTGTCCAAGAACCTGCTGCGCCTGGTACAGCCGCAGCGTCTGGCGACCTGACGGGCAAGCCGGGGCGGCTTGAGCGATGGCCAAGGACATTTACCGTTATTTCCGCGTCGAGGCGCGGGAGCTTCTGGAGCAGCTGGGCCAGAGCGTGCTGGCCCTGGAGACAGGCGTCGCCATCGAGAGCACGGTGGCCCGCCTGCTGCGGCTGGCCCACACGCTCAAGGGCGCTGCGCGCGTGGTCAAGCTCTCGGCCATGGCGGACGCGGCCCACGCGATGGAGGACGTGCTGACGCCCTTGCGCGATGCCGGCGCGCAGGTCGGCCGCGGGCAGATCGACGTCCTGCTGAAATTGCACGACGACATGGGCGAGCAATTGCAGAACCTGGAGGCTGGCGCGACGCCCAATGCCGAGGCCCCGTCCGGACGGCGTGCCGAGGAGCTTGACACGACCCTGGGGCTGCAGGCGGATCGAGGCGGCGTCGACGCGCTGCAGGACGCGCTGGTGCAGGCGCACATGCAGGTGGCCGAGTTCCAGCATGAACTGGGCCGGGCCTATCGCGCGCAGGACCTGGCGCAGTCCCTGCGCCGCGCGAAAGTGGGAGGTGGCGGAGGCGGGGATTCGTCGCAGCGCGTGGCCGACGAGCTGGCGCGCTCGCTGGCGCTGTTCACGCAGAACATGGAAATGTCGCTGCATCGCATGGATCGCGAGCTGGCCCAGGTGCGCGACAAGGTCTCCCAATTGCGCCTGGTGCCGGCGGCGCGCCTGTTTCCCGACCTGCAGCGGGCGCTGCGCGATGCCGCCATGGCGCTGGGCAAGGACGCGACGTTCGAGGGCCTGGGCGGCGAGATCCGGCTGGCGCCAGAGGTCCTGGCCGCGGCGCAAAGGGCTTTGCTGCAGATGGTGCGCAACGCCGTGGCGCACGGGATCGAGTCGGTCGCGCAGCGGCTCTCCTTGGGCAAGCCCTTGCCGGGCCGCGTGACGGTCGCCGTCAGGCGCAGCGGCCGGCGCGTGCAGATCAGTTGCACGGACGACGGCGCGGGCTTCAACCTGGCGGCCCTCCGGGCCGAGCTGGAACGGCGCCAGGGCCCCGCCGCGACCAGCGGCCTGGACAACAACGCCCTGCTGCAATTGCTGCTGCGCGGCGGCCTCAGCACGGCGGGCTCGGTCAACGAATTTGCCGGCCGCGGCGTCGGGCTGGACGTGATCCGGGACACCATTGAACAGCTGGGCGGCGAGGTCTCGATGGACACCCGGCAGGGGGCCGGCACCACTCTCACGCTGAGCCTGCCCTTGAGCCTGACGGCGGTCGATGTTGTCCGGGCGGAGGTGGCCGGCACGGTGGTCGCCATCCCCCTGGAGGCGGTGCGCAAGACGCTCAGGATCCTCCCGTCGGACCTGACGCCGGGGCCGCACGGCGGCCAGGTCATGGTGGGCGATCTGGCCCTGGCCTATGCCTCGCTGGCCGTCGGCATGGGCCTGGGTACGGGCAGACCGGCGGATGCCGCCGATCATCGCAACGGCCTGGTCGTCATGGCCGGCGACGAGGAGGTCGTGCTCGGGGTGGACCGGATCATCGGCATCAGCAGCGTGGCCCTGCGCCCCTTGCCGAGCCTGATGCCGGCCACGCCCCTGGTGCTGGGGATCAGCGTCAACGCACCCAGCCTGCCCTTGCTGGTGCTGGATCCCGTGCCCCTGGTGGCGCGCGCCCGCTCGGCCGGACTGCCGGCGCGGCACGCCCAGCCGGTGATCCGGCCCTTGCTGGTGGTCGACGATTCGCTCACGACGCGGATGCTGGAGCAAAGCATCCTGGAATCCGCCGGCTACGAAGTTCACGCGGCAGTCTCGGCCGAGGATGCCCTGGAGCGCGCCCGCCGCCACAACTACGCGCTGTTCCTGGTGGACGTCGAGATGCCGGGCATGGACGGCTTCAGTTTCGTCGAGCTGACCCGCGCGGACCCGCTGCTGCGCCAGGTGCCGGCCCTGTTGATCAGTTCGCGCGCGGCGCCCGAAGACAAGCAGCGCGGGCTGGAGGCGGGGGCGAGCGGCTACATCGTGAAGAGCGAATTCGCCCAGCACGCCTTCTTGCAGCAGGTGCGCAACCTGGTCCAGGCGCCATGAAGGTGCTGCGTGTCCTGGTCGTCGAGGACTCGGTCACGGTGCGTCAGCACCTGATCGAGGTCCTCAACGCCGATCCGGGGCTGGAGGTCGTCGGCCAGGCGGGCGACGGCAAGGAGGCGATTGCGCTGTGCACGGCGCTGCGGCCCGACGTCATCAGCATGGACATGATGCTGCCGCTGATGACGGGCCTGGCCGCGACCGAGTACATCATGGCGCACTGCCCGACGCCGATCCTGGTGGTTTCGGCGTCGTTCAATCGCGGCGAGATGTTCAGGACCTACGACGCGGTGGCCGCCGGTGCCGTCGACATGCTGGCCAAGCCGCAGGGCCATGAGCCGCCTGGCGAATGGGAGGCGCGCTTCATTGCCCACCTGAAGCTGGTGGCCCGGGTGTCGGTCATCACCCACCTTCGCGGGCGGCGGCCAACTACGGAGTCCGTGCTGGCGCCGCCCACGCGCCGGCATTGCGAGCTGATCGCCCTGGGCGCCTCCACGGGGGGGCCCGGAGCCCTGGCCCGCGTGCTGTCCTCGATTCCTGCGCCCCTGAACCTGCCGATCGCCCTGGTGATGCACACCGCAGACCCGTTCAGCCAGGCGTTTGCCGACTGGCTGGGTGCCCAGACGCCCCACCGGGTTCGCTTTGCGGTGGATGGCGAACCCCTGCGCGAGTCTCGGGGGCAGGTCGTGCTGGCGCCGCCCGGCTGCCATCTGGTCTGCCAGGCGGGCCGCTGGCAGCTGGACCACGGCGCGCCGCGCCACTCCTGCCGCCCGTCCATCGACGTCCTGTTCGAATCGCTCGCGCGCGAAACGAAGGCTGCCACGGTCGCCTGCCTGCTCACGGGCATGGGCCGCGACGGCGCGGCAGGCCTGCTTGCGATCCAGCAGGCGGGCGGCCACACCATCGCGCAGGATGAATCGACGTCGGTGGTGTACGGCATGCCACGCGAGGCGGCGCTGCTGGGGGCGGCGCAGCAGATTCTGGCCTTGCCAGACATCGGCCACACATTGGCCGCAATTGACAGGGGGTGGGTATGAACGCGAGGGTGCTGATTGTCGACGACAGCCTGACGGTCCGCATGGATTTGCGCGATGCCTTGCACGACGCGGGCTTCCTCTGCCAGGAGTGCGCGACCCTGTCCGCCGCGCGCGAGGCCTTGCGCGCGGCCACGCCGGACGCGGTGATCCTGGACGTGCTGCTCCCGGACGGCGACGGACTGGAGCTGCTGGAGACTCTGCGCGCCAGCAGCGACGGCGCGGTCTGCCCGGTCCTGATCCTGTCCAGCGAAACAGAGCTGTCCGACCGCGTGCGGGGTTTGTCGCAGGGAGCGGAAGAGTACGTGGGCAAGCCCTACGACAAGCACTTCGTCGTGGCCAGGATGCGCGAGCTCGTGCGCGGACATCGGCAGCCGCGCGGCGCCGGGGCGCCCGCGACCGTGCTGGTGGTCGACGACAGCATGACTTTTCGCGAACTGCTGGCCGAGCGGCTGGTCAACGCCGGCTACCAGGTGCTGCAGGCCGCGACCGGCGAGGACGGACTGCGGGTCGCGGCGTCCGAGCGGCCGCTGGCCTTGCTGATCGACAGCGTGCTGCCGGGTCTGGACGGCCCGGGCGTGATCCGGCGCCTGCGCCTGGACGCCGCCCTGCGCGGCACGCCCTGCATCCTGCTGACGGCGGCCGATGAGCAGGACGCCGAACTCCGGGCCCTGGATGCGGGCGCGGACGCTTTCGTGCGCAAGCAGGACGACCTCGACATCGTCGTCGCGCGCCTGGCCGCCGTGCTGCGCTCGGCGTCCGTCGCGCCCGCCACGCAGCTGGGCAGCCTGTCCGGTCCCAAGCGCCTGCTGGCGATCGACGACAGCCCCACGTTCCTGGCCGGCACCGCCGACGCTTTGCGCGAGGAGGGCTTTGACGTGATGACGGCCTCGTCCGGCGAAGAGGCGATCGATTTGCTGGCCGTTCAGAACGTCGATTGCATCCTGATGGATCTGATCATGCCGGGCCTGGGCGGGCGCGAGACCTGCCAGCGCATCAAGGCTGCGCCGCGCTTCCGTGACATCCCGCTGATCATGCTGACGGGCGTGGAAAGCCGCGAGGCCATGCTGGAGGCGCTCGAGGCGGGCGCGGACGACTACGTCCAGAAGTCCGGCGAGTTCGAGGTGCTCAAGGCCCGGGTGCGCGCGCAGCTGCGCCGCAAGCAGTTCGAGGACGACAACCGGCGGATCCGCGAGGAACTGCTCGCCAAGGAGAAGGAGGCGGCGGAGGCGCGCGCGGCCCGCGAGCTGGCGCAAAGCCGCGCGACGCTGCTGGCCGAACTCAGCGTGATCAACGAAGTGCTGGAGTTGCGGAACAAGGAGCTGGCCAGCGCCAATAACGCCAAGACGGAGTTCCTCTCGATGATGTCGCACGAGCTGCGCACGCCCTTGAACGCCGTCATCGGCTTTTCGGAAATCCTCATGGAGGGAATAGACGGCCCCTTGTCGCCCAGGCAGACCGAATTCCTGGGCCATATCAACAGCAGCGGCCAGCACCTTCTATCGCTGATCAACGACATCCTGGACCTGGCCAAGATCGAGGCCGGCAAATTCGAGATCGAGCTGGCCCCGCTGGATCTGGATGCCTTGCTGTCGGACGCGTTGGGCGTCGTCAGTGAGCGCGCCTTCAGCCGCAAGATCCTGCTGGAGCGCCATTGGCGCGATCTTTCGGTGCCCGTGCACGTCGATGGCCGCCGCCTCAAGCAGGTCGTGTTCAACCTGCTCACGAATGCGATCAAGTTCACGCCCGACGGCGGACGGGTGGATTTTTCCGTGACCGTGGTGGAGCGCCGGCAGGCGCAGCATGATCTGCCGGGCTTTGCCTCCGGCCTGCGCATGCCCCTGCCCGAGAATGAATACAGCCATTTCCTGCAGTTCAGCGTGCGCGATTCCGGCATCGGGATCTCGGAGGCCGACCTGCGGACGCTGTTCAAGCCTTTTTCGCAAATCAGGAACGACGTGACCCGCGCCGTCGAAGGCACGGGCCTGGGCCTGGTGACGGTCGCGCGCCTGGTGGACCTGCATGGCGGCACGGTGGCGGTGACCAGCCAGCCGGGGCAGGGCAGCTGCTTCACTGTCTGGGTGCCCTGGCGGTCGGCCCAGCCGCCGGCCCTGATCGGCGCGGAGCGGGCCAGCTACCATCGCCCGACACCGATGGCCTTGGTGATCGAGGACGACGCGGCTGCCGCGGCCCTGATGCGCGAGCAGCTGCAGAACACCGGTTTTTCGGTGCGCCATGCCGCATCGGCGGAGGCCGCCTTGCAGATGATCGACGTGTGCCGCCCCGACTTGATCACGCTGGATATCCGGCTTCCCGGCATGGACGGCTGGGATTTTCTGGGACGCATCAAGGGCCTGTCGGCCTGGGCCGAGGTGCCCGTCGTGGTGGTCTCGATGGATGCCCAGCACGAGGTCGGGCTGTCGCTGGGCGCCGCCGCGGTGGTGCAAAAGCCTATCAGCAGCGCCGCGTTTGCGCGCGAGCTCGAGCTGCTGGGGTTCCAGACCTCCGCCAGCAAAGTGGTCATGGTGCTGGTGATCCAGGACGGGCAATCCGATTCCAGCCTGGCCGATGTCTGCGCGAGCCAGCCGGGTTGCAAGGTGCTGCGGGCCCGCGGCAGCCAGGAAGGGATCGCCCTGGCGCGGCGCTACCTGCCGGACCTGGTGGTGCTGGATCTGCTGATCCCCGATGTCGGCGGCGTCGGCGTCATCGAGGCGTTGATGCGGGACGAGCAGACCGCCCATATCCCGGTGATCGTGCTGGCGTCGCAGCAGCTGACCGAACTCGAACGCGCGCAGCTCAATTCGCATGTCAAGCGCATCATCGACCAAGGCGAGCAATGGCCGCAGCGCTTCATCGGCGAGGTGCATCGCGCTTTCGGCCGCCATGCACGCTTGAACCTGGGCCTGCCCTTGCCGCTGGGCTGGTCGAGCACGACGGGACGGGCGCCCGTAGCCGGCACGGTCAAGGACAACTCCTGAGCGCGGCGCGGCAGGGCATGCGGGCGGGCATGAAAAAACCGCCGCGGCGAACTTGCCGGGGCGGTTGCCTGTAGCGGGTCCTTGAGGGCCTCAGAGGAGGCCTGCAGGATCATGCCGGATCAGTTGGCGCCGCTGAACTTGTAGTCGGTCTTGGCCTTGCCGCGCAGCTCGTCGCGGTAGGAGGCCATCTTCTGCTGTTCCAGGCGCTGCTTGATCTGCGCCTTCACGTCGTCAAACGCGGGGAAGGTGGCCGTGCGGGTGTCTTCCAGCTTGATGATGTGGTAGCCGAACTGCGTCTTGACCGGCTCGGTGGTCATCTCGCCCTTCTTCAGTGCGGTCAGCGCCTTGCTGAATTCAGGCACATAGCCGTTGGGGTTGGACCAGTCCAGGTCGCCGCCGTTGGCTGCGGAGCCGGGGTCCTTGGAGTTCTTCTTGGCCAGGTCTTCGAAGCTGGCGCCGAGCTTGAGCTGCTCGATCAGGGCCTTGGCCTCGTCTTCCTTCTCGACCAGGATATGGCGGGCGTGGTATTCCATGCCGGTGTTGGCGGCCTTGAACTTGTCGTACTCGGCTTGCGCGTCGGCGTCGCTGACCGGATGCTCCTTGGCGTAGCCGGAGAACAGCTCGCGGATCATGATCTGCTGGCGCGCCAGCTCCATCTGCGCCTTGTAGTCGGCGCTTTGCGGAATGCCCTTGCGAGCGGCTTCCTGCATGAAAATCTCGCGCATCACGACTTCGTCGCGCACCTGCTGTTCCAGCTCGGGCGTGCGTTGCTGCTGGCCGCTCTTGGTGACCTGCGAGATCAGCAGCTCGGCATTGGCCTTGGGCACGGGCTTGCCGTTGACCGTGGTGATGTTTTGCGCTGTGGCCGACAGGGGCGCGAGCGCGGCGGACAGGGCCGCGATCGAAGCGGCGAGCACAATCTTCTTCATGGGCGAAAAGGCCTTTCAACAGACTCGATAAACAGAGGTGGCCGGGCAACGCTTGGCGAAAAATGCGTTCGCGGTGCCCAACTGCAAACAAGCGCCCTTGAGGGGCGCTTGAGAACTTTGCGAGCTTAACCGGATTTGATTCAGTTTGAATGACGGCAGCGTTGATTCGCGCTCAGGGTTCGTCCGGAGCCTTGGCGCGAATTGCCAGCGCGTGAATCCCGCGCTGCATCAAATCACCGAGGGCATCATAAACTAGCCGATGCCGCGCCACTCGGTGAAGGCCTGTAAAGCCGGCGCTGACGATGTCCAGCGTGTAGTGGCCGCCTTCGCGCGCGCCTGCATGCCCCGCATGCAGATGGCTGTCGTCGGTGATCGCGATCTGGCTGGGGTTCAGCGCGGCGCGCAGGCGCGCCTCCATCTCTTGCGGCGTGGCACGTGGCGCGCTCATGCCCTGGGCTCCGAGGACGCCGCCTGCTGTTCGGCTTCATCGGCCTTGGGTCCGGGGTCGGTCATGTGGCGGCTCATGTAGAGGCCCTGCGCCAGCGTGAACAGCAGCATCAGGCCGGTGCTGCCGAAGGCCTTGAAGTTGGCCCAGGTGGACAGGCTGAAGTTGAACGCCACGTACAGGTTGAGCACGCCCATGGCCACGAAGAACAGCACCCAGCTCAGGTTCATGCGGGTCCAGATTTTCTGTGGCAGCTCGATTTCCTTGCCCAGCATGCCGCGCAGCAGGTTGCGGCCCATCAGCCGGTCGCTGACCAGGAACACCAGGGCCATGCCCCAGTACAGGCCGGTCGGCTTCCACTTGATGAAGGTGGCGTCGTGCAGCCAGATGGTCAGGCCGCCCAGCACCACCACCAGGGCCAGGCTGATCCACAGCATCAGGTCGATCTTGCGGCCGCGCAGCTTGATGTAGAGCGCCTGGGCCAGCGTGGCCAGCATCACGACCAGGGTGGCGAGCAGCACCGGGGCCTCGTCGGGGCCGACGCTGCCGCCCGACACCAGCATGCCCAGGTGCTCGCTGGCGAAGGCGGCGGCCCAGTCCTTGTGGTTCTCGGCGTACTTGAAGGTGCCGAAGAACAGGATCAGCGGCAGGAAGTCGAGCAGGATTTTCATGCGTGGGGGCGTTTTGCCTGGAACCAAGGGGTCAAGTTTCGGGCTTGAAGTCTATCGCGGCCGAATTGATGCAATAGCGCTCGCCGGTCGGCGGCGGGCCGTCTGGGAAGACATGGCCCAGGTGCGAGCCGCACTGGTGGCAGCGCACCTCGACGCGCACCATGCCATGGCTGCGGTCTTCCACGCGCTCGACCACCTCGGAGTTCACCGGCGCCCAGTAGCTGGGCCAGCCGCAGCCGGCGTCGAACTTGGTGGTGGCCTCGAACAGCGGCGTGCCGCAGCCGATGCAGCAGTACTCACCCTTGCTCCAGTGGTTCCAGTAGCGGCCGCTGAAGGCGCGCTCGGTGGCGGCGTGGCGAGTCACCTCGTATTGCATCTCGTCGAGTTGTTCGCGCCATTCGGCGTCAGTCTTCTGGACGGGGTATTTGTCGGTGCTCATGATGAACAGGATACCTGCAGATGTTGGGCCCAGTCGGGCGGGAAGCCGGCGTCGCCGGCCTGCTCGGGTTCGTCGAACGGGCGGCTCAAAACTTTCAGCAGGCGCTGCACTTCGCTGAAATCGCCCGCCTGCGCCTGCTGGATCGCGCCCTCGGCCAGGTGGTTGCGCAGCACCACGGCCGGGTTGACGCGGCGCATGCGCGTGCTGCGTTCGACGTCCCTGCTCCCTTCCTGCGCCAGGCGGGCCTGGTAGCGCAAGGTCCAGGCATCGAAGCCTTCGCGGTCCAGGAACAGGTCGCGCAAGGGGGCATTCACGGGTGCCTCAGGCGCCTGTCGGCTGTCGAAATGGCACAGGCGGCGGTGGATGATGGTGTAGTCGACGCGCTCGGCCGCCAGCAGGCGCAGCCAGTCGTCGATCAGCGACTGGTCCTCGTCCTGGCGGCTCGCCAGGCCCAGCTTGGCGCGCAGGGCCTCCAGCATGCTGGAGGCGAAGGTGTCGCGGTAGACGTCCAGCGCATCGCGCAGCTGTTCGGCGGCCGCGGTGCGTTCGGCCTCCTCCTCGCCGGCCAGCAGGGGCAGCAGGGCTTGCGCCAGCGCATGCAGGTTCCAGAACGCCATTTGCGGCTGGCGGGCATAGGCATAGCGGCCTTGCTGGTCGGAGTGGTTGCAGATGTGGCCGGGGTCGAAACCGTCCAGGAAGCCGAAGGGGCCGTAGTCCAGCGTGAGCCCCAGCATCGACATGTTGTCGGTGTTCATCACGCCATGGCAAAAGCCCACGGCCTGCCATTGCGCCATCAGCGTGGCGGTCTGCCGGCTGACCCGGGACAGCAGCGCCAGCACCGGCTGCGGTGCCTCGGCGCATTCGGGCGCGAAGTGGCGGATGAAGTGCGAGGCCAGTGCCTGCAAGGCCTGGTGCTGGTCGGTGTGCGCGAAATGCTCGAAATGGCCGAAGCGCAGGAAGCTGGGCGCGGCGCGGGTCACGATGGCAGCAGTCTCCAGGGTTTCGCGCTGCACCGGGTGGCTGGACGCCGTGACGCACAAGGCCCGCGTGCTGGGAATGCCCAGCGCCGCCATGGCCTCGGAGCAGAGGAACTCCCGGATCGAGGAGCGCAGCACGGCGCGTCCGTCTCCCATGCGCGAGAAGGGCGTCCGGCCCGCGCCTTTGAGCTGCAGCTCGATAGGGCCTCCGGGCCCAGGCCATTCACCGAGATGTAGGGCGCGGCCGTCGCCGAGCTGGCCGGCCCAGACGCCGAATTGATGGCCGCTGTAGACGCTGGCCCAGGTCCGCATGCCGGGCACGAGCGCATTGCCGCTCAGCACCTGCAGGCTGTCTGCATCCATCCAGTCCACGGGCAGGCCCAGCCAGTCGGCGCAGGCGGGGCTGTGCGCCACCCAGTGGGGCTCGCGCATGGGTTCGGGCGGGAGCACGGCCACGAAGCGCTCTCCCAGCTGGGGGTAGGCGCGCGGGTGCTCTTGGGTCAGTGCGTGCAGCCAGGGTGCAGACGGGGCCGCAGGGGCCGCCGCGGGCGGGCTTGCAAGCGCCGCCGAATCCGGGTCGAAATCCATTGCGGCAGTGTAGCGAGCCGGGCTTTTCGGGGCCGATTACAAGGTTTTGGCAAGGTTTTGACGAGGTGGATGGCAGTCCCTTGTCCTGTGCACCGAAACACGGGAGAAAAAGAAAACAGGCAAGATGGCGGCCTTCTCCTTGCCCCGATCCCAGGACCTCATGAATTTCATTCCCGATCCGCTCCACCTTGTCTTGCTGGCGCTGGCCGGCCTGTATGCCGGCACCCAGAATGCCCTGGCGGGCGGGGGCTCGTTCATTACTTTCCCGAGCCTGCTGCTGGCGGGCCTGAACCCGCTGTCGGCCAACATCACCTCGACGATTGCGCTGTTTCCCAGCCAGATCACATCCAGCGTGGCCGGCCGCAAGCTGGCGGGCGGGGTGGGGGGCCTGAAGCTGAGCCATTTGTTCCTGCTCAGCATCGTCGGCGGGGTGCTGGGCGCCGTGCTGCTGCTCAACACGCCGGTCAGCGTGTTTGCGCGGCTGGTGCCCTGGCTGGTGCTGTTTGCCACCAGCGTGTTCGCCTGGGGCAGCTTCCGCAAGAAACCCCTGCATGCGGCGGCGTCGGCGCCGACTCCGGTGCTGGCGGGCGCGCAGTTCCTGATCGGTGTCTATGGTGGCTATTTCGGCGGCGGCATCGGTTTCCTGATGCTGGCGGTGCTGACCATCGCCGGGCAGCAGGTGCGCATGGCCGGGGCCACCAAGAACATGCTGGCCATGGCCATGAACGCCGCCGCGGTGCTGATCTTTGTGTTCTCCGGCCAGGTGGCCTGGTGGGCCGCGCTGGCGCTGGGCCTGGGCGGGGTGGCCGGCGGCCTGCTGGGCAGCTGGCTGATGCACAGGCTGCACGAAACGCATCTGCGCGGCTTCGTGGTGCTGGTCGGCGTGGCCTTGACGATCTGGCTGTTCCTGCGCTGAAGCCTTGTCATCGCAGTTGTCATTGAAGTTGTCACCGAAGTTGTCACACCAGGGACAAGTTCCTCTGCCAGTCTCTGTCTAGAATCGAACGGTCGTTCTATTTTGAATCGGGCCGGCACTCGAAGCCGGCCCTCCGTTTTTCACAAGTTTTTTCGCGATCGCTCTGCAACTGAAGGGATTCTTCATGACTGCCAAGTACGAAGTCCGCGGCCCCGTGGCCGTGATCACCCTGGACAACCCGCCGGTCAACGGCCTGGGTTTCGAGACACGCAAGGCCGCCGCCGAAGGCGTGGAGCGCGCGCAGAACGACGCGGCGGTCAAGGCCATCGTCATCGCCGGCGCGGGCAAGGCCTTTTCGGGCGGCGCGGACATCCGCGAGTTCGGCAGCCCCAAGGCGCTGGCCGAGCCCAACCTGCACAGCCTGATCAACCTGGTGGAGTCGTGCGACAAGCCGGTCGTGGCGGCGCTGCACACGGTGGTGATGGGCGGCGGCCTGGAACTCGCGCTGGGCTGCCACTACCGCGTGGTGATGCCCGGCACCAAGGTGGCCCTGCCTGAAGTGAAGCTGGGCCTGCTGCCCGGCGGCGGCGGCACGCAGCGCCTGCCGCGCGCCCTGGGCGTGGAGCCGGCCTTGAACATGATCGTGTCGGGCGAGCCCGTCAACGCCGAGCTGCTGGCGCAGGTGCCGGGCCAGAAGCTGTTCGACCGTGTGATTGAAGGCGATCTGCTGGAAGGCGCGCTGGCCTTTGCCGCCGAGATCGCCGATGCCCGGCCCCTGCCCAAGGTGCGCGAACTGAAGGCGCGCCATCCCGAGGCCGAGGCCTTCTTCCAGTTCGCCCGCAACACCGTGAGCGCGATGAGCAAGAACTTCCCGGCGCCGCTGCGCTGCCTCGAATCGGTGGCCGCGGCTGTCAACATGAAGTTCGAGGACGGCATGAAGTTCGAGCGCGAGGGCTTCACGGCCTTGATGTTCACGCCGGAATCCAAGGCCCTGCGCCATGCCTTCTTCGCCGAGCGCGCGGCCAGCAAGATCCCCGATGTGCCGGAAACCACGCCGGTGCGCGCGATCAACAAGATCGCCGTGATCGGCGCGGGCACCATGGGCGGCGGCATCAGCATGAACTTCCTGAACGCCGGCATTCCGGTCGTGATCCTGGAGACCCAGCAGGAGGCGCTGGACCGCGGCGTGGCCACCATCCGCAAGAACTACGAGGCCCAGGTCAAGAAGGGCAAGCTCAAGGAAGACAAGTACGCGCAGCGCATGGCGCTCTTGAGCACCACGCTGGCCTACGCCGATCTGGCCGATGCCGACCTGGTCATCGAGGCTGTGTTCGAGGACATCGCCGTCAAGGAGGCCGTCTTCAAGCAGCTCGACGCGGTGATGAAGCCCGGCGCCATCCTGGCGTCCAATACCTCGACGCTGGATGTCGACAAGATCGCCGCCTTCACCAAGCGTCCGCAGGACGTGATCGGCACGCACTTCTTCAGCCCCGCCAATGTGATGAAGCTGCTGGAAGTGGTGCGCGGCAAGCACACTGCCAAGGATGTGCTGGCCACCGTGATGCAGCTGGGCAAGAAGATCAGGAAGACCTGCGTGGTCTCGGGCGTCTGCGACGGTTTCATCGGCAACCGCATGATCGAGCAGTACAGCCGGCAGGCCGGCTTCCTGCTCGACGAGGGCTGCACGCCCGAGCAGGTCGACAAGGCCGTCGAGAAGTTCGGCTTTGCCATGGGTCCGTTCCGCATGGGCGACTTGGCCGGCAACGACGTGGGCTGGTACATCCGCAAGCGCCGCTACCAGGAAAAGCCTGAGCTGCGCTATTCCAGGACCGCCGACCTGCTGTGCGAGCAGGGCCGCTTCGGCCAGAAGACCGGCGCGGGCTGGTACGACTATGTGCCGGGCAAGCGCGACGCGATGCCCTCGCAGCTGGTGGTCGACATGATCGCCAAGCACCGCGCCGAGCTGGGTGTTGCCCCGCGCAAGATCAGCGACGAAGAGATCGTCCAGCGCCTGGTCTATGCCCTGGTCAACGAGGCCGCGCACATCCTGGAGGAGGGCATCGCCACGCGCGCGTCCGACATCGACATGGTCTACCTGACCGGCTACGGCTTCCCGCTGTGGCGCGGCGGCCCCATGTGCTATGCCGACACCGTGGGCCTGTTCAACGTGGTCCAGTCCATGAAGCGCTTTGCCAAGAATCCGCTCGACGACGCGAAATTCTGGCAGCCCGCGCCGCTGCTGGCACGCCTGGTGGCCGAAGGCAAGAGCTTCAACGACTGATTTTGGTCTGACCCGAACCCCATTTTGGAGAGATTGCCATGAGCAAGGCCCTGATCGTTTCCACCGCCCGCACCCCGCTTGCCAAGAGCTGGAAGGGCGCATTCAACATGACTCACGGCGCGACCTTGGGCGGCCATGCCGTGAAGGCCGCTGTCGAGCGCGCCGGCATTGACGCCGGCCACATCGAGGACGTGCTGATGGGTTGCGCCTTCCCCGAAGGCGCGACCGGCAGCAACATCGCGCGCCAGATCGCCCTGCGCGCCGGCCTGCCCGTCACGGTCAGCGGCCTGACCGTGAACCGTTTCTGCTCCAGCGGCCTGCAGACCATCGCCATGGCGGCGCAGCGCGTCATTGCCGGCGAGGGTGATGTGTTTGTGGCCGGCGGCGTGGAGTCGATCTCCTGCGTGCAGCAGGAAATCAACAAGCACATGCTGAAGGAAAGCTGGCTGTCCCAGCACAAGCCGGAAATCTACTGGAGCATGCTGCAGACGGCCGAGAACGTGGCCCAGCGCTACAAGATCTCGCGCGAGCGCATGGACCATTACGGCGCCGAAAGCCAGCAAAAGGCCTGCGCCGCGCAAGCTGCGGGCAAATTCAACGAGGAGATTGCCCCCATCACCGTCACGGCCGGCGTGGCCGACAAGCTGCTGGGCCTGACCACGAAGCAGCTGACTGTGAGCGCGGACGAGGGCCTGCGCGAAGGCACCACGTATGACGGCATCAAGGGCCTGCGCTCGGCCCTGCCCGGCGGCGTGGTCACGGCCGGCAATGCCAGCCAGTTCTCCGACGGCGCCGGCGCCTGCGTGGTGGTCAGCGAGGACTATGCCGGCCAGCATGGCCTGAAGCCGCTGGGGCGCTTCCTCGGTTTTGCCGTGGCCGGCTGCGAGCCGGATGAAATGGGCATCGGCCCGGTGTTCGCCATTCCGAAGGTGCTGAGGAAGCTGGGCTTGTCGGTGGCCGATATCGATCTGTGGGAGTTGAACGAGGCGTTTGCGGTGCAGGTGCTGTATTGCGCGGATACGCTGGGGATTCCGATGGACCGTTTGAATGTCAACGGTGGTGCAATTGCTGTGGGGCATCCTTATGGCGTGAGTGGTCAGCGATTGACGGGGCATGCGTTGATCGAAGGCAAGCGTCGCGGTGCCAAGCGGGTTTGCGTCACCATGTGTATTGGTGGGGGGATGGGCGCGGCTGGGGTGTTTGAGGTGCTGTGAGTTTTTTGTGGGCGCGCCGGGTTTCGCCACGGCGGGCGACCTACTTTCTTTGCGGGTGCAAAGAAAGTAGGCAAAGAAAGCACCTTGAAGTCGGCAACCATGCATGTCGACGGAGAGGTGCGAAAGCACTGCGGTTGATCTCGAAATGCCGAACCATTAACCTTTGTCCGTGCCATGCCGGTGCCTTGCGCTCCGACTGCCTTTTCTGGTTCGGAGTCGAGTTGGGTGCGGACCGCCAGCAAAAGGTTAGTGGTTCCTCAATTCAATAAAGTCAGAAATCCCTCGCGTGCCCAACGGTCAGTAACGCAGGGTTACCGAAGTTCCAGGCCCTCTTCTTTGCTTACTTTCTTCTGGGCCCCCAGAAGAAAGTAAGTCGCCCGCCGGGCGAAATCCGGCGGGCTATTGAATTAACAAGACATCCTTCCAGATAAAGGGAAAAACCATGTCCACCCACATTCAAGACCTTTTCTCATTAAAAGACCAAGTCGCCCTCATCACCGGCGGCTCCCGCGGCCTCGGCCTTCAAATCGCCGAAAGCCTCGGCGAAGCCGGCGCCACTGTCATCCTCAGCTCCCGCAAGCAAGCCGACCTCGACGAAGCGGTTGCCTACCTCAGCACCAAGGGCATCCATGCCCAAGCCCTCGCCGCCGACGCTTCCGACGAAGCACAGGCCCGAGCCATGGTCGCCAAGGCAGTCCAATTGCATGGCCACATCGACATCCTCGTCAACAACGCTGGCGCCACCTGGGGCGCCCCGGCCGAGGACCATCCGCTGGAGGCCTGGGACAAGGTCATGGACCTCAACATCCGCAGCCTGTTCGTGATCGCGCAGGAGGTGGCCAAGCTCAGCATGATCCCGCGCCGCGCCGGCCGCATCATCAACGTGGCCTCCATTGCCGGGCTGGCGGGCAACCTGCCGGCCATGAAGACCATTGCCTACAACACCAGCAAGGGCGCCGTGGTGAATTTCACGCGGGCGCTGGCCGGCGAGTGGGGCGTCCACGGCATCACCGTGAACGCCTTAGCGCCGGGCTTCTTTCCCAGCAAGATGACCAAGGGCCTGATCGCCGCGGTCGGCGAGAAGATCCTGGCCGAGCACGCGCCGCTGCGCCGCATCGGCGACGACGACGACCTCAAGGGCGCGGCCCTGCTGTTCGCCTCAAAAGCCGGCAAGCACATCACCGGGCAGATCCTGGCGGTGGACGGCGGCGTGTCGGCCATCCTGGGGGGCTGAGTCATGGCCGGGACGCTGAAGTTTCCGGTCCACATTCCCTTCGTGGAGCAGCTCGGCTTCGAACTGCACCGCGTCTCCGACGGCGAGGCGGAGCTGCGCGTCAACCTCGGCGCGGCGCACATGAACTCCTGGGACGTGGCGCACGGCGGCGTGATCATGACCCTGCTGGACGTGGCCATGGCGCACGCGGCGCGCAGCGTCAACAGGGTGGGGGATGACTTCGGGCCGGGCGTGGTCACCATCGAGATGAAGACCAGCTTCATGCGGCCCGGCGAAGGGCAGTTGCAGGCCCTCGGAAAGCTGCTTCACCGTTCCGCCACCATGGCCTTCTGCGAAGGTTCGGTGCTGGGCGAAGATGGCCAGCTGTGTGCCCACGCCACCGCCACCTTCAAGTATTTGAAGGCCTTGCCCGGTCGGGGTCGCGCACTCAAGAAATTGCAAGCGCCGGCGCAATGAGCGCCATGGCGAACGAATTGGACAACATAGCCTGGAGATGAACATGAAGCTGATCAATCGACAAATCCACCTCGTGTCGCGGCCCAGCGGCGAAGCCAGCGCGGACAACTTCAAGCTGGTCTCGGCCGAAGTGCCGGAGCTGGCCGAGGGCTCCGTGCTGGTGCGCAACCATTTCCTGAGCCTGGACCCCTATATGCGCGGCCGCATGAACGACAGCAAGAGCTATGCCGCGCCGCAGCCGCTCAATGCCGTCATGATCGGCGGCACGGTGGGTGAGGTGCTGGAGTCGCGCAATGCGAATTTCAAGGTTGGCGACAAGGTCGTCGGCATGGGCGGCTGGCAGGAGTACCTGGTGGTCGACGCCAGCCAGCGCGGCGTGCTGCAGAAGGTCGACACCACGCATGTGCCGCTGCCGGCCTACCTGGGCGCGGTCGGCATGCCCGGCGTGACGGCCTGGTACGGCCTCACGCAGATCATCCAGCCCAAGGCGGGCGAGACCGTGGTGGTCAGCGCGGCCAGCGGCGCCGTGGGCAGCGCGGTCGGGCAGCTGGCCAAGACGCGCGGAGCCCGCGCCGTGGGTATTGCCGGAGGCGCGGACAAATGCCGTTATGTGGTGGACGAGCTGGGCTTCGACGCCTGCATCGACTACAAGCAGCACCGCGACCTGAAGTCGCTCAGCCTGGCACTCAAGGAGGCCTGCCCCGATGGCATCGACGGCCATTTCGAGAACGTGGGCGGCATGATCCTGGATGCCGTGATGCTGCGCGCCAATGCCTTCAGCCGCGTGGCCATGTGCGGCATGATTTCCGGCTACAACGGCGAGCCCATTCCCATGACTCTGCCGCAGTTGATCCTGACCAACCGCATGAAGATCGAAGGCTTCATCGTCAGCGAGCACCTGGAGCTCTGGCCCCAGGCCATGCAGGAGCTGGGCGCACTGGTGGCCGCCGGCAAGCTGAAATACCGCGAATCGATCGCGCAGGGCTTGGACGCGGCGCCCGAAGCCTTCCTGGGCCTGCTCAAGGGCCAGAACTTCGGCAAGCAGCTGGTCAAGCTGATCTGACCGGATGAGCGGCCTGAGCTGGCACCTGTCGCGGCTGTCCGAGCTGGGCCCGCTGGAGGTCTACGAGCTGCTGGCCCTGCGCTCGCGCGTGTTCGTGCTGGAGCAGCGCTGCGCCTACCTCGATCCCGACGGGCTGGACCTCGAGGCTTGGCATCTGCTGGGCCGGAATGCCCTGGGCGCGCTGCAGGCCTGCGCTCGCCTGCTGCCGCCCGCTTGCAAGGGCGCCGGGCAGCAGGCGCCCCTGATCGGCAGGGTCCTGACCGCGCCTGAACTGAGGGGGCAGGGACAGGGGCAGGCGTTGATGCAGCAGGCGCTGGCGCACTGTGCGCGGCTTTGGCCCGGGCAGCGCATCGAGCTGAGCGCGCAGGCCTACCTGCGGGATTTCTATCAAGCCCTGGGCTTCGAGGCGATCTCCGAGGTCTACGACGACGACGGCATCGCCCATATCGACATGAGAAAGCAGGAGACGACATGAGGACCTTCGAAGGACGCACCGCCGTCATCACCGGCGCTGGATCCGGTTTCGGCCTCGAGGCGGCGCGCATCGCGGCCGCGCGCGGCATGAACCTGGTGCTCTGCGATGTGCAGGGCGAGGCGCTGTCCAAGGCCGCGGCCGAATTTGAAGGCCGGCCTGTGCTGGCCCGGGTGTTGGACGTTTCCAAGGCCGATCAGATGCAGGCGCTGGCCGAGGCCGTGCAGGCCCGGTTCGGCGCCCCCAGCTTTGTGTTCAACAACGCCGGCGTAGGCTCGGGCGGCCTGGTGTGGGAAAACTCCCTGGCCGACTGGGAGTGGGTGCTGGGCGTGAACCTGATGGGCGTGGTGCACGGCGTGCGCCTGTTCACGCCGATGATGCTGGCGGCCGCCAAGGCCGATCCCTCCTTCGAAGGGCATATCGTCAACACGGCGTCCATGGCAGGCGTGCTCAATGCACCCAACATGGGCGTCTACAACGTCTCCAAGCATGCCGTGGTGGCCTTGTCGGAGACGCTGTATCAAGACCTGGCGCTGGTCAGCGGTCAACTGCACTGCTCGGTGCTGTGTCCGTATTTCGTGCCCACCGGCATTTCGCAAAGCCATCGCAACCGGCCCACCGAGCTGTCCGGCGGCCAGGTCACTCGCAGCCAATTGATCGCCCAGGCCATGGTGGACAAGGCCGTGTCGTCCGGCAAGGTCACCGCGCCTGAAGTCGCGCAGATGGTGTTCGACGCGATGGAGAACCGGCGCTTTTATGTCTTCAGCCATCCCAAGGCGCTGGGCGGCGTGCAATTGCGCATGGAGGACCTGCTGGCGTCGCGCAACCCGACGGATCCGTTCAAGGACCGGCCGGAGCTGGGGGAACAATTGCGGGCCGCGTTGAGAGCCGCGGCTTAGGTTTCCACCAAAGTCCTCACCACAAGCGGATCCGCGCCTCGCTCGGCTTGTACATGCCGTCGCCGGGCTTGGTGCCGAAGGCATCATGGAAGCCGTCGTGATTGATGGCGGCGCCGTTGGCACGGAACTCGCCGGGCGAGTGCGGGTCGGTCGTGACCTGCTGCAGGCGGGCTTCGTCGCGCATCTTTTCGCGCCAGACCTGGGCAAAGCCCATGAAGAAGCGCTGCTCGCCGGTCAATCCGTCGATGACCGGGGCGGGTCTGCCCTGCAGGGAGCGCTTGTAGGCCTTGTAGGCAATCTGCAGGCCCGACAGGTCGGCGATGTTCTCGCCCAGGGTGAGCTTGCCGTTGACGTGGGCGCCGGGCAGCGCTTCGTAGGCGTCGAACTGCGCGGCGAGCTGGCTGGTCAGGGCGTCGAAGGCCTGGCGGTCGGCCGCCGTCCACCAGTTGTTGAGGCGGCCGTCGCCGTCGAACTGGCTGCCCTTGTCGTCGAAGCCGTGGCTGATTTCATGCCCGATCACGGCGCCGATGCCGCCGTAGTTGACGGCGTCGTCGGCCGCAGCATTGAAGAAGGGCGGCTGCAGGATGGCGGCCGGGAACACGATCTCGTTGTAGGTGGCCTCGTAATAGGCGTTCACCGTCTGCGGCGTCATGTGCCATTCGGTCTTGTCGACCGGCTTGCCCAGTTTGGCCGCGTCGCGCGCCCATTCATAGGCCTCGGAGCGCATGCGGTTGCCGAGCGCATCGCCGGCGCGCACCACCAGGCCCTGGTAATTGCGCCAGTGGCTCGGGTAGGCGATCTTGATGGTGTACTTGGAGAGCTTTTCCTGCGCCTTGGCCTTGGTCTCGGGGCTCATCCAGCTCAAGTCGTTGATGGAGCTCTTGTAGGCGGCAAACAGGTTGGCCACCAGGGCTTCCATGCGGGCCTTGTGCTCGGGCGGGAAGTACTGCGCCACATAGCGCTGGCCGACCGCAAAGCCCACCGAGCGATCGAGTTCGACGGCGGCCTGCTGCCAGCGCGGCAGCGGCTGCTTGGCGCCCGTGAGGGCTGCGCCGTGGAAGGCAAAGTGGGCCTGGCGATAGGGCCAGGGCAGCGTCTGCGCGGCGTGGTCCAGCGCATGCAGGCGCAGGTAGAGCTTCCAGTCGTCCAGCGGGCGCTCGGCCAGCAGGCGCGCGGCGCCGGTGATGGCGCTGGGCTGCGAGACGATGATCTTGTCGGCACCGTCGAGGTGGGCGGCCTTCAGCAGCAGCTTCCAGTCCAGGCCGGGTGCGCTCTGGGCCAGCGCGTCCTGCGTCATGGGGTTGTAGCGCTTGACCGGATCGCGGTTGTCGACCTTGCTCCAGTGCTGTTCGGCCAGCTCGGCCTCCAGCGCCATGACGCGGTCGGCGGCCTGGTCGGGCTCGGGCTGGCCGTCCAGCGCAGCCAGCGTGCTCAGGTAGGCGTGGTAAGCCGAACGTGCCGCCGCCATGCGGGCGTTGTCCTTTTTCAGGTAGTAGTCGCGGTCGGGCAGGCCCAGTCCGCCCTGGGCGGCGCCGGCGCGGTTGATGGTGGGCTCGCGGTCGTCGGCGCTGACCGACAGGTTGATCGGCAGGCTCAGGTGTGCCTGCGCCTCGCCCAGGTAGCGGGCCAGCGTTTGCCGGTCGTGGATGGCGGCGATGCGGTCGAGCTCGGGCTGGATCGGGGCGCTGCCCAGTTGGTCCAGGTGGCCGGTGTCCAGGAAGCTCGCGTAGAAGTCGCGGATCTGCTGCGCTTCGCTGCCCGACTTGGGATGCTGGTGCACCAGAGCGTCCGCCAGGTCGTGCACGCGCTGGTCGGACAGGTCGCGCAGGATCATGAAGCTGCCCCAGCGCGACTTGTCGGCCGGGATCTCGGTGTGCTTGATCCAGTTGCCGTTGATGGCGTGGAACAGGTCGTCCTGGGCACGGACCGATGTGTCAAAGCCCGAGGTCTCCAGGCCCGACTGGGCCGTGTCCGCGTAGGCGCAGGACAGGATCAGGGTCAAGGCCAGCGGGGCCAGCTTGAAGGCGGAATTCAATCGCATGAGTGTGTCCTTGGTGTCTTTCGTGAGCGGAGACAATGTCCGCTGGGGCCATGACTCGGCACTGCATTCTGGTGGCATTGCCGGGCAGCGCCAAAAGTCAGGACTAGGGGTTTGTATTGATCAAGGTGGATGGCGGTTTCATGTCCGAGCTCAAGCAGCGGGTTCCTCGTGTGGTGGTGGTGGGTGGCGGTCCCGCCGGCCTGATGGCGGCCGAGCGCGCACGCGCGGCCGGCTGCGAGGTCGGCGTGTATGACGCCATGGCCTCGGTGGGACGCAAGTTCCTGCTGGCCGGCAAGGGCGGGCTCAACCTCACGCATTCAGAGGCGCTGGAACCGTTTCTGGACCGCTTCGGCGAGCGGCGCGGCGAGGTGGCGCGATGGCTGGACCGGCTCGGTCCGGCCGATCTGCGGGCCTGGGCGGCCGGCTTGGGCGTGCAGACCTTCGTGGGCAGCTCGGGCCGGGTGTTCCCGGTCGACATGAAGGCGGCGCCCTTGCTGCGGGCCTGGCTGCATCGCCTGCGCGAATCGGGTGTGCGCTTCCACATGCGGCAGCGCTGGCTGGGTTGGGCCGAGAACGGCGCCTTGCGTTTCCAGCAGGGGCAAGCCGAGTCCACCGTGGCTGCGGACGCCGTGGTGCTGGCCCTGGGCGGCGCCTCGTGGCCGCAGCTGGGCTCCGATGGACGCTGGGTGCCGCTGCTGGCGGCACGGGGCGTGGGGCTGGCGCCGCTGCGTTCGGCCAATTGCGGGTTTGACCTGGGATTGGCGCGGGATGACGCCGCAGCACCGGGCTGGAGCAGCTACTTCGTCGAACGCTTAGCCGGGCAGCCGATCAAGCCCGTGGTGCTGAACTTCAAGGGCCGCGATCGGGCCGGGGCGGCCGCGCGGCAGTTCTCGCGCCAGGGTGAGTTCGTTTTCACGTCCAGCGGCATCGAGGGCTCGCTGGTCTACGCGGTGTCCAGCCTGCTGCGCGACGAGATCGAGGAGTTCGGCGAGGCGCTGATCCATCTGGACCTGCTGCCCGACCGCAGCGCGCAATTCGTGGCCGAGGAAGTGGCGCGTCCGCGCGGCTCGCGCTCGCTGTCCACGCACCTGAAGAGTCGCTTGGGGGTTGACGGGCTCAAGAGCGCCTTGCTGCACGAGGTCTTGAGCAAGGAGGCTTTTCACGGTCCGCGCCAACTGGCCGAGGCCTTGAAGCGTCTGCCCTTGCGCCTGCGCGCCGCGCGTCCGGTGGCCGAGGCCATCAGCACGGCAGGCGGCGTACGGCTGCAAGACCTCGATGCGGGCCTGATGCTCAAGGCCTGCCCGGGGCTGTTCTGTGCCGGCGAAATGCTCGATTGGGAGGCCCCCACCGGCGGCTATCTGCTCACGGCCAGCATGGCCAGCGGCGTAGTGGCGGGCGAGGCGGCGGCAGCCTGGGCGCGGGGAGCCCGATAAGCCGTTGGCGGGAACGCGGGGGAGGGCGGGAGAGGGCCTATGGCAAACTTCCGCGCTGTTTTCTTTCAGATTCAATTTGGTTTTGGACAAGATACTGCTGCAGATTGCCGACGAGCTCAAGGTTCGTCCGGCCCAGGTCAGCGCCGCCGTGGCGCTGCTGGACGGCGGGGCCACCGTGCCCTTCATCGCCCGCTACCGCAAGGAGGCCACCGACGGCCTCGACGACGCGCAACTGCGCGAGCTCGAAACACGCCTGGGCTATTTGCGCGAGCTTGAGGACCGCCGCGCCGCCGTGCTCAAGAGCATCGAGGAGCAGGGCAAGCTCACGCCCGAGCTGCGCGCCGCTGTTTCGAGTGCGCCGACCAAGCAGGAACTCGAAGACCTGTACCTGCCATACAAGCCCAAGCGCCGCACCAAGGGCATGATCGCCCGCGAAGCGGGCTTGGAGCCGCTGGCCGACAAGCTGTTTGCCGACCCTGTGCTCGACCCACAAGCCGAGGCCGCTGCGTTTATCAACGCCGATGCGGGCTTCGCCGACGCATTCGCCGCGCTCGACGGCGTGCGCGACCTGCTGTCCGAGCGCTGGGCCGAAGACGCCGTGCTGGTCGGCAAGCTGCGCGAGTGGCTGTGGGCCGAGGGCCTGTTCCAGTCCAAGCTGATGGCCGGCAAGGATGAGAACAACCCCGACGTCGCCAAGTTCCGCGACTATTTCGACTATGCCGAGCCGATTCGCACCGTGCCCTCGCATCGCGCGCTGGCGGTGTTCCGTGGCCGCACGCAGGAATTCCTCGATGCCAAGCTGGTGCTGGACGAGGAATCGGTGCCCGGCCAGCCTGGCCTGGCCGAGGGCCGCATCGCCCGCCACCTCGGCTGGAGCCACGCCAAGCGCGCCGGCGACGAGCTGATCCGCAAGACCGTGGCCTGGACCTGGAAGGTCAAGCTCTCCATGAGCCTGGAGCGCGACTTGTTTTCGCGCTTGCGCGAGGAGGCCGAGCATGTCGCCATCAAGGTGTTCGCCGAGAACCTGCGCGACCTGCTGCTGGCCGCGCCGGCCGGCAAGCGCGTGGTGATGGGGCTGGATCCCGGCATCCGCACCGGCGTCAAGGTCGCCGTGGTCAGCGACACGGGCCGCGTGCTCGACACCAGCACCGTCTACCCCCACGAGCCCCGCAAGGACTGGGAAGGCTCCATCCACACGCTGGGCCGCCTGTGCGCCACGCATGGCGTCAACCTGATCGCCATCGGCAACGGCACGGCCAGCCGCGAGACCGACAAGCTGGCGGCGGACCTGATCAAAAGAATTCAACAGCTGGCACCGGGAACGCAAATCGAGAAGGTCGTCGTCAGCGAGGCCGGCGCCTCGGTGTACTCGGCCTCCGAGTTTGCCTCCAAGGAGCTGCCCGAACTCGACGTGAGCCTGCGCGGCGCCGTCTCCATCGCGCGCCGCCTGCAGGATCCGCTGGCCGAGCTGGTCAAGATCGATCCCAAGAGCATCGGTGTGGGCCAGTACCAGCACGACGTCAACCAGAGCGAGCTGGCCAAGACGCTGGATGCCGTGGTGGAGGACTGCGTGAACTCGGTCGGCGTGGACCTGAACACGGCCTCCGCGCCCTTGCTGGCGCGCGTGTCGGGGCTGTCCAGCGCGGTCGCGGCCAGCATCGTGCGCTGGCGCGATGCCAACGGCGCGTTCAAGAACCGCCAGCAGCTGATGGCGGTGACAGGCCTGGGCGCCAAGACCTTCGAGCAGTCGGCGGGTTTCCTGCGCATCCGCGACGGCGACAACCCGCTGGACCTCTCCGGCGTGCACCCCGAAACCTATCCAGTCGTCGAGCGCATGCTGGCGCAACTGGGCCGCCCGGCGGCCGAGGTCATGGGCAAGAGCGACGTGATCCGCACGCTCAAGCCCGAGGCCTTTGCCGACGAGAAGTTCGGCGCCATCACGGTCAAGGACATCCTGGTCGAACTGGAGAAGCCCGGCCGCGACCCGCGCCCCGACTTCAAGGTGGCGCGTTTCAACGACGGCGTCGAGGACATCAAGGACTTGACCGAGGGCATGGTGCTGGAAGGCACGGTGTCCAACGTCGCGCAGTTCGGCGCCTTTGTCGACCTGGGCGTGCACCAGGACGGCCTGGTTCACGTGAGCCAACTGGCCAACAAGTTCGTCTCCGACGCGCGCGAGGTGGTCAAGACCGGCGACATCGTCAAGGTGCGCGTGCTGGAGGTTGATCTGCCGCGCAAGCGCATTTCGCTGACCATGAAGCTCGACGCGCCGGTGCAGAAGGGCGCGGCCAAGTCCGACAACAGCTTCCGGCCAGCAGGGCGCAACGAGCGCCCGTCGGCGGGCCGTGGCGCGCCTGCGGCGCCTGCAGGCGGCAACGCCATGGCGGCGGCTTTCGCCAAGCTGCAAGGCAAGCGCTGATGGCCGTCCCTGCGCTGCGCATCCATGCCGGCCCGGCGGCACGGGCGCGGCTGCGCGAGCGCGGACTGCGGCCCGAGGACGTGCGGGTCATCCCGGCCGCGGCCGGTGGACCCAAGGGCCTGATCCTGGGCGCGCTGGACCGCTACATCTTTGGCGAGTGGCTGCCGCAAAGCACGCAAGCCGTGCATCTGCTCGGCGCATCGATCGGCGCCTGGCGCATGGCGACGGCCTGCCTGACGCGCAACCCGGCGGAGGTCGAGGCTGAATTCCTGCGTCTGGCGCATGACTACGTGCACCAGGACTACGAGACGGGGCCGGGCCGACGCCCGACCGCCGCCGCCGTGAGCCGCAGTTTTGCCGCCAAGCTCGATGAGGTGTTCGGCGGGCGCGAGGCCCTGGCCTTGTCGCATCCACGCCTGCACCTGCATGTGTTCACGTCCCGTGGCCGCCACGTGCTGGCGCGGGAAGGGCGGCTGCGCACGCCGCTGGGTTACACGGCAGCGTTTGCCGCCAATCTGGCGCACCGCCGCGCCATGGGTGGGTTCCTGGAGCGCGTGGTGTTTTCGGATCCGCGCGCGCCTTTGCCCATGCCGCTGCACGACTACCGCAGCCGGCAGGTCGCGCTCAGCACCGGGAACTTCCAGCCCAGCGTGCTGGCCAGCTGCTCGATTCCGTTTTGGCTGCAGGCCGTGCACGACATCGCGGGTGCGCCGCGCGGCGCCTACTGGGACGGCGGCATCACCGACTACCACTTGCACCTCAACTACGCGGCCATGGCCGGCGAGGGGCTGGTGCTGTATCCGCATTTCCAGCAGCAGGTGATTCCCGGCTGGCTGGACAAAGGCCTCAAGCGCCGGCATGGTCCCACATCGTTCCTGGATCGCGTGGTGCTGCTCGTGCCCAATCCGGAATGGGTCAAGACTTTGCCCAATGCCAAGCTGCCTGATCGCAATGACTTCCAGGCCTACGCAGGCGACCTGCCTGGACGCGTCAAAGCCTGGCAGGGCGCGATCGCGCGGAGCGAGCAGTTGCGCGATGAGTTTGCGGCGGCGTGCGGGGCCGAATCGCTGGACGCCTTGCCGCTTTGAAAGCGGGATCAGTCTCGGCCAGTAACAGCTTGTCACAGTGTCAAGCCGCGTAAAGATCGCGGTCCGGCCCACAGTCCCTGACAACCGGCTCGCCCGGCGCGCCGTTGTCTGCTCATCAGATTCACAAATGGAGAACACTGATGCGCAAGATCCTCGCCCTGACCCTCGCGGCCCTGGTTTTCAACGCCCTCGGCGGCTGCGTCATCATCCCCGAGCGTCACTGGGGATACCGGCACTACGGCGACGCGGGCAACGTGGACGTTTCCCACGGCGCAAATTCGGTGAAGCAGGCCTGATCCCATACCGTACAATCCCCGGCACTTCAACCAACAAGGGCTGAGAAAGGCAAGATGGTTATGACACCGCGAACTACGACCACCTCCACACAGGTTTAGTCGGCCGCGGCTCGTCACGTCTTTTCTCATCTCCTCAAAAGCGCGGCATTCATGGCCGCGCTTTTTTGTTTTTTGCTTCCGGAGTTCTGAACATGATCTCGATTCAATTGCCCGATGGTTCCAAGCGCGAATTTGCCCAGGCCGTGACCGTGGCCGAGGTGGCCGCCAGCATCGGCGCAGGCCTGGCCAAGGCCGCGCTGGCCGGCCGCGTGGGGCAGGGCGACAGCGCCCGCCTGGTTGATACCAGCCATTTGATCGAGGCTGACACGCAGCTCGCCATCATTACCGACAAGGACACCGACGGCCTGGAGATCATTCGCCACTCCACGGCCCATTTGCTGGCCTACGCGGTCAAGGAGCTGTTCCCGGATGCCCAGGTCACCATCGGTCCGGTGATCGAGAACGGCTTCTATTACGACTTTGCCTACAAGCGCCCCTTCACGCCCGACGACCTGGCCGCCATCGAGTCGAAGATGAGCGAGCTGGCCAAGAAGGACGAGAAGGTGCAGCGCTCGGTGCTGCCGCGCGACGAGGCCGTGGCCTACTTCAAGGGCCTGGGCGAGGCCTACAAGGCCGAGATCATCGCCAGCATCCCGGCCGACCAGGACGTGTCGCTCTACGCCGAAGGCGGCTTCACCGACCTGTGCCGCGGCCCCCACGTGCCGTCCACGGGCAAGCTCAAGCATTTCAAGCTGATGAAGGTGGCCGGCGCCTACTGGCGCGGCGACCACCGCAACGAACAGCTGCAGCGCATCTACGGCACGGCCTGGGCCAGCAAGGACGACCTGCAGAAGTACCTGACCATGCTCGAGGAGGCCGAGAAGCGCGACCACCGCAAGATCGGCAAGGAGCTCGACCTGTTCCACATCGACGAGCACGCGCCCGGCGTGGTGTTTTGGCATCCCAAGGGCTGGACGGTCTGGCAGGAGGTCGAGCAGTACATGCGCCGTGTCTACCGCGACAACGGCTACCAGGAGGTCAAGGGTCCGCAGCTGCTCGACAAGACGCTGTGGGAGGCCACCGGGCACTGGGACAAGTACCGCGACAACATGTTCACGACCGAGTCGGAAAAGCGCGACTACGCGCTCAAGCCGATGAACTGCCCCGGCCATATCCTGATTTTCAAGCAGGGCATCAAGAGCTACCGCGACCTGCCGCTGCGCTTCGGCGAGTTCGGCCAGTGCCACCGCAACGAGCCCACGGGCGGCCTGCACGGCATCATGCGCGTGCGCGGCTTTACGCAGGATGACGGCCATATCTTCTGCACCGAGGACATGATCCAGTCCGAGGTCAAGGCCTTCACGACGCTGCTGCAGAAGGTCTACAAGGACTTCGGCTTCGACCACATCATCTACAAGCTGTCGACGCGGCCCGAGAAGCGTATCGGCACGGAAGAAAGCTGGGACAAGGCCGAGGCCGCGCTGGCCGAGGGCCTGCGCGCCTCGGGGTGCGAGTTCGAATACCTGCCGGGTGAAGGGGCGTTCTACGGCCCCAAGATCGAGTACACGCTGAAGGATGCGCTGGGGCGCGAGTGGCAATGCGGCACCATGCAGGTCGACCCCAACATGCCAGAGCGCCTGGACGCCGAGTTTGTCGGCGAAGATGGTTCGCGCCATCGACCCATCATGCTGCATCGCGCCATCGTCGGCAGCCTGGAGCGTTTCATCGGCATCCTGATCGAGCAGCATGCCGGCGCGCTGCCGGTATGGCTGGCGCCGACCCAGGTGGTGGTGGCCAACATCACCGACGCGCAGGCCGACTATGTGGCAGAAATCGTCAAAACGCTGCAAAAACAAGGGCTTAGGGTGGCGAGCGATTTGCGCAATGAAAAAATCACGTATAAAATCCGTGAGCATTCATTGCAAAAGGTTCCGTACATCCTCGTCGTGGGCGACAAGGAGAAGGCAAATGGAACCGTTGCGGTGCGCGCCCGCGGCAATCAAGACCTGGGTGTGATGCCCCTGGACGGCTTTATCAGTACGCTCTCCGAGGCACTCGCCAGCAAGTCCTGAGCCTTTCGGGCGCGCTTTTGCTTGTTTCGAGCTTTTTTGCCTTGGGCTCTTTGAAAGGTTTGCACCATCGCTACTTTTGCTGATCGTCGTGTGATTCCCGAGCGTAAGCATCGGTTGAACCGCGAAATTTCTGCTCCTGAAGTCCGTCTGAACGGACCCGAGAACGAGCCCTTGGGCATTGTGAGCATCCAGGAAGCGCTGCGCATGGCGGGCGATCTGGATGTCGATCTGGTCGAGATTGCCGCAACCGCCGTGCCGCCCGTGTGCCGGCTGATGGACTACGGCAAGTTCAAGTACCAGGAGCAGAAACGGGCGGCCGAGGCCAAGTCCAAGCAGAAAGTGATCGAAATCAAGGAAGTCAAGTTCCGTCCCGGTACGGACGAAGGCGACTACCAGATTAAGATGCGCAATCTGCGCCGCTTCATTGCGGAAGACGGTGACAAAGGCAAGGTGACCCTGCGTTACCGTGGCCGTGAGATCACCCACCAGGACATCGGCATGCGCTTGCTTGAACGCATCCGCGACGAACTGGCCGACGTGTCGGTGGTGGAGAACATGCCCAAGCTGGAAGGGCGGCAGATGATCATGGTGTTGGCGCCGAAGAAGCGCTGACCCCCGCTCCCGGGAATACCGGGAGCCGCCCCCCGAGGGGCGCAATCCATTTCGGGCGTGGCCCGAGATGGATTGCAAGCAGGCCGCCCTTGGGAGCGGCCCGGCGGGCGGCCTAACTGCCGAGCGTTGATCTGAAGCCCCGGCGGGTGGCCCTGAGGCCGGCGCTGATTTAGAATATACGGTTTTGGCCCGTCGATCTGGTCGTCGGCGGGCTTATTAGTCTCCAGAGGCTGGCAAGTGTTGAGAAGCCCTCAACCGCCTGTGGGACGCACAAAGAAGGAGCAGTCATGCCCAAAATGAAGACCAAGAGCGGCGCGAAGAAGCGTTTCCGCGTCCGTCCGGGTGGTACCGTCAAGCGCGGTCAGGCGTTCAAGCGCCACATCCTGACCAAGAAGACCACGAAGAACAAGCGCCACCTGCGTGGCACTGCGACCGTGCATGAGACCAACATGGGACACATCGCTGCGATGCTGCCCTTTGCTGGCCTGTAATCCGCTTAACTTAGGAGATACAACATGCCTCGCGTTAAACGTGGTGTAACCGCACGTGCCCGTCACAAGAAGGTCCTGGCCCTGGCCAAGGGTTTCCGTGGTCGTCGCAAGAATGTCTTCCGCATCGCCAAGCAGGCGGTGATGAAGGCAGGCCAGTACGCCTACCGTGACCGCCGTGCCAAGAAGCGCGTGTTCCGCCAACTCTGGATTGCCCGTATCAACGCGGCTTCCCGGGGTCTGGGACTGACCTACAGCAAGTTTGTGGCTGGCCTGAAGAAGGCTCAGATCGACATCGACCGCAAGGTCCTGGCCGATCTGGCCGTCAACGATCCTGCTGGCTTTGCCAGCATCTTCGACAAGGTGAAGGCAGCACTCTGACCACTCCGTAGCGCTGACGCGCTCCCCTCAAGGGGCACGCCAGCGGCCCGGCAAAGCCGGTTCCGCGGCGTCCCTTGATGGGCGTGGTTTGTTTCCAAGGCCGACACCCTGTGTTCGGCCTTTTTTATTTTTCGCCCCGCGATGAACGATCTCGATCAATTGCTACAGACCGCCCAGGCAGACTTCGCTGCCGCGGCCACGCCCGCCGAGCTGGAAAACGCCAAGGCCAAATTCATCGGCAAGTCCGGTTGCGTGACCGAACTGATGAAGGGCCTGGCTGCGCTGTCCATAGCCGAGAAGAAGACCCGCGGGGCAGCCATCAACGTGCTCAAGACCGGCATCGAGGCCGCTCTGACCGCGCGCCGTCAGGCCATGGCCGACGCCGAGCTCGCCGAGCAGCTGAAGGCCGAGGCGCTGGACGTGAGCCTGCCTGGCCGCAGCCGCGGCACCGGCGGCCTGCACCCGATCACGCGAGCCATGGAGCGCATCGAGGCCATCTTCGGCTCGATGGGCTTCGACGTGGCCGACGGCCCCGAGATCGAGAACGACTGGTTCAATTTCACCGCGCTGAACACGCCGGCCGACCATCCGGCGCGTTCGATGCACGATACGTTTTATGTGGAGGGCGGGCACGTGCTGCGCACCCACACCAGCCCCATGCAGATCCGCTACGCGGTGCAGCACGTCAAGCGCCATCAGGCCTTGATCGATGCGGGGCAGAGCATGCCCGAGATCCGAGTGATTGCGCCGGGCCGCACCTACCGGGTCGACAGCGATGCGACCCATTCGCCCATGTTCCACCAGGTCGAAGGCCTGTGGGTGGGCGAGAACATCAGCTTCAAGGACCTGAAGTCGGTGTACGTCAACTTCATGCAGCAGTTCTTCGAGACGACGGACATGGAGATCCGTTTCCGTCCGAGCTACTTCCCGTTCACCGAGCCCAGCGCCGAGATCGACATGATGTTCGGCAGCGGTCCGCTCAAGGGCCGCTGGCTGGAAGTGTCGGGTTCGGGCCAGGTGCATCCGCAAGTGATCCGCAACATGGGCCTGGACCCTGAGCGTTACATCGGCTTCGCCTTCGGCTCCGGCATCGACCGCCTGGCCATGCTGCGTTACGGCGTGAACGACCTGCGCCTCTTCTTTGATGGTGACCTGCGCTTCCTGGCCCAGTTCAAGTGAGCTGAGCCGATCCGAGACGACACCCAAAGACACAAGCCTGAAGAGACACCATGCAATTTCCTGAATCCTGGCTGCGGGCCTTCTGCAATCCGCCCCTGAACACCCGAGCGCTGGCCGAATTGCTCACCATGTCCGGCCTCGAAGTGGAAGAGCTGCGCCCGGTGGCGCCGCCGTTCCACGGCATCGTCGTGGCCGAAATCCTGGAGGCCGAGCAGCACCCCAACGCCGACAAGCTGCGCGTCTGCAAGGTCAACGCGGGCGTTCATTTCAACAATGGCGAGCCGCTGCAGATCGTCTGCGGCGCGCCGAATGCGCGCGCCGGCATCAAGGTGCCTCTCGCCACCGTTGGTGCTGAGCTGCCGCCTGGCGAGGATGGCAAGCCCTTCAAGATCGGCGTCGGCAAGCTGCGCGGCGTCGAGAGCTACGGCATGCTTTGTTCGGGGCGCGAGCTCAAGCTCAGCGAGGAGCATGGCGGTCTGCTGGAGCTCGACGCTTCGGCTCCCGTAGGCCAGGACATCCGCGAGCACTTGCAGCTCGACGATACCCTGTTCACGCTCAAGCTTACGCCCAACCTGGCGCATTGCCTGAGCGTCTACGGCGTCGCCCGCGAGGTCTCGGCCCTGACCGGCACGCCGCTGCAAGTGCCCAGCTTCCCCGCCGTGCCCGTCAAGCACCAGGACAAGATGCCCGTGCGCATCGAGGCGAGCGACCTGTGCGGCCGCTTCTCGGGCCGCATCGTGCGCGGCGTCAATACGCAAGCCAAGACGCCGGCCTGGATGGTCGAGCGCCTGGCGCGCTGCGGCCAGCGTTCGGTCTCGCCGCTGGTCGACATCTCCAACTACGTGATGTTCGAATACGGCCGCCCGTCCCACATCTTCGACCTGGACAAGATCCATGACGAGATGGTGGTGCGCTGGGCCAAGCCAGGCGAATCGCTCAAGCTCCTGAACGGCAACACCATCACGCTGGACGAAACCGTCGGCGTGATCGCCGATGCCCAGGCTGTCGAGTCGCTGGCCGGCATCATGGGCGGCGACGCCACGGCGGTGTCCGACGACACCCGCAACGTCTACGTCGAGGCCGCGTTCTGGTGGCCGAAGGCGGTGATGGGCCGCTCGCGCAAGTTTAACTTCTCGACCGACGCCGGCCACCGTTTCGAGCGCGGCGTGGACCCCGCGCAGACCGTCGAGCACATCGAGCGCATCACGCAGCTGATCCTCGACATCTGCGGCGGCGAGGCAGGTCCGATGGACGACCAGACCACCGCCTTGCCCGAGCGCAAGCCCGTGAGCCTGCGCGTGGCGCGCGCCGCCAAGGTCATCGGCATGCCGCTGACGCAGGCCGACTGCGCAGCTGTGTTCGAGCGCCTGGGCCTGTCGTTCACGCAGGGCGAGGGCGTGCTGACCGTGACGCCGCCGAGCTGGCGCTTCGACCTGTCGATCGAGGAAGACCTGATCGAGGAAGTCATCCGCGTGATGGGCTATCCCAAGCTGCCGTCCACGCCGCCACTGGCGCCCGTGGTGGGCAAGGTGCGCTCGGAGTCGCGTCGCAGCGTGCACGCGCTGCGCCATGCCCTGGCCGGCCGTGACTACTTCGAAACCATCAATTTCAGCTTCGTCGAGGCGCGCTGGGAGCAGGACCTGGCCGGCAATACCAATCCCATCCAACTGCTGAACCCGATTGCGGCGCCGTTGGCGGTGATGCGCACCAGCCTGATAGGCAGCCTGGTCAACGTGCTGCGCTACAACCTGACGCGCAAGGCGCCGCGCGTGCGCGTGTTCGAGATCGGTCGCGTGTTCCTGCGCGATGCCAGCGTGGCCGAGAGCGACGCCACCATCGCCGGCGTGCACCAGCCCATGCGCGTGGCGGGCCTGGCCTTCGGTCCGGCAAACCAATCGCAGTGGAGCCAGCGCGACCGCGCCGTCGATTTCTTTGACGTCAAGGGCGACCTGGAGGCCTTGTTCGCACCGGCGCAGCTGCGTTTCGTCGCGGCCGAGCATCCGGCCCTGCATCCGGGCCGCAGCGCCCGTGTGAAGCTCGACGGCGTGGACGTCGGCGTGATCGGCGAGCTGCATCCCAAATGGCGCCAGGCCTACGAGATGCCGCAGGGCGCCGTCGCGCCCATCCTGTTCGAACTCGATCTGCAGGCGACCCTGGCGCGCACCGTGCCCCAAGGGCAGGGCGTGCCGCGCCAGCAATCGGTGCTGCGCGACATTGCCGTGATCGTCAATGACAAGGTCACGCACGAGAAATTGATGCAGACCATTTCCGGCGCGGGCGCAGGGCTGGTACGCTCTGCACGCCTGTTCGACGTGTTCAAGCCGACGCAGTCCAGCGCCGATATGCAGCCTGACGAGCGCAGCATGGCCGTGCGGCTCGAACTGCTCGATGAAGAATCGAACCTGACCGACGAACGCATTGAACAGGCGGTGGCGCAGGTCCTGTCCGCGCTGTCCGAGCAGCTTGGCGCCCGTTTGCGTGCTTGAAACGTGCCTGATACGTGCCTGAAGTAGAGGTAAGGGAAGAAGCCACCGCCATGAGTCCAGACGACACCCAGAACAGCCCGGCCCGCGTGCTGCTGCCCAGCCTCGAGACGCCGACCTTGACCAAGGCCGAGCTGGCCGAACTCCTGTTCGACAAGCTCGGCTTGAACAAGCGCGAGTCCAAGGACATGGTGGAAGCCTTCTTCGACATCATCCACGACAGCCTGGTGCAGGGGCGCGACGTCAAACTGTCGGGATTTGGCAACTTCAACATCCGCCGCAAGGCGCCGCGGCCGGGCCGCAATCCCCGCACCGGTGAGTCGATTCCTATCGAGGCGCGCAATGTCGTGACCTTTCATGCCAGCCACAAACTCAAGGATGTGGTGCAGGGGGATGTTTCCGTTGGCGACGACATCGAGTAGAGTCTGATCTCCTTACCTGAAGTCCTTGATTTCAATGGATAAAGCGCTTCCATCCATCCCCGCCAAACGCTACTTCACCATCGGTGAGGTGAGCGAGTTGTGCGGCGTGAAGCCCTATGTGCTGCGCTACTGGGAGCAGGAGTTCACGCAGCTCAAGCCCATGAAGCGGCGCGGCAACCGGCGCTATTACCAGCACCACGAGGTGCTGCTGATTCGCCGCATCCGCGACTTGCTCTACGACCAAGGATTCACCATCAGCGGCGCCCGCAACCAATTGGGCGACGGCGCACCGACAAAGTCCGATGCGGCGGCGCAGGCCTTCCACGAAGAAGCGTTGGCCGCGCAAGACTTCGAGCAAGACGACGAGACCGCCTACACCGCCGCCATGGCCGCCCATGTGTCAGGTCATGCGCACCTGAGTGTGGGGTTGGACAAGCTCTCGCTCGACCAGGTCCGCGAAGAATTATTGGCCATTCGCGCTTCACTTCTTGCCTGAGAGGCAAAAATCGTTCTATAATCTCATCTTTCGTCGGGGTGTAGCGCAGCCTGGTAGCGCACTTGCATGGGGTGCAAGGGGTCGCGAGTTCGAATCCCGCCACCCCGACCAAAAATAATAAGAAAGATCAAGGACTTAGGTGCTTCGGCCCTAAGTCTTTTTTCATTGGTGCGCGCGGTAGGGGTGTCTGGTGCCCGTTCGGTGCCCGTTTGTCGCAGGCTAGGGTTGCGAGCCGCTACGAGTCCAGCCGCTACCAGCAACTCGCCGCCATGCCCAAGGTGTCCATTGAAACCGATCTAGCGCCGCCAGGATCGCGCAGAACAGGGAGGTGCAGGGGTAGCTGGTGCGTGTGCTGCTGCCGCGCCTGTAGCGCGTCTGGCGGCCTTGGTGCAGGGGCAGGCCGTGCGGGCTGGTAAATTTTGCATTTATAGGTCAAATGACCAAATTCATATTTTCGGATTTGTTTCCGAGTCAGCCGACAAGCGCGGTCAACGCGATAAAGGCGACAGTGATTAAAACCACCCCTGCATAGTGCTGCGCGGGTGGCCGTGACCAGGGATCGAAGCGCCATCTTGACGCTGTGAGCCCGCATGCTGACCGACTGGTTCGCAGATCGTTGAACTCACACTATCGACCC
>Ga0213872_10000098_pt1 | contig 80168 bp, 76 predicted proteins | sample VelepicomBERX_R2_FD_160071 | JGI IMG/M metagenome (GOLD analysis project Ga0213872, IMG submission 160071) | Rhizosphere microbial communities from Vellozia epidendroides in rupestrian grasslands, the National Park of Serra do Cipo, Brazil - RX_R2 | ecosystem: Host-associated > Plants > Roots >... | reverse complement strand
GCACCAGTTCGCCGCCGGGGAATACCTGCTTCTGAATGAAAAATGTCTCGGGACTGTCCGGTACACCTTCCGGCCGCACGATCCCGCGATTAAGAAACAGCCCTCCTTCATTCAGCAATGCATGCACCTTCGCGAAATATCCTTGCAGCCGTCCACGCCCCACGTGCTCGAACATTCCCACGGATGCAATTTTGTCGAAACGCCCTTCCAAATCCCGGTAATCGCATAGGCTCACCGTAGTGCGATCCTGCACTCCGGCGCGCTCGATGACCGTTCGGGCAAAATTCAGTTGCTTCGAGCTCAGTGTGCAGCCGTGCGCGGCGACGCCGTAGTGCTCGACCGCGTACGATATGAGCCCGCCCCAACCGCATCCTATATCAAGGAAACGCTCGCCCGGGCGAAGTGCCAGATCGCGGCAAATCCTGTCCAGTTTCCTTGTTTGCGCTCGTTCCAGCGAATCTTCGGGATCTTCGAACGAGGCTTCCGAGTAAATCATCCGGGAATCCAGAAACTGCGCGTAAAATTCGTTTGAGCGGTCGTAATGAAATTGAATGTTATCTGCCGATTTATCTCTGCCTCCAAACCGCGAATAAATTCGAAGATGCTCCAGGCGCGCGAGCACAGAGAACAACTTGTCTCGAAAACGAGAATGAGGTTGTTTTGAGAAGTGCCGTATCGCGGCCAGGATGTCGCCGTGTACATCAAATTTTCCATTTACGAACGCCATGGCTGCCGAATAAGCCTCCATACGTACCACTTCCTGTGCGTCCGTCCGGCCGGCTGCAATAATGCTGAACCTGCCCTCGGGGTCTGAGTAGCAATTGGAGCGTCCCCCGGGCTGGCTGATCCAAATGTGCCCGGTATCCGAGCTCGGCGGTTGCGGCGCGGTGGTCATCTAATCCCCCTCAGTTAGTAGATACGGTCCCGCTTGGCTTTGTTCGGTTCAGTCCTTCTCACCTCGTCAATGGCACAATGGTCATCAACGTATTTCTGTGATCGTTCGCTTCTTACGCCTTATTTTATGTCTGTTTTTATGCCTGCCTGCTTTGGGGCAGTTTGAGACCGGTGCCCTTCACCTCGACGTGTCTGATCCCAGCGGCTTGGCCCTCCCCTCCACAGTGACCTTAGTCAGCGAAGCCACGCGCACCAGACGCCAGAATAAGACGAACGACGCCGGCCAGATTCAGTTTCAGCATCTGCCTTTTGGCGTGTATCGGCTTACGGTTGATCATCCCGGCTTCTCGTCTTATTCCGCTCTGCTCGAAATCCGGTCCGCCGTGCCGCACGACGTTCACGTTCAGCTTAGCCTCAAAGGCGCTTCTACCGAAGTTACAGTAAAAGACACGGCCACGCTCGTTGACCCTCATCGCACCGGTGTTACTTACTCCGTTGGCGAACAGCAGCTTCAGGAACAACAGTCTCCTATTCCTGGCCGTGGTTTGCTAGATCTTGTGAACGACCAGCCGGGCTGGATCTTTGAAGCCAATGGTGTTTTGCACCCGCGCGGCTCCGAATACCAGACGCTATTTGTAGTCGACGGCATTCCGATGGACGAGAACCGCTCTCCCGGTTTCGCCCCCGGTCTTGAAACCAGTGAAGTGTCTGAGCTGAATGTTCTCACCGGCAACATTCCCGCCGAGTTCGGCCGCAAATTGGGGGGCATTGTAGAAGTAACCACTACACAGGACCTGCGCCAGGGTCTTCATGGCTCCGCCGAATTCGGGGGCGGCAGTTTCAACACGGTGGAGGGCTTGGCGTCTATTTCTTACGGATGGTCCAATAGCGCGCTTACTATCAGCGCACTGGGAAATCACACCGGCCATTACCTCGATCCTCCCGTTCTCGGCAACTACACCAACACCGGCACCTCAGACGGCATCAACGGCGCCTATGATTGGGAATTAAGTTCCGCGGATCGTCTCCACATCGGCTTCAGCCGCCGCCAGGCGTCGTTCGAGGTTCCGAATGAAAATCTTCAGCAGGTTGCCGGGCAGCTACAGAACCGGAACGCGCCGGAGGATCTCGGCCAGGCCAGCTATTCGCACGCGTTCTCAGCCAGGCTGCTGCTTAATGTTCGCTTGGTAGTGGAGGACTTGTCGGCCAATCTCTGGTCGAATGCCCTGTCTACTCCCATCATTGCCGCGCAGCAGCGTGGCTTCCGGCGCAGTTATCTGAATACCAGCCTCTCCGCACACTATGGCCGGCATGATCTGAACTTCGGCGGAGACGCAGTCTACGCGCCCGTCACCGAAGCGCTCCAATACCAGATCACCGATCCCTCTTACTTCGACCCCGGCACGCCGCCCACTTTCAACTTTTACGATCACGCTATCGATCGTGAACAGTCCCTATGGGCTCAGGACAACCTCCGCTTCAACAACTTCACCGTGAGCGCCGGCCTGCGCTGGGATCATTATTCTTTCCTTGTGCACGATCACGCGTTCAGCCCGCGTCTGGGCGTGGCGTACTACGTGAAGAAGACCGACACCGTCTTCCGCTTCTCTTATGACCGCGTCTTTCAAACCCCTGCCATCGAAAACCTTCTGCTCGCCAGTTCTCCTGAGGTGGACAGCCTGAGTCCGGAAGTTCTCCGCATCCCCGTGCCCCCTTCAACCGGCAATTACATCGAAGCCGGTTTCACGCAGAACATCGCGAACAAAGCCCGCCTGGAGGCAACTTTATACCGCCGGACCTTCGTCAACTACGCTGACGACGACGTCTTCCTGAACACCGGCATCAGCTTCCCCATTGCTTTCGCCAGTGCTCAGGTTCATGGCGTCGACGTCAAGCTTGATCTTCCGCAGTGGCACAATCTCTCAGGATTCCTCAGCTATTCAAACTTGCTGGGCATCGCACAGCTTCCTGTCGCGGGTGGACTTTTCCTCGGCGAGGATTCCGAAGGTGTGCTCGCCGTTACCAGCAGCTTCCCGATATCACAGGATGAGCGAAACTTTGCCCGCGCGCGTGCGCGTTACCAGATCACGCCGCGCGTATGGGCCGCGGTGTCCGCCGAATACGGTAGCGGCCTTCCCGTAGAGATCAACGGGAACGTCGATATTCCCAGCCTGATCGCGCAATACGGTCCGCAAATCATTAGCCGCGTGAACTTCAGCGCCGGCCGCGTCCGCCCGAATTTCTCTCTCGACATCGCAGCCGGCGCCGATCTCTGGAAGCGTGAAAAATCGGCGCTTCGGCTGCAGGGCGAAGTTTCAAACCTTACCGATAAGCTCAACGTCATCAACTTCGCCGGACTGTTTTCCGGCACTGCGATCGGCCCGCCCCGCAGTGCCAACGTTCGTCTGCAGTTCGATTTCTAGAACGCTTCCGCGCCCGCTTCCGCCACGGCCTGGTCCTGCTCTCCGGAGCCGCCGCTGACGCCGATGGCGCCCACTACCTTGCCATCGCGCTTCAGCGGTATGCCGCCGGCAAAAATCATCACGCGCCCGTGATTCGAAGTATGGATGCCGAAGAATTGCTCGCCGGATTGGCTATGCCGCGCCAGGTCTTTGGTCGCGATATCGAACGCCCGTGATGTCCAGGCCTTATTGATTGAAATGTCCACGCTTCCAAACCATGCGTTGTCCATCCGCACGTGCGCCACCAGGTTCCCGCCCTGATCGACTACCGCAATGTTCGACGGTTGGCCGATCTCTTGCGCCTTCTTTTCTGCTGCTGCAATGATGCGTCTTGCATCTGCCAAAGTGACCATCGTCTCTCCTTTTCGATCTCCAATCTACTTTACAGGTGCTCCTCTGTAGCGCGCACGTTCCCGGAGCGCTAACGCTCGGTAGCATGTCCATGCCACTCAGTGGGGTGCCGGGCCGGTATCTTGCGGCGCCAGTCGCTTTTGGATTTTCTGGATAGCTTGCGCCAGTTCGCCGGGCGAGTGGATCTTCAGCACTTCGCCGCCAAGCGCCCGCGTAATGTGAGCCAGCGCATCTGGAAATTCGCCGCCGTTAAGCCAGGCCGGATAGTACTCGATGTAGAAGAATTCCCCTTTCCCTTCCTTTGGCAGCAGCTCGGCTGGCAGTCGGGATGTAATTCGCGAGGTTGGGCCAACAAAAATAACGGCATCCGACGGCTCGCGCGAAGCCGCTTCTTGTCTCAAGAGGCGAATCAGCAGGTTGGACCATCCTTGCTGGTCTTCCACCACCTTGTAGGAAACGGTACCGAGCTCCAGGTCGCGCAGGCGATGTCCCAGGTCTGACCAGCCTTTTCTGTCGAGGTTGTCTTCACGGAAGATTTCTCGCTGCTGATCCAGATTGATCGCGATAAGCCGAACGGATCTGAAATCTGTGTGTGCCAGCAGAGACGATACGCAATCAAGCAATAGAGCGCGGTCCCACGCATGCAGTTTCAGCGCGCGCGGGTTGATTGGTGCTGCATCCACGATAATCGTGACGCGCCGCCCGGTTCCGGGTCTTTCGACACCTCCGTCCCATGGCTGGGTCAGCAGCGGCGCCACGCTTGCGGGCTCCATCGCTATTTGCACTGATTGCTCGGAACGGTGCCGGCTCGCATGAATGCGCCATTGCTTGCGAACCAGTCGCTTGCGATGATCGGCGACAATTACTTCTACCGAATACTGGCCCTCCCCAATCGCAAACGCGCCACTGAACTCGATCTCCGCCCTGACCTTTTTGAAGTCACCGCTTGGATCCGGTGGTATAGCCGGAATGCCGAATCTCTCGCCCAGCACGACCGACTCACCGTTCTCTGGAGTGACGCGCACGAACGAATAGACTTGGCCCTCTTTGCCGTCGAAGACTCTAACCGGACAAGTAACTGTGTAACCGGCTTCAAACCGGAACGAAAAACTGAGGGATACAGGTTCGGGCTGAATATTACAGCCGAGCCGGTCTCCTCTGAGTCCGGCGTCGATTGCATGATTTAGTTCGCGCGCCTCCTCCGGTGCAAGAAGTGCTTGTCCTTTAACCAGCACAAGTAGCGATACGAAGAGGAAGCCGAGTCTTGCCGCCAAGATAACTCCGCTGCCGGCGAGGTTCATTTTACGACGAAATAGGCGTCTCTCCCATTGCCCGCCGAGAAGCGGGAAAATCATTTTCATGCGGCCGCGAGTCCCCGGTGCATATTTGATTCTCCTGGTATTTTTTGCGCTGCTGGCCGGTGCGGCGGCGCAGGAGCCCCGCGATTCATCACGCGACGCTGCTCCCAGCGGCGAGACGCCGCCAGGCCCCTCCGGTCTCAACCTGCGTGTGGATACAACGCTGGTAGTTATACCGGTCACCGTTACTGACTCATCCAATCGGTTTGTTCTCGGTCTCGAGAAGGACGATTTCACGCTTTCCGAGGATGGAATAGAACAGAAGGTCACGCAGTTCGCCGGTGAGGATGCGCCGCTTTCGGTTGGTTTGCTCGTCGATACCAGCGGCAGCATGGGGTCGAAGCTCGAAACTTCACGTAAGGCCGTAGCCCAATTTCTGAGGACTATGAACAAGCAGGACGAAGTGTTCCTCATCGAGTTCAGCGATCGTGCCGAACTGCTTTCCGGGTTCTCGACTGACCCCCGGATGATCCAGGACAAGCTGGCGAGCGCCGAATCCCAGGGGCTGACTGCGTTGCTCGATGCCGTCTCTACCGGACTGCGCGAGATGAAAAAAGCGAAAAATCCGCGCAAGGCGCTTTTGATTATTTCCGATGGCGGCGACAATAACAGCCGCTATACCGCGCCGGAGATCAATCAGTTGGTGCGCGAGGCCGATGTGCAGGTCTATTCAATGGGCGTGTTTGAGCCGTTTCCGTTATTGGGCCTGACCGCCGCTGAAATGTCCGGACCCAAACTGCTGTCCCAAATCTCCGAACAAACAGGTGGCCGCGCATTTGCGGTAAAGACGGACAGGGATTTGCCCGCCATCGCAAGCCGAATCGGTATTGAACTCCGCAACCAGTACGTTCTCGCTTACGCGCCTTCAAATCACAACAAAGATGGCAAATACCGGCGTGTAGAAGTTAAGCTGAAACCGCCGCAGGGGCTGCCACAGTTAAAAGCGCGTTGGCGCCTCGGCTATTACGCCCCGGCCGATTGACAGCGTGCGAAGTTGCTACGGGCGGCCCTATCTGGGATGCCCGCCAAAGCCGTGTGGCACACCCATCGGGTGAGCTGTCACGGGTGATCGAGGGATGCCGACAGTCGTATGCGGCATTGTTGCCGGGTGACCGATCAGCGGCGTCGTCGTGTGGGGGCCTACCAGAACGGGCGGAAGCGTGCTTGTGTGCAAAACCGTACTGCCCGTCGGAACAACCGGATACGCGGAGCGATGATTCCCATATCTATTGTTCCAACTGCGGCCGTAGAGGCTCGGGTATCCGTAAACCACAGCAATAGGGTACCCAAACGAACCCATGTACGGCCACCCGTACAAGCCATAAAAACCGTAAACGCCGCCTATCGTTACCGGCCAGCCGAGCGGACCATAAGCCGGTGAGCCATAGCCCAGCGAACCATAGCCCACTGAACCATAACCGGATGAGCCGTAGCCGATCGAACCGCTACCGAGTGAACCGTAGCCCGGCGAGCCAAGCGGAAGGCCGGCCCCGATTCCGTTCAAAGGATCATTGCTGTTCAGGTCGCCCGGGTCGCTTGCGCTCTGCTCTGCCCGATTGGCCGCCGTAATCGTTTCACTGCGCGCTCTTGCCCACTCGGAAAAGGCATCAGCCGTGGCTTCGCCGTATTTATTCGTTTCCATCCCGATATCGAAAAAGAATTGGTGGGAATCGTCGATTTTTTTCGCTGCCTCGCCGCCGCCCGCTATTTCGGCTTCGCCGCTGTACGTTTCGAGAACTCCCGGCGAAGAATCCAGCCGGTACACGCCCGGCTTCGGAAATCGCAACTGGTAAGCCTTGTATAACAGCACAACGGAGTTCCCGGAGTTTCCGTCTGTCGAATCGAGAATGGCGGCGCCGCGCTGGAACTCTACCTTCGTGTTCGATAGCTCGTTCGATACCATTCGGATTGCGCTGTTCTTATCGAGGCGGAGAAACACGCCCGGAGTCAGTAAAACCTCCGCGCGGCCTTCCTCCGTCCGTAACGTTGACCCTTCTTTGATGCTCGGAAAGGTTGCGACACTCTGGTTTAACGGCTGATCATCCAGAAGTACCGCGCCTTCAGAGAAGTTCACTACCCCCGAATGTGCAGCAATCACTGCTTGACCGCTTGCATAGGCGCAGGCTAGAAAGCACAGCGCCAACAGACACAAGACACGCGTCCGCCACATAAGCGACTCCTACCGGAAGAATCTTCCTTCTTTGAACGGTTGTCAATCCGGATGTTGTTCGAGTGCCCGCCGCTTGCGCCGCTTCAGCAACGCCAGGCCCGCTAGGCCGGCCGCCACCAGAAGGAACGCTCCTGGCTCAGGGGTCGGTATGATCGAACCAAACACGCCGTCTTTCTGGTTGTTGATACCGGCCGTGAAATAGAGCGCGTTCGTATTGACACCTGAGCCGCCCGTCCGGAACGCGAGCGTCCACAGAAAATCATTCACAATCGGATGGCCGTGTTCATCGTTCAGCGTTCCGAGAAACGCTCCCGTCGTCGGATCGTAAGCCAGAATTTCTCCGTTTCCGAAGTTGCCCACCAGCAAGTCTTTCCCGAAACTGCCGAAACCGGCCGGAGCCACCGTCATTCCCCAGGGCGCATAGAGCGGCCCTCCGGTGGCGACCCGCCTCACGAAATCTCCATTGGTATGGAAAACGTCGACGTAGCCGCCGGGAAGGCCGGTGCCGTGCGATGTCAGTTCCGCATACGTGACGTACAGGTCCCCGTGAATCGCCTCGATGTTGAACGGCACAAAGCCTGCTATGGCATTAGGGTCCTTGAAGCCACCCGACAGCGTTACGGGGTGAAAACTGGAGTTGTATACCCGAATATGTCCGGTGGCATCCGCTGCATATAACCGGTCCGCAGCCAGAGCAAGGCCCGTAAAGAGGGCACCCGGCTTTGACACGACCTGCAAAGCGGTCGTCCCGGCGCCCCCGTTCCATCCGTCGATAGTGCCGCTTAACGTATCGAAGATGAAGAGCGCCTTACTCCCGTCTGACAGCTTGAATCCCTTTGTGGAGTTGAAAACCTGCCCGGTTGGATTGCCCAGCGGAATAGAGACTGTCAAAGGAACCTTGGTCCCGGTGCCCGTGTACAGCGTCGACGTTCCCGTTACTTGATTCGAAACCCAGAACGGCGACGCGGGGGCAAATGATACTCCCCACGGATTCTTGAGATTAGGGTCCGTATGGGCAGCCATCCCGGGCACATCGGAAACCAGGTTTATTTGGCCGTACTCATCGGCCATAAGAAGTTGCGCGGTAAAGGCGATCGCGACCAGGCTGGCCAGTCTCGCCCCGGAACGGAGAGAGTGCTCGATCAACATGGAGACCTCTTTCAGTACAGAAAGCAAGCTGTGGGATTGCGAGACCCCCACGGTCCTGTTACTAGATTCGATTTCACCGGAAGCGGTTACATTACTTTGGAACTGTTGGTACCAGTTGTCGAGGCGCCTACCTCCGAAGCAGCTTGAACGCGAAGTCCCGGCCGAAACCTTGAGCCAACGCCATCGAAATCCAGAGCAGCGCAAACGGCTCCAGCAAGCGCGCCTGCGTTAGCGGCCCGACATCTATCGGTTCAAACCCAAGCTCCGTCGCCAGTTGCTTCACCGTCTCCTTCGCCGGGGCGTCATTGCCGCAGTACGCGAGCACCGCCCGCTCGGAGCCGAACACCGGATTCGCCATAATGTTGAACCCTACAGTGTGGAACGCCTTCACGACCTTGGCACCCGGTGCCCATGCCGCAACCTGTTCCGCTCCGGATGTGTTCATCCCGACCGCCAGGCCCGAAAGGTCCGGTAGCAGAGGGTTTGTGGCGTCGATCAGCACTTTCCCGCCCATATTTCCGGCGCTTGCGAGCGCTTCTTTATTCGCCGGCCACGGTGTCGCGAGCAGCAGTACGTCGCTTGCTGCTGCCGTCTCGGCAACCGAAGCAGCCCTCGCGCCTCCGCCCGCGCGCGCTAGCAGCTTCTTCATCTCTTCAGACGCCGGATCCCGTGAACTGAAAACCACGGTATGCCCCGCCTGCGCCCAGCGGCTGCCTAACGTGCCGCCCACATTGCCTGATCCGATAACGCCTATTTTCATGCTTCTATTTACCGCTGCCGTTATTCCGCTGACAAGAAGGCATTTTTGCGAAGGTTATGCACCCGCTACTCTGTTCACTCCTCAGGGCCGCTAGCAAGCGCCACTCCGTGTAACCTCCAAAAGCTGATATCATTCCCTCCGGCCCTTTTCAGAAGGAGACAAAGAATGAAATCCGTTGCTGTAATCTTCGGCCTGCTTGCGGCAGGCGTTCTGCTGTGCCAGTCCACTGCAACGAGTCCGTGGATCGGCACGTGGAAAGTAAATGTTGCGAAGTCGACGTTCAGCCCTGGGCCGCCGCCTAAGAGCCAAACGGTAACGATCGCAGAGGGCAAAGTCACGGTTGACGAAGAATCGGCCGATGGCAAGACCGCTCACTGGTCCTACGCGCCCTCAAACGGCGCGGAGGTGCCGATTGACGGCCTGCAGGAAGCCTCGGTTACTTCTACGGAGAAGGGCAATATGGTGGAGCACAAGTGGAAAATCGGTAAGGAGAGCTATACGGGCCATGGTGTCATCATGAAGGACGGCAAGACCATGAAATACGTATTTGACGGCACCGACGCTCAAGGGCGCCACGTTCACGACGTTACGTTCTACGAGAAAGAGTAGCGCAAAGGGCGCGGATGCGCGCCGCCAGACAACAAAGGAACTCGCTAAGCCTTGGGCGGGGCGCTTGGTACCGCGCCCGTTTTGCGCGAGTTCCTTGGAAGCGCAAAGGGCGCGGATGCGCGCCGCCAGACAGCAAAGGAACTCGCTAAGCCTTGGGGCGGGGCGCTTGGTACCGCGCCCGTATTGCGCGAGTTCCTCAATAGCCGGTCCCGACCAGCAAACCTTTTTCTCAGGATTTCTGTCTAATAAGTTCCCGGACAACCGGAAAAAGGAGAATGAAATGTCCCAGGTTCTCGATGAGGTGCTGGCGGCAAATGAATCCTACTCGGCCACGTTTGCTGAAAAGGCGAAACTTGCCATGCCTCCCAGGCGGCAATTCGCCATTCTGACGTGCATGGACGCGCGTCTCGATCCGGCGAAATTTGCCGGCTTGGCGGAAGGAGACGCCCACGTCATTCGAAACGCCGGGGGACGGGCGAGCGATGATGCCATTCGCTCCCTTGTCATCTCTTACAAGCTGCTCGGTACTAAGGAATGGTTCGTTATTCACCACACTAACTGCGGCATGGAGTTGTTCACCAACGACATCATGGTGGAACTTCTCGGCAACAGTCTGGAAACCGCGTCTTTCGAAAACGGCAAATGGAAAGATACCGGTGCCGGTCCGGGCTCGACGGCTGCCAGCGAGATTGATTGGCTTACCATTGCCGACCAGGCCAAGAGCGTTCGGGAAGACGTGGAGCGCATTCGTAACCACCCGCTCGTTCCGAAGTCCATTCGGTTGTACGGCTACATCTTCGACGTAGCCACCGGCCGCCTCATGCCGGTGGCTGGAGCGAGAAGCGTATCTGTCTGACTTACCCCCTATCAGGGGTTCGACGGCGTCTGCGGATCGCCCGCGGGTGGATCGTTCGGCGCGAAAGCGAAGTTTCGGCCCAACGGCGTACCGTTGCCGAGCACCAGGTTGTATCCGTGGTGTGTGTGGAACAATCCGTTGAAGCCCGGTATGTCCTGGTGGTAGAACTCCAGGAACGGAAAGATCCGCTGTAAAGCCGACAGCGCGTATATGTCGAAATTCTCGTTCCCGACCCTTCGGCCTCCGAGTTGTTCCTCTTTGACCGCCAGTAATCCAGCGAACTCTGGAGACGAAGCACTCGTGCCGATCAACCCGATCCGTTTCCCGTTGAATACCGAGATGACGAAGCTGCGATCCGGTCCGCACGGCAGTTTCGCAATTCCCCCCGGACAGCCGCCCATCTGAAGGGAAATATCGGGGATCGTGCGGGCGTTCGAACCGGTGCTGACCAGTTGTTGATATCCGGGTTTTGCAAAGATGATGCTTTCCCCGCCGCCGGATCCCCAGAAGCCGCCAGAGGCCAGGTTGCCAGTGCCGTAAGGATCGAACGGGATCAGGGGGTCGCCAAACGCATTTTCGCTGACGTATTTCGACTCCAGACTTGGACGATTGAAGGTCGTGATAAGGTTGGTACCGCCCACTGCCGTCACGTAAGGACTCGATGCCGGATGATTAATGCCGGCTTCCAAAATGCCTGCAATCACTGGTGGAGTTCTCGGCGGAGTCGTAAAGTAACTCACCGACGGAGCATTCAATCCCCCGAAATCGCCGGAGCTCGCTACGAAAGTGATCCCTTGCGAATTGCCTTGTTTGAACACCTCTTCATAGACTCTCAGAATGCCGGTCATATCGACCCCGCCGTTGTAGGCAGCTATAAAATTCGCTTCAAAGATCCCAAATGAAGAATTAACGATGTCAGCTCTGTTGTCTTCGAGGACCGATACGTAGCCGGCCAAAACCCCGGCGTCCGATAAGTCCGGAACGTTGTAATCGATAATCGTAGCGCCCGGCGCCATGCCGCCGGATTGCTGGATATCGAGCTCACACTCAATCGAGTTGCTGCTGTTCGGGTCGAATGGTGCCCCGCCCAGGACGGGCCGGCGAAGCACTCTGGGGGCTTTGGGGGGGAAAAGCTTCTCATGCGCGAAATACGCATTAATATCGCTGTCCTTGAAATCCGAAGCAATGACTATCGCAATAGTTCGCCCCTTCCCATTGAGCGATTGGTACGAAGGGAAGTCGTAAGCCTGCTTCAAATCGGTGAACCAGTAACCGCCGTGCGGTGAATTGCGATTATCCGGAACCTCGCCTATAACGTGAGAGTGAACGTGATAACGAATCTCGGGCGAGAACGCTACAATCTGCGCCCCGGCCTCGCTGAGAGCAGTCGGAAGAGCCATTGGTTCGGTAGCAATGAGTTTCTCGAGACCGCTGGCCGTCCTGCCGGTCCATAGGCGAACGCCGAACATACCTTGTACCGCGTCCACCGTTCCTACCACGTGAACTCCGTGGCTGTGAGGCACGCTTACGGTAAATCCCGCGGCCTCCAATGCCTGCGTTACCTTGGCGATGTCATCGGGCTTGGGTCCGAAGCGGCTGCGGAACTGCTGCGGCGTGAGCCATTGATGATAGCTGGGCGAGCCAGCCGTGTGCTGGGCCTCCAGCAGTTGATCGAGTTCGTCGGCGTGCTGCAGCGGCAGATAAACATCGAATTCGACCGCTCGGTCCGCGGTTGCCGGAGCCACGGGTACGAGCCTTTCCGCTGACCGTGCCGGGCCAGCGGTGAACAGGAAGAAAACGGCCGAAATAAGTACGCCATTCCGCGCGAATACGTGTCTCATAACGCCCCTTGAAGTGTTATCTGGCAGTGACGATGCCTAGTGGATATTACTTTTTCCCGGAGTTCTCTGCCACTCGGAAGGGCGTCAGGTGCACGTCTAAAACGAGAGAATTCTATAAAATTTTACAAATTAACTTGTCTGTTTCAGGGCCGGCACCGTAGCCCATAGCAATAGATGAACCATCGCCTCGTTCTTTGTCCCGATAAGCCCGAATAGCGACGTGGGCAGCTCGATTCCGAAATCCGTGAGGCGGATCTGCGTATCCGCATCAATTTGCAAACGGCCGTGGCTCATCGGACTGAAAACGACATTCACTGCAGCCGGGCGCGTTACGCCCCGAAGGCTCAACTCACATTCGGCCACGAACCCACGGAGAGGCTTGGCAGCCATCCGCGTCGATGAAAATCGGATTTCCGGATGCTTGTCCGCCGCAAGGGCGATGTTCCGCGCATAATCGGCGATGCGCCGCTGCTTCTTCGGTTTGAGCCATTTATCGCGGCACACCACTGATTTGGCGTCAATAGAGAGCGCCACATGCGAGCTTTCCGGGCGCTCCGGTGAATAACAGAGTTCCCCGCTGAAACGTTCGAAAAACAGGATATTCCTGCGTTTACGCAGTAACCCCGTCTTAAACACCTCCACGGCCACGGTCGAATCATTCGAGGCTGAGATCGTTTGCAGGATGTCGCTGTCGGCCATTCCAGTCCACGTATCAAAGTCCAAGACGCATGCTGCCCTCCATAAGTTCGCATCGTAAATAGGCAGACTTGAACCGCCGGACCGCCTGAATCTGTTCGCCATTGTCCGTTTTTGGGACGTGCACCCGTGTGATTGAGGTACAGCTTGGCCGTCCCCTGTCGGTGCTTCCGGCCCTCAGCGTTCAGCTATCTGGCGTTAGCGACCTCCCCAAGGGGCGGTCGGTTGCTCAGTACCGACCGGGCGGATAGGTATCAGGATAATCCACGCGCATCGGTAACACTTTTTGGCCAAGTGGCCTGACCTGGGTGGAAGAAGAATGATTGACAAAAGCTCTCCCGAAACTGTTTGTCGGACAGTTTCTCTTTGCCCAGAACACGCCCAACAGCGCGACCCCAGCTGATGCCTGACTGCTGATGCCTGACTGCTGATGCCTGACTGCTGATGGCTGACCGCTGATGGCTGACCGCTGATGCCTGACCGCTGATGCCTGACTGCTGATGCCTGACTGCTGATCCCTGACTGCTGATGCCTGACTGCTGATCCCAGAACCATCGGCCCACTGGCGCTTGAACGAAGAAACCGCCGGCGGTTCCACTGCATGCTCATCATTCCTGAAAGCAGTCCGTCAGAACCGCTGAATCATATCACCGGGCGTCCATCGTTCGTTATGCTGCGGCACGCGGGTTACTTCGGGCTCTCGTCCTCGTAGCGGATATGGCTCTCCGCGCTGCCCCGCTTGAAGTTCTTGTTTTCCATCGAAACCGTGATCGTGCGGTTGATAAAGAAAATCGCATGCAGGCGAAACTCGGTGCCGAAGCTGACCGGAAACCAGATGTCCTTGTCCACCCGAGAGTATTGCGTGTTGAAACCAAACCCGGGAAGATCCGTGCCGAGAACGCTGCGGACGAACAATGGCAGCCGGCGCGACAAGCGGGTATAGACAGAGACGGGCTGAAACTCTTCTTCGTCAATGAGAGCTTCACCGGCCCAGGTGAGATCTCCCTTGTCTTCGGGTGCAAACCGGATCCGGTATGCCTTGCGGCCGGCAACGGTCTGCTCTCCTGCGAGTTCGAACTTCAGGTCCTTCTGCCCCTCAGTCGTCAACGGAAAAAGATCCTTGCCGAGCCCGTCCTTCGAATTGTCGTTCGTCAGATCGTCGCGGAAGCTGGAGGCTAGTTGCCCATCCAGGCTCTCGGCCTGAGGAACGGGTTCGCCGCTGAAGTCGACGTAGCGGCCCTTATACCAGTAGCTACCCGTAATTGACACGCGCTTTTTTTCTGTTCCTTTCGGAGTGGGCGTGACCAGAAAGCCCGTTCGTTCTTCGCGGGCCAGCTTTCCGTTGGTATGGCGAGTCGTCACCCGGATGTTCTCTTCGTAGACGAAGCTGGCTCGCTCCTTTTGTTCGCGGTCCTGGTTCTCCGCGACCTTCTTCATGATCTCGTCAGCAGATATTTTGGATGTCTGTTCATCTGCCGGCAAACTGCCCGCGTCAATAAGAAGAATCGCGAGAAGAAGAATCCTCACACTTCCTTACCTCAACGGCAATACGAAGGAAGGTTGCAATCTGATCCATGTATTTCACCCTGTGAATGGTTCGGGCATCCACGGAGAAACTGCCGGGCTGCGTGAAAATATTACGCCTGAAAATATTTCCCTGTTGCCGCTCCCATTGCCGCTTATCCGTCCTCTGTTTTTCGGAAAACATTTAGGCCTCAATGCTATACGCTCCCGCCGCAAACATCATGCTTCGCCAGACTCGTCATTGGCCCGCTCCTTGCTCTTTAAGTGCACGAAAGGAGGCGAATGACCAAGCAAAGCATTGGCTCCGCGCTATGCAGCCTGTTCATAGCAGGCGCTTTGTGCACGGCACCCATTCAAGCTCAGCAAGCCGGTCAGAGCGCGGCGCCTGATAATACCAAAGTAAATAAGCAAGACAGGAATCAATCCGAACCAACCGCAGATCAGGCAAAGAACAACCTCTCCGATCGCGAAATGGCATCCCACATTCGCCATGACGTAGTAAAAGACAAATCTTTGTCTACGTATGGCCACAACGTCAAAATCATCGCGGATCACGGAAAGGTCACGCTCAAAGGCCCGGTGCATTCGGAAGAGGAAAAACGCGCCATCGAAGAACATGCGCAGAAGTACGCCGGAGACGGAAATGTCATAGACGATCTGACCGTCAAGGGCGACCAGAAGTAAACCCAAAAAAAACAACTTACAAGAAGGAGAATCATGGCAGGAAAGAATACGGCCGTTTACGGCATTTACCGGACGCGTCCAGATGCGGAGAATGCGGTTGACCAGTTGATGGCATCCGGCTTCCGCACGGAAGATCTTTCGGTACTGATGCAGGATAACACCGGTACGAAGGATTTCGCGCACGAGAAACATACCAAGGCGCCTGAAGGCACCACGACCGGTGCAGTGGCCGGCGGCGTCGTTGGCGGAACTCTTGGCTTACTGGTCGGCATTGGAGCCCTGGCGATTCCGGGCGTCGGTCCCTTTATCGCTGCGGGTCCCATCATGGCCACCTTGGCCGGTGTAGGCTCGGGTGGTGTCGTGGGCGGAGTTATTGGCGCCCTGGTCGGTATGGGTATTCCTGAATTCGAGGCCAAACGATACGAAGGCAGAATCAAAGAAGGCGGCATACTCCTCTCGGTTCACTGCGACAACAGCGATTGGGTGACAAAGGCAAAAGACCTGCTGAAGCGCACCGGGGCGGAGGATGTGTCCTCTACCGGGGAAGCCTCAGCGGACTACGCCACGACCGATAAACCAATGAGCCGACGGGCGACCACGCTTTAGCCTGGAAGCGTCTTCTTCCCTCGGAGGTAAACAATGAAATATCTATTCGCATGGATCCTGGGGGTGCCAGGGGGCATTATTCTGCTCTGGTTCCTCTTTAATCACATGCATTAGGAAACATGCCGCTGACACAAGCCCCGCGCTATTCCCGGTAGCGCGGGGCTTGTTGTCTAAAATCGTTGTCTAAACTTGCTGCCTAAAGGAGTCGCCGCCAGGCCGCCCCCTTCCGGCGGTACCGTCACTCAAGCCTTTGGTGTGACGATAAAATCATCTGAACGGGGAAGATGGCGCTTGCGGCTGGAGATCAACTCGGCCCGTACGAGGTAATCGCGTCCATCGGCGCAGGCGGAATGGGCGAAGTATACCGCGCCCGGGATTCCCGCCTGGAGCGCGACATAGCATTGAAGGTGCTGCCACAGTATCTTGGCAGTGATGCGAACAAGCTTCGGCGCTTTGAAAAGGAAGCTCGCGCGCTGGCAGCGCTGAACCATCCAAACATCCTTGCCGTCTTCGATATCGGTGAAAGCTCCGGAATGCAGTACATCGTATCGGAGCTGCTGGAAGGCGAGACTCTCGCGCAGCGCCTGAAGGAAGGTCCGATAGGCTCCCGCAAGGCGATTGAATACGCAACCCAAATTGCGCGCGGTCTATCGGCAGCGCACGAGCGCGGCATCGTGCACCGGGATCTAAAACCGGAAAACATTTTGCTTACGCGCGACGGCGTTGTAAAGATTCTCGATTTTGGCATCGCAAAGCAAGCCCGCAGCGCAGAGTTCTCAGATGCGCGTGCCGCAACAGTGACGCGGTCGGCCACTGATCCGGGCGTGGTGTTGGGAACCGCGGCATACATGTCGCCGGAGCAGGTGCGCGGAATGACCGCCGATCATCGCTCCGACATATTCAGCTTCGGTTCCGTGCTGTACGAAATGCTCGTCGGCAAACGAGCATTCCCGGGCGAATCGTCCATTGAAACCATGAACGCCATTCTGAATGCCGAGCCGGCCGATATCGAAGGTCCGGTTTCGCGGATTTCGCCCGGGTTGGAGCGCATCGTGCGCCATTGCCTGGAAAAGAATCCTGCTGATCGTTTCCAGTCCACGCGTGACTTGGCGTTTGCTCTCTCGGCGCTCTCCGGCTCAGACTCGAGTGCTCAGCCGGCAGCCGTTCCGGGCAGGACGCGGATGGCCCGGTATTGGTGGGCAGTGGTTTGCACAGCGTTATTAGCGGTGGCTGCGCTTGTCGCCTATCGCGTCAACGGTAAACGGCCGTACCTCCGCCCCATGCACTTTGCGATTCCGCTGCGCAATGAGGTAACCAATTTCGCAATTGCACCGGATGGGCGGTTTATGGCCTTCGTATCGCCCGATGAAGTCACAGGCGTGCCGGTCTTATTCATTCGCGGCATTGGCAGTGACACGCAAATGGAAGTACCTGGCTCGGATGGTGCCTCGTATCCCTTTTGGTCCCCGGACGACAGCCACGTTGCTTATTTTGCCCACGGCAAGTTGATCAAAGCGAGCGCTGATGGAATAGAGCAGCACATCCTGGCCTCTGTGGCTGCGCCTCGCGGCGGTAGCTGGGGACGAAAAAACGTCATCATTTACTCGCCTGATGCCAGCGGGCCGCTATGGCGAATCAACGCGGATGGTACGGGAGTAGCGCCACTGACGCAAAAGATAATGGCGCCGGCAGAAGCATCGCACAGATGGCCGCTCTTCCTGCCGGACGGTGATCATTTTCTTTTCTGGGGCTATGGCGACCCGACCAGAGGCGGCACCTTTCTCAGTTCTCTGGATAAGCAGGAAAAACGATTCATTGTGTCCGATCGTTCCAACGTTGGATTTGCCGCACCAGGAACCCTCTTCTATATCAACTTGAATAATCAGCTCGTGAGCCAGAATTTCGATTACAGATCCGGCAAGGTCAGCGGCGAACCCCATCTGATTGCGCGTTCAGCCGGTTATGAGGCGACTGTCTATTGGTCTGCCTTCAGCGTTTCCGAGAGCGGCACGTTGATCCTGAACGCTCACGCTGGCGGCACTCAATCCGCTTTGACGTGGTATGACCGAACCGGCAAAGAACTCGGGGCCGCCGGGAGTAGTGGCTCACTCTCCAACCCGGCCATCGCGCCGGATGGAAGGGCGGTCGCCTATGACATGTGGAGTTTGGCGAGTGGTGGCACCTCCGATATCTGGACGAGTGATCTCGTGCGGAATACCGCTGCTCATTTCAGTTTCGAGCAGGGAGAGGCGACCACTCCAATCTGGTCCCCGGACGGAAAATACATCGCATTCCGTGTTGTGGCGGATTTCACGACCGTAATGGTGAAACCTGCCAGCGGGCTCGAACCCGCCAGCGTAATCGCTCGTGTCCGCCTGCAGGACGATTTGATCCCCGCGTCCTGGTCCCCGGACGGCAAGTACATCGTGTGCATGCTGGAGCGGGTAGGCAGAAGCGCCGATTTAGTTCTGATCAGCGTCGGTGAGCACAAGCTCATTCCTTTTTTGAGCGGAGCAGGCAATCAGCTTAACCCGCAGATCTCGCCCGATGGCAAATGGGTGGCGTACTCGTCGACTGAGTCGGGTCAATCGGAAATCTATGTCACCTCATTTCCGAGCGCGGCTGGAAAATGGCAGATCTCGCAGGGCGGCGGGACGGAACCCCGCTGGAGAGCGGATGGCAAGGAGCTGTTCTTTATCGGCGAAAAAGAGATGCTCATGTCAAGCCCGATCAGCGCCGGCGATACCTTCTCCTCAGGCACGCCCCAGCCCCTGTTTCAAGTGCATAGCCGGGCCCCGATTTCGAATACGGATCTGTTCTCCTACGACGTAAGTAAGGATGGCGAACGTTTTCTGGTCAATCGCTATGTCAAGCCGGCCTATGTACCACCCTTGGAGATCACGTTAAACGCAACTGCGGCCGATGCAAGATAGCGCGGGCCTTGTCGTCTACGAGAAGCGATCTCTGCCTGACTACTTGTTGCTCATGTAGCGTAAACGGTTCAGGAAATCACGGTGGCCTTCTCGATCGACCATCGACTGAAATGCGCTGACGAGCGCCGGATTTTTCTCGAACGCATCATCGAACGCTTTGCTCGCCTTATCGAAGGCTGATGCGTCGGCCGTCGTGTAGTAGAAAGTAACGCGGCCCGGTTTTTCGGTGTGGAAGTCTTCGGTATCGACCCCGTATGCCGTCACCACGCCATCCGCCAGCAGCTTCTCACAAACGGGCACAAGTGCAGCCTTCAGCAGATCGTTATAGGCGCGCATTGACCCCGGCTTTACGAACCACTGATCGCCAGCGAGATAGCCGCCTTCGTACTTTCCGGGCCGTTGATTGTATGTCCGGCTGACCAACACGTAATCCCAGTGCTTCGAAGCGCCCTGGACCGGTGCCGTTGTGCTCCCTGGCTGTGCATAAACCGCCTCGAGCGCCTTCAGTAGGTTGCCTTCGGACGTGGCGGTGAACCAGGTGCCATGCGTCGCTTCACCCTCCTGGTGGATGAGGTTTGTAAAGGCTCCGTAGCTAGTGAGAGTGCCATCGGCAACCAATTTGTCCATCAGCGCCCGGTCCTGCTCATCGAGCTTTACCATGTCTGCCCACTGGGCGCGCGGTACGGCCCATTCCGCGAGGTAAGTATAGACCGGCGCCTTACCCTGGTCCCCGCTCTGCGCCCGCAACGGTACGCCCACTGCCAGCGCAAGCGACAAGAAACCCAAAGACCAACGTGCTCGATTGTTCATGATTTCTCCCGCATCAGATTTCCGCGAAAAGTGCTTCCGGCGGGTCCGTGCAGCGGCAATTGTATGGGTACAAGGCTAGACATGCAAGGGCTGCTGGTTTTTTGGTACTATCCGCTGGGTTCTAGTACTCACGCCCTTCCACGCAACGTCCTGCGACCACTAAGGCTTCAGCCATTTAACTATTAATATGCGTCCAATCTTTCGCTACACCGCGGTCGCATTGCTCGTTGGATTGTCGTTTCAACATTCAACCGCGGCACAGCGGTCTCCTCAACTTGCAAATTCCAGCGAGTTGCCGCCTAGCGCTGAAGAAGTCGCTAGCGCGACGGGGATCCTTCCGCTGCTTCAGCGGTTGCAGGAAATCACGTTGCTTACACCTGCCTCAATAAATCCGTGGGAGGTTCTATCCCTCCGCCAGGAAATCGTTGAAGATGTCTTGAGCAGTTCGCTGCAGGTCGATGCTACCATTGCCCAGATTGATAACGAAATCGCGCAAGCAGGAGAACTGCGCGGCTATCTGGCTGATAAGCGGGACCGCGCCATAAATATGCTGAATCTGTCGAGCCTCGCAATAGGAGGCACGCTGGGAATAGTCAGCTCAGCCTTGCAGCTTTCAACCAACTTGGCCAGGGCAGGGAATGCGACCGGTATTGTCTCCGGCACCGTTACCTCTACGCTATCTGCGATTGGTCTGAAGGAGCAGAAGGGAAAAGAGCGGCAGTTTACATTTCCATCCAAGATGTTGGCGAAGCTGTTCAATCGCCCGGCCGACACTAATAGTGAGTATCCGCCTGCTGTCTGGGAGTTCATAACCTCTGTGGCGCCCACAGATCCGGACAAAATCACGCGACAGGAAAGGTTGATCCGTACCTGGGTGCAGGTGAAACGAATCGACTCGCCGGACACACCTTCGGGCAAGGTCAAGATCGAACATGTTACCAGCAGACCTTCCGATAACTATAAACTCACCATTGATGATCTGGAAGACCGCGGAGCAATGCTGCAGGATTTACGCGCGAAGCTGTCTCTGATGAAGCGCGATCTGGGACTGCTGCTTCAGGCACTGCCGAAAATGCCGTCCGGCTCCTTCCCCCGGTAGCAATCGTCCCGGGTTCTCCACCTCAGTCGAAGCCCGAAGACCCGAACTCACCGTCCGCCGTTCATATTGATCAGGGTTGATCGTGCGCGCTCAAATCCCGAGGGATCTACGTGCACGGAGCCTTGAAAGGGCCGGTCTATGTCGGCAATGGCGACCAGCGCCAGCGAAAGGATAAGGGAGAGCATAAACACCTGAATCTGGTGAAGCTTAAAATCGTTGCTGCCGAACAGACATGCCGAAACGATAGTGACGATTGCACCCACCACCAGTACCGCCCACAAAATTCCCGGCAGTCCTGAAGTGGCCTGTAGCTGCCGCAACCGGCGGTGGTTACTCATGTCAGAGAGTTCAGTAAGAGTGTGATCGAGACTCGTCTGTTCCGATGTATTATGCGTTTCCGCGTTCGTCGCTGCTGCCCACAGATCCTGCACGATGCGAAAAGACGTGGGGCTGAAGCGGACACTGTTCATCGCCGGCCATTCCTGCGTAAGCATGTTGTCTACATACTCGCGTGCGAGCTCTTCGATCGTTCGCTTTTGTGCTGCCGGCAGCCCTTGCGCTGCGCGGACCACGTTGATGAGGGAATTGGCCTCGGCCTCGGCGTACACATTCGCCGCTTCGAAGTTTGTCCAGACGGCATAGAGCATGAAAGCGACAATTACCGCATACGTAGTGCCGATGACGGTTACCTGCCACCCGATCAGGTCGTTATGCTGCCGCCGTTGCTCACTTGGCCAGATGCGGTGCAGCAGCCAGAGAAATCCTGCCGATGCAGCCACGATTGCGACCACGATTGCGACGCTCTGGGATGTATTCAGCACGTTGCCTCTCTCCGCGCATAAGCGGTGCTGAATTATACGCACAAACAAAAAGAGCCGGGAGACTTGCATCTCCCGGCGTGAAAAAGTACCGCTGCCCTAACCCTTATCGGTGCGTGCTGCCGTGCACGACCACAGCGCCGTGAGGACCGGCATAATGCCCGCCATAATATGCCCGTGAATAATAATACGGGTGCCCGTAATAGTAGCCGCCGTGGTAGCGTCCACCCCACCAGTAGCCCGGCCCATAATAAAACGCAAAGCTCGGGCCCCAGTAGTACGGGTAGCCATAACTATATGCATAATACGGATACGGAGCGCCGTAATAGGCCGGCGGCGGCCCTGCTGGATAGCTCGGACCATAGGCTCCCGGGCCGTTTCCTCCCTGTGGAGGACTGTAATTCGCCTGGTTATATTCACCCGGCTGCACATAGCGGAACGCCTGCGGAGCATTCGCTGTCGAAATCGTCACAGGCTGCTCCAGCCTGAACGTCAGCACCTGCTCCGGATAAACTACGCTCGCATGATTGTGCGTCAGCATTACGCCGATTAAACCCGCTGCCGCACCTGCGCCCGCGCCGATTGCTGCACCCGTCCCCCAGCCTGCTGCTGCGCCGATCGCCGCGCCCAGTCCGGTGGTCGCGGCCACTGCTCCAACTTCTGTCCCCGCGGGTGTCGTGCCGCCAGCTCGGCTGATGAACTGCGTGGTAAGCGGGACGACCTGTCCGTCCACCAGCGTGAGATTAGTAAGTTGCAATCCCAGCCGCGCCGTGCCGCCCACGCGCGAATGCTCCGCGATCGCTACGCGTCCGCCCACGGTTTGGCCGGGTTCCGCAACCACTACTCCGTTGACCACCAAGGGGTCAGCCAGCGTCCCGGTGAATGCATCGCCTGGCTGATTATGATCTGACGAAAGCGCCTGATTTAGGCGCACCGTCACATATGTCCCGGCCTGAATGGTCAATCTTGCTGGAATCGGCGGGGGAGGAGGTGTTTGGGGCGCCGGATTCTGTCCGTACGGGTTCTGTTGCCCCGTCGGCGCCGCGTATCCGCCCTGGCTGCTTGGCTGCTGCCCGTACGGCTGCTGTCCATATCCGGGCGGCGCATACGGCTGTTGCTGTTGTGGAGCATAGCTTGGTGACGAATCTTGCGAGGAGGCCGGAGCGGAAACCTGCGGATACCCGCCCTGGTCCGCCAGTTGACCCGCATCGTTCTGTGCTTGCGCCGCTTCCTGCTGGCTCTGCGCATCGGCGCGTTTCCAGCCGGTCGAATTTGTAGACGGCTGGTCCGCCGGCGCCTGCGGTGCGACCGTATCCTGCGCCAACACGAGCGTCGATGCGGCTAAAAGTCCAACTAACGAATAGCGAGCCGCCCGATAAAGAGACTTATTAATACTTCGCATGACTTCCTCTGCACTCTCCGACGGTGTTTTCCTAGCACGCGTTTCGCCATGTTAGAGCCAAGCTTTCTTTTTGCAAAGAAAAGACTTATTGAAACTCGCCTTTGGCTGCAAAGCACCGCCGCTGGTGCTTTTGAGCCAGTATCCGCAGGCACTTCCCTTATTCGATCCGGTTGCGCAGGTAGTGGACAATCGATTTCGCTGCCAGCGCGCCTACAATGAGCAGCGCGAGTACCAGTCCAGTCCCCTTGAGGGCCGCAAACGATACCCCAATCAGCACCGCGTAGAGAATCAGGGCGGTACACAGGCCGATCATGCTCCGCTGTGCCTCAGACTTCGAACTCTGGTCCGGATCGCTCATTGCGATGGCATGTTGTAGGCGAAAGTAAATGCCAGGCGCACCTGGCTACCTTTGAAATCAGCCGGCAGCGGAGGCAGCGGGTTCGACATCGTCAATCCAGCCGCGGCCGCGCGGTCCAATGCGTCTGACCCGGAATACTCGGCGATCACAATCTTCGGCAAGCTCCCGTCGCGGTTGATTGCGAACTCAACCACCGTGCGTCCGTGCAGTTGCCCAAGGCGCACGCTTTCCGGTATCACGCGTTTCCAGTTCGCCCGCACAATCGCGAGAATCTGCCGCAAATAAGGCTTGAAGTCGGCGCCTTGCGGGTCGCTTTTCAGCTCAATGGCCGAATGCTGTGCGGCTGCCTGCCCGGGTACCCCCGGTGCGCCCGCCCTCGGCTGCCCAGCGGAATCGTCACTGAGCGAGAGCTGCTGGCTGTTGCCCGCCGGTGTTACCCCGTTCATTGCAGCATCCAAATCGACCTTCGGAGGATGCAGCGTCGGATGCGGATTCGGCGGCGCATCTGTCCCGATGTCCTGGAACGGACTGGGCGCAGCCGCCGGCGCAGGAGGCGGCGGCGCCGTGAGGCCCGTCGGCGACCCCTGGGGAAGCGGCGCCGGTGGCTGGTTCACTGCTACCTTGGGCGCCTCGGGCAGAATCTGCGGATTCGCCTTAGCCACCTGCGGTGCGGTCTTCGGAATCTCGAAATGCTTCACACTCGGCTTTGGCCTCGCCTTATGCGCCTGCGACTCCTTCGCCGCCATCAGATCCGCCAGATCGATCTGCTTCGAGATCTTGTTCCGGTTGGGCTCGCGCTGCGTCATTACGTCCGGTGGCAGGTACAGCGGTATCCGGTGCACAATCACCGTCTGTTCCGGTTCTCTTTGCTCCGCCAGGCTGGGGAGTTTCACCGCTATCGAAAACACCAGGATGTGTATCGCTAGGGAGGCGCCGACGATCACCGCCCATTGCGGTTTGGTCCTCTTAGGCCACTCTAATAAAAGGTTTAGCGGGTAGGAAGACGGTGGCAGCAACCGCTCGCCCTGTGCTTTGGGGCAAATCTCCAGCGCTTCGCCCAAAGTAAACAGAGCATTGGCCATACTGCAGTGGTTGTAACGACGTTCTGAGGAAGGTGAAGGTTGCCCGGGCTACGCTGTTTTTTCGCCTCGCCGGCGGACCGTTTCTGTAACTAAATCGCCGTGTTCCTTCATTTTAGCAACTACAGACTCCGCAACGCGCAAAGCGTTCGCCGCCTGGTAGCCGTCCACCCGGGGTTGCATGCGCTCCCGCACACATTGAATAAACGAAGCCAGCTCGAGCTGCAGCGGCTCGCCGTGTTCCACGGCCAACTGCGCCACCGCGATACCCGGATTTGAAAAAGCGAACCCATTTCCGCTCTTGTCACTCGTTTTTGAAGGAACGAACCCAGGCGGAGGCTGTTCGGGGGGAAGTTCGTTTCGCAAAACCGCCAGCCGCACCGCTTCCTGCCGCTGGTAATCAATTGAAATGTACTCGCCCGGCTGAAACAGGCGCAGCTTGCGCACGCGCTCTGTCGACACCCGGCTCGCCGTCAGGTTCGCAATGCACCCGCTCGGAAACGCAAGCCGCACGTTAGCGATGTCCACTTTCGGCGACAGCACCGAGATCCCCGCCGCCCGGACTTCGTTTGGTAATTCGCGGGTAAAGCTTAAGACAATGTCCAGGTCGTGAATCATGAGGTCCAGGATCACGTCCACGTCCAGGCTGCGCGGAGTGAAGACGCTCAGCCGGTGTACTTCAAAAAAGAGCGGAATCGTGAGCGCCTTTTCGAGTGCCATTACCGCCGGGTTGAAACGTTCGAGGTGCCCCGCTTGCAGGATCCGGCCTTTAGCCGCCGCCAGTTCCGCCAGCCGTTCCCCGGATGCCGAGGTCGCCGCAATCGGCTTCTCCACCAGCACGTCTACTCCGGTTTCGAGCAGCCGTTCGGCAATCGCTTCGTGGGTCACCGTCGGCGTGGCTACCACCGCAGCCTGAATCGCAGCCGGCATCTGCTCTACGGCGGCGTAAGCCTGCGATCCGTGCTCTTGTGCCAGTTTCCGGGCGCGCTCGTGGTCGCTATCGACGATCGCCGCCAGTTCCACGCCGGCCATGTGGCTCAGGATCCGAACGTGGTTACGCCCGAACGAGCCCGCCCCAATCACCGCGACCCGAATCTTCTCGTCGCTCATGCTGTCTCTTCCAGCGGCGGATACGCGATGATCGCGATCCCGGCATCATTTGCCCGCTTCAACATCTCTTCTTTATCCAGCAGCAGGGTTCGCCCCGCATCCACCGCCATGACTGTGGTTTGGGTTTCGACCATCGTATCGATGGTCGAAAGCCCAGCCACCGGTACATCGAACAACAAATGCGCCCGCCCATGCGAGGCCTTCACCAGCCGTAAGGGTTTGCCGTTGGTCAGTGAAGCCGCCCGCCGCAGCATGGCGTCGGTCCCTTCCATCGCTTCCGCCGCCACGCATGCCTTCTCGCTGATCGCTACACTCTGCCCGATATCCTCCGACGCGAGCACCGCTGCGATTCTCCGCCCGTAGCGAATATCGGCTTCCTCTTCTTTATTCGGCTTACGCTTCGTCAGGACTCCTTCGGGAGCAAGCAGCGGCTTCAGCAATCGCGTCGAGTCCACCAGTTCGATGCCTTCTTCCAGCAGCACGCGCTGGATGCCGCCGATCAGCGCCGCCGTGTTCTTCTCTTTCAAGGACGTCAGCAGCTTGAACAGCTTCCAATCCGGCGTAATGCCTGAAAAGAGGCTCACGTGCTTCACTTGGCCGGTCATCATTACTTCCGACACGTGTTCACGCTTCAGGATGTCGATGAGCTTGCCGAGCTGGCCGATATTGATCCAGTGCAGAGCGGCTGCAAAGCGCGCCAGTTCCGGTGTCGCTTCGTTCTCAATGGCGACAACCACTACTTCATGCCCCTCGTGCCGCGCCGTTTCAAGCGCGAGCAGCGGGAAGCGGCCGTTGCCCGCAATCATTCCATAACGCTGAGCCATGCTACTTCGTAAAGCCGCGTTCAGAGGCGCGAATGAACTCGACTACTTCCTTTACTTCCTCCGTCTGCGGAACCTCTTCCGCAATACGGGCCAGCGCCTGGCTCGTATTGAGACCTGCGCGCGTCAGAATGCGGAATGTGTTCTGCAGCGGCTCGATTTCCTCGCCGGAAAAACCTTTGCGCTCCAGCCCCACGCGGTTCGCGCTGTAAACTTTCGCCTCGTGGTCGGAAGCGGTAATCGAGTACGGCAGAACGCTTTGCTTGATGACGCTGTAGCTGCCCACCATCGCGTGCTTGCCGATCCGGCAGAACTGGTGGATCGCGCAGAGCCCTCCGATGTTGGCGTAATCTTCCACCGTTACATGTCCCGCGAACGTAACCCCGTTCGCCAGAATCGTGTTGTTGTGGATGGTCACATCATGCGCAATATGCACGTATGCCATCAGCAGATTGCCGTCGCCGATTGATGTCAGCATGCCGCCGCCTTCCGTGCCGCGGTGAATCGTCACGAACTCGCGTATCGTGTTGCGGTCGCCGATCCGCGTCGCCGAAGGCTCGCCTTTGTACTTCTTGTCCTGCGGCGCAACTCCGCAAGTCGAGTACGGGTAGAAGACGTTGTCTTTCCCGATCGTGAGTTTGCCTTCGAGATACACATGCGCAATCAGGCGCGTGCGCGGGCCGATCGTAACGCCGCTGCCGACGATGCAGAAAGGGCCGATCTCAGCTTCTGGGGAAATATCTGCGTCGGGATCGATAACCGCTGTAGGGTGAATCGCCATCCGTGGTGCAACGCGCCGCAGCGCTCAAGCGAGCTGCGGCTGTGCCTCTTGTGGCGCCGCAACCTGTCCGGTGCTCTGCAGCCGGTCCGTCAGAGTGCACATCAGCATGGCTTCGGCAACCACCTGCCCGTCCACCTTCGCCACTCCCTCGAGCTTCGCCACGGTCTGTTTCAGGCGCACCATCTTCATTTCGATGCGTAATTGATCGCCCGGTACTACCGGCCTGCGGAACTTCGCATTCTCCACCGACGCCAGAAACATGATCTTTCCTCGCGTCTGTGGGGCCAACTTTCCAACCAGAATGCCTGAAACCTGCGCCATCGCTTCTATAATCAGAACGCCCGGCATAACGGGGTAACCGGGAAAATGGCCGGTGAAGTGAGGCTCATTCACGGTGACGTTCTTCAGGCCGACAATGTTGTCCTCGCCGATTTCGACGATTCGGTCCACCATTAAAAACGGGTATCGGTGGGGTAGGACGGCGGAGATCTCTTGAACGTCCATCGATGTCATGGGATTCTCGATTATAGCAACCGATGCACCCTTACCTTCGCTATGCCATTGACAGGAAAGCAGAAATCATCGATCTGATCAGGCGGTTCGTGGAGTGCGAGTCGCCGAGCGATTCGCCGGCCGATGTCAATCGTTTTGTTGATTTACTAACGGAGTCCACGAGCGATATCGCGGCTGCCAAGACATTCAAAGCGGCGGCTTTCGGTAAGCACGTCCGGCTCGATTTCAAACTCCCCAGACGCCCCAAACAAAACCGCATTCTCGGCGTTGCCCACTCGGACACAGTCTGGCCGCTCGGCACGCTGAAGACAATGCCGTTCCGGAACGAAAAGGGGCGCTTGTGGGGACCGGGCGTCTACGACCTCAAAGCCGGCATCGTGTTTTTTCTCTATGCGGTTCGCTGCCTGCGCGATCTTGACGTCGCGCCAGGCAGGAAGATCTCGCTGCTGGTGGTGTCGGATGAAGAAGTCGGCAGCAAATCGTCGCGGCCCATCACGGAAGCCGAAGCCAAACAGAGCGATTATGTTCTCGTGCTCGAACCGGGAACCGGCATGGAAGGGAAATTGAAGACGGCTCGCAAGGGAGTCGGCGCCTACACGATTTCCATTGAAGGCAAAGCTGCGCACGCGGGAGTCGATTTCGCAAAAGGCGCCAGCGCCATTGTCGAAGCCGCCCGGCAGATCGAAAAGATCGTCGGGTTCACCAATCTTCAGCGCGGAACCACGGTGAATCCCGGCATTATTAGCGGCGGTACGCGGCGCAACGTCATCGCAGCGGAAGCTTGCGTCGCTGTTGACGTACGCGTCAGCCGGCTGAAGGATGCCGAAACACTGGACAAGAAATTTCGTGCGCTGCGCCCGTTCGACAAGCGCTGCAAAGTCCACGTCGAAGGCGGTTTGAATCGCCCGCCGATGGAACGCACCAAGGCCATCGCCGGACTGTTCGCGAAAGCGAAACAGATCGGAGCGGAAATGGGCATGCGTCTTGAAGAGAGCTCGACGGGCGGCGGATCCGACGGCAACTTCACCGCGGCGCTCGGTGTTCCTACACTCGATGGATTAGGCGCCGTGGGCGAAGGCGCTCACGCTCTAAACGAAAGCGTCCTGATCGATCGCATCGCCGATCGCACGGCGCTCTTAGCCGGTCTGCTCGCCGGCTTGTAAAGCGTTTTCGAGCTGCACGAGCGGCGATCCGGGGTTCGCCGCGAAATAAGCGGCGAGCCGGTTCGCGCACGCCATCCCCACCACTTTGGCCAGCTCTTCTTTTGAGCTGGCGCGTACCCGCTCCAGGCTGCCGAACGTGCGCAGCAGTTTCTCTACTGACTTGGGGCCGATGCCGGGCACATTATGCAGCTCGGATGTCAGGCGCTGCGCGTTGCGGCGTGTGCGATGGAACGTTACCGCGAAGCGGTGCGCCTCATCGCGAATCGTCTGTACCAGGTGCAGAATCGGCGAGAACTTTTCGAGCACGATTGGTTCATCTTCCTGGCCGTAAACGTAGATCCACTCTTCCCGCTTTGCAATCGACGCAAGCGGCTGATAGGTGATGCCGAGATCTTCGAGTACCTCCGCTGCCGCATGCAGTTGACCCAAACCGCCGTCCACCAGCACCAGCCCGGGGAATGGTTTTTTCTCTTCCTGCAGCTTGGAGTAGCGGCGCCGGATCACCTCGCGCATCGAAGCGAAATCGTCATTGCCGATAACCGTCCGGATAATGAACTTGCGGTAGTCCGATTTCTTCATCCGACCGTCTTCCCAGACGACCATGCTCGCAACTTTGTCGGTGCCTTGAATGTGCGAGATGTCAAAACACTCGATACGGCGCGGCGGTTCGGCCAGATTCAGTGCATCCTGCAGCGCTTCGCCGATTGCCTTCGAAGAAGGTCTCATTACGCGGAAGCGTTGGTCGAAGCTGTTCTTCGCGTTCATCTCGACAAGCCCGAGGAGCGCCTTCTTCGTTCCGCGCTGCGGAGTGAGAATCTCCACTTTTCGTCCCCGCAGTTCCGACAAAAATTCTTCCAGCTCTTCGCGCTGTTCGAAGTCCGCAGGCACGTGAATTGTTGCCGGAATGTACTGGCTGTTGAGATAAACTTGCTTCAGCAGCGCCTCGAAAAACTCCGCCACGTCGAAATTCTCCTGATCTTCCCAGAAGAACTCGCGCCGGTCGACGATCTTCCCTTTGCGAAGGTGGAACAGGTTCACCGCGACCAGCGGCGGCTCCGCATGGTACGCAAAGATGTCGATGTCCTCGCCTTCGACCGCCGCCATCTTCTGTTTCTGATCCATCTCGCGAACTGTCGTGATCAGGTTTCGCAGGCTAGCAGCCTCTTCGAACCGCATCTCCTCGGAGGCAACCTGCATACGATCCTCGAGTTCTTCGGCCAGATCGCGGTGGCGTCCTTCGAGAAACAGCCGGACATCGCGAACAGCGTCCGCGTATGCTTCGTCGGTGGTCAGCCCGGATGCACACGGCCCAAGGCACCGATGGATGTGATACTGCAAGCACGGATGCGTGTGCTTCCGGTTCAGATCAATCTTGCAGGACGGCACCTTGAAATGCCGGTGAATAAAATGAACCAGCCGGTGCGCCAGGTTTCCGGGAAAATAAGGACCGTAGTAGCCGGCGCCGTCGTTCAGGATGCGCCGGGTGACGTAGACACGCGGGTACTTTTCGTTCGTGAGCTTTACGTAGGGGTAGGTTTTGTCGTCGCGGAGCAGTACGTTGAATCGCGGCTTGTACTGCTTAATGAGATTGTTTTCGAGCGCCAGCGCCTCTTTGTTGTTGTCGACCTGAATGAAGTGGATGTCGCGTGCTTCCGAAATCAGGCTTCCGGTCTTGGCCTCCGCGAGACGGTCTTCATTGAAGTAGCTTCTGACCCGGCTGCGAAGATTGTTCGCCTTACCGACGTAAAGAATCTTTCCTTGTGCGTCTTTATAGAGGTAAACGCCCGGCTGGGTGGGAAGCTGCGCTACTTTTTCGCGTAAATTCACGACAGCTTTTATAATTCAATTGTGACACGCAGAGTGTCTTTTGCATCGCTCCTCGGCCTGTTTTTCTCGGCTGCGCTACTGCCGCAGGATCAGCAGAAGCCCGCCCAGCAGCCGCAGTCGCCTCCTGAAGAGGGGAACCCTCCGGAGGAAGACGATACTGTTGCACCGGAAAAATTCGTGCTGAACCCGCTCGAATCCGAGCGCAACGTCAAGGTCGGCAACTTCTACATGCGCAAAGGCGGCCCTAGCGGCTATCGCGCCGCCGTGGCCCGCTACGAGCGGGCGACGAAGTTCAATCCCAGCAATGCCGAGGCGTTCTTTAAATTGGGCGAAGCCGAAGAGAAGCTGAAGAACAAAGACGCGGCGAAAATCGCTTTTCAACGCGTCATTCAGATAGATCCCGACTCTAAGCTGGCGCACGAAGCGAAAAAGAAGCTGGAAAAAATCTAGCGGAGCGTGACCTTCCGGCCTCGCTCGAGCGTCTGGTGCCACATCGCTTTCAACAACTGACCGACGCCGTATTCCCAATCGGGGAACAGATCGACGTATTGTGTTTTTTTCTCGATGTGCGGCGGCACTCTGCATTCGTCGAGACGAACCGGGACGAAGAAAATCTCTTCGGCCGGTACGCGCGAGGCAACGCCCAGCGCATATTCGAGCTCGCACTGAAAATGGCCCCGCTTGGCGGCCGAGCGGCGTGAGAAGCAGCCGATGAAAAACTCGGAAATGTCGATGGCTCGCTCGATCGCGCGCGCCCAGTTCTGGCCGGGCAAGAGTTTTTCCCGATCCATCCAGGGCTCGAAGCCGGCTTTCTGCAGGACGGTGTAGAGCCGCCGGGCTTCAGCGCGATCCTCCTCCGCATAAGCCAGGAACACGGGAATGCGGCCGTTCGGCTCGAAGATCACCTGATTCGAATCATCGAGCTTGAAGCTGCCCAGGCCGTCGATTTCGATTGACGCCCCTTCGCGGAGGTATCGATCGATCAATTGAAGCAGCGCTCTTGCCCGGACGCTACGGTTCATTGCTGGCTCTTTGCGGCATCAGATCGGCCGCAGAAGATTCTTTGGACTCGTCCGCGGGGCGCGTACGTTTCCAATCTTTCAAAAGGCGATGCACGAGACTGTCGACGTCGTCGGCCGCCTTCGCGCGCGAGCGGTGCGATTTCCGGGCCAGGCTTCGGGCGAGATCACGCTTGTTCATCGCCTTTCAAAATAAGCGCGCAGGGGCGGCGGACACTCGTCCGTTAAGCGCGAAACCTTATTCCTGAATCGCTGAATATGTTGTCTCTGTTGTAGTTATCCGGAACGAAAGAATTTTGCGCCTACTTGTGACTGGTCATTCGGCGCGCAGGACTTCAAGGGGGCGCTGATCGAGGATGTGGGCACTGGCGAGCCAGCCCGCGAGGTTAGCGAGGAGCGCGGTTCCGACCATTGCGACAACCAGCGAGGGCCAATCGAAATCAACATTCGTGTCGATGAAGCGGTCTGCGACGATGCGTGTGAAGACGTTCGCGAGAATAGCGCCGACGAGACCGGCGATCGCGCCGAGAATCGAGAATTCAATTGAGAAGATGCCGCTAATCCGGCTTTTCGTCGCACCCAGTGTCTTCAGAATGGCGACCTCGCGAATGCGGCGGTAGCGCGTGCCGGCAACGCTTGAAGAAAGAATAATCACTCCCGCCAGAATGGCAAAGCCGGCTAGGAAACGGACGACCAGCGCCACCTGGTCGACGGCTTCCTGGATGCGGTTCAGAACGTCGGCCAGGTTCATCACCGTCACAGTAGGAAAGTTCTCAAAGACCGCTTCTTCGACGCGTGGGATGTCCGCGGGTTTGACATGCACTGCCCCATAGTAGGTAATGGGCAGGCCTTCCAGGGCCTTCTGCGGGACAACGAGGTCATAACGCACGGGCGCGCGCTGCTCGCGGTGAAAGGTCGCAACGAGCGGGGCGGTGAACGCCCGGCCGGCCACCTGGAACTCAACGCGATCTCCCAGATGGAGATGGTAGTCGCGCTGCGCCTCGTCGGACACGGCAAGCTGAGGCTGGGCACAATTCGGCGGCCACCAGGCACCGTTTGCGAGATTGATCCCGTCTGGAAGTGACTTTGCCGTCGTGATGCGAACCGCCTGCAAATCGTTTCTGCGCTCCCTCGAGAGCCGCAGTTGCGAGACAGGCACGCCATTCTTCGACAGCATGCGAGAAACGGTGTAGCCGACAAGCTGCACTTTGCTGGTTACACCCGGCTGCGACTCAATCAGCCTGCTGATGGAAGAGGCATCGCGCACGTCGAGCAGAAACAGGTTGCCTTCGCGGCCCGGGCCCTCGCTGACGACCTGGCGAAGCACTGTTCGCTGGAGCAGATAAGTGGTAAGGGTAAACATCACGCCCACGCCCAGCGCAACCAGAACGGACCGCGCCTGATTGCCGGGCCGGTAGATATTGGCGAAGCCATGGCGGAAAGAAGGCGGCAGGCGCCGGTTCCAGGTTCGTACAAGAAAGCGCATGAAGAACAACAGCATGGCGGCTACGATGCCAAGGGCGATGAGACTGGCTGCGAGGCCGCCGATGAAATACGAACCCATGAGCCACGACCGGCTCAACCACACGGCAATACAGTAGAAGCCGCCGAAAATCAAGGCGGCGCCGATCCAACCCGGCAGCTTGTCCTGCCAGTGCTTGCGACTTTCGGCGCTGGCATCGCTCATGTTCCGCCGGAAGACAAGGCTGGGGCGGACGTTGCGAATGCTGAGGAGAGGCGGAAGCGTGAACAGGAGCGTGGCCAGAATGCCCAGGCTCATGCCTTGCAAAGTGAACGACCAATCCCACGGCACTATCGGCAGAAGGGCAAAAATGCGATGAATGAGCCATGGAAAGGAGCGCTGAACTGCAGCCCCAACCCCGACCCCGATCACGCCGCCCGCTATGCCGAGCCAGAGAGTCTGGAGTAGGTAAATCTGCATCACCTGGTTCGCACGCGCACCAATGGCTTTCATCACGGCGATGGTGTCCATGCGCTGCTGCAGGTGTGAGTACATCGCCATCGCGACGCCCAGCGAACCGACGATGAGGGCGATCAGGCTGACAAGGCTGAGAAAAGTCGTGGTGCTGTCGACTGCTCTGCCGACCACCGGGCTGCCCTCGCGGTAATCGCTGATGAACACGCGATGGAAAGAGTGCTTGATGGCCGATTTCAGCGCATCAAGGTTGATGCCGGGACGCAGTTTGAAAAGAAATCGCTGAGCCGCCCGGCTGCCGAACTGGATCAATCCAGTTCGGTCGAGGCCCGCGCGGCTCATGAGGACGCGCATTCCCGGGCCGAAGCCGGAAGCCAGACGATCAGGTTCGCTGAGGATGGTTCCCGCGACCAGGAACTCCTTACCGCCGAGGCGAATCGTGTCGCCGGGTGAAACCTTCATCCGAAGCTCGAGCTCGGGGGTAACGACGACCGAAGAATCGTTTCGCAGCAGATCGCAAAGCGGTTTGTCCGGGTTGATCTTCAGCGTTCCATAGTACGGATAGACGATCGGATCAATGGCCTTGACCGAGACCATCTGGGGCACTCGCAGCTTGCCGGAGCCGGCCATCGAGATGGTTTCGGTGACGCGCGTCATCTCGCCATATTGAGAGCCCAACTGCTGCATCCGGCTGATCTGTTCAGGTGATATGTTGCCCCAAGTTTGTGCTTGAAGATCCGCAGCGATCAGTTGCTTTGCATTGCGCAGCAGCATGCCGCGGAAGGCATAGCCGAAGCCTTTGACGCCGCTGAGCGCGGCAACGCCGACCGCAACTGCAAGCACGACAAACAGAAACTTCGCGGGCGCGGCGCGCAACTCCCGCCAGGCGATTTTCGAGGCCGTGGTGAAGGACACGGATCAGGCCTCCACCTGCGGCTCAGGCAGTTCCGGCTCGGACACGCGGCGTTCGGCCATTTCATCGCGGAGAATGCGGCCGTCGTGCAAGGTAAGAATGCGATCGGCATACTCCGCGAGCTGGCGATCATGAGTGACAAGGATGAGCGTGGTCTCCTCCTCACGGTTGAGCTGCAGCAGGAGATCGAGGACATGCTGGCCGTTAGCGCTATCGAGGTTGCCGGTGGGCTCGTCGGTCATCAGGATGGGCGGCTGCGTGACGAACGCGCGGGCCAGGGCGACACGCTGCTGTTCGCCTCCGGAAAGCTGGATAGGGTAGTGGTGGGCGCGGTTCGTAAGCCCTACCCGTTCCAGGAGATCTTTTGCGCGGCGGCGGGCATCGCCCTGGTAGCCGCTCAACTCGGCCGGAAGAAGAATGTTCTCCTCGGCAGTGAGAGTCGGGACCAGTTGATATGACTGAAAAACGAAGCCGATCTTGCGGCCTCGCAAACGGGCAAGATTGTCCTCCCTGAGATTCGTAATATCGGTTTTGTCCAGAACGATGCGGCCGGACGTGACGGTATCAAGACCGGCGAGCAGGCCCAGCAGGGTGCTCTTGCCGCTCCCTGATGCGCCCATAATAGCCAAGAATTGCCCGCGCGGGACAGAGAAGGTGATGTTACGCAGAATCTCCACGCGATTTGGAGGGTTTTCAATCACTTTCCATAGTTGGTTGACTTCTATGACGCCGGTCTGGAACGCGGGGGCTTGCATGTCAATCTTAAAGATGTGGCGAGAAGGGGATTCTATTCTATCGTTGCAGTGTGGTTGGCCTCGGCCCTCCTGCTAACTGCCTGTAAACAGACTTCGACCAGCTCACAAGAAGAGAAACGCACGCCAGCGCCGGCGGGTTCCACACCGGAACCCGCGCCGGCAGCGCAGCCGGTGCAGGAACGGGACCAGCGGCCGGTGATTGTCACATTCGGCGACAGTTTGACGGCTGGAGTGGCGGGCCGAAGTTATCCCGAAGATTTGCAAGACCTATTGAGCGCCAACGGCTACGCATACCGCGTGGACAACCAGGGCGTAAGCGGGGATACAAGCACCGACGGCCTGGCCCGGATCGACAACGTGATTGCCGAACATCCGGCCTTCGTGCTGCTGGAGTTTGGCGGAAATGACGGACTACGTGGAATTCCAGTGGAGGCAACGAAAAGGAACCTGGAAGAGCTGATTGTGCGGCTGCAGCAGGAGAACATTCCGGTCGTGCTGCTGGGTATCACGCTGCCGCCGAATTATGGTCCGGACTACGTGAAGCCCTTTACGGCGATGTTTCCGGAGCTAGCCGAGAAGTATCACTTGAAGCTCATGCCTTTCTTGTTGATCCATGTGTACCAGCACCCGGACATGATGCAGCCGGACGGGATTCACCCGAACGGGAAGGGAAATGAGGTCGTAGCCCGTGATGTATTTCATCTGATTCAGCCGATGCTGCATCAGCCATAAAAAAGGCCGGAACGTACACGCTAGTTCCGGCCGGAGAGGGAAATGCTGGCAAGCACTTAGTTCGGCAGTAGAACCGCATCAATCACGTGAACTACGCCATTCTTCTGCATCACGTCTGCCTGAGTTACCGTGGCGGTTCCGCCTTTTTCGTCCTTCAGCACGACGTTTTCGCCATCCATCATGGCCGTGATGGTTCCGCCTTCAACTGTCTTGATCTGTGTTTGGCCGCCGTCCTTCTTGATCATGGCGACGAGCTTCTTCCATGTGACGCTGCCTGATACTACGTGATAAGTCAAGACTTTCTTGAGCTTGTCCTGATTCTCGGATTTGAGCAGCATATCGAGTGTACCGGCAGGAAGTTTGTCAAAAGCAGAGTTCGTCGGAGCAAAAACGGTGAAGGGGCCCGGTTCTTCCAGCGTGTCGACCAGGCCCGCGGCTTTCACGGCAGCAACCAGCGTGCTTAGATTTTGAGCGCTTGATGCGTTTTGAACGATGTTTCTGCTCGGGTACATGGGCGCTCCGCCTACCATCGGAACGCTGCTTTGCGCAATCAGGGCAGTGCTCATGATAGCCAGGGCACCCGCGGCAATCGCAAGTTTGAATTTCATCTTGAGGTCTCCTTTTTCCAACCCTCGATTCTAAGTACGAGGCGCTTATGTCCAGCGGATGAAGAGCTCTTCGTCAGGGAGTTCTTACGAGCGAGTAACCGATAGCAAAACACGATCACGCGGTACGATGGCTCAGGACGCTTCTCCGCAAGGAGTTAGGTCTGTGGGACGTGGTTCTTTTCAACGTCGCTGCAATCGTCAGTATGCGTTGGATAGGAGTGGGCGTACCAGATTACCGTGGATATGACGGTGATTTCATTGTTCGTTCCTTTTCTCTACATGTTTGCGGCGGCATGGAAGTTTGGCTGCGTCGTGCTCTTCGTGCTGGCAAGAATCTGCTTTGGCGATTACAGCCGGAAGGTGCTAGCGTGAGCTATCCCGATTCCGTCCGCTATCTCTACGCGCTTGGAAACGAGTTGAAGGTCGGGGCGAAATTCGGCCTGGAGACGATGCGCAGGCTGCTTGAGGAGCTCGGTCATCCGGAGCAGGGCCGGCGATTCGTGCATGTTGCCGGCACAAACGGCAAAGGATCAACCTGCGCGATGATTGCGAACGCACTGCGGCATGCGGGCCTGGCCACCGGGTTGTACACGTCACCACACCTCATCGAGCCAACGGAGCGAATACAGATCAACGGCGTCCCGCTCAGCGAGCGCGAATTCGTTCAGGCATTCGAGAGAGTGCACGCCGCGGCGGAAAAGCTGCTGCGGGAAGAACGGCTCGACGCCCATCCCTCCTACTTTGAAACTGTCACTGCGATGGCGCTTTTAACGTTCCGTGACTCCTGCGACATCAGCGTGATGGAAGTGGGATTAGGCGGCCGGCTGGATGCAACGAACGTGATCGCGCCGGAGCTGACGGTAATTACACCGGTGGCGTATGATCACGAAGCGTTTCTCGGCAATACGATCGAATCGATTGCAGCCGAGAAAGCAGGAATTTTGAAGCCGGGGGTGCCGCTGATTCTTTCGAAACAGGAACCGGCGGCCGAAGAAGTAATCCTGCGTCGGGCACACGAGCTTGAGTGTGAAGTGAACAGGACGGTGGACCTCGACGTCTCCGACGTGCAAGTGAAGGCCGTGGGATCGAAATTTACGATGGGCGGAGTAGAATTCGAGTGCTCGCTGCCCGGGCGGCACCAGATCGAGAATGCCAAGGCTGCCATTCTTGCCTGTGAAAAGCTTGGCATTGCGACGTCCATGATTCAGGCAGGCTTGCGCGATGTGCGATGGCCGGGACGCCTGGAATTCGTTTCGCGTAATCCGGACTTCGTGCTGGACGGCGCGCACAACCCGGCGGGTGCGGCTGCGCTGGCGGCGTATATCGGCGAGTTCTGCATTGGCCGGCCGGTCTGGATTGTCTATGGCGCGATGCGTGATAAGGCCATTGAGGAAGTGACCGAGAGGCTGTTCCCGCTGGCAAACAGGCTGATTGTAACCGCCCCTGATTTTCCGCGCACGCTCCGGCCGGAGGCGATTCTGCGCGTCACCGGCCATCCTTGCGCTGCGACGGCGAAAACGGTAGCGGATGCCGTTGAGATAGCGCGGACGGCGCCCAAGGAGGCGATCGTGTTCTTCACCGGTTCCTTGTTTCTGGTAGGCGAGGCGCGCAAGTTGTTCAAGGGCAAGCAGCAGTCGGTTTCGTAAAATGGGGCCTGGATGAAATGGCTGCGCGGTGTGCTGTTTGCGGATCCCGCGATCTTTATAGCAACAATTTTTTTCGGCACGATCAGCCTGATCGTGTCGTTTTTCGACTCGACCGGCGCAGTGCAGATTCGCGTGGCGCGCGCGTGGGCGCGAACCCTGCTCGCAGTGAGCGGTATTCGCGTGCGCGTGGAGGGCCTCGAACAGATTGACCCGAATGCCAGCTATGTTTTCGTATCGAACCATCTGAGTTATATGGATACGCCGGTGGCGCTCGCCAATATTTCGGCACAGTTCCGATTTCTGGCAAAACGCGGCCTGTTTCAAATTCCGTTCTTAGGTACGCACCTGAGCAGGGCCGGGCACATTCCGGTACCGCGCGAAGATCCTCGCGCCGCGGTGAAAACGATGCAGGTGGCGGCGGAAACGATCCAGCGCAAAAAGATCTCTTTGCTGATCTTTCCCGAAGGCGGGCGCTCGCATGACGGCGTGCTCAGGCCGTTCAAAGAGGGCGGTGCTTATATCGCAATTCGGGCGGGTGTGCCGGTGGTGCCGATGGTGATGATCGGAACGCGCGAGATTTTGCCGTACGGCGGCGGAATTGTGCGTTCCGGCAAGGTGACCTTGCGCATTCTCAAGCCGATCGAGACGAAAGAGATGAGCCTGAAGGATCGGAGTGCTTTGACCGACCGGTTAAGGCAATTGATCGCTGAGGAACTGGATGTAAGCGGCGCGGCCGCGTAAGTTCCGGTCTTTTCGCCTAGCAGCAGCCGGTCTTTGCCAGCACGATCTCGTCGATCTGCACCAGCGTCGGGTAGCGGCCGGTGTAGCAGGCATAGCAGAAATGGCGGTCCTGATCGCGAACGGAATCGCGCAAGCCGTCGAGCGAAAGATAAGCGAGCGAATCTGCCTCGACGAACTCTTCGATTTCCTTGATGCTGTGGTTGGCTGCGATTAGTTCGTTTTGCGAAGGCGTATCGACGCCGTAGTAACAGGGCGAGATGGTCGGCGGGCAGGAGATACGCAAGTGGACTTCGCGGGCGCCGGCATTGCGGACCATGCGGACAATCTTCCGGCTGGTCGTACCGCGCACGATGGAATCGTCGACGAGGACGACGCGCTTGCCTTCCAGCAGATGGCGCACCGGATTCAACTTGAGTTTGACTCCGAAGTCGCGAATCGCCTGGGAGGGTTCGATAAACGTGCGGCCCACGTAATGATTGCGAATCAGCGCCTGGCGATAGGGAATGCCCGATTCGGCCGAGTAGCCGATAGCAGCAGACACGCCGGAATCCGGAACAGGTACGACTACGTCCGCTTCGACCGGGTGCTCCAGGGCGAGGCGGCGGCCCATTCTTTCGCGCGATTCAGCGACGGTTTTGCCGAAAACAATGGAATCCGGACGCGAGAAATAGACGTGTTCGAAGGAGCAGTGGGCGGGTGTGTCCGGGGTCGTGTAAAACTCGCGGGTCATGCCCTCCGGACCGATGATCACCATTTCGCCGGGCTTCACGTCGCCGACGTAAGTTGCGCCGATCAGATCGAAGGCGCAGGTTTCGGAGGCGAACACGGTGGCGGTCGGGCCGCCGGACACTTCGAGTTGTCCCATGGCCAGCGGGCGAAAACCGTGCGGATCGCGGGCTACGATAACGCGGTCCTCCGCCAGGAACACCAGAGAGAACGCGCCTTCAATCTGCAGCAGCGCGTCGCGCAGTGCACCGGCCAGCGTTCGTTCGCGGGAGCGAGCCACCAGGTGCAGCACCACCTCCGTGTCGCTGGTGGATTGGAAGATAGAGCCGTCTTCCTCGAGTTCGCGGCGCAGTTCGATGGCGTTTGTGAGATTGCCGTTGTGCGCGACCGCGACCTGGCCTTTACTACAGGTGACGGATAACGGCTGGGCATTGCGAAGAACGGTATCGCCCGAGGTGGAGTAGCGCGTGTGGCCGATCGCGTGGTCGCCCGGAAGCTGATTCAGCACGTCAGGAGTGAAAATGTCAGCCACGTGACCCATCTGGCGGATGCTGTGAATCTTGCGGCCATCGCCCGTGGCAATGCCGGCGCTTTCCTGGCCGCGGTGCTGCAAAGCAAACAGCCCCAGGTAGGCTAAGTTCGCGGCTTCCTGGTGGCCATAAATCGCAAAGACGCCGCACTCCTCATGGAGCTTGTCGAAGGGCGTTTCTTCCCCTGCTTCCCAACTAGACATTTGTGTTCACCAATACGGGATCTTGGAGGAGGTGTTCCAGAGCGTCGGCCCACAGATCATTCAGCGCGTCAACGCGGCTGTCGATCAACGTTACGTCTCGGTTACGGACGACCAGTCTTGATTCGAGTGTAACGCCAATAGCGACCGCTTCGACGTTATTTTGCCTGGCAAGCGCAAAAACTTTTTCAGGATCGGTTGCCGAGACCAGAACGCGTGAGGGTCCCTCGTGGAAAAGCAGTAGCTCGGGCGCAAGATCGGAATCCAGACGAATATCCGCTCCAATCGCTTCCTGGCTGCTGCCGCCGGTTCCAAACGAGCTCTCCGCGAGCGCAATGGCAAGACCACCGTCGCCCAGATCATGAGCCGATTCGACGGCGCGGCTGCGAACAAGCTCGCGGATAGTGGCTTGAACGCGCTTCTCATAATCCATATCGAGCGACGGCGGCTTGCCCCAGAGCTGATCGAGGACGACTTTGGCGTATTGCGTTCCGCCCAGTTCGTCGGGCGTGGGCTTACCCAGTCCGCCGAGGAGAATGACGGTCGAGCCCGGCTTTGGGAAATGAATGCCGACTGGGGGGGCGGTCTCAAGCGTGCCGACGATGCCGACCACGGGGGTGGGGAAGATCGGGGTTCCAAGCGTCTCGTTGTACAGGCTTACGTTGCCGCCGGTAACCGGCACTTCGAAGAAGCGGCAGGCTTCGGCCAAACCCTCGATGGATTCCACCAGTTGGGCCATGATCTCCGGGCGCTCGGGATTACCGAAGTTGAGATTGTTCGTGGTGGCGATGGGCAGTGCGCCGGCGGTGGAGAGATTGCGGCAGCATTCGGCGACGATCAGCTTGGTGCCCTCGCGAGGATCGAGGTAACAGTACCGCCCATTGCCGTCCAGCGACATGGCGACGGAGGTTTTCGAGCCCTTGATGCGAACAATGGCGGCTTCGGCGCCCGGGCCGGATACGGTATTGGTGCGTACCTGATGATCGTATTGCTCGTAGATCCAGCGCTTGGAGCCGAGATCGCCGGATGCCAGCAGTTTCTTCAGATCGGCCAGCAAATCTTTGCTGCGAACCTCAGGCCCATGGAGCGGAGCGGTGCGCAGCGGCGTGGTGTGGGGGCGATCGTAGCGCGGCGCCTCATCGGCCAGCGCGCGATTTGGAATCTCAGCCATAACCGCGCCGTGGTGCTTAACGCGCAGCATGCCGTCCGCGGTAACGACGCCGATCTGAACTGCGTCCAGTCCCCATTTCTGGAAGACCCGGTAGAGTTCCTCTTCGCGGCCGTGTTGGGCCACAATCAGCATGCGCTCCTGCGATTCGGAGAGCATCATCTCGTAAGCCGTCATGCCCGGTTCGCGCTGGGGAACCTTATCAAGTTCGATCTCGATTCCAGTGCCGGCGCGGCTGCCCATTTCGCAGGTGGAGGAGGTCAAGCCGGCAGCGCCCATGTCCTGTATGCCCACGATGGCGCCGGTCTTCATGGCTTCCAGGCAAGCTTCGAGCAGGAGCTTCTCCATGAACGGGTCGCCCACCTGTACGTTGGGACGCTTCTGTTTCGATTCTTCCGTGAATTCGGCCGAAGCCATGGACGCGCCATGGATGCCGTCGCGGCCGGTCTTGGCGCCGACGTAGATCACGGAGTTGCCTACGCCGCTCGCTTTGCCGTAAAAGATTTCGTCGTGCCGGAACACGCCTAGCGCGAAGACATTGACCAGCGGGTTGCCGTCGTAACTTTCCTCAAAAACGCACTCGCCGCCGACGGTCGGCACGCCGAAGCAGTTTCCGTAATGCGCAATGCCGGAGACCACGCCTTCAAGGATGTGCTGGTTGCGGATGCCGGTCTTCGTATCGTCGAGCTTGCCGAAGCGGATGGAATCCATGACGGCAATGGGCCGCGCACCCATGGTGAAGATGTCGCGCAGGATGCCGCCGACGCCGGTGGCCGCGCCCTGGAAGGGCTCGATGAAGCTGGGGTGATTGTGCGATTCGATCTTGAAGGCGATGGCGTTGCCGTCACCGATATCGATGATGCCGGCATTTTCGCCGGGGCCCTGCAGCACACGCGGGCTTTCCGTAGGAAGCTTCTTCAGGTGGATTCGCGAGCTCTTGTAAGAGCAATGCTCGCTCCACATAACACTGAAGATGCCGAGTTCTGTAATGGAGGGTTCGCGGCCGAGAAGACGAAGAACTTTGTCGTATTCAGATTGCGTGAGCTGATGGGCCGCGATCACTTCCGGAGTGATCTTGCTCATGATTTCGAGGCGGTAACCTGCGCGTGGATAAGTGAGTTCAGAATCGTGAGGCCGTCCGTATTTCCAAGAAGCGGATCGGCCGCGCGCTCCGGGTGGGGCATCATCCCCATCACGTTGCGCTTTTCGTTAAGGATGCCGGCGATGTTGCGCATGGATCCATTAGGGTTCTCGAGATACCGGACCAGCACGCGGTCTTCGGCTTCGAGTTGATCGAGCGTTCTTTCGTCGGCGATGTAGCAGCCTTCGCCGTGGGCTACGGGAAGCCGCAGTATCTGGCCCTTCGTGGCCTGATGGCTGAAAGATGAATCTGTGGTGACGACTTCGAGCGGCACCCGTTTGCAGACGAACTTCAGATTTTCGTTCCGGACGAGCGCGCCGGGAAGCAGACCCGCTTCGGTTAAGACCTGAAAGCCGTTACAGATGCCGGCGACCAAGCCCCCCTCGCGGGCGAACTTGCTGACAGCCTGCATAACAGGCGAAAATTTGGCGATGGCGCCGCAGCGCAGGTAATCGCCATAAGAGAAACCACCGGGGAGGATAACCGCGTCGACATCCCCGAGCGATGCCGACTCATGCCAGATAAATTCGGCTTTTTGATGCAGACTCTGTGAAACCGCGTACCATGCGTCGTGATCGCAGTTGCTGCCGGGAAAAACTACAACGCCTACCTTCATTCGCACATTCGAAGGATCTTGCCTGTACCTCTTAATCTCCGCTCGCGGCCGGCGCGGCGGTCTTCTTGCGAGTTGCGCGCCGCTTCTCGACAGGCGGCTGGCGATCGCTCTTTTTTAGAGACGGCAAAACGATGGAAGTGACGAATTTCTTCTCGCCGTGATCGTCGAACTTGATTACTATGTAATCGTCGTTGCAGGAAAGGACAGTGCCGAGACCGAATTTCTGGTGCTCGACTTGGGCTCCCTGGGCGAATGCCGGTTTGCTGGCCATGGCGGGCGTTTCCTCTTAGATCATTGTAACAGTGTGACTTACGCCCTGTCGAGTCGAGCGTCCCGCGTATCACCCGGAATGTTAGGTTAAATGCCTATGCTGCTTCCATATAATGGATTCTGTAGCCCATGGAGGATCTGAAAAAGAAGCTGCAGGAAGAAATTGCGGCGCTCGAATACGAATTGCGGAATGAGCTGCCCAAGGAGATCCTCAAAGCACGCGCGCACGGTGATTTAAGCGAGAATGCGGAGTATCACGCCGCGAAGGAGCGGCAGGCTTATGTGAATGCCCGGCTCGGGCAGTTGCAGGCCAGGCTGCGGGAGTTCTCGCTGGTCGATTTCTCGAAGATTCCGCGGGACCGCGTGGGCCTGGGGTCGCAAGTCGTGGTGTTCGACGTCAGCAAAGATGAAGAGTGCACCTTCAACCTGGTCACCAGCGAAGAAGCCGACGTAGCGAACGGGAAGATTTCCACCAGTTCTCCCATCGGCCGCGGCCTGCTGGGGAAAAGGGTCGGCGACACGGTCAAAATCAATATTCCCGATGGCGTGCGCGAGATGGAAATTCTTAAACTGACGACGATACACGACGCGGCGGTGTCGTAGGTATGACGTATACGCGTGCAATCGGCCTCGGCGCGAACAAAATTATCAGGCTGATTGTGCGAGGCTTGGCCCTCTCACGTATCAACCCGAACGTTCTCACCTTTCTGGGCCTAGTGATCAATATGGTCGCCGCGGCCTTCCTGGCATTCGGCTCGTTCCGGACCGCCGGCGGAGTGATTATTTTCGCCGGGTTGTTCGATATGGTGGACGGCCGGGTGGCGCGCGAAACGAATCAGGTGACGCGCTTCGGCGGGTTCTTCGATTCAGTGCTCGACCGGTATTCGGACCTGGCGCTGCTCGTCGGCCTATTGGTCTACTACGGAACGATTAACAGGCCTGCCTACGTGGTGCTCACGGCAGTGGTGATGACCGCTTCCGTAATGATCAGCTATACGCGAACCCGGGCGGAGAACATCATTCCGAGTTGTAAAGTCGGTTTTCTGGAACGGCCAGAGCGCATCGTTCTGTTGATCATCGGCGCGATGTTTGACCGCATGGCGCCGGTGCTTTGGGTTATCGCGGTGTTGGGAAACATAACGGTGATTCACCGCATGATCTTCGCCTACCAGGAAGCCAAACGGCTGGAAGAAGCGCAATTGCGGCCGCGGCCTGTTCCGGCCTCAACCAGCAGGGTTTGAGCGACCGCCGTCTTCCAGAATTACGACCGCGAACGCGACGTCTACGGTGTGAGTCAGTGAAATCGATATTCGATTCACGCCCATCTTCCCGGCTATTTCAGCGGCCACGCCGTGCAGATGCAGTGTAGGCCGGCCCGATCTTTCGTTGACGACTTCGAAATCGACCCAGCGGACTCCGCGGCTCCAGCCCGTGCCAATTGCTTTCATTGCCGCTTCCTTCGCGGCGAAGCGCGCAGCAAAGCGTTCAGCGGCGTTCGCTTTTGAGGAAGCATAAATCCGTTCGCGTTCGGTGTATATGCGCCCCAGGAAGCGTACGCCGAACCTATCAATGCTTTCACGGATACGGTGAACTTCTGCGAGATCGGTGCCTATGCCCAGGATCATTCTCTACCATCTTCGCCTTCCGGCACGATCTTCGCCTCCTGGCCGCCGGATGAGAGAATAACGGTCGATGCACATTCCGGACAATTTTCTTTCCTCTCCGGTATGGGCTAGCCTCGACGCGCTCGCTGTTCCGGCGGTGGCGGTGGTGTCGCGCAAGGCGCAGAAATCGACCGATAGTAACCGACTACCGTTACTGGGTGTTATGGGCGCCTTCGTTTTTGCCGCGCAGATGATTAATTTCCCGGTCGGGATGGGCACCAGCGGACACCTGGTGGGCGGAACGTTACTCGCGTGTCTGTTGGGTCCTTGGGCGGGTGCATTAGTAGTCACAGCGATCCTGGTCATACAGGCCCTCGTTTTTCAGGACGGCGGCGTGCTTGCACTTGGCGCCAATGTTATCAACATGGCCCTGATGGGGGTCCTGTGCGGATACCTTCCCGCGCTTGCTTTGTTTCGTACCAGATGGAAGTGGTATGGCGTGTTTCTGGGAGGCACCTGTTCGGTGCTGGCAAGCGGCATCCTGGCGCTGGCGGAGCTGGCGCTGTCCGGAATCCGCATGCCGGTTGCGCTACTGGAGGCATCTTTGGGACTGTTCGCGGTCAACGCGATCCTCGAAGGAGCCATAACGGTTTCAGTCTTGCGGGCCATCGAGCGTTTGAACCCGAGTGCTGTGCGGGAGGAGGTTGTGCGCTCCGGACGAGCAACCTGGAGCAAAGTAATTGCTGCTCTGGCTGGTGTTTCGGTTGTGCTCACGGCGGCGGGGGTTCTGGTAGCCTCCACTCTGCCGGATGGTCTGGAGCAGGTAGCAAACAAGCTCGGAATGCCTTTTGGTAAGCATCCGGCATTCCGCTCTCCTATCAGCGGTTACCAGATCAACAGCCTGGGCGGCGCCTGGTTCAGCCGGGCGGCAGCCGGGCTGCTTGGATTGTTTCTTATCTACGTTGTCTGTGCTCTCGGCGGGCACTTGCTGGGCCGCATGCGGCGATCTTACTTGTAAACGCCGGGGCCCGCTTGCGCTATATCTTTCGGGAAGGGAACACTCAGGACGGAGTTATTCAGCAGCTTGACGCACGTGTCAAGCTAGTGCTGCTGATCGCCTTCATTCTGTCTATTGCGTTGCTCGCGCGGCCATCGGCAGTGCAGTTAGCGGTCTGCCTGTGCGTGCTTGCCGCGATCGCTGCCGCCGCACGGCTGGCTGTCATACAGGTGCTCCGACGCGCGCTCCTGGTTGTGCCGTTTGTCGGTTTCTTTTCGTTGGTCGTGTTCCTGAGCGGAGATGGGCAAAGGGCATGGTCTATCCTCGCCAAGAGCTATCTTTCCGCGCTGACGGTAGCTATCGTGATCTCTACTACCGCTTTCCCGCGCCTGGTGGCAGCGGCCCGTTTCTTCCGGGTTCCCGCTTTTCTCGTCGAGGTAATGCAGCTAATCTACCGCTACCTGTTTGTCCTCGCGGCGGAAGCGCGAGTGATGCAGACAGCCTTTGCCGCGCGCGGCGGCAGCACGGGCCGCCGGGCGCTGGAAGCATCGGCCGGTATCATTGCCGTGCTGTTCTCGAGATCGTATGAGAAAGCAGCGATGGTGTATCAGGCTATGTGCGGACGTGGATTTAGCGGAACGCTATCGCGCGCCGAGTGGCGTCCGCTGCGGGTGTCGGATATAGCGATCCTGAGCGCAGGGTTACTGCTCGCCACGGTTGTTCATTTCATTTCCATATGACAGCGCTCCTGGAGGTTCAGACTCTGACCTATCGCCACCCGGATGGAAACCAGGCGCTCGCGAACGTCTCTTTTCTGCTGCAGGAGGGTGAAAATCTGGCGATTCTCGGACCGAACGGCTCCGGAAAGACAACGCTCCTGCTTCACGTAAATGGAATCCTACGCGGGGAAGGCCTAGTGCGTGTCGCGGGACTGGAAGTTACAGAGCGAAACTTGCCCGAAATCAGGCGCCAGGCAGGTCTGGTATTTCAGGATGCCGACCAGCAGTTGTTCATGCCGACGGTTTTGGAAGACGTCATGTTTGGTCCGCTGAATTTAGGGTGGAGCGAGGAGGAAGCCGAGAGGCGGGCGCGCGTCGTACTTACTCGAGTAGGCGTCGAGGAACGGCTGTTACGACGCCCACCCCATCATCTCAGTGCCGGCGAAAAGAGACGCGTAGCATTGGCCGGCGTGCTCGTCATGGAACCGCGACTGCTGCTGCTGGATGAACCTACTACGTCCCTGGACCCCCCCGGGCAGCGCGCGCTACTAACGCTGCTTCGGGGATTGTCGCAACCTAAAATCATTGCAACGCACGACATATATTTTGCTGCCGCGCTAAGCAATCGAGCGATCTTTCTTCGCAACGGAAGCCTGATCGCGGACGGAGATTTACACGAGATCGTAAAAGGGTTCGACTGGAACCCTTATTCCTGACTCTTGCGGAAAGCAGCCCAGCGCTTTTTCTGCGCAGCGGCTATCCTCTTCCGAGCCTCCGGACTTAACGCCCGCTTCTTACGTGGGGTTTCGCTAGCGGCTGCAGCGGCAGGCGCAGGCGCACTGTGAGTTTTAGCAGGTCTGGATGCCCGCCCTCCCAACAGTCCACGAACCTCGGCTATTTGCTCGTCAAGCCGCTCACGTTGGGACTCGAGTCCCTGCAAAGCCGCTTCTAGAATTTCTCTGCTCGGTGCCGCAGATGTTTTTGCCATATACCTCTACTTAGTAACACAACAAAGGTTCAATTTCCCAGGACTATTTACTAAGCTTCGATGGAACACAAGATTGTGACCGGTCCGTCGTTGGTAAGGCGCACCTCCATATGCGCCTGAAAAGTTCCGGTAGAGACTCGAAGACCGCTCGCACGGCAAGTCGAGACAAAGTGTTCATAGAGCCTTTGTGCGACTTCCGGGTTGGCTGCTTCTGAATAAGACGGCCTGTTTCCCTTTTTGGTGTCACCGTAAAGGGTAAATTGAGAAACAACCAGCAGCTCGCCCCCGACTTCAGCGACGCTGCAATTCATTTTTCCGGCATCATCGGGGAAGATGCGGAGGCGAATTACTTTATCGGCCAGTTTCTCTGCAAAACGGGGGGTGTCGTCGTACTTAACGCCGAGGAAGACCAGCAGGCCGCGGCCTATCTGGCCGGTTACCTGCCCCTCTACGGTAACGTTCGCCTCTGAGACACGTTGGACGAGTGCACGCATACGTTGGATTTATGGGGAGCCACCTGGGTTACGCGAGCGCGAAGAGATTGCCGCGGCCTAGCAGCCAATGGGGGTCCAGCCGCCGCTTGACTTCCTTCATTGCTTCGATCTCGTCGCTGGAATACATCAGTTTCAGTAGCTCAATCTTAGTTTTCCCGATGCCGTGCTCGGCTGCGACCGTGCCCTCCAGAGATACTACATGCTGCGCCAGTTCGTACATAAGTTCTTCGCAGCGATTGGCTTCCTGACGTGTTGCAGGCAGGAGGTTGACGTGATTATTCGCGTCGCCAGCATGGCCGAATAAAGTGAACTTACCCGGAAAGACCTCCTGACAGCGCTGTCTATAGTAGGCATGCAGTTCGCGATGCCGGGAAACGGGCACGGCAAGGTCGGTGCTGAATTTTGAGAAACCGGTGCGGCGCGCCATATCAGTTACCATGGCTGCCAAGGTATGCCGGAAGGTGCGAAAACGTTCGCGATCGCTTGCCCGGAAGCCGAACCATGACTCTTCCTCGAAGGCTCGGTGTTCCGATAGGCGCCGGGTCCAGGCGTCTACCTCCGGGTCTTCCTCCGATTGCAGGTTCTGCTCGATCATGAGGGCCGCCTGCGCCGCGTCAGGAATCTCGAGATAATGCGGACGCAGGAGCCGAAGCGAATTTACGTCTATGTACTCGAGCAGCCGTAACTCGTCAAGAGGCCGCCAGGCTTCGATGGCATCAAGTGCATTGGCATCAGCCGAAAAGAAGACGATGCCACTTAGAATGGCGCCGGGCTCGGGCTGGAGACGGAGTTCGGCCTCCGTGATGATTGCAAGGGTTCCCTCGCTCCCGGCAAGCAGGTCCACCCATTCCAGGTCCGGTTGCAGGTAATAGCCGGCAGAGTTCTTGGTAGTCGCGGGCAGGCGAATAGGAGTTATCGGGAAATCGACGCGGTCGCCGCGTTTTAACCAGACCGTCCGGCCGTCCATGAACGTTACTTCGAGACCAAGGATATGACGTCGCACCGAACCGTAATGGAAGCTGCGCGCGCCGCCTGCGTTTGTGCTGATAATCCCTCCGATGCACGCGGTATCTTCGGTCGGATTTGGGCCGAAGAACTGCCGCGACCGTCCGGCGGCGGCCTGCAGATCTCTTAGCAGTACTCCCGCTCCGCAGCGGGCGCGCCCCGCTTCGATTTCCAGCTTGCGAAAGCGTTCCAGCGAGACGATGTATCCCCCGTGCGGCACGCGGGCGCCAGTTAGGCCGGTGCCCGCGCCTGAGATGGTGAGCGGGATACCTTTAGCCGAGCAGATTTGTACCAGCTCGCGGACTTCGGCGGTCGTATCCGGGACGAAAACCTGCTCGGCTTCGCCCGAGTAACCGGATGCATCCCTTAAGTAGTTTTCAGCGGAAACGGTAGAAATCGCCACGTCTTAAAGATATAGCGATGGTGTCCTGAGAAAACTGGCAGCTACAGCGGCGGCTGGAATGTTATCGATCGTAACGGCTCAATCGATTGAGATAGAGCGGTACCTGTGCTCGATCTTGCCCTAGGTAATCGTATAGTTTTCGAACTTCATAGAAATTCCTATTAGGTTAGCCAGCACCGACGATTATCGAATGAACCTGCGCGACCATGCGCCAAGTCCGAGCAGGCCTAGTCCGGCGAACAGCAGCGTGGAAGGTTCGGGCGCTACTTCGCCGCCCCCGGGAGCGCCGGGAGCCAGTTCCACGGCGTAGAGTTGATCGTGGAGCGTTCCTTCGGCAAGGATGTCGCCCGCATTGTTGATGGCGTAGGCAGCATCGATCACCCATCCCGAGTCCAGCGGCAGCAAGGCGTTCAGATCGGTTATCACGCCGTTCGCAAACACGAAACCGTGTTCGGCTTGATTGCCGGTGATAAAGGACGAGCCAACGATGGTACTCGTGTTATTCACGCCAAAGGCGTAGCTTTGCGAACCGCCTAACGTGCCCAAATCCGTCATGCCAGAACCGTTCCAGGCGAAGCCGTGGGTCTGCCCGGAACCGGTCTGCGAATTTCCCACCACCATTCCCGAATTGTTAATGGCCATACCGTAGCTGTTTCTACCACCGAGTGTGCCCAAGTCGGACATGCCTTTCCCATTGTCGAAGAAGGCGTCAAAGGTGAAGCTGTTCGTCAGGCTGGTACCTGTAACCTGACCGGACGAATTCACACCATATGCGGAGCTCCATCCGCCTCCCAACGTACCCAGATCGTTCAGCACGCCATGGTTCCACACGAAGGCGTGTAACTCGCGCGCCGGCGTGATGTACCCGCCTGCAACCTGTCCCGCATTGTTAACGCTGGTGGCGTAGCCAGGAATATCGAGAGTAGTCAGTTTTCCGTTCGCCCATTCGGCTACGCTCAGATCGATGCCGCGATAGGAGGCGCCCACAACCAGCCCCGAGTCATTCACGCCAACAGCAATCGCATCCGTACCCAAAGTGGTTGTTTGTCCGTTTGCGAAGGTCACCGCGGACAAGCTGCCGTTTGACGTTGTCATATAGCCGACCGCTGTTCCGGAACTGTTGATAGCAGACGGCTGTGCAATACCCGGTCCCAGTGCAGCAAGACTTTGAACGGAATAGATGGTGGCGGCGCGTGACGCAGGCGGGCCCGCGGCGAACAGAAGCAGACCGGCTGGAAGGGTCACTTTGAGTGAACATAAGGCCCAAGTATTGAGATGCCTCATGTGTCACTCTTCGGCTAGTTATGAGGGAAGTGCAGCCGGTGACGAAGGGATTAGGTTCTGTAGTATTTGGGGCTACGCAGGTACGGAATACGCTGTTTGAGTTGTCGACGCGTGAAGTGCGCAGCCTTTGGCTATTCGCGAAGGATGGCTACTGCGCCTCGGCCAGTTTCTTTGCCCGCTGCCACTCCAGCTTGCCCCGGTATTCCTCGTATAAGGTGGAGAAGCCGGCCCAGTAATAGCCGCAAACGAAAAGAAGCAGGAACGGAATGGCGAAGAAGTTATAAGTTTCAATGGCGAAATCGATCATTCCAATGAAGTAGGTACCGATCGCCAGTTCGATGTACGGCAGCCACCCGCTGCGGCGGCGGTATGCCGTCGGCTGGATCTTCACCTTTTGGGTGCCCACCGCGTATTTGGCTGTTCGCGCGAAGGCCGACTGAATTCCGAACAGGGCCTCCATTACACCTTTCGAGTTGCTGACGGTCAGGGCCACGCCAGCCGCCATAAGCATCGGCATGAACGCGATCGACTTCCACCAGGTCTTGGGGTAAAGCTCGCGCTGCGCATACAAATAGAACGCCGAGATAGACCAGAAAGACGCGATAATCAGCGGCAGGTCAATCAGGAACATCTGGAACACGCCCATGTAAAAGCGCACGATCATCACGGGCAGCAGCAGCATAGAGACGACGATCATCAGGGGGTAAGAGATGTTCGGCGTCAAATGCATGAACGCTTCGACCTTGACCCGCAGCGGCAGGTCCGCCTTGAAAATCCGCGGCAGCAACTTCTTTGCCACCTGCGTCAGGCCCTTCGCCCAGCGTGCCTGCTGCACCTGGAAACCATACGTCTCAACGGGTAGTTCGGAGGGGCACTCGAGTCCAGGGATATAGACGAAGCGCCAGCCGTTCAGTTGAGCGCGGTAGCTCAGGTCGGAATCCTCTGTCAGGGTCTCGTGCTGCCAGCCGCCGGCATCGTCGATCATCTTCCGCCGCAAAACGCCGGCAGTCCCATTGAAATTAAAGAACAGACCCGACCCGCAGCGCGCGCCGTGCTCCAGGACGAAGTGACCGTCCAGCAGCATCGCTTCCACCTGTGTAAGGATGCTGTACTCCTTGTTCAGATAGCTCCAGCGGGTCTGCACCACGCCCACTTCGGGATCGGCGAAGAAGTGGACCGTTCTCTCAAGGAAATCACGGGGCGGAACAAAGTCCGCATCGAAAATAGCGATCAATTCACCCGTAGCGGTCTCGAGCCCCTCCTGCAGGGCGCCGGCTTTGAAGCCGTGACGGTTCGTACGGTGGCGATATTCAATGGGAAGACCCGCGGCGCGATATTCATTGCACAACCGCTCGGTGTAGGGATGGGTTTCGTCCGTGGAGTCATCGAGCACCTGGATCTGCAAGAGCTCGCGAGGGTATTCGATCTTGCTGGTTTCCTCCAGGAGCCGTTCCACGACAAAGCGTTCGTTATAGAGCGGAAGCTGAATGGTTACCTTCGGCAGCTTGTCATAACGTTTGGATGGCGTTTGCGGCAGTTTCCGGCCATGTTTCATGTAACGCCAGACTGTCTCGAAGCGGTGTACGCCATAGATCGACAAGATGAACAGGATGCCAAAGTACGGAATCAGCAGTGCCCAGTCGAACGGAGAGAGCTGGTATATACCGGCGAACGTATCGTCAAACAGACCAGTCATGATCCGCGACCCGATCGTCGGCTGCACGAATAAGAGGAGACCGAATAAGTTCATGGGCAGCAAAACGGGGGCCAGGCGCCCAAGGCCTGCCCCGAACTTTCCCTCAGTGTATCGTGTTTTCTGCTATTTACACAATTCGAGCGCTTGTCGTTTGCTGCAACAGTAGTTTGGCCTACGGTTGTTGCTACAACGCCCTGAAAAGGAACAAAGTGGATAGAATCATCGTCATGTGGATCTGAGTGCTGCCGGCGGAGGGAGCGGATGCGGGAACATATCAAGATTCTTGGCGTTCTCAACATCGCGATGGGCGCGATGGTTGCATTGCTGGGCCTGGTCATATTCGTTGTAACCAGCACCATTGGCGGTGTTATCGCGGCCTCGATCAGCGGCGGCGACGATCCGCACGCCGCTGCCATGGTGGCGCCGATTGTGGCGGCAGCCGGGTTCGCGATCGGCGTGTTTTTTCTGGTGCTGTCGCTCCCATCCATCATTGGCGGGTGGGGCCTGCTCAACTACAAATCCTGGTCCTGGCTGCTGATGATCATTGTTTCGGCGCTGCACCTGTTTCACGTCCCTCTGGGTACGGCATTAGGCGTCTACGGCCTGTGGGTTCTTCTAAATGACGATACGCGGCGGCTCCTGCAGAACCGGGGTGTTGGGTATGCTGCACCTTCCCATTTATCCGCCGGAGCTTCGGGCGCGGGCTATCCTCCGCCACAGCCGCCACGGCCTGTTTAGCTCACTCCTTTGTCTCCGCGCCGGCACGTCTGACCAGGCCGCGTGCCTCCAGGAAAATCTCGCGCAGCATTTCCGCCGTCAGGCGCCCGGTCGAAGTATTCTGCTGGCTGGGATGGTAGGACGCAAGCACCATCGGCCCGCCCGGATGGGTCTGGAATCGTGCGCCATGGGCAAAGCGGAAGCGCGCCCGCGATGAGATGAGGCTGGCATCCTGCAACACCGACAGATAGGCATTAAGGCCAATGCCGCCCAGCGTGACCACGCACGTCACGTTCGTGAGGAGTTCGAGCTCGCGAACGAGGTAGGGGCGGCAGTTCAGAATCTCCTCGCGCGCCGGCTTGTTGTCAGGCGGTACGCATTTGACGGGAGCCGTGATGTAGGCATCGGTCAAGCGCAGGTCGTCATTGGCATACTCACTATTGGGCTGATTGGCAAAGCCGGCTTCCCATAGCGCGCGATACAGGAATTCACCCGAGCGGTCACCGGTGAACATGCGTCCAGTACGGTTCGCCCCGTGCGCGCCCGGAGCCAGGCCAATGATTAATAGCCGGGCGGCGGGGTCGCCAAAGCCCGGTACCGGGCGGCTCCAGTACTCCTGATCAAGATACGCGCGCCGCCGGATACGGCCGATCTCCTCGCGGTAAGCGACCAGCCGGGGACAGCGAAAGCACTGAATGATCGTTTCATTAAGAATCTTAAGGTTAGAGGATTCACTGGCGTTTCGCGGGGTAACGCTTCTTTGCTTATTCAAACAAGGCCTATTCAAACAAGCAGCGTACCGCGGACGTAGTGCTACAACCCGTTCGCCAACTGGAACTGGTTTTCGAAAAGCGATGTTCTGCTGGAGCTTCGCGCCGGCTGCTTGCGGAACTTCTCGAGCGAGGAGGCAAGCGCGTTCAGTGAGAGACGGGAAAAATCGGCCGGCGCCTGCGTTCGGAACATCGGCAGAATATCGATGAACAATTCCACCATATTCGGATCGCGCCAGCCTCTCTTCGCCTCATCGCTCATAACCTCGATGGCCTCCTCCGGCAGGAGCGCACGTTTGTAGCACCGGGCCGTTGTAAGCGCATCGTAGACATCTGCCATCTGCAGGATGCGTGCCAGCAGCGGAATTTCTTCTCCCTTCAGACCGTCCGGGTATCCGGAGCCGTCCCAACGCTCATGGTGATGACGGATGATCGGAAGAATATCGGTCAAGGTGCGCATGTGACTGCAGATCCGCTCACCTTTCTCCGTATGGCTCTTCATGATTGCCCACTCTTCTTCGTTGAGCGGGCCGGGTTTGAAAAGAACGCTGTCGGGGATGGCGACTTTGCCGATATCGTGGAGATATCCGCCGCGCTGCAGTGTGGCGATATCCTGCGGCGGCAGATTGAGCGCGATTCCCATGGCCGCGGCCATCAGCGAGAGCCTCTGGCAGTGTTGGCCGAGGGTCGGATCCCGTTCTTCTACAGACTGCGCCAGCGAAAACAGCACCGTCTCGGAATCATCCAGCGAATCGATCATTGCCTTGTAGCGCAAGCTTGCCTGCACCCGCGCGCGGAATGCCTTGGGGCGCAGGGGCGCAATCAGGAATTCATCGGCTCCCGCCTCGATTGCACGTACTTCGGCTTCGATGTCATCGAAACCGGCCACCACGAACACCGGCAGGAATTGCGTGGCGGGTGCCCTCTTCAGCATGCGGCAGAACTCGGTTGCACCCATCTCCGGAGCAAGCAGATCAATAAGGACCAGGTCCACGGCGTTTAGAGATACCGCTGCAACCGCCTCCGAGGTCGTGCCTGCTTCTATCAGCTCGTATTCAAACTCGCCCAGAGCGCTCCGCATCTTTCGCCGGTTGGCAGCCGAAGCTTCGACAAGCAGAATCTTGGCTTGGCCGGCGCTCCGTTCCGGCTTGCCGGCTGCCGAATCGGACACATTCCAGTCTCCGAGCGGCAAAGAGTCCCCACAATACGGCGTCGATTGAGTAGCCATCGAGAATACGAGTTCTTACTCCTCTATCGGCTTCAGGGGCGGAAACCTTTAGCAATTGATGCAAAACCGGAACAGGCAACTGCCTGCCTTGGATTGAAGTTCAGCTGCCGTTCGGCGGTTCCGGTTGTGTCGAGTTGCTTCAGCTGATTGAAGACAACCCCGACGACGGGCGCCTGCTTTCCGCCATTCAGAAGTGGTGTCCTGACCTGGTTTTTCTCGACCTCAACCTGCGAAAATAAGCTGTCACTTGCAGGATCCCGGTAATCGTACTGACATCCTCGCGCGCTGAGGCGGACGCCCGCAAGGCATTCGGGCTGAAAACCGCTGCCCGTCTCATTGGACCGGCGGCGGGTAGGTGGCCGGTTCTCTTCAAGAAGTGCGGAAAAATCCGGTTTCCCCATGCTTTAATTAAGTTTTAGAGCGTCCCATTTTGCGCACGTTCGCAGACGTGAAATTCCCACCGAAGGAGTAGTTCCCTGAGCACTAAACTCACACCCCTCGCCGCACAAGTGCGCGAACCCGCCGAACGCTGGACCACCACCGACGCCGCCGAACTCTACGACGTCGCGAGCTGGGGCAAGGGCTATTTTTCCGTTGGGGAGAATGGCCATTTGTTCGTACATCCCACCAAGGAAGCCGCGCGCAGCATCGACTTGAAGCAACTGGTCGACACGCTGCAATGGCGCGGGATTTCTCTCCCCATCCTGATCCGCTTCGCCGACATCATCAAGCACCGGCTCGGCGAGATGAACCAGGCCTTCGAAACCTCCATTCGCGAGCATGGTTATCAGGGCGGATACTGCTGCGTTTACCCCATCAAAGTGAATCAGCAGCGGCAGGTCGTCGAGGAAGTGTATAACTTCGGCCGCGCGTACCGTTTCGGCCTGGAGGCGGGTTCGAAACCGGAACTATTGGCTGTTCTCGCCATTGCCGACAACGAAACTCCGATCATCTGCAACGGCTTCAAGGATGACGAGTACATCGAAATGGTGATGCTCGCTAAGAAGATCGGGCGGCAGATCATTCCCGTAGTCGAGAAGTTTACCGAACTCGAGCTGATCGCTAAACACGCCGCGCAGGTAGGCGTAAAACCCATCATCGGGCTGCGCGTCAAGCTAGCCAGCAGGGGCTCGGGCCGTTGGAAGTCTTCGGGCGGCTATCGTTCGAAATTCGGCCTCACCGTCAGCGAGGCGCTCAAGGCGGTTGAGTTCCTCAAGGAGCGCGGGCTGGAGTCGAGCCTTCAGCTTCTCCACTTCCACCTCGGCAGCCAGATTACGAACATCCGCCAGATCAAAGCTGCCGTTATTGAAGCTGGCCGTATCTATGTAGACCTGAAAAAGCTTGGCACCGGCCTGACGTACATGGACGTGGGCGGAGGCCTGGGCATCGACTACGACGGTTCTCAAACCGACTTCGAATCGAGCGTGAATTACACGCTCGAAGAGTATGCCCGGGACGTCGTATACCACATCCAGAGCATTTGCGACGAGGCCGAAGTTACGCACCCGACGATCATCACCGAAAGCGGCCGCGCAGTCGCGGCTTACCACAGCCTGCTTGTTTTCAATGTCTTGGGCGTCAGCGGTTTCGGCGAAGAAGAGTTGCCGACGAGCGTCCCCGAGGATGCAGAGCAGCCGCTCGTTGACCTCTTCGAGGCCTACCACTCCATCAACAAGAAAAACCTCCTCGAGGGGTATCACGACGCACAACAGGCGCTCGATTCCGCCCTCAACCTGTTCAGCCTCGGATACCTCTCGCTTCAGCAGCGATGCCTGGCTGAGAACTTCTATTGGGCCATTTGCCGCCGGGTCTTAAAGCTCGCCAGTGAACTCGATTTCTTCCCTGAAGAGTTGGAAGGTTTGGACGGCATGCTGTCCGATACCTACTTCTGCAATTTTTCTCTCTTTCAAAGCATGCCCGATAGCTGGGCGGTGAAGCAGCTCTTCCCGATTATGCCGATTCATCGTCTCGATGAGCCGCCCACCCGCAAGGCCGTTCTCGGCGACATCTCCTGCGATTCTGATGGCAAGGTGGACCAGTTTATCGACCGCCGTGACGTTAAGAAGACGCTGGCTCTGCATCCGTTCAACAACGGCAGCTACATCCTCGGCGCCTTCCTGTTGGGGGCCTACCAGGAAATACTTGGCGACCTGCACAATCTCTTCGGCGACACCAATGCGGTGCACGTCAGCCTGGACGGGAACGGTGACGTTGTTCTGGAAACCGTGGTGCAGGGCGATACCGTACGCGAGGTTCTGAACTATGTTCAGTACAATTCGCAAATGCTCCTTGACCAGTTCCGGAAAGATGTGGAACTCGCCGTCCGCGAGCAGCGCATCGGATATGAGGAATCCGGCCGCCTCCTCAAGTTCTATGAGGAAGGGCTGCAGGGATACACCTATCTCGAGCAATAGTCGTCTGCGAATTGTTCTCGTTGAACCGCGCAACCCGCTCAATATCGGCGCCGTTGCACGGGCGATGAGCAATTTCGGCTTCCTGGATCTGCGCCTGGTGAAGCCTTATGAAGTTGCCTTTCGGGAGGCGCGTTCCGCAGTGCGATCGCATTACATCCTGGAATCCGCGCAGGTTTTCGATAACGTGCAGGATGCGATTGCCGACTGCACGCTGGTTGCGGGGACCACCGCCGTGGGGCACCGCGATCTCCATCTTCCGCTCTACCGCCTCGAGCCCGCGGCTGAGCTGATTGAAGAACGCCTGGCTTCTTCGGGCGTCGCTTTGTTGTTCGGCTCCGAAAAATTCGGATTGACCAACGAACAGATGAGCTTTTGTGACTGGCTGCTGCGTATTCCGACGCGTGAGGAGCATGGTTCTATGAACCTTGGCCAGGCTGTGGCAATCTGCCTGTACGAGCTGCGGCGCAGTTCGGCCGCCGCCGCAGAGCGGTTTCCTCCCGCTGATCCTGTTTCAGCGGCGGATCGCGACCGCATCACCTCGCTGCTGCTTGAATTGCTCGGGCGCTCAGGCTACGTGAACGAGCGGACGGCAGCATCGACGGAGTTGAAAGTCCGCCGGCTCGTACGGCGCCTCGGGGTTCCTGCGGGCGACGCGGAAACGTGGCTCGGCATCTTCCGCCAGATCCTGTGGAAGTTGAGCCAGACCGATTCCCGGTAGATGCTATTCTTGATCCCGATGACGAAGGTACAAACCAAGGTCAAGCTTTCCAGGCCCTTAGTGGAGGAAGACTTGGGAAACATTGCGCGCGTGCACGCCGTGTTCGGGTTTCTTGCGGTTCGTGTTTCAGCATCCGGTGACGAACTCTTCGTCGAATACGACTATTCCCGCCTGTCTCTCAATGATGTGAGAGGGAGCCTCCAGGAACACGGGATTCCGATTGTCTGAGAAGATTTGCCGGACTCGCTAACCCCGCAGCAGCCAGTACTCTTGACAGGTAGGCAATCGTCAGCCATCCTTAAGAAACCGGATTACGCCCAACGTGTGCCGGGTTGATTTAGCGAGATGTTGTAGCTCGCACGAGCACGATACCTAAGGAAAGCATCGCCGAATCGTTCCTTCATCGTCTCCTGTTGTCACGCAAGTGTTTAGAAGTTTATGGCCACCGCTGTAACCGATATCCCTGCAGTCCGTCCGGCTCTTATCATTACGCCGCAGAACGGATGGATGCATCTTGGCCTGCGTGAGCTTTGGGGCTACCGCGAACTGACCTACTTTCTGGCGGTCCGGGAGATCAAGGTTCGCTACAAGCAGACCGCCGTTGGTATTCTTTGGGCGCTAATTCAGCCGCTGTTCACGATGCTGATTTTCAGCCTGTTCTTCGGCCGGCTTGGCAAGATGCCGTCGGATGGAATCCCTTACCCGATATTCAGCCTTGCCGCGCTCATCCCGTGGACGTTCTTTGCTGCGGGACTCACCGCCGCATCGAACAGCCTGGTCGGAAACTCGAACCTGATCACAAAAGTCTACTTCCCGCGCCTGGCCATTCCAATCTCGGCGATTCTTTCAGGAATTGTCGATTTCGCCATTGGGCTAGCTCTGCTGCTCGTCTTCATGATGTTTAAGGGCTTCTATCCTGGCCCGAACCTGGTTTGGTTTCCTGCATTCCTGTTACTCGCCTTGATTACAGCGCTCGGATTTGGCCTCTGGCTATCCGCATTGAACGTGGAGTATCGCGACGTCCGCTACGTGGTCCCGTTCCTGGTGCAGTTTTGGATGTTTGCCACTCCCATTGCTTACTCGGCTCACATGCTCAACGAACCATGGCGAACGGTATACAGCATCAACCCGATGGTCGGAGTGATTGAGGGATTCCGGTGGAGTGTGCTGGGGCGCGGTAATCCTCCGGGATTGATGTTGCTCGCATCCAGCGCCGCGGCCTTGTTGACTTTGATCTCAGGTCTTTACTACTTCCGGCGGATGGAAAGCCGCTTTGCCGACATCGTCTGATGAGTACCCCGGCAATTCGCGTCCACAATCTCGGTAAGCAGTATCGGATCGGCCAGCACCGCCGTGGATACAAGACTTTGCGCGACAAGCTTGCCGGCCTCATGCCGTTCGGCAGAGCGGCCGGCGGGAAGCTCGAGCAGGACGTCTCGAATGAGTACTTTTGGGCGGTAAAAGATGTGTCCTTCGATCTGGCTGACGGTGAGGTGGTCGGTATCATCGGCCGCAACGGTGCAGGGAAGAGCACACTGTTGAAACTGCTCTCGCGGATCACAAGCCCCACGAAGGGACGAATTGAGATCTGCGGGCGCATCGGTTCTCTGCTCGAGGTCGGGACCGGTTTTCATCCGGAACTGACCGGCCGCGAGAACATTTTCATGAGCGGAGCGATCCTCGGGATGTCGAGGGCCGAGATCGCCCGCAAGCTTGACGCCATCATAGAATTCGCAGAAGTCGAAAAGTTCGTCGATACGCCGGTCAAGCACTATTCGAGCGGCATGTATCTGCGGCTCGCTTTCGCCGTCGCGGCACACCTCGAGCCCGAGATATTGATTGTGGATGAGGTACTCGCCGTCGGCGACGCCGTCTTTCAAAAGAAGTGTCTGGGCAAGATGGACGAGGTTTCGAAACAGGGCCGCACTGTGCTGTTCGTCAGCCATAACATGGTTGCCGTAGAAAAACTTTGCAGCCGAGGCATCCTGCTCGACCAGGGCCGCCTGATTTTCGATGGCCCCGCGCGCGAAGCAATCGAAATGTATCTCACGCCCTCCGGCGATGGTCGGATTCAGGATTTGAAGGGCAGCCGCCGGGAGGGCACCGGTGAGGTCGTCATCAGCCGCTACGAAATTATCAGTTCTACCGGCAAACTAGTTCGGGCAGGAGATCCGTTCACGATTCGTATGTACTTCGAGGTGCGTGACCGCGTTTCTCGCCCTCACTTCTCTCTTTCGATTTTTTCGAGAGGTGGCCCCATCCTGTTTTCGATCTTCACGTCGGACCTGGCCTACGACATCCCCGAACTCTCTTTTGACGGCTACATCGACCTTGAAATTCACGAGCCGAATCTGCTCGCAGGCAGTTATCCGCTTCATCTCGGAGTGTCGGACGAAGCGACCAATCACTGGTATGACCGTGTGTACGAAGGCGCGGAGCTCGAAATAGAACCGTCTGATGTATATGGCACGGGGAGGCAAAGGGCCGCCGCGTACAGCCACTTATTCTATGACTGTTCGTGGTCTCTGACTGTAACCGAATCCAGCGGCGCGGCTACCGCAGTTTCGTGCCCGGTGAGCTGACATCCTCTTACGTGTGCCGCACTGCCAAGTATCTGTTGTAATCCCGGCATATAACTCGGAAGAATGGCTTGAGCCCACGCTGCGAAGCGTGCAACAGCAATCACTTACTCCCGAGAGCATCGAAGTCATCCTCGTCGATAACGGCTCCGTCGACAACGGACTTCGTCTAGCAGAAAACATCCTCTCTGCCGGGCGTTCTCCGTTCGAGATCATCCGGCTCGCACACAACGGTGGTCCAAGCTATGCCCGTAACATCGGGTGGCGGCGCGCGAGGGCGCCGTGGATCCAGTTTTTGGACTCAGACGACTTGCTTTTGCCTGAGAAGCTCGAACATCAACTTCGATTTGCCGCTAACGCTTCTAGTACCACCGCGGTTATTTACTCAGAGTGGCAGAACTATGTATTCAACGGGGAATGGACGCCTGCCCCTCCGGTGAAAGATCCAAACCTCGACTCCGATTTAATCGGCAATCTGCTCGAGACAGATCACTTCATCAGCACGGGCTCCCAGATCTTTCGCAGAGCGTGGCTCGAACACGTCGGCGGCTTCGACGAGAATTGCTGGCTTATCGAAGATGTGCACCTTAGCCTCCGCCTGGCGATGGCAGGCGGAGCGTTCCTGCGAGCGCGCGCCGGCCGACCCCTGTTCTACTATCGCAAGCGCGGACACTCTTCACTTTCAGGCAGTCGGCGCGCCGATTTCCTAAATGGCTGCGTCCGTAATTACCAACTCGCCGAAAATTACTGGCGGCAGCAGGGACTTTTATCTGAAGCACGCGCGCGGTTTCTGCTCTCCGGCTATGAAGGACTGCTTCACAATCTGATCGAAGCCGATCCTGCAGGCTTCGATTCCCTCCTCGCGCACCTCCGGTTACTCAAGCCGGACTGGGAGCCTCTGTACGATCGGCGCATACGCTTGCTGTCGTCCATGATTGGCTATCGCCACGCTGCACAGCTTGCAGTGCTTTACCGCCGCTGCAAAACAATCGTCAATAAAAGACGCCTAAAATAGCGGTACTGTGCTAAAGCCCCTCACGCCGCGCACGCTGGCCGCCACCTTGGTGTCCCTCTCCCTTATTGCCGCTGATCTCGGCGACTGGCCCACCTACGGTCACGATCCCGGAGGACAGCGCTATTCCCCTCTTACCGCGATCACGCCTTCCAACGTCTCGACCCTCAAAATCGCCTGGACCTACCGCACCGGCGACGCCTACCAGCCAAAGCGCAGCAAGCCTACTGCCTTTGAAGCGACTCCTCTGTATGTCGATGGCACACTTTATCTCGGTACGCCGCTTGGCCGGGTTATTGCTCTCGATCCTGTAACCGGGAAAGAGCGATGGTCTTACGATCCGCATATCGACAAAGACGCAGGCTTCGGCGATTATGCCAACCGCGGCGTGTCTACCTGGAAGGCGCCAGGCGGCGAGCGCCGCATCTACATCGCGACAATTGACGCCCGCCTGATCGCGCTGAATGCCGCCACCGGAAAACCGTGCCGCGATTTTGGGGATAACGGCATCATCGATCTACGCCAGGGCCTGCGCATTCCGGTCCGCGATTTCGCCGACTACGAAGAGACGTCGCCACCCGCCGTCATCGGCTCTACCATCGTTGTCGGCTCAGGCATCGCCGACAACAACGCTACAGATCAACCCAGCGGCGAAGTTCGCGCTTACGATGTGATCACCGGGAAAGCCAAGTGGACGTGGGACCCCATTCCGCAGGATCCCCATACAACCGGTGCCGATACATGGAAGAATGGCAGCGCCGCCAAGACCGGAGCGGGCAACGCATGGTCGATTATCGCGGCCGACCCCACACGCAATCTGGTTTTCGTCCCCACTGGAAGCGCCAGTCCCGATTACTACGGCGGCGAAAGGCTCGGCAACGATCTATTTTCTAACTCTGTCGTAGCTCTTCGCGCAGATACCGGCCGGATGGTCTGGTATTTCCAGACCGTTCACCACGACTTGTGGGACTATGACGTCGCAACCCCGCCGCTGCTGTTCGATATGCAGCGCAATGGCGTGACCATCCCGGCCATCGCAATCGGTTCCAAAACCGGCAACTTATTTCTGCTGAACCGTGAAACCGGCAAGCCCATCTTTGGCGTCGAAGAGCGCGCCGTTCCTGCCTCGGACACGCCCGGCGAGCAGGCTTCGCCGACGCAGCCTTTTCCGATCACGCCGGCTCCGATCACTCCTCAAACGATGACTGCGGCGGATGCCTTTGGCATCGATGATGCGGATCGCCAGTGGTGCCAGGCCGAAATCAGCCATCTGCGTACCACCGGCATCTTCACGCCGCCATCCGTCCAGGGCACGCTAGTGATGCCGGGTAACATCGGCGGCATGAACTGGGGCGGCATGGCCCATGATCCGCAAAATCATCTGCTGGTTTTGGCCAGCAATCATATTGCGGCGGAAGTGAAACTCATTCCGCGTGCCGAGGTAGAAAACGTCCGCAGCTCCCGAGGCCGCAGCATCGACGGCGACTGGGAAATCGCCCAACAACGCGGAACGCCGTACGGCATGATGCGCCGCTTTCTCCTCAGCCCTAAGAAACGTGTGCCTTGCACGCCTCCGCCATGGGGTACACTGCTGGCGATTGACACGCTGACCGGCGAGAAGAAATGGGAAGTCCCGCTTGGCTATTTCCCATATATCCTCCAGTTTCTGAGTTCGCCGGCGGGCGAAAACGGGGGCACCGGTCCCGGCCTGCCCGCCAAATGGGGATCCGTTTCCCTCGGCGGGCCTATCGTAACAGCCTCCGGGCTCGTGTTCGTCGCCGGAACGCTCGACCCTTCTCTCTACGCTTTCGACGTGAAGACCGGCAAGCAGCTTTGGCGCGGGGAGCTTCCCACCAGCGCCCGCTCCACTCCCATGACCTACCAGGGTCCGGATGCCAAGCAGTATGTCGTGGTGAGCGCGGGAGGCCATGGCATTCCCGGAGCGGCGCCGCTTGGCGATTATGTCGTCGCTTTCTCGCTCTGATCACACGGGACGCTAGCATCGAAGTGTGCGTTTGACTCTCGGCATTCACCCGGTGCGCGAAGCCCTTCGGGCGCATCGGCCGCTGGATAAAGTTCTCATTGCGAAAGGAACGTCGGGGCCGCGAATTCAGGAGATTATCGAGCTCTGTCGCGCCCAGTCGGTTCCGGTTCGCTTCGAATCCCGCGAAGCTCTCGACCGCGCCAGCAAGGGCGTCTCCCATCAGGGGGTCGCGGCCTTCGGTGCGGTCCGTGGCTATGTAGAGCTCGAGGAGGTTCTTGAAGACGCACGCCTCCTCGTCCTCCTCGATGGCGTGGAAGATCCACATAATCTGGGCGCCATCATCCGCACGGCTCACGCAGCCGGCGCTTCCGCCGTGGTTGTGCCCGAGCGCCGCGCCGCGCCTTTGACCGAGACCGTAGACCGTGCTTCCGCGGGCGCGCTGGAGCACCTGCCCGTGGCCCGCGTCACGAACGTTTCGCAGACCCTCGACTCTCTCAAACAGAAAGGCTTCTGGATTTACGGGCTTGATGAGCGCGGAACCGAAATGTACGACGAGATCGACTATGCTGTCCCTAGTGCGATCGTTCTCGGCGGGGAAGGGAAGGGCCTGCACCAGGGTGTGCAAAAACACTGCGATGTGCTCGTCCGCATACCGATGTCGGGAGAGGTATCGTCTTTGAACGTCTCGGTAGCGGCCGGCGTTGTGCTCTTCGAATGGCGTCGGCGGAATAAGGCGAATTAAGGCACGCTATTTCGTCGTCAGCGCCAGCACCAGGGTTTCCATCACCACCCGGTCGTCCCGGTAGCCGTCGCGGAATTTCTTGTCAGTCTCGTAGATGAGCGCAACGGCCTTTGCGAGATGCTCCCGTGAGAACGCGCTTGCGGTGGTCATTACCTGTTCGGCGCGATCGCGCCACATGCGTACGCCGATCTTTGAAAAGAACGCCTGTGCCTGCTGCGATGAACTGACTCGCGCCTCTTTCGCCGCCAGGGCCAGCCGGAACTGGGTGCTCAGGAAGGTGAGTGCCAGCGGCAGATACTCGCCTTCCCGCACCAGGATGTCCAATGAACGCAGCGCCGCCGCGCGATCCCGCTTCCCAAGCGCATTCACCAATTCGAAGATGGTGCTTTGCGCGGCGTTCGGAACCAGTGCGCGCAAATCGCTCATGGTGACGCTTCGTTCGCTTCCGACAAACAGGGCGAGCTTTTCTATCTCCAGCGCGAGACGGTTTGCATCCCCGGAAACCGCGTCCAGCAGAGCCGCGAGTTCTGCGCCGCCCAACTTCAGCTTGTGCTTTTTTGCCAGCTCCTGCGCCAGGAAGCGCGCCGACTCCGGCGTAAATTGCCGGAACTCCACTACGGCAGGAATAGCCGAGTAGAACTTCTCCACCCGCTCCAACTTGGGTTTATCGTCGCCGGTGAAATCGTACCGGCTGCATTCAAACACGATCACCGTGCCCGGCGTCGGCTGCTTCAGATATACCGCCAGCTCTCCGCCCTGTGATGGGCTGCCACCCTCTTCGCCGTCCTCGGTTGCCGTTAAGCGCTTGGGGAGTGCCAGCTCCGCGCTCGAAACCCAGATCAGCCGCTCGCTTGCAAACAGCGACATCGACCGTGCGTCATCCAGTACCCCCGCCAGGGTAGTGCCTTCCAGATCTGTATGCGTGAGCCCTTCCGCTCGCAGGTCTCCAGGCAGTATTCGTTCTATCAGCGCCTGTTTGCAGACATTGCGCTGATAACCTTCCTGTCCAAGGAACAAGTACGCCGCTGCCGGAGGCTGCTTAGCGATTCTTGCCAGAAACTGTTCCGGAGTCATACGTTCGGTGCCGCGGCCGCTAGAAATTCTCGACAATCGCTGTTACCAGGTCGTGTGCGACGTCTTTGCTCAGACGCTGCTCGGCCGGGCCGCTCTCATCGAAATACTGATTGGGATACACCGAGATCTCGTAGTACGCGCGCGTCAACCAGTTAGCTCTCGTAAACAACACCTTTCCTGTGCTCTGCTGGACCAAACTTACCGTGAGCGCAACCGCCAACTGTACGGTTGTCGCCTTGCCGGAGGTCGGGTCGAACACCGTTGGTATTACTTGCACCGTATTAAGCCGGCCATTCAGGACTGCATCCGCCTGTGACGGGCTGTCCACCACCCGGAACCGCGTGCGGGTATTAAATTCGTGCGCGATCGCCTGGGGAAGCTCATCGGTCAGCTTGTAGCGTGTCGATAGCGTCGTGAATGCCGGAATGGCGATCGTTTGTACGCTCTTCGGCATCACGTCCGCTTTCCCGCCTACGTGATACCCGCAAGAAACCAGTCCAAAACCGGCGGCTCCCACCAGCAGGAGTATTTTCCGCCGGGTCATTTCTGGCCCACCTCCAGACCGGTCACGAGGGATGCAACGTCATCTGCAACCAGTCGCAAGTTGTCACATACCAGCCAGAACCAGGCGGCTCGTGCGTTGTTCCGGTCCACCCGGATATCGCCCGCAATCAGACCGCTCTGACTCGCGGCGCCTACCGCGTTCGGGGCTTCTTCGTTCATTCCGCGCACTTCAATCTGCGCCGAAGCCAGCGCCTCGCGCAGTTCTCCTGCTTGAATATCCCCCTCGAATTCCACCCATGCGGAGATGCTGTAGCCATGAAATACCGGGGCCTGCACCAAGCGGAGCGAAGGCATCGGCACGGCGCTTTTTGGATCGTTCGCCAGGAGCGTCGCCAGGTGGCGCTCGATTCGTTGCTCGATGGTTAACAGCTTTGCCGGTGCCTCCTCGCCGTACTGCGGCAGCAGATTGAAACTCAACTGCGCGTCGAAGACGTTCTTATCGAGCGCTTTGAACGAAAGCAGGCTGGTTGTCTGCTGGTGCAGTTCGGAAACGCCGCGCCGGCCGCGCTCGCTCGCCGGTTCGAAAATATGTGCGACGCTTTGCCGGATGGGCCGGTACTTCGCCAGCCGCTTCATCGATAATGCCAGCGCGCTTGCTGCGGGATGCGCCACAACCAGCAGCCACCTGTCCCCTGTACCCGTCTCACCCAGCAGCGGCGCCACAATCCGCGCTTCCGGCTGATGTTCCAGGTTCCCGGTGCAATCAATAATCCGTGGATGTCCTCCGGCGGCTTTAACCAGAGTGTAGGCCTTTTGTGCACCATCCGCCGAGCCTGCAACCAGAACCGCGTCCTCTGCCTCAATCGATTGCGGGTCGAGGGGCTGCACATAAACAGCCTCGCCTTCCTGCTCTCCGAAACTCCCTTCACCAGTCGACGAGTACGCGCTGACCACTGCGCTCTTCACCCGGTCCTCGAGGATTTCCAGAAGTTCCTTCCCGAGCAACGTCTCGCCGCCCACCAGCGCGAGACGCACCCGCTTGCCGCTTGAATCTTTCTTAGCCAACTTGATGCTCCGCAAGCGGGGCCGGCGGACGGGGCTTCCGGTACCGCCGCACAAAACTGCTCAATCGCAAAACAATGCCGCTGAACACGTAGGCGCACGCCGCCGCCAGCAGAAACGGTTGCGACCACTCCCAGATCAGAAACGCGACGCCGCCCACAATCAGCACAATCAATGGCGTGCGCGGCTTTGAGACATTGATCTGCTTCAGACTCGGGTACCGCCAGGTGCTCACCATCAGGAGCCCTACCATTAAGACGATGATCAGCCAGGCGATGGCGAACCCCATTGATCGCACTGGTGCGTCGTCCATGAACACCACGGCCGCTATGAAACCGGCCGCGGCCGGTATCGGCATACCCACAAAATATTTGTGATCGGGCCGGGTACCGGGCTTCGGTGTCGTCTGCACGTTGAATCGTGCCAGCCTGACGGCCCCGCAAAGCAAATAGAAAAATGCTATGAGGTAGCCGGCCCGCACCAGATTGCTCTCCAGGTTCGGCTCCGTACTGATGACAAACCGCACTCCCCACACGAACGCCAGAACGGCAGGAGCGATGCCGAACGTGATGACGTCGGCAAGCGAATCCAACTCCCGGCCGAAATCGCTTGTGGTGTTGGTCATGCGCGCGATCCGTCCGTCCAGCCCATCGAAAAACACTGAAAAGCCGAGCGCCTTGGCGGCGAGCGAGAAGTGCGCATTCGGCCCCAGGTCCCCTGCGCCAGCCTGCATGGCCCCTTCAAACGTCTGAACCATGGCAACGAATCCCAGAAAGATATTGCCGCTGGTGAAGAGCGTCGGCAGTGCGTAAGCTGCCCGCCGAGGTGCTTTCCCGGGTCTCGGCGCTCCCATGAGGCGGTCGCGGATTGTCAGATCGCCTCCTCTTTTGCTGCTCGTTCCGCTAATACACTTGTTCCCGCAGCCACCCGGTCTCCCACCTTCACTGTTGTTTTCCACTCCGGCCCGAACAGCACATCCACGCGTGATCCGAACTTGATATAGCCTATCCGCTCAGCCGGCCGCAGTGAATCCCCCGGCTTCTTGTAGCAAACGATCCTGCGCGCAATCAGACCCGCGATCTGCCGGCAGACCACGCGCGTGCTCCCGTTCTCCACCACTAGCGTGTTCTGTTCATTTTCCGCGGATGCCGCCTCGTGACTCGCCACCAGGAATTTGCCCTTTTGGTAAGTGATGCTCGAGATCTTGCCCGGAATCGGGGTGCGGTTCACATGCACGTTGAAAATATTCAGGAAGATGCTGATGCGAGTCTGACCCGGTGCAATCTGCCGAATCGCGACCACCTTCCCGTCCGCCGGCGCGACCATTACATTGCCTGATGGCGGAATCCGCTCGGGGTCACGGAAAAAGTACAGGCAAAAAGCCGCCAGAACATAGAAGGGCGCGCCCAACCAGGGCTGCAGGAAGTAGGAAACGGCCAGTCCGACAAGGGCCAGTCCGCAGGCGTAGTAGATTCCGTCGGGAACGATGCGCAATTCAACATTTTCTCATGCGGAATGTCCGCAATGCCGTATTGCGGCGGTATTATATCCCCGCGAACAGTCTCTGCCCGAGTATTTCCGGCAGACCGGCCTTCCGAATTGCGTTCATCGTCTTCTCGATCGGGTATTTTGTGCGTCGGAGGCGGATAATTTTCTGTTCCGGCTCATAGACGGCATAGGCTGCGCGCGGATCGCCGTCCCTCGGCTGGCCCACCGATCCCGGATTCACCAGGTACAGCGTGTCCGGTTCGAGCTGAAACACAAGCTCCCGTTGTTTTTTTTCTACCGTAGGAATCGGGCCAACCCGGCGATATTTCGAAAGAAAGCCACCCTGCAGATGCGTGTGTCCGAAGAACGCGACGGGCAGTTCAAACCATTCAAAGCATGGTCCGGCATCGCGGGCAGTCGTGATGTATTCATCCTCATCGCGCGGCGAGCCATGCCACATCTGAAATTCATGGAACTTCACCGGCCCGGGCGGCAGTTGCCGCAGGTACTCCAGTTCGTCCTGGCTGAGGTTGGCAGTCGTCCACCGCGCCGCCGCCTGCGCCACTTCGTTAAACCATTCGAGGCTGTCGATGCCGGCAACCACTTTGTCGTGATTGCCGCGAATGACAACCGCGCAGTTGGCACGCACCCATTCGACTACGGGCGCCGGGTCCGGGTTGTACCCCACCAGGTCACCACAGCAGACAATGCGGTCATATTTTCCCTCTGCATCTGCCAACACGGCTTCCAATGCCGGCCAGTTTGCATGCAGGTCACTCAAAATTAGAATGCGCACAAAAAAATTTCGCGAGCGCTTTCGAAAAGCCGGCGCCCGGCGGCAAGTTCTAAGATATCGGGTTGGTGTCGCCCCATATTCGACTCCGAATGAGAGAGGGCGACAACAGCGCCTATACTTAGGCGTGGTCCTCGAAACGATCGCGACCACCGCCGCGGGCATTTTCGCCGGTGCCGCCTTGTATATCAACGTTGTGGAGCAACCTGCGAGGCTTTCCTGTGGTATCCAGCCGGCAATCACGGAGTGGCGGCCCAGCTACAAGCGCGGGACATGGATGCAAGCCCCACTCGCGCTCCTCGGCTCACTCGCCGCTCTTCTGTCATGGTGGCGCAATCGTGAACCGGCTTGGCTCGCTGGTGGGCTGCTTCTCTTGAGCGTTATTCCGTTTACGCTCATTGTGATTTTTCCGACGAACAAACGGCTGGAGAATCAAGGCCTGGATTTGCACTCGGAGGAGGCCGGGCGCCTCCTACGGCGTTGGGGCCGGCTTCACGCGGTTCGCAGCATTCTGGGCACGGCAGCCTTTATGATTTTTCTTCTCAGCAATGCCGTGACGAGCTAAACTCGGCCTTGGTTCGCGCGCGCTAACGCGCCGCCGCCAACCTCACCCGCTAAAATGCAAGACAATGTCCCTTGTTGTCATCGGCTCCGTCGCATACGATGCGATTGAGACGCCGCACGGAAAGCGCGAACGCACGCTAGGTGGTTCCTGCACCTACATTGCCTTGAGCGCCAGCTTTTTCGCGAAAGCATCCATTGTCGCTGTCGTTGGCGAGGATTTTGAAGACCGCGATCGCGCTCTGCTTGCTGAAAAAGGCGTAGGACTCGAAGGTCTCGAGCAGGTTCCCGGCAAGACTTTCTTCTGGTCCGGTGTTTATTCGGCCGACATGAACGACCGCACGACGCTGCAGACGGATCTCAACGTTTTTGCGGATTTCCAGCCAAAACTCCCCGCCGCTTACGCCCGGCAGCCGTATCTTTTTCTCGGCAACATCCAGCCCGTTCTACAGAATCAGGTGCGGGGGCAGATGAATGGCGTCCGGTTCGTCGGTGGCGACACCATGAATTTCTGGATCAATAACAGTCGCGATGAGTTGCTGGAGACCATCAGGAATTGGGACTTCCTGCTCATCAACGACAGCGAAGCCCGTCTGCTGGCGGGAGAAAACAATCTGCGCAAGGCGGCCAGCAAGATTCTCGATCTCGGCCCGAATACGCTCGTGATCAAGCGCGGCGAATACGGCGCGGTCCTTTTCCGCCGCGATTCGCTCTTCATGGTCCCCGGCTATCTGCTCCAGGATGTGTTCGACCCAACCGGAGCCGGTGACTGCTTCGCCGGCGGGTTTGTCGGGTATCTGGCGGAACGCGGCTTCGACCTCCGCAACGGCCGCGCCGATACCCAGGAGTTGCATCGTGCCGTTATCTATGGCTCCGTCATGGGCAGCTTCTGCTGCGAACAATTCGGCGTGGAGCGTTTCCGAACTCTCACCCGTCAGGAAATCGATCAGCGATTTGACGAATTCCGCCGCTTTACCGCCTTCTAGCCGCGTTCGAGGCCTCCTCGAAGCCGCTCTTGTCGCAGTTCTTCTCTCGGCGCTGATTGCCGCTGCGGCCTGGTGGTTTTTCGCGAACGGTTACATTCTTTATTACGGTGACGCGCAGGCCCACCTGAACCTCAGCCGCGCCATCATTGATTCCAAGACGCCCGGCTATGACCAGCTCGGTACCGTGTGGCTGCCGCTGTTGCACATCATCTGCGTGCCGCTCGTTGGCAACGATTGGCTATGGAGCACCGGTCTCGCCGGTACCATCCCCGTTGCCGTCTGCTTTGTTGTCGCGGGAACGTTCTTTTTCCTCGCGGCCCGCGAAGCCTACCTCAGTTCCGCGGCCGCCGCCGTGGTCGCATGTTGCTTTGCGCTGAACCCCAACATCCTCTATCTGGCTTCGATCCCGATGACGGAAGTCGTCTTTCTTGCGGCCCTCTCGCTGCTTTTGTTTGCCGCGGTCCGCTTCCGAAACACGCAGAACGGCGCTTGGATCGCACTGGGTATCGCCGGGTCATGGCTTATGAGCCTCACCCGCTACGACGGCTGGTTTCTTATTCCGTTCGCCGCTCTCTGGTTCGCTCTCAACTCCCGCCGCCGTAGACTATCCATCCTGATCCTCTTCGGCGCGCTCGCCAGTCTCGCCCCGTTCTACTGGGCTGCCCATAACTGGTGGGAGACATCCAATCCGCTCGACTTCTATAACGGGCCCTACTCCGCTGTCGCCATCCAGGGTTCGCGTACTTACCCCGGTTATCACGACTGGAAGCTCGCCCTGAAGTACTACTCTTTGGCGGGTGAGCTGTGCGCCGGACCCGCCCTCATCGCGCTTGGCGCAATCGGCGTATTGTGCGCTGCCGCAAAGCGTTCGCTCACTCCTGTCCTGTTTCTCTTCCTCACGCCGGCATTCTATGTCTGGAGTATTCACTCCTCAAAGACGCCGATTTTCGTGCCGCAGCTCTGGAACAGCTATTACAACACCCGCTACGGGATCGCGGTCGTCGCCCTGGGGGCGTTTGCCGCCGGTGCCGTTACTCTCGTGGTGCCAAAGCGGCTCGCCCGGTACTGGTTCATCCTCCCGCTGGTCGCGATCCTGCCCTGGCTCGCCCACCCTTCCCGCCAAAACTGGATCTGCTGGAAGGAATCGCAAGTCAATTCCGTTTCCCGCCGGGCCTGGACATACGCCGCCGCGGATTTTCTCCGCTTAAACTACTCGCCCGGGCAGGGAATTCTCGCCTCTTCCGGTGATGTCACCGGCATTTTCTGCCGCGCCCGCATCCATCTTTCGGAGACAATCAATATCGGTAACGGGCCCCTCTGGTTGGCCGCCAGCACTTGCCCGCAGATTTTTCATCCAGGCTTTTGGGCTGTTACACAGAATGGAGACAGGCTCGATAAAGCCATTCAGGCCTCCCGGCCGCCTGTGTACAACGTAGTCGATGAGATCCGTTCCAAAGACGACCCTGCTCTGAAGATCCACTGCCGCAATCAACCATGACCGAAATCCCTTTCATGAAGCTCCACGGAGCCGAAAACGACTTTCTTCTCACTTGGGCGCATTCCGCCCCCTCTGAGAACCTGCCTGAGATTGCACGCCGCATCTGTGCCCGCACCACCGGCATCGGTGCGGATGGCTGGATGCTGGTTTGGACCGAAAGCGCCGGCTTGCGCACGCGCCTGTTCAACTCAGACGGCAGTGAACCCGAAATTTCAGGTAACGGTACTCGCTGCGCTGCAGCGTTCGGCTTGATGGAAGGCGCCGTCGCCGGACCCGACATTATGGTCACCACGGCGGCCGGTACTAAAACTCTGCACCTTCTTTCTCGCGAAGGCCCGCGGTTCCTGTTCGAAATGAATATGGGCCTTCCGCGCCTCGAGGAGCTTCGCACCACGCTCCCTCTCGCCGGCCGCGACTTCGATGCCACTCTGCTCAACGTAGGTAATCCGCAGTGCGTCATTTTTGTTGACCATTTTCCGGCAGATTGGCGGACCGCCGCGCAGGAAGCCGAGCGCCACAAACGCTTTCCTCACCGCACGAATGTCTCGTTCGTCCGTGTTCTCGACCGACATACGGTCGACGTCCTCTTCTATGAACGTGGCGCAGGAGAAACTCATAGTTCTGGTACTGGTTCCACAGGGGCCGCAGCCGCTGCTATTCTCAGGAAGGCGGCGGAGAGCCCTGTTCAGGTCCGTACTCCTGCAGGAATAATGACACTTCGCTGGGATGATACGGTCTACCTTACAGGTCCTGCAGAACGAATCGGGGACGGGAGATTCTTGATTGAGCACTGAGATTCTTGCACAACCAACTGAGCAGATGTCAGCGGTGGAAAGGCTCCGCGAACGCATTTTGAAGAAGACCGCGCGCGTGGGCGTGGTCGGCCTCGGGTATGTCGGATTGCCGCTTGCCGTCGAGTTCGCGCGTGCTGGTTTCGAAGTGGTCGGAATCGACGTTCAGCAATCGAAGGTTGACGCCTTCAATACAGGCCAGTCCTACATCAAAGATGTTAAGGACGATGTGTTTGAGCCCCTTGTCAAAAGCGGTAAGCTTCGTGCCACGACAGACTTTTCGATTATCCGCGAGTTGGATACAGTCGATATCTGCGTCCCGACGCCCCTTCGCAAGACGAAGGATCCGGATATGAGCTATGTCGTCTCGGCCACGGATGCAATTGCTGAGCACATTCATCCGGGCCTGCTTGTCATGCTCGAGTCCACGACCTATCCCGGCACAACCGACGAACTCGTTCTGCCTAAGCTGGCGGCTAGCGGCTTTAAAGTCGGCGAAGATTTCTTCCTTTGCTTTTCCCCCGAGCGCGTCGACCCCGGTAACCCGAAGTTTCAAACCGCCAACATTCCCAAAGTGGTCGGCGGTATTAGCCCGAGTTGCACGGAAGTGGGCGCCCTCTTTTACAAGCAGGCGCTCGAAACGGTTGTCCCGGTCAGTTCCACGCGCGTCGCCGAGATGGTCAAGCTACTCGAAAACACCTTCCGCATGATCAACATCGGGCTGGTGAATGAGATGGCCCTCCTCTGCGACCGCATGAACATCGACGTGTGGGAAGTCATTGACGCTGCCGCTACCAAGCCCTTCGGTTTTATGCCGTTCTACCCCGGTCCCGGGCTGGGCGGCCACTGTATCCCGATTGATCCCTTTTACCTCTCCTGGAAGAGTAAGGAAGCCGGTATTGAAGCGCGTTTCATTGAGCTTGCGGGCTACATCAACGGCCGTATGCCTGAGTTCGTTGTCGAGAAGGTGCAGCACGCTCTCAACGACGCCTCCAAACCGGTCCGCGGCTCGCGCATCCACATTCTTGGCGCGGCTTACAAGCGCGATATCGACGATGTTCGTGAATCGCCTGCGTTGGACATCATTCTCCTGCTGCAACGTCTTGGCGCCGCCGTCACTTTTTCTGATCCTTACGTGAATAAGATTCACATCAACGGCGATTTTCTGGAATCGAGCGACCTCTTACCCGCGGTAGAGGCCGCCGATTGCGTCGTCGTCGTCACCGATCACGCCGGTGTCGATTACAAATCGGTGGTCCAGCGAAGCAGACTGATTGTCGATACGCGCAACGCCCTGAAAGGCTTCCGCTCCGAAAACATCGTCCGGCTCTGAGTTTCAGTCAGCACTTATCGGAAGTCAGCCGGTCCACAGAGGTTGGATTATCCGCGAACTAATTTCAAGGAGATCCTTTAACTCTTCGCTGAAAGCATTCAAATTTTCGCTTTCAATATCAATTGTGCCGACGACGTTTCGTCTCCTGCTGTCGAACACAGGCACAACGATCTCAGAGCGGGTGCTGCCAAATGCCGTTAGGTACCGGGGATCAGCCGCTACATTGCCGACATTGATGGTCTTGCCAGTCGAGACCACTGCCGCTGTCAATCCCTTTGTTATCGGAAACGTAGGATGTTCAGGCGGACCCGCTCCGCTCCACACAACATTCGTCACGATCCCCTCTTCCGCCTTCACATCATAGATTCCTACCCATCGATGGCCCCTGCTTTGCGCCAGGAGATTGGCCACTTCTCCTAGCGCTGTAATTCGATCTTTCGCAGATACGACGATTTCCTCCAGCTTTTTTCAAAAGCTCGTCGCGGTCAACGGTCACTCGGCGCTCACCGGCATGGCTGAGTTACTGGATTCCCGACAGCCCGGCCCGGACAACGGCTCCAGGTCCACCCAAGCTCGTTTCCGCCATGAGTCCAGTCCCGCTTCAGCGAGCTGCACGCCTTTTGCGGCTTCGAGCAGATTCCATGGGAACGGTTCGCCGCTCACGATATGCCGCAGAAATAGCTCCCATTGGCGCTTGAACGCATTGTCGAACGACTGCTGTTCGGGAACAAGCTGCCAGCCTTCAAAGAAATTCAGCGGATTCGGAATGTCCGGATTCCATACCGGGCGCGGCGTTGCCCCGTGCGGCTGGATCCAGCAGTCGCGCAAGCCGGCCACAGCCGAGCCCCTCGTTCCGTCCACCTGAACCGTCAGCAGATCGTCGCGCCGCACTCGCACGCACCACGAGGAATTGAAGTGAGCGATGATTCCGCCCTCGAGTTCGAATGTCGCATACGCGGCGTCATCGGCTGTTGCCTGGTAACGCTTTCCTTGCTCGTCCCACCGCTCAGGCACGTGCGTAGCACCCAGGCAGGAAACGGCGCGCACCGGCGCAATCACGTTGTCGAGCACATACCGCCAGTGGCACAGCATGTCGAGGATGATGCCGCCACCGTCTTCCTTGCGGTAATTCCAGGAGGGCCGCTGCGCCGGAACCGTATCGCCCTCGAACACCCAGTACCCGAATTCGCCGCGTACGGAAAGAATACGTCCGAAGTGCCCCAGCTCGCGCAGCGTGCGGAGTTTGAGCATCCCGGGCAGCCACAGCTTGTCCTGCACCACCCCGTGCTTCACACCGGCTTTCTCGGCCCGCCTGTACAGGTCCAATGCCGTTGTCAGGTCTTCCGCCACCGGCTTCTCGCAATAGATGTTCTTGCGCGCGGCAATTGCCTTCTTTACAGCTTCAGCTCGCCGGTCTGTCGTTTGCGCGTCGAAATAGACGGTGTAATCGGAGTCGCTGAGTGCCTCGTCCAGGTTCGTCGTAAACGGCAGCCCTCCGAATTCGCGCGAAATCGCTTCCAACTTGGAAGCGTTCCGCCCCACCAGAAGAAGCCGCGGCATGATTGCCGCCGAATCGCCAATTTTGATGCCGCCTTGCTGCACAATGGGCCCCAGTGACCGCCGCAGGTGCTGATTCAGCCCCATGCGGCCCGTGACCCCATTCAAAATAATGCCGGGCGTGTGTATAGTCATCGGCTGCCCTCCGCGCCGGCCGTGCACTGCGGCTGTGCTCCTTCGGGCAGCGGTGGCGCCTCCATGCCGGCACGCGGCAAGGTGCCGTCCAGTTCCTGGCGCCAATGCGCCACGTCGCCGGCCGGTCCGTAACAGTAAACCATTCGCATCGGTGTCGATCCTGTATTTGTGAGCTGATGAAAAACTTGCGGCGGAATGTACACTGCCTGCCCGGTGCCTATCGGCTGCCGTTCCGCGCCCAGGCACATCTCGCCAGTGCCTTCGAGGATGAAGTAAATCTCCTCCTGCTCCTGGTTATGCCACGGCACCTGGCCGCCCTGCGGCTCCAATGTCACATGTCCGAGCGAAAACGCTGACGCCTGAATCGGACTCGCGCCGCCCACCAGGTTCTGTGTCCGCCGCCGCGCCGGATAGGTCCTACCTGCTATCTCTGCCAAATCTGCAATGATCATTTCTTCTCCGCTGAGGAAGTCTGCTTAAATCTTATTCGTGTCAAAATCTCTAGCTCTCGTTACGGGCGGCAGCCGCGGGATCGGCCGCGCCATTGTAGAAGAACTCGCGCGGACGCATCGGGTCATTGCGACCTACCGCAGCCAGCCAGATGCCGCCAGCGCGGTCGCCGCCGCTACCGGTGCTCGCATGATCCCATGCGATCTCGCCGACCTCGATTCCTGCCGCGCGCTCCTCCACGCAATTCGCGATGAACCGTCCATCGACCTGCTCGTGAACAACGCCGGCATGGGCCCGCGCGAGCGCCGCGACATTCTTGACGCCACCCCTGAATCGTTCGACGAAGTTCTGGCTGCAAATCTCCGGGGGCCATACTTCCTCACACAAGGCATCGCGCGACGCATGATCGAACAGAGCCGGGGCCGCATTGTCTTCATCGGCTCCATCTCGAGCTTCACCGCATCCGTCAGCCGCGGCGATTACTGTCTGTCGAAAGCTGCGCTCAGCATGGCCGTAAAGCTCTACGCCTCGCGGCTTGCGCCTCACAACATTCCTGTGTTTGAAATCCAGCCCGGTATCATCCGCACCGATATGATCGCCTCCGTCGCAGCCGCGTACGAAGAGCGGATCGCCAATGGCCTACTGCCGCAACGCCGCATGGGCGAGCCCGCCGATGTCGCCCGTGTTGTTCGCTCTATCGCGGACGGCCAGCTCGATTACTCTACCGGCCAGGTGCTACATGTCGACGGCGGTTTTCATTTAAGAACGCTCTGAACGCGCTGTGCGCTTTCCAGCGAGAGCTTTCAGCCGTCACGAGAGCTCTCAGCCGTCAGCGGTCAGCCTTCAGCTCTCTCAACCGCGCACAACGGCACAAAGCGCCTGTGCGCTTCAACTGAAATAGCGCGGCAAGCATCCGTTTCAACTCCGTGGAACATTGTGACAGTTCTGTGTGGTCCTTGGGCTTAATTAGCTTCAGATCTCTGGCAAGCAGCAGGTGATACTCCAACTCGCTCGCCGATCCCATAGCGATGGAGCAATAGCGGGCAAATTCGGCACTGCGTTTCTTCCGCATCCCTCAGCGAGGTTGGCCGGGATCGAGGAGCAGGCACGTCGGAGCTGACTGGTTAAACCGCACAGTTCTTCCGGCGGAAACAAGACGTGATCTGATGAGCGCAGAGGGCCGTTTTGCTGGCCGTTGTGCGCGCCTTGAAAAGACGGCCAACGTCAATTGATGAGCCTTCTGCCACACCTTCAGTTTCCGGAAATCCCTCATAATCTAAGCTGATACCTGAATGCTAACGGCTGAAAGCTATCACTAGATCGACGGAGCCCTGCGGGGGCGAACGGGTTGCGGACCGTTCACCCCCGCATCCTCCGACCCAGGAGAAGGTGCCAGGCTGCCTAATAGATCGGCGCAGGACTCCTGCCATCACACGGAAAACAGTACTGGTGGTTTGCTGGCGCGACAGGTCAGCCGCGTGATACACTCGACTCCCTGACTGGCTGGAGCGGTGCCCGGCCGAGTTACTCGCCGGCGTCTATCCGGTCGTTCTTGCTCGCACTGGAAAGGGCTCCGCATGTCTCCCTTCGTGATATCTAAGTCGGTTCTTCTGCTCTGCGCTCTTCTCTCCGCCTGCGCCCGCCCCGCATTCAGCCAATGGAACACGCCGGCCGTCGATGGCATCATCGAAAGCGGCGAATACGGAAACGTGCAGAACGGCACCAACCAGCTCGGTACAAACACCGCTCAAACCTGGTATATGACGTGGGATGCCACTAACCTGTATGTCGGCATTACAAATGCCAACCTCTCCGAAGGTGCCGTCATTTACATCGGCCTAGGCGGCAGCGGAAATACTGCCGGATTCAATTACGACGGAACGGACTTCTCTTCACTTCCTTTTCCCGCCCAGTTCGTTACTTACTTCAAAGACGGATACCGCGAGTTTCGAACCGCATCTGGCGGCAATTGGAGCAACGCAACAGCCAATTACGGCGCTTACGCCTCCAACCCCAGCAGCGGCCCTAACACGCGTGAAATCGCTATTCCGTGGTCTGCGGTTACCGGCGGCGGCCTGCCGTCCTTGTTCCAGTTCTTCGGCTATTTAATCTCGAGCGGCGGATATGTCTACGGCCAGGTTCCGAATGATAATCCCGGGGCGACAATTGGCACTGGCGCGCGGTACACCCAGTATTACTCCGTCGTGAACACCGGCAATGGCACCAGCACCCCGCCGTTTTCGAATGAGCAGCCGAGCGGATTCGGCGCATCAGATAAGGCCGGCTTCTATCACAACACCTTCGATCCTTTCTACCGCAGTTCCGAAGGATCTGTTCCGGAAGGCACACCGGTTACTTTGCGCTTCCGCACGCTGCATTCCACGGGCGTTTACGGTGTAACTCTCCGCGCCTACTTGTTCGATACCGGTAGCGGCAATACTGCCGGCCCCGTCGATACCCCAATCCCCTTCGACCAGAATATCTATGACTCGAACGGCACTGAGTATGACGTGTGGAGAGCAACTCTGACGATGCCTTCCTCGCCCACCGTTTACTATTACAAGTTCCATATCAATAAAGGCAACACGAACGGCTTTTACAGCGACGACTACATCGACGATTACGACAACGTGAATAAGGACGGTACCGGTGCTGCCACCGATGGCGAGCCGTTCGACTCCTTCCAGATCACCGTTTATGATCCTAATTTTCAAACTCCCGCGTGGATGGCCGGCGCGAATGTCTATCAAATCTTTCCGGATCGCTTCCGTAACGGAGATCCCACGAACGATTACTGCGTCACGGGCAGCTCCGCCGGTTGCCCGCAGTTCTATGGAGTGCCAAATAGTTCATCTCTGGGCGTCATTCCTGTAACCACGTGGAATACTCTCTTATGTGATCCTCACA
>Ga0213872_10000097_pt1 | contig 80834 bp, 62 predicted proteins | sample VelepicomBERX_R2_FD_160071 | JGI IMG/M metagenome (GOLD analysis project Ga0213872, IMG submission 160071) | Rhizosphere microbial communities from Vellozia epidendroides in rupestrian grasslands, the National Park of Serra do Cipo, Brazil - RX_R2 | ecosystem: Host-associated > Plants > Roots >... | reverse complement strand
AGTTTCGGCATCCGTCAAGCAGATGTGCCGCAATTGCAAGATCATCCGCCGCAAGGGTGTGGTGCGTGTGATCTGCACCGACCCGCGCCATAAGCAGCGCCAGGGCTGATTTGCAGCGCGACGACAAATAGCGAGAGAGAACGCAAATGGCACGTATTGCTGGTATCAACATTCCGCCCCAAAAGCACACCGAGATCGGTCTGACCTCGATCTACGGCATTGGCCGTACGACCGCGCAGAAGATCTGCAACGCTTGCGGTATTCCCCTCGACAAGAAGGTCAAGGATCTGACTGACGCTGATCTGGAAAAGATCCGTGAAGAAGTCGGCCGCCTGACCATCGAAGGCGACCTGCGTCGCGAGATGTCGATCAACATCAAGCGTCTGATGGACCTCGGTTGCTACCGCGGTTTCCGTCATCGCCGTGGCCTGCCGATGCGCGGCCAGCGTACGCGTACCAATGCCCGTACCCGCAAGGGTCCGCGCAAGGCCGCGGCCACCGGCAAGAAGTGATCCGCTGAAAGGCTTGAAAGGTTTATATGGCAAAAGCACCCAATAACTCGGCTGCCCAGCGCGTTCGCAAGAAGGTTCGCAAGAACGTTGCCGACGGTATCGCCCACGTTCACGCGTCGTTCAACAACACCATCATCACGATCACCGATCGCCAGGGCGGCGCCCTGTCGTGGGCTTCGTCGGGTGGTCAGGGTTTCAAGGGCTCGCGCAAATCGACCCCCTTCGCAGCCCAGGTCGCAGCCGAAGTGGCCGGCCGCGCTGCGCAAGAGCAGGGCATCAAGAACCTGGACGTCAAGATCAAGGGCCCCGGCCCTGGCCGTGAGTCCTCGGTCCGCGCCCTGGCTGCCCTGGGCATTCGCATCACCTCGATCTCCGACGTGACGCCCGTGCCGCACAACGGCTGCCGCCCCCAGAAGCGTCGCCGCATCTGATTTTGCGTTTTCTCGAATCGGTGTAATAATCACTGATTCAATCAAAGCCGACTGGTACGTGAGTGCCCGTCGGCTGTTTCGCTGAAGTGATTCACTTCATAAGCCCACCGTTCGAGCCCATAACAACCAGGCCGGACTCGCGCAGCCAAGGACCTTCGTCTCAGGTTGCGTCAGATTGAACAAGGACACGCAAAGTGGCACGTTATCTCGGCCCGAAGGCCAAACTTTCCCGCCGCGAAGGCACCGACCTGTTCCTGAAGAGCGCCCGCCGCTCCATCAGCGACAAGGCCAAGTTCGACACCAAGCCCGGCCAGCACGGTCGCACCTCGGGTCAGCGCACCTCCGACTTCGGTCTGCAGCTGCGCGAAAAGCAGAAGGTCAAGCGCATGTACGGCGTGCTGGAGCGCCAGTTCCGCCGCTACTTCGCTGAAGCCGAGCGCCGCAAGGGCTCGACTGGCGCCAATCTGCTGACGCTGCTGGAATCGCGTCTGGACAACGTCGTCTACCGCATGGGCTTCGGCTCTACGCGTGCGGAAGCTCGCCAGTTGGTCTCGCACAAGGGCATCACCGTGAACGGTGAAGTCGTGAACATCGCCTCCTACCTGGTCAAGGCCGGTGACGTGGTCGCCGTGCGTGAAAAGGCCAAGAAGCAGCTGCGCATCCAGGACGCCTTCAAGCTCGCCGAGTCCATCGGTCTGCCGGCATGGGTCCAGGTCGACGGCGCCAAGCTGGAAGGCATCTTCAAGAAGACGCCGGACCGTGACGAATTCGGTGCCGAGATCAACGAATCGCTGATCGTCGAACTGTATTCGCGTTAATCGTGTGTTGTGGCCGGCGGCGTCTTTGGGCGTGGCCGGCTTTTCCTCGTCCGGGTGGCCTGCATAGCACCCGGTTGGTCCTCAGCCTTATCGGTGTAACGAACCGAGGGTATTGAAACGAAAGACCTCATGCAAACAAATCTGCTCAAACCCAAGTCCATCAATGTGGAGCCCCTGGGCGGTCACCGCGCCAAGGTCACGCTGGAACCGTTCGAACGCGGCTATGGTCACACCCTGGGCAATGCCCTGCGTCGTGTGCTGCTGTCTTCGATGGTGGGTTATGCGCCGACGGAAGTGACGATCGCTGGCGTGCTGCACGAGTACTCGGCAATCGATGGCGTGCAAGAGGACGTGGTTCACATCATGCTGAACCTCAAGGGCGTGGTGTTCCGCCTTCACAATCGTGAAGAAGTGACCCTGGTCCTGCGCAAGGAGGGCGAAGGCCCCGTGACCGCCGCCGACATCCAGTGCCCGCACGACGTCGAGATCATCAATCCCGAGCACGTCATCGCCCACCTGTCGCAAGGCGGCAAGCTGGACATGCAGATCAAGGTCGAAAAGGGCCGCGGCTACGTGCCCGGCACGTTGCGCCGCTACGGCGACGAGCCGACCAAGAGCATCGGCCGCATCGTCCTCGACGCCTCCTTCTCGCCCGTTAAGCGCGTCAGCTACGCCGTCGAGAACGCTCGCGTCGAACAGCGTACCGACCTCGACAAGCTGGTCATGGAGATCGAAACCAACGGCGCCATCTCGCCCGAGGAAGCGATCCGTGCCTCGGCCAAGATCCTCGTCGAACAGCTCGCGGTGTTCGCCCAGCTGCAAGGCACGGACCTGGTCGATGCGTTCGACCAGCCGGCCCAGCGTTCCAGCAGCTTCGATCCGATCCTGCTGCGCCCGGTCGACGAGCTCGAGCTGACGGTGCGTTCGGCCAACTGCCTGAAGGCCGAAAACATCTACTACATCGGCGACCTGATCCAGCGTACCGAGACCGAGCTGCTCAAGACCCCGAACCTGGGACGCAAGTCGCTCAACGAGATCAAGGAAGTCCTCGCTTCGCGTGGCCTGACCCTGGGTGCTCGTCTCGAGAACTGGCCGCCCCAAGGTCTCGACAAGCGTTGATTGATTTCATGGCCGGTTGTAGTCTGACTGGCCACCTCCGCGAGAAGGTCAGTCTCGTGTTTTGAAGAAGTTTGGATGAGGCGCTGACCAACCTCATCCGGTGCACCCGGCAGTACCTGATACGGCTGCCGGTATTACATAGTTTTGAAAGGAATAGCACCATGCGTCACCGTCACGGCCTCCGCAAGCTGAACCGTACCTCCGAACACCGCAAGGCGATGCTGCGCAATATGTGCGTCTCGCTGCTGCAGCACGAAGCCATCAAGACCACGGTCCCCAAGGCCAAGGAACTGCGCAAGGTTGTCGAGCCCCTGATCACTCTGGCCAAGGAGCCCACACTGGCGAACCGCCGTCTGGCTTTCGACCGCCTGCGTGACCGCGACATCGTCACCAAGCTGTTCAACGAACTGGGCCCGCGCTTCAAGGCTCGTCCGGGCGGCTACACCCGCATCCTGAAGATGGGCTTCCGCGTCGGCGACAACGCCCCGATGGCCTATGTCGAGCTGGTGGACCGCGCCGAAGGCGAAACGCCCGCAGCCGAATAAGCTCAGCACGTCGGACAAGAAGCCAGCCTCGCGCTGGCTTTTTTTATTTGCCCGGATAATTCCGCCCCATGATCCGCATTTTCCAGACGTTCTTCCTCGCGCTGTTGCTATCCGTGCAGATGGCTCCCGCCAGTGCCGACGACTTCCTCGATCCCGAGCAGGCCTTCAAGCTCTCTGTGCGCACTCTTGACGACAAGACCGTCGAGGCTGCCTGGGCCATTGAGCCCGGCTATCACATGTATCGCGAGCAGTTCAAGGCGAGCGCCGAGGGCGCGCAGCTGGGCGAACCGGTGATGCCGGCGGGCGAGAAGAAGTTCGACGAGACCTTCCAGAAGGAGGTCGAGATCTATCACAAGCAGCTCGCTGTCCGCATCCCGGTCAGCGGCGCTAACGGCCTGTTCAAGCTGACCCTGGTCGGTCAGGGCTGCGCGGCCAAGGGCTTGTGCTATCCGCCGATGACGACGCTGTGGGAGATCGATCTCGCCAAGGGTTCGGTCAAAAAGATCGACACGCTCGATCCGCTCGCCACGTCTGCATCGCCCGCTACGACGGTGATCCCCGCCGCCAGCCCGGCCGCGCCCGAGGCGGCTGCTCCCACAACGGCGAGCGGCGGCGACAAGCTCACCGCCGCGCTGGGCTCCGGCCGCTTCTGGCCGCTGGTCTGGACCTGCCTGGGCATCGGCCTGGCGCTGGCCTTCACGCCATGCGTCCTGCCCATGGTCCCGATCCTCTCGAGCATCATCGTCGGCAGCGGCGCGGCCACCAGCCGTGCGCGCGGCTTTGGGCTTGCATTCAGCTATTCCTTCGGCATGGCCGTGGTCTACACCCTGCTCGGCGTCGCCGCGGCCCTGGCCGGCCGCGGCTTGGCGGCCGAGCTGCAGAACCCCTGGGTGCTCGGCGTCTTCGGCCTGGCCCTGGCACTGTTCGCCCTGTCCATGCTTGGCGCCTATGAGTTGCAGCTGCCGGCCGGACTGTCGGGCCGGCTCACCGAGACCTCTCAGAAGCTGCCGGGCGGCAAGTTCGTCGGCGTCTTCGTCATGGGTGCCGTCTCGGCGTTGCTGGTGAGCCCCTGCGTGACCGGCCCGCTCGCCACCACGCTCGTCTACATCGGCAAGACCGGCGACGTCGTGCTCGGCGGCAGCGCCCTGTTCGCGCTGGCCTGGGGCATGAGCGTGCCTCTACTGATCACGGGCGCCTCGGCCGGCGAGCTGCTGCCGCGCGCCGGCATGTGGATGGAGGCGATCAAGCATGCCTTCGGCCTGCTCATGCTCGCTGTCGCCCTCTACACCGTGCAGCCGATCTTGCCGCTGGCCGTGGCCCAGCTGCTGTGGGGCGGTCTGCTGGTTGGCACCGCGGCGATGTTCGGCCTCTTCGAATCGACGTCCTCCAAGAGTCCAGCGGCCTGGCTGCGCAAGTCGCTCGCCGTGATCGCCCTCGTGTGGGGCGGCGCGCAGCTGATCGGCGCGGCCCAGGGTGGCACCGATGTGCTCAAGCCGCTCGGTGCCTTCGCGATGGGCAGCGCGGGCGCGCCCAAGGCAGAAGCCGGCGGCGAGCTGCACTTCCAGAAGGTCAAGAGCGTGGCCGAACTCGACGTCCTGCTCTCCAGCGCCGGCAAGCCGGTGATGCTCGACTTCTATGCCGACTGGTGCGTGTCCTGCAAGGAAATGGAACGCGACACCTTCACCGACCCGGCCGTACGCGCCAAGCTGTCCCAGGCCCTGCTGCTTCAGGCCGACGTGACGGCCAACACGGTCGACGACAAAGCCCTGCTCAAGCGTTTCAACCTCTTCGGCCCGCCGGGCACGATCTTCTTCAATGCGCAAGGCCAGGAAAGCGGCTCGCGCGTGGTGGGCTTCCAGGACGCCGCCACCTTCACCACTTCGCTGACTGCTGCGGGTCTCTGAGACCTGTTTCGAGGCCGCCGGTTGCATGGCGGTACGCAGGGTTGAATCCGCCTTCAAAGCACTTTTGCCAAGGCGATGTTCTCGTGGGAGACCAGCGGATCAAGGGGAGACCGCAGGTGACTCGCGTCCACGTCAAAGGGTTGAACATCCGCTTCGGCGCCGGCCAGCCGTTTGAGGCCGAGCTGCCACTTTGTCGAGCCGCTCGGCAGCCAGCATGTCCTTTGGATGAATGCGGCCGGTACGACCGTCACGGCTGTGCTGCCCGGTCAGCGCGAGGCGGCCGATGGCGAGCGCCTGCCCTACGGCTTCGATGCGTCCAAGCTGCTCTGGTTCGACGCAGCCGGCGATCGCATCGACGCCTGACAGGCGAGGGCACTCAGTTCCCCTTGTAGATCCGCACCCAGTCCACCTTCATCTGCGCGGGGAAGACCGTGTTCGCATCGGGCGAGCCAGGCCAGTCGCCCCCGATGGCGAGGTTGAGGATCACGAAGAAGTTCTGCTCGAAGACCCAGGTGCCGCCGGGCGGCAGCGAGGCTGGCGTGAGGCGCTGGAGCTCCACGCCGTCCACCTGCCAGACGATCAGGTTGGGCTGCTTGATCAGCGTGTAGGTGTGCCAGTCTCCGGCCCAGGGCGTGGTGCTGGTCATCGGCTTGCCGATGCCGTTGGCACCCGAGTAGCCCGGGCCGTGTGCCGTGCCGTAGACGGACAGCGGTGTCTTGCCCACGTACTCCATCACGTCGAGTTCGCCGCTGGCGGGCCAGTCTCCGGTTTCGCCCAGGGCCCAGAAGGCGGGCCAGATGCCCTGGCCGCCGGGGAACTGGATGCGCGCCTCGAGCTTTCCGTACTGGAAATGGACCTTGCCCTTGGTCTGCAGCCGCGCCGAGGTGTAGCCACATGGCGTGCCGCTCCAGCATGGGCCCGCGTTGGGCGTCTTGTCCGCCTCGATGATCAGGGAACCGTTGCCGTCCTGCCAGGCGTTCTTGGGGGCGGCCGTGTAGTACTCGAGTTCGTGGTTGCCCCAGCCGTTGACCTCGGCGTTGCCGAGTTCGCTGTTCCAGTTGTTGCTGTCAGGCGCGGCGCCGGCGGCGCCGTTGAACTCGTCGCTCCAGACCAGGCTCCAGCTCGTGGGCAACGGCGCCGGGGCCGGAGCGGGCGTTGGGGCTGGGGCAGGCGCTGGAGCCGGAGAAGGCGCCGCACTGGCGCCGCCTCCGCCGCCACAGCCGGCCAACAGGGCCAGCAAGGTCAGAGCGGATTTCCAGGGCTTGGGGGCGGGTGCGATCATCGTCATGGAGTCTCCTCGTTGGCGTCCTTGTCTCATCGCTTCCAGTAGGCCAGGAAGTCGCGATACCAATGCGCGCTGGCCTTCGGGGTGCGCTTCTGCGTGTCGTAGTCGATGTGGACGATGCCAAAGCGCTTCAGGTAGCCGCTTGACCACTCGAAGTTGTCCATCAGGCTCCAGACCATGTAGCCCACTACCTTGACACCCTGGTCCATGGCATCGGCCACGGCCGTGATGTGGGTCTGAAGGTAGTCGAGCCGGTCTAGGTCCTCGATCCGGCCGTCCACCCACTTCGCATCGGGGAAGGCGCCGCCGTTCTCGGTCACGTGCATGGGCGGCAGGTTCGGGTAGTCGTTGTGGAGCAGGCACAGCAGATCGCGCAGGCCTTCGGGATAGATCTCCCAGCCCATCTCCGACACCGGCAGTCCGCGCGACTTGGCGTCCCAGTCCTTGCCGTCCGCCGAGACCACGCCCCGGCTGTAGTAATTGATGCCCAGGTAGTCCATGGGCGTTTGGATGACGGCCATGTCTCCGGGCTCGACTTTAGGCGCGTCCGCGCCGACCTCCTCGAGCACCTCCTCCGGATAGAGTCCCTTGAAGAGCGGATCGGTATACCAGCGGCGGTTGCGCGCGTCGACCTGGTGCGCGGCCTTCACGTCCGCCGGCATGGCCGTGGCCGGCATCTGCGGTGCGAGGTTGAGCACGATGCCGAGCTGGCTGCGCGCGCCGTCGGCGCGCAGGGCCTGCACGGCCAAGCCATGGCTCAGCAGCAGGTGGTGCGAGACCTGTAGCATGGTCTTGCGATTCCTGATGCCCGGCGCGAACACGCCCTGTTCATTGCCGAGCACGGCCACGACCCAGGGTTCGTTGTGTGTGGTGATGGCGGCGCAGCGGTCGCCGAGTGCGGCGTTCACATGGCGCGCGTAGTCCACGAAGCGATGCACGGTGTCGCGGTTCTCCCAGCCGCCCTTGTCCTGAAGGGCCTGCGGCAGGTCCCAGTGGTTGAGCGTGGCGTAGGCGCGGATGCCACGCAGGAGCAGCCCGTCGACGAGGCGCTCGTAGAAGGCCAGGCCCTTGGGGTTCCACGCGCCCTCTCCGAGCGGCTGCGCGCGCGGCCAGGCGATGGAGAAGCGGTAGGCGTTGACGCCGAGCGAGGCGATCAGGTCCAGGTCCTCCTCGAGCCGGTTGTAGTGGTCGCAGGCCACGTCGCCGTTTGACGCGTCGGCGATCACGCCAGGCTGGCGGCAGAAGCGATCCCAGATCGACTCGCCCTTGCCGTCGGCATGCGCGGCGCCTTCGATCTGGAAGGAACTCGTGGCCACACCCCAGACGAAGTCCTTGGGGAAGCGGTGATGGAGGGGAAGCTTGGACATGGCGATCTCTACTTGACGGTGCCCGTGCTCAGTCTGGTGATGAGTTGCCGCGAAGACAGGGCCAGCACAATGGGCGGGAGCAGGGGGGCGATGGCCGATCCGGCCGTCAGCTCACCCCATTCAGTGTTGACCGAGCTCTGCAGGCTGCGCAGGGCCGGCGGCAGGGCGCCTTGGTTGGCGCTGCGCAGCACGATCCGCGGCTGCAGGAAGTTGTTCAATGAGCCGATGAAGGTGAACAAGTCCAACGTGCCCAGCGCTGGCTGCAGCGGGGGCAGGGGCACGTGCCAGGAGATGCCGAGCTCGCTGATACCGTCACCGTCCATGCGCGCGGCGTTGAGCGGCCCCAGACCGAGCGCAGCAGCGGCGAGCAGGTGGCGGCGGGTCGGGGTTAAGTTTTGTCGCATGTCATTTTCGCGCGTCCCAAGGACAAGGCGATGTCTTGAAAGCGCTTTCAAAATTGTGCAAGTCGGCAGAAGGCGCTTGCAGCCGCATAAACCCTAGGAATTGACGCCTACACTCGGCTCCCAAATGAACAGCGAAAAGAAAGCGCCTTCAAAACCTGTGGACTCGGTGGTGACGCTGGAGCAGGTGGCGAAACTCGCTGGCGTCTCGCCGAGCACGGTCTCGCGCATCCTCAACGGCACGGCCACGGTCAGCGAGGCCAAGCAGGAGACCGTGCAGCGCGCTATTCGCGAGCTCGGCTATCGCCCCAATCCGGTCGCGCGCGGCCTGGCCGGCGGCCGAACGCTGTCTGTCGGCGTGGTCACCCAGGTGATCAGCAGCCCCTTCTATGGCGAGGCCCTGCTGGGCATTGAGCGCGAGCTTGAGCGCGCCGGCTATGTGCCGCTGTTCGTCAGCGGCAACTGGCACGAGGAAGACGAGCGCAAGGCCTTGCAGACCTTGCTGGCACGGCGCGTGGATGGCGTGATCGTGCTGGCCGGGCGCATCAGGGACGAGGAACTGCTCCAGATGTCGGACACCGTGCCAATCGTGGTGGTCGGCCGGCAGCTGCAGGGACCGCGGCTTTTCAGTTTCGCCTTCGACAGCCGCACTGGTGCGCGCCTTGCGGCCCAGCACCTGATCGAGCAGGGGCACCGGCGCATCGCGCTGATCACCGGCGACATGATCCACGAGGATGCCGTGGACCGGCATCAGGGTTACGTCGACGCGCTCACGGCTGCCGGCATTCCGATTGAGCCCGAACTCATCGTGCCCGGCGACTACAACGAGGCCAGCGGCATGCTGGCGGTGAATCGCCTGATCGACCACAACATCCGCTTCACGGCGGTCTTCGCCTGCAACGACCAAATGGCCTTCGGCGCCGCCCTGGGCCTCTCGCGCCGAAACCTGCGCGTGCCGGACGACATTTCCCTCGTGGGCTTCGACGACGTGGTCATGGCCCGCTACACGGTGCCTCCGCTGACCACGGTGCGCCAATCGGTCTACGAGATCGGCGCCGAGGCCGCCAAGGCCATGCTGGGCATGCTCAGGGGAGAGACCCCGCGCGCCACGCCTCCGCCTCCAGAGCTGTTGCTGCGCGACTCTACCCGCCGCATCTCGCGCTGATTCGGCGCGCGCCGGCGGGCCAGGGCCGGCCGTACCTGCGGCCGGGCAAAGGCCGACGCTCTCAGGACGGCGTCGTGCAGCAGGACCGCGCCAAGGTTCGCACCTAGCATTCGCGCGTCCGCCGCTAGCCTGCGCGCCCGCGCGACACAGTTGCGTTGAGTTGCGCCGATGTCGCGCGTTAGGGGAAAACCATGTGGTTTGGCGTCCTCCAAGCGCGCATCATGAACTGAAAGCGCTTTCAGTGCTTTGCAAGGCAGCGCCCTTCGCGCCGCCTGTGCGCCCCGCAGTTCCGCAGTACGCGCAGTAACCCGATCAGAATAAGTCGAGCCTTGCCCTGGCGACATGCGTCGCCAAGGTGATTGCATCGGCATCCCGTCGGCTCAAAATGAAAGCGCTTTCACAATCGCTTCCACCTTGCGGCACGACTCAAGGATCACAAACGGAGACATGCGAATGAGAACGACCCGCCCCTCCCTTCGTCTCACGCGCCTGGCGGCGGCCAGTGGCCTGCTGTTCGCGGGCGCCGCCGCCCAGGCCCAGGATGCTGTGCCGACGCAGCAGCTCGACACTGTCGTCGTGACCGGCATCCGCCAGTCCCTCGAGACCTCGGTCAACCTGAAACGCAATGCACACGGCCTGGTCGACGGCATCGTGGCCGAGGACATCGGCAAGTTTCCCGATACCAACCTGGCTGAGGCTATGTCGCGCATCAGCGGCGTGTCCATCGACCGAAACAACGGCGAGGGCACCAAGGTCACCGTCCGCGGCATGGGTCCGGACTACAACCTCGTGCTGCTCAACGGCCGCCAGATGCCGGGCTCCAACGTCGACAGCAGCGCGCCGAACTCGCGCTCCTTCGACTTCTCCAACCTCGCCGCCGAAGGCGTATCGGCCCTGGAGGTGTACAAGACGAGCCGCGCCAGCAGCCCCACGGGCGGTATGGGCGCGACCATCAATATCCGCACGCCGCGTCCCTTCGACAACAAGGGCACGGTCGCCAGCTTCGGCGTGAAGCTGGTCAAGGACCAGTCTGCCCAGCGCCTGCCCGCCCCCGAGAAAGGCAAGCAGGCCACGCCCGAGATCTCCGGTATCTACAGCACGCAGAACAGCGACGGCACCCTGGGCATCGCGCTGATCGGCTCCTACCAGGTGCGCGATTCCGGCTACAACCAAGCTGCCGTCAGCAGCGGCTGGCATACCTTCCCCGGAACGGCCGACAACACCAACACCTGGGGTGGCCTGCCTGCGAGTTCGCCGGAGATCAAGAACCGTCCGACTGCCACGGACATCTACAACGTGCCGCAGAACCTGAACTACTCCTTCACCGGCATCCATCGCGAGCGCCTGAACGGCCAGCTCGTGCTGCAGGCCAAGCCGATGAAGGACCTGGTCGCCACGCTGGACTACACGATGTCGGAGCAAAAGTTCCGCCAGACCCGCAACGATCTCTCCGCCTGGTTCAATTTCGGCGGTCAGTTCGGCTCCTACACCAGCGGGCCGATCGCAACACCGCTCGTCTACGGCGAGCACATGAGCGGCGCCGACGTGGCGATGGGCACCTCGCGCGTCAAGACCAAGAACAACAACGAGTCCCTGGGCCTGAATCTGGCCTGGAAGGCTAGCAACGCGCTGAACTTTGAGTTCGACGCGCATCACTCCACTGCCACCTCCGGCGCAGACGATCCGCTGGGTACCAGCGTGGTGATGGGCACGGCGTCCATGAACCGCGGCGACACCTCGGTGGACTTCAGCCAGAAGTTCCCCGTCCTCACGATCGCCAACGCGCCGCTGAATCCGGCGCTGGAGGAACTGCAGGGCACGGTGTTCAGCAACAGCTACCAGCGCGACCAGATCGACCAGTTCCAGCTCAAGGGCAACTGGAAGATCGACGCCGACAGCGGCCTGGACTTCGGCGCGGCCCTGACCGATGTGAAAAACCGTTCGGCCTTCTCCAACGTGCAGCGCGACACCTGGGGCGCCAACGCATCGGGCGGCCCGTCCGTCGTGCCGGACAACATCTTCCACGTCGACCAGGTCAGCAAGTACTTCAGCCGCATCCCGGGCTCGGGCAGCGCGGCGCTGTACAACAACTTCTTCGTCTTCAACTTCGACGACATTCGCAACGCCGCGATCAACTACCTGGGTAGCGACGCGCTGCTCAAGGCCTCGTGGAACTTCATCAACGATTTCCACACGACCGAGAAGTCGCAGGCCGCCTATCTGCAGTACAACCGGCAGTGGGAGTGGGGCATTCCCTTCGAGGCCTCGGTCGGTGCGCGCTACGAGCACACCAAGGTCACGTCGCCGAGCAGCGAAGCGACCCCGACCACGGTGACCTGGGTTTCCGCCAACGAGATTCCGATCACCTTCAACGGTTCGACCAACTCCTCGCGCTCGGGCCAGTACAACTACGTGCTTCCGTCCATCGACCTCGCGGCCGACGTCACGCCCGACATCAAGCTCCGCGTCAGCTACGGCGAGACGATCGGCCGCCCGGGCTGGGCCTCGATCCAAGGCGGCGAGACGCTCAACAGCCTGGCTCGCATCAACGGCGGCAGCGGTGCAGTGGGCAACCCTGGCTTGAAGCCGCTGAAGTCGAACAACATCGACTTCTCGGCCGAATATTTCTACGCCAAGGCCAGCTACATCTCGGCGAGCTACTTCCACAAGTCGATCGTCAACTACATCACCCAGACGGTCATCGACGCCACGCCCTTCAACCTGCACACGCCGGTGGGCAGCGCGATGTACCAGGCTGCAGTGGCCTCCGGTTGCCAGCAGTCCGATTCGGGTTGCATTCGCAACTACATCTTCACGAACTATCCGACTGCGCCGGGCGTGAACGTCGCGGCGCAGACAATCACGGCCCAGCCCGGCGATCCGCTGCTGCACTTCATGATGTCCACGCCGTCCAACAACCCGGCCACGGTGGGCCTCAACGGCGTGGAGCTGAACCTGCAGCACAGCTTCCGCAACGGCTTCGGCGGTGCGGTGAACTACACCCGCGTGCGTTCCGGCCTCAAGTACAAGGACGCCGTCGTCGGCGACCAAACCGGCTCCTCCCTGGTCGGCCTGGGCGACTCGGGCAACCTCGTGGCCTTCTACGAAGACGAGAAGTTCAGCACTCGCGTGGCCTACAACTGGCGTGGCAAGTACCTCTCGGCGGCCTACGGCGGCACTGACGGCGCGCAGCCGCAGTACACCGAGCCCTATGGACAGTGGGATGCGAGCTTCTCGTACAACTTCGACAAGAACCTGTCCATGCAGCTCGAAGGCATCAACCTGACCGACGCCTACACGCGCACCCATATGCGTGCCGTGCAGCAGGTGGGCGCGGTGACACAGCTGGGCCGTCGCTTCATGATTGGCGCGCGCTACAAGTTCTGATGCTGTCTCCTCGCAGGACTGGGATGGTCCCGCTGCGACAATCTCGGGCCGCGCTTGCGCGGCCCTTTTTTCCTCCTGCTTCTTCTTGAGAGAAAAGCCGAAGTGACTGATCTCGTGCGGCGGATCCTGGTGCTGGGTGGCGGCTCCTCGGGCTGGTTGGTGGCGGCGCTGCTCGCCGCCGAGCACGGCCCGCGCGGCCTGCAGATCACCGTGGTCGAGTCAAGCGAGGTGCCGACGATCGGCGTGGGCGAGGGCACCTGGCCGACGATGCGCGACACGCTACGTCGCATTGGCCTGTCCGAAACTGAGTTCATTCGCCACTGCCAGGCCTCGTTCAAGCAGGGCTCGCGTTTCGACGGCTGGATTCACGGCCGCGATGCCGCAGACGGTGACCGTTACTACCATCCGTTCACGCTGCCCGTCGGCCACGGTGACGTGGACCTCGTGCCGGCCTGGCTGGCTGCGGGCGAGCGCCCCTTCGCCGACCTGGCCAGTCCGGCCGTACAGGTCTGCGAGGCCGGCCGCGCGCCCAAGCAGGAACAGACGCCCGAATTCGCCGCCGTGGCGAACTACGCCTACCACTTCGATGCCGGCCTGTTCAGCCAGATGCTGCGCGAGCATGCGGTCGGCCAGCTCGGCGTGCGGCACGTCGTCGATCATGTCGATGCCGTGCTGACGCAGGACGACGGCGACCTGCGCGGCCTGCAGACCCGCGCGCACGGCCTGCTGGAGGCTGACCTCTTCGTCGACTGCTCGGGCATGACCGCCTTGCTGATCGGCGGGCATTTCGGCGTGCCGCTCAAGAGCGAGCGTGAGGTGCTCTTCAACGATGCAGCTCTGGCCCTGCAAGTGCCCTATGCGCGGCCCGACGCACCGCTGGCCTCCTGCACCATCGCCACGGCCTGGGCCAAGGGATGGATCTGGGACATCGGCCTACCTGCGCGGCGTGGCGTCGGCTGCGTGTACTCGCGCTCGCACGCCAGCGAGGAGGAGGCGCAGACCGCCCTGCACGCCTATCTGGATGCCACCGGCGCGCCGGCCGAGCGCAATGCGCCGCGACCGATCCGTTTCGATCCCGGCTACCGCGAGCGCTTCTGGGTGCGCAACTGCCTGGCCATCGGCCTCTCCAGCGGTTTCATCGAACCGCTGGAGGCCTCGGCCCTTGCCCTGGTGGAGCAGTCGGCCGCGCGCCTGTGCAACGAGCTGCCACTGAGGCGCGACGTCATGGACGGCGTGGCGCGCCGCTACAACGAGGACTTCGTCTATCGCTGGGCCCGCGTCATCGACTTCTTGAAGCTGCACTACGCATTGAGTCGTCGCGAGGACAGCGACTACTGGCGCCTGCACCGCGACCCGGCCAGCTGGCCCGCGTCCATGCGCGAGCTGCTGCCGCTGTGGCGGCTGCGTGCGCCGGCGCGCCACGACTTCGGCCGCATCGACGAGATCTTCCCCGCCGCCAGCTACCAGTACGTGCTGTACGGCATGGGGTTTCGCCCAGAGCCGCAGCCGGTCACTGCCGCTACGCTCCATACGGGCCAGGCATGCTTCGAAGAAGCGGCCCGCCAGGCGCGCCGATTCGTCCCCGCGCTGCCTGGTCATCGCGCCTTGATCGACCACATCCATCAGACCGGTTTTCCACGATGACGCGTCCCGTCCTGCTTGACAACGTCACCCACCGCCATCTGCGCGTGCACGGTGGCCACTCCGCGGCCACCGGCGATGCGCGCCAGTCGGCCCTGGCCCTGCCGGCCGAGTTCCGCCAGCTGCAGGCGCATTACCCGATCGTCTTCCAGCTCGTGGAAGGCGGTTTCCAGCCCATCGCGCTTTTCGGCCTCGAGCCTGACCAGAACCTGTTCTTGAAGGACGGCGCTTGGGATGCCTCCGTGCTGCCCATGGCAGCGCAGCGCGACCCGTTCATGATCGGTCACCACGGCGAGCAGCTGCAGCTGCATGTGGACCTGGACAGCCCGCGCATCGTGCGTCCGGAGGAGGGCGAGGTGGGCTCGGCCGTCTTCATGCCGCATGGCGGCCACAGCGAGTACCTCGACCGGATGATCGGCCTGCTCGAGCACCTGCACGCGCAGGCGCAGGCACTGCCGGCCTTCATCGAAGTGCTGATGCGCCACCAACTGCTCGAACCTTTCGTGCTCGACGTGACCCTTGGTGACGGCGCCCAGGCGCGACTGTCGGGCCTGCATACCGTGCACGAGGAACGCCTGGCCGCATTGCCGGGCACCGTGCTGGAGAGCCTGCAGCGCGACGGCCACCTGCTGCCCATCTACATGCAGCTGGCCTCGCTGTCGCGCTTCGAGGACCTGGCCGCGCGCCATCGCCGGCGCCATCTCGGTGGCGTCTGAGCATGAAGTCCGTCCCGATTTGGCCCGGCGACGTCGATCCCGACGTGCTGCCCGACGAGCTGCTGCGCGCCGATCGCCCCTATTTGCTGCGCGGTGCTTTCGCGCATTGGCCGGTGGTGCAGGCGGCGCGCCGGTCCGACCGTGCCGTGGCCGACCATATGATGGGCTTCTATCGCGGCATGCAGATTGGCCTGTTCCAGATCCTGCCCGAGGCGCGCGGCCGCGCCTTCTATGCCGACGAAAGCCTCAGCAGCTTCAATTTCACCCGCCATGTGGCGACGCTGGACCAGGTGCTGATGGGGCTGCTCGGGTTGGCCACGGCAGCCGACGGGCCGACCCTCTACGTGGGCTCGACGACTGTCGAGGCCGTGCTGCCCGGTTTCCTCGACGTGAATCGCCTGGATCTCGGCGAGCGCGAGGCGCTTGTGAGCCTGTGGCTGGGCAATCGCAGCCGCATCGCCGCGCACTACGATCTGCCCGATAACCTGGCCATCGTGGCTGCCGGCCGCCGCCGCTTCACACTGTTCCCGCCCGAGCAGATCGGCAATCTTTATATGGGCCCGCTGGACCCGACGCCGGCCGGCCAGCCTGTCAGCCTCGTTGACTTCCTGGCGCCGGACTTCGAGCGCTTCCCGCGCTTCGCGCGCGCTCTCGAGGCGGCCGAGCAGGCTGAGCTTGAGCCCGGGGACGCCGTCTTCATCCCGAGCATGTGGTTCCACCACGTTGAGGGCCTGGAGCCGATCAACCTGCTGATCAACGCCTGGTGGCGGCAGACACCCGCGCATGTCGATTCGCCGCTCAATACGTTGCACCTGGCCCTGATGACGCTGCGCGACTTGCCGAAGCGGGAGCGGCAGATCTGGCAACACCATTTCCAACATTTCATCTTCGGCGCGGACGCGAGCACCTGGGAGCACATCCCGGCTGAGGCCCGAGGCCTGCTGGGTCCCATCGACGAAACGCTTTCGCGCCGCGCGCGCGCCCAACTGCTGAGCAATCTGAAACGATGAATCCCTCCATAAAGCCCATGCGCCGCATCGTCATCGCCGGTGGCGGCACCGCCGGCTGGATGATGGCCGCGCTGATGAGCAAGCTGCTCGGCAAGCAGCTCGACATTCACCTCGTCGAATCCGAAGAGATTGGCACCGTCGGCGTTGGCGAGGCCACGATTCCCGCGCTGTTGACCTTTCACAACCTGCTTGGCATCACCGAGTCGGAGTTCATGGCGGCTACGCAGGCCACCTTCAAGCTCGGCATCAACTTCGAGGGCTGGCGGGACGTCGGACAGGACTACTTCCATTCCTTCGGCATCACCGGCATTGACCACTGGAGCGCCGGGTTCCAGCATTTCTGGCTCAAGGGCCGCAGCGAAGGCATCGCCCAGGAATATCGTGCCTACAACGTCGAGACGATCGCGGCCTTTGCCGGCCGCTTCGCACACCTGCAGCGCAACGGGCTGAACTACGCCTACCACCTCGATGCCGGCCGCTACGCCAAGTACCTGCGTGCGCTGAGCGAGGCCTGCGGCGTGCAGCGCATCGAAGGCAAGATCGCCGCCGTGCTGCAAGACGGCCCGCAAGGCCGTGATGGCGACATCACCGCCCTGCAAATGCAGGACGGCTCGCGCATCGAGGGCGATCTCTTTATCGACTGCACAGGCTTTCGCGCCCTGCTGATCGGCGAGACCCTCGGTGTGGGCTACGAGGACTGGTCGCACTGGCTGCCCTGCGACCGCGCCGTCGCGGTGCAGACCGCGGCCGTGCGCGAGCCCTGGCCCTACACGCGCTCGATCGCGCACCCCTTCGGCTGGCAATGGCGCATCCCGCTGCAGCACCGCGTGGGCAATGGTCTTGTCTACAGTAGCAAGGAGATGAGCGACGCAGATGCTCCCGAGGTGCTCAAGAAGAACGTCGAGGGCGAGTTGCTGATCCAACCGCGCGTGCTCAAGTTCCTGCCCGGCCAGCGCCACAAGACCTGGGAGCGCAACTGCATCGCCGTCGGCCTGGCCAGCGGCTTCATCGAGCCGCTGGAATCCACCAGCATCCACCTGATCCAGCGCGCCGCCATCCGCCTCATGCAAATCTTCCCGGCCGGCGGCATCAGCCTGGCGGACGTCGAGGAGTTCAACCGCCAGTCGCAGCGCGAGCTCGAGCACATCCGCGACTTCATCGTGCTGCACTACCACGTCAACAATCGCCAGGACTCCGATCTCTGGCGTCACGTGCGCGAGATGGAAGTGCCGGCGAGCCTGCGCCATCGCATCGAACTTTTCCGTGACACCGCGCGCGTGTTCCGCTCGAGCGACGAGCTCTTTGCAGAGAATTCCTGGATCCAGGTCATGATGGGGCAGGGCATCGCGCCGCGCAGCTACCACCCGGTGGCCGACCTGATGGGCCGGGCCGAGCTCGCCGACTTCCTCGGCGACATCCAGCTCAAGGTCAATCGCGCTGTTGCGCAGATGCCGGCCCATGGCGACTACGTACGCAACTACTGCCCGCCAACTGCGGGCTCGCAAGGGGCCACCGCGCCGATGATGAACGCGGGCGCCTAAGAAGAAAGTGCGCTGCTCGTTTGGCAGAGCCTGAATATTCGTATATACTGCTAGCTTCAGTCGCGGGGTGGAGCAGTCTGGTAGCTCGTTGGGCTCATAACCCAAAGGTCGTAGGTTCAAATCCTGCCCCCGCAACCACGGTTAAATACGCAGGCAGCCCGACACCGGAAGGTAGTCGGGCTGTTTTGTTTTCAAACTCGGCCCAGACGGATCCATCGTCGTTAACGGACAGCGTGATGCGCCCCAGCAGCTTGGAGAAGGCTTCCCGAGTCAGCATGATGTCGCCGGCCAGGGCGACTTCTATCGTGGCGACCACCGCGCTATAGGACCTCATGGTCTCCTCGACCATGCCCTCGACGTCGACTTGTGCGGAGTTCTGCGACAGGACCATTGCCTCCAGTTGCAACTTTTCTTCTTCGAGGCGCTTCAATCGGCTGCCGAGCGCTTCGCTCATGCCGATCTTGACGATGGCATCAACGATGCGGGCAATTTCGCCGGACAAATCCTTGAGGCGCGCCTCCTGTTGAGCAATTCGTGCCTTGTCCTGACGCGCCGTCGTTTCAGCATGAAGGGCGTCGCGTAAGGTTTGCTCGAATCGGGCCTTCGCAGCAGGGGCCATGACCTCATGCCGAACCACGTTTAGAAGTCCAGCATCAACCTGCTTGCGTGGCACAAGAGCGCCGTTGGAGCAAACGGTGGGGCCCCGGTCCTTCCTCTTTCCGCAGCCGTACGAGCGACCGTTCACCGCAATCATCGCGCCGCCGCATAAAGGACATCGCAGTTGGCCACCGAACATGGTCCGGGGCGGACGACCGCCCTTGGACTGAGCGGCCTTTCTCCGTCCGACTCGAGCTCGCACAGCATTCCAGGTGTGGTCGTCGATGATCCGAAGTTCGGGGCGTTCGATGATGGTCCACTCTGACTGCGGCCGCTCTCTGCGCTCGCGGTCGCGAGTGTCTGGATGCGTCAGCCATTGGCTCCGATTCCAGATTTGCTGGCCAACGTAGAGCTCATTGTTGAGGATGCCCGCTCCCTTTTTCGGACTTCCGTAGATGGCGGACACGGACCAAGCCCCGTTGCGAGGCGAGGGGATGCGCGCTGCGTTGAGGCCGTGGGCGATCCGTTGCGGGCTTAGCCCGCTGGCGAAGTCATTGAAGATCCTCTGCACTACAGATGCGGCAGCCGGGTCGATTTCGATCGCGCTGCCCTCGGGCCCCTTGACCAACCGATATCCGAATGCCGCGCCGCCAGCTGCCATGCCGCGCAGCACCTTACCTGAGAGTCCCCGATGGGTCTTCTTGCTCAGGTCCTCAAGGTAGACGGAGTTGATGATGCTTCGGAAACCGCGATTCAGCTTGCGAGATGCCGAGTCGCTGTCGTAGCCATCTGAGACGCCGATGATTCGGATCCCATCATGCTCCAAGCGACGAAGAAAGCTCTCCTGCTCGACACCGTCTCTCGTCAGTCGGTCTAGCCCTTCGACCAAAAGAATGTCGAAATCGCGGCGAACGGCCGCTTGAGCCAAGAGGCGCCCGTCGGCGCGGGACTCGATGCGTGTGGTTCCAGAGACAGCATGGTCACCGAGCCGGAGAACTACGCGGAAGCCTTGGGCCTTCGCATAATGGTCACAGAGTGCGAATTGGTCATCCAGCGACTTGTCGCTCTGCTTGTCGGTTGAGTATCGAGCGTAGATTGCTGTGCGGCGCATGTTGTCGGTCGATCGAATTCGTGATGGCGATAGGACTGCTCAGAGTTCTGGGAATCCAAAAGGCGTCTTGCGTTGGCTATCGCGAGGATTCGAATGACAGTGGTCAGTCCCGACGACATTTCGCTGGCGGGGCCGCCGAAGCTGGTGTGTTCCGAAGCGGGAGCCATGCCCACTCCGTGGCGATCTGGGAACGGCGACTCGAGGGCCAAATCTTCTTGATGGTGTTGGTGTTGCAGGGAGCGTTGCATCGGGCTTGTGCATGAGTTCCCATATTGCATATCACCTGTGCCGCGCGATTTCAAGTAAGCAGCCGGGCTGCATTCAGCAAGGCACAGAACGCCCAATTTATTGGATATCACATGAGCGCCAAAGCTTCAAGGCGCCGACCGCATTAGGACCGCTGCGCAGGCTAGAGGCCAGGGTAGTTTGCCCAAGTCTGTGATGCGCCGTTACCCGCGGCCTTCGAGCACTTCAACAACGTGCATCCGCACTCGAGCCTGAAAATGCGGTCGCCCAGAGAGTTCAGGCAACATCAACAGCGCGCCGCCCAGATCGGGAGCGCGTCAACCAGCGCATAGACCGTGTCCGGTTATGCGGGGGCAAGACCACTCGGACTCCAGGTCCTTGCGCACCTGGTCACGGCCGACGACGCCGAATCTATGCTTCGCATGCTCTCTGAAAACCTGAGCCGAAACGATCTCAGTCCGCTCGAGCGCGGCAAGCAATACAAGGCTGCCAGAGAGATGCCACGGTTCCGCTCCACGTCGCTCCGAAAACTTGCAGACGCGCTAGGAGTCAAGGATTTTTCTGGCATGGCGAAGGCCTTGAGGCTGGCGGAGCTGCCCGAATGCGTACTGAAGGCCTTTGCGTCTCCGAAGGACATCCAGGTCAACTGGGGGGCAGCTTTGCACGAAGCCATCGCCGCAGACGAGGAGGGCGTCTATGCGAGAGCGGCAGAGCTCGCATCGGCCTCGAAGGCTATCGACCCCGAGTTCATCTTTCAACGCCTTTGCAATGTGACCCAGACCACGGCAAGCCGAGCGGGAAGAACGGAAGTCGTGAACGACCACCAGGGCAACAAGATTGCCACGCTCGAGTTACCGAAGGCGAGAAGCCGCAAAGGGATTGTCATCCGGCTGGAGCCTGCATTCGGTGACGTGGACGGACTGAAGGCTACATTGAGGGCGTACTGCTCGCTTGACCGTTCACCGCAGAACGATGGGCCGCTGCAGGCTTCGCGGCGCCAGCCATGAAGATCAAGACTCTCAAGCGTCGGGCGATCGACGCTCTCGTCCGTCGCAACGCTGACCGCCGCCTACTGGAGCGCGAATTGCGAGACTGGGAAAACATTCCGGCCATCGGCAGAGAGCTCGGTCGCCGCCAGTAGCCCGATACCGCTACTGCCTCCGGTGATGAATGCGACACAGTCGGCGAACTGTGCTGCGGTCTCCATCCCTCAGCGCGCCTGCGTCGATGCCAGGACCGTGTGTTCGACGTACGGCTTCAACCCCTTGCGGAGCATTCCGTGAAGCAATCGCTGAAGCAGCAGATGCCAGAAACCGCCTAGGAAAGGCACCTTGGATCGAAAGCGGATGGACCACGCCACTCGCGTGTGTCCCCTTCCGGTCTCGCCCAATTCGATGTTGCCCAGGTGGTAGATGAAAGGCGAACCCTGTATCACACGATAGCGGATGCACCGCTTTGGATCTACCGCTACGACCTGCTCTACGACGACGCCTGGCGTGCCACGCATCAGACGCTCGCTGCCACGCCCGTTGCGAGAGGAGAACCCGTCACGCTGTACACGCACGCTCTCGAAGCCGATCCAGGCGTCCATCCGGTCCGGATCGTTGAGGGTCGCCCATACCTCCTCCAAGGGTGCCTCAATCTCGACGCTGGCCTCGACCTGATGGCTGTCGGGCGAAGGGCGCTTATCGATGGGCATCTGGACAAAGCCCCACTGCTTGTCCCCGCGCATCGACATCCAAAGAATCTCGATAGAAAACCCAAGGGCATCGTTCACGTAGACGACACCAGCGCCCGGGAGGTGTATCGGGCGATGATTGGGACGCGCGCCCACAGCGAGGGCTCGCTGGTAGATCGCCGTGTGGTCGCGCTTGGTACGTGCACCGAAGGCGACGTTGAGGATGCCCTGATCACAGATTCGATATCCCGACGGCCACGGTTGGCCCGCGGGGTCGAGGTACTGCACGACCTCGACCAATATGTCGCCGCATTCCAGCACCGCGCTCTTGCGGTGCGCTCCTGGCAGATTCCATAGGGCTTCGTGCTCAGGTGCATGCAGCTCCGTCGACAGGGGCTCGCGTCCACCGATGGATTGGAACGTCGCCACACTGCGCGCCAGATCTGGCGTCGACAGCGTTATCGATCGCATAGCGGCTGTGCAGCCTTTGCGCTGTGCCCGCTGCGCATGCGGAAGCGGGTCTCGTTCCAGCAGCTCGACGAAGACGCCGTCCGGATTGCGCACGCAAGCACGGCGGTCCCCCATCTGTCCGAGGGTTGGTCCGATGGGTTGAGTGCCAAGCACCGCCAGGCGACGTAGCGCTGCGTCGAAGTCAGCCACCCACACACCGATTCGTCGATATCCGATGTCGCACGGTCTCGCGTCATCCGGCATGAGTTTCGCCATCGGACGGCAGAACTGGAACATCTCGATCTGAAACCACGGATTGAGGCCCACCAGCCACCAGCAGTTCGAGGCCGCGCCAGGCAACCCCTGAACAAGTTGGGTGAGCGGCGAGCTCATCATCAGGCGGCTGCCGCCGGCGGGCACGAAGCCCATTCCTTCGCGAAACCATCGCTCAGTAACGCGCAAATCAATGACCGAGAACGCGATTTGGTTCAAAGGGGTGCTGGCTGTCATCATGGACAACGACTGTGCGTCGTCAAAGTCGCAGCGGCAAGGTTCGTACCAGACATCTTGCAGTCAATTCGGGACAATCGGGGCGCTCCCCGGTAGTGCAGATGGATGCGCCCGCTCCTCGGTAGCCCCCTGACTTACTCCTACAAGACCCGCGTGATCGATGCTCCGATCGATGCTTATCAGGGCACCGCGAGGTGACGTACTGGTTCGTATATCAACTCAGGCGCTTCCGAGCCAGCGACCAGGTGATGATGAAGTTCCCGCAGAGCCTGTAACTATGCAAAGCATGGCGATCCCGACGACGCCTTCCAACCCGGCGGACGACGATGCCAGGCGCCGCTCGTCGCTCGCCGCTACCGATGTCGTTGGGGAACTCCGCGTCGGTGCTCGCGCTCGCAAGATGACGGGCGGCCGGGAGGCCTGGAATCGGGGCGCGGCGCTGCCGCGCAGTGGCCATGGCGGAGAGTCCGAAGGTCTTTGATCCGGCTAGGTCCCACCGGCACAGAATGGGTGCCAGACCCGCCAGCGATTCCATTGCGTCCCGGAACAGCACATGCTTAATGGCCGCGGATTCGCAATGTCGCGCAGAACAAGGCTAGCGGTGTGCCGAGGTCGGCCGCCACCGCCCAGTCGGTGACGCATCCAAGCGCTGACGGCCCAACGGTCGCATCTTCCGAGCGTGATGAACGGTCGTGTCGGGATCTTTCGGCCTCAGGCGGGGTTGCGTGGTGCCTAGACTCTAGCCTGGTGGCGTGCAACATTGGCCGGTAAACCACTCAAAATCACAATTGGTGCCAACCACCCACTATTACCAATCAACGTGAGCTAAAGATATTGCTCTCATAACACAGCGCGGTCGCGCTGGAGGGGTCGATGAGAATCTTGGCGTGGCGGTTCGGATCGCCGAGGGCCGTGAAGGCGGCGTCGACGCCGGCTAGGCCCACTTCGCCGGTCAACACCGGCTCGCATTGGACGCGGCCTTCGGCCATCATGTGCAGCACGTCGCGGAACTCCAGCGGCGAATAGCCGAGCACGAAGCGCAGCTCGATCTCTTTGTTGATCGCGATCGAAGGTTCAATATGGTCGCTCTGCATGCACACGCCGGCCACAACCACGCGGGAATAGTGCGGTGCGCCCGAGATCACGCTCTGCACCACGCCCGGAGCGCCCACGCACTCGAAGACCACTGGGCGCTTGGGCGCCAGGCCCAGCCCTTCGGCTAGGCGCCAAGTCTGCCACCAAGGCAGGGGCAACTTGCCGAGCTTTTCGCGCGTGGACAGTCCCAGCTCGAACATTGCGGGAACATCGGGCACGTGTCCGAATGCTTCCCAGCTTGCATAGGGCGAAGTTTCGCGCGGGTCGATGACGCGGTCGGCCCCGCACGCTTGCGCGAGCTGGCGCCGGCCTGCCGAAAAGTCGGCTGCGATCACGGTAAGAACGTCGCGTGCCTTGAGCAGGGCGATGATGGCCAGGCCCACGGGGCCGCAGCCGATCACCACGGCTACATCGCCTTTCTTCACCTCGCCGCGGCGCACCGCGTGCCAGCCCACGGCCATGGGCTCGGTCAGCGCGGCCACGCGCGGCGCCAGTCCGTTCGGGATGGGCAGCATCAGCGATTCCTGCACCACCGTGCGTTCCGCATAGGCCCCCGGCGACTGCTCGGAGAGGCCAATCATGTCGATCTCCGCGCCGCGGCGCAGCAGCGGCATGGCGACGACCGGCGTGCCGGGCCGGAGCTTGCGCGTGGTGCCCGGGCCGTGCTCGATCACCTCGGCGCTGAACTCATGGCCGAAGACGACCGGCGCGGCGCTGCTGCTGATGCCGCGGTAGCCGCTGCGCGCCATCAGCTGGCCCCAGTGGTCGCAATGCTGGCGAACGTGTAGGTCGGAGCCGCAGATGCCGCAACGCAACACCTTGACCAGCACCTGGCCTTCACCCGGTTCTCGCTCGGGCAGATCAACGAGCGAAAGCTCGCGGTTCTGGCAGACGACGGCCTTCATGCGCGGGTTCCCCGGCGCGCGGCGCGCCACCAGCCGGCGGCCATGAACACGAGCAAGGCCAGCACGATTGTCACGAGGCGCAGTTCGGGCACGACCATCTCCACTTCGGTGGGTGTGAGCATCAGGTCTAGCGACATCAGCTTGTAGGGCGCGATGGGACCGTAGGCCGGATCGGCGAGCAGTTCCAGGAACGCACGCCGACTCGGGTAGCGCACGACGAGCACGCGACTCCAATGGTCCAGAGGTGCGTCGGTGCTGAAGAGATTGGGCTCGGCGGTGTTGCCTGCGTAGATCGGATAGCCGCCGTTCTTGAGCAGCAGCTTCGTGGCTGCCTCCTCGTAGAGCGCATTGGCCTGGACTGGCGTGCCCTCGAAGTTCGGTCCGCCAGCCATCGGCCGAATCTGGTCGAAGAAGCGCATCACGTTGAGCATGTAGACGGGACGCCCGTCGTCGGCTTCGCCAAATGCCTTGACGCGCTCCAGGATGGCGACCTTCTCCTCGGGGCGTAGCGGCACCTGGGCATCGATGCGGCGCAAATAGGCGCCCACCTCGGCGGCCGTGAGCGGTGCGCGCCACAGGCCCGGTGACTGCTGCAGCCAGACCAAGCCGATCAATGCAAGCAGCACGGCGCCCAGCAGCGGGAGGAGGCGTGAGGTTTTCATGAAGTCCTTTGCGTTGGGGCGATGGGGTCAGCGGAAGAAGTCCAGCAGCAGCGCATTGACGCGCTCAGGGGCTTCCAACTGGAGCCAGTGGCAGACGCCTTCGATGCGCTCGTAGCGCCACGGGCCGCGCACATAGCGCGCCGAGTCCATCATCTGGCGCTCGTCCAGGAATCGGTCGCCGGTGCTGAAGACGCCCATCACGGGCACGGGCACGTCGGGCAGGCGGCGCCCCAGCACCAGGCTTCGATTCGCCCGGTAGTAGTTGAGACCTGCGGTCAGCCTCCCGGGGCGCTCGGCGCGGCGGCGCCAGCCCGGCCATTCCTCCGCGAACCCGGTGAAGGCGCGCAAGAAGCGCCAGTTCCACGCGCGGATCACCCACTCGGCCAGGCCGGGCAGCTGGAACATCAGCACGTACCAGGCCTTGAGCTTTTGGACCAGAGACCCGCGTGCATAAGCCGTCAGATGGCCGACGGACAGCGCTGCATAGCGATCGACGCGCTGCGGATGACGCATGCAAAAAGCCCAGCCGATCGCCGCGCCCCAGTCGTGGCCGACCAGGCGCACCTTGTCGATGCCCAGCGCATCGAGGATGCCGGCGAGGTCCGAGACCAGTATGCCGAGCCCGTAATCGCTCACGCCAGGTGCGATCTCGGAGTCACCGCAGCCGCGGGTGTCGGGGGCTATCACGCGATAGCCGGCCGCAACAAGGGCAGGGATCTGCTTGCGCCATACGTCGTGCGAATCCGGAAAACCGTGGACGAGCAGCACGTCGGGGCCTTCTCCCTCAACGAGGACGTTGAACGCCAGTCCGTTGACGGTGATGCGTTTGGGTGTCAGCAAGCTGTTCATGATGTTTCCGGGGCGGTTTCATTTATCGAGCCTTCAGGCTGGAATCGCCGCGACCGATGAACAGCCCCAGCGACAGGCGCTGGACGAGATTGCCGTACGGCGGGTAGAACAGGTCGATGGGGAACCAGCGCCGGCGCCTGAACACCGTGCGAGCGTGCGAGAGCTCCCGGAAGCCCTCCTTGCCGTGATAGTTGCCCATGCCCGAGTTGCCGATGCCACCGAAGGGCGCATCGTGGTTGACGACGTGCCAACCCCAGTCATTGATCGTGACGCCGCCCGAGTGCGTGTTCGACAACACCTGTTCTCGCGCGGAGGTGTCGTGGCTGAAGCAGTACAAAGCTAGCGGCCGCGGGCGAGCGCGGATGTAGTCGATGGCTTGCTCCACGCTGTCGTAGGGGACAACGGGCAGGATGGGGCCGAAGATCTCTTCGTTCATCAGCGCCATCTGGTCGGTGACCTGAGTGACGATGTGGATCGGCATCTGCCGGCCAGCGGTCGGCGAGGCGCACGGAGTGATTTGCGCACCCTTGGACAGCGCGTCGTCGAGCAGGCTCCGGATGCGTGCCGCATGCCGCTCGCTCGCCACCGCGGTGTAGTCCGGGTTGCCCTGGGTCGAGCGGCCGTACAGCTTCTCGAATCCAAGCTTGGCGGCCTCGACAAACTCGGCAAGGCTCTCGCGAGGAACCAGCGCATAGTCGGGCGCCACGCAGATCTGGCCGCCATTGGTGCCCTTGCCGTGCACGATGCGCTTGGCAGCATCGCGCACCGAATAGTCCCGCAGCAGCAGCGCCGGAGATTTCCCGCCCAGCTCAAGCGTCACCGGCGTCAGGTTGGCGGCAGCCTGGCGCATCACGATGCGTCCGACCGCCGGAGATCCCGTGAAGACGATGTGATGGAAGGGCAGCGCGGTGAAGGTGGCGGGATCGCCGAGTTCTTCACCGACCAGCGCCACCTGGTCTTCGCTGAATACCTCGGCCAGCATGCGCTTGAGCACCGCGTTGGTGGCCGGCGTCGTCTCGGGCATCTTCACCATCACGCGATTGCCCGCAGCCAGGGCGGCGGCGAGCGGCCCCATCGAAAGGTAGACCGGAAAATTCCAAGTGGCGATCACGCCGACCACGCCCTTGGGCTGGTAACACACGCGCAGCCGATTGCCGAGGAAAAGCAGTTCGGTCGATCGCCTGCTCGGCTTCATCCAGCGCGACAGATGCTGGATGGCGTGGTTGATCTCCAGGACTGTCGGGAGGATGTCCAGCATCTTGGTTTCGGAGCGCGCGCGTGCACCGAAATCCGCTTCGATCGCCTCGCCGAGCACGTCCTGGTAGCGGGACAGCTGCTTCTTCAGCGCGCGCAGCATCGAGCGGCGTTCCTCGGCACTCGGAGACGGGTGCGCATGGAACGCACGCTCCTGCGCTGCGAAGACGTGGGTGATTCGTGCAGGCATGTCGGCATCGAAGGTGTTGTCGCTCATTGGGTCATCTCCTCGTTGCGATGATTCATGCGTATTGACGGCGGCCGCGGAACGGCACGGCAGTGATCAGCGTCACCACAAGCCACGTGACGAAAAACGAGGCCAGCGCGAACCAAGGCTCTACCGAGTCACCGTCCAGCCAGCACAGGTAGATGTTCTTAGGCATCCAGAACTGGTCAAAGGCCGGGGCCACGCCAAGAGCGGCAATGCCGCAGGCGATCAATCGGCGGCTGCGCTCGCCCAGCCACAGCGGCGTGAGCCGGTGGAACAGGACCGCCGCGGCGATAAGGGGCAGGCCGCAGAACACCAGCAGCGGTGACATCAGGACGACGATCAGAGCGACCATCAGGAAGGTTTGCATGGCTGATTCCCTTTCAGTTCTTCGCGACCGAGGCAGTGGTCACGGGTTTTTCGCCATCGGGATACAGGCAGATGAAGGACGCCAGTCCTCCTTCGATGCCGTACGCCGGCAGGTTCGAGGAGCTTGAGCAGATGCCGCCGTCCTTGGCGAACACCAGATCGCGCAGCCAAGTCACGCGCGTGGGCATCGCGTAGGTGACGAAGGTCTCCGTCTTGGGGTCGAAGCGGAAGATGCGATCGGACATGTTCGAGGTGATCCAGACGTCGCCGGTTTTCGGATGCACGTTCAGCGCGTAGGGCACCTCGTACTCGTTGTGGGCCAGCAAGGGCAGCTTGAAGGTCTGAAAGCGAGCGGTCTTGGAATCGAACTTCATCAGGCCACCCTCATCGAAGGAGGGGATCCACAGGATGCCCGACTTGTCAAAGCGCAGGCGGCGCGGTCCCTTTAGCGGCGTGTCGTATTCAGTGATGGCCAATGTCTTGGGATCGATGCGGCCGATCTTGTGGGCGTACAACTTCGCGTACCAGATCGAACCGTCCACCGGATTCACGTCGATGCCGTAGGGAAACGCGAAGGCGCCCCGTCCCACATTTGCCCAGCGATGATGTGCCACGCCAAGCTGGAAGTTTTGCTTCGGGAATAGCGATCCGATCTTGAGGATGTAGGGAAACATGTAGTCGGTCACCCCCTGCCAGAAGCCGTGAGGGAGCTGGATGGCCGTGAACTTCTCGGTCTTCGGATCGAAACGCCCCACCTCATTGGAGGCCGTGATCGTGAACCAGACGATGCCTTCCTTGTCGATGCGGACCGTGTGCGGATATAGATGCGTACGTCCCAGTTCGTAGAGCTTGAACTTCTTCGTTACCGGATCGAAGGAAGCCAGCGTGGAAGAAAGTGCGTTGGTGATCCAAAACTTGCCGTCTTTGGCCTGCGCCATGCTGTGCGGTCCATGCTTGCCGGTGAACACGCCGATGGGCAGCTGGACGCCGGAAAAGACTCCGCCCTCGGGCAGATCGATATCCGGAAGCTTGTTCTGCGTGATCTGCCCCGTTGATCGGTCCAACACCCAGATCAGGTCGTGCCCTTCGTCCGATCCGTACATGCGCTCGTCCTCGCCGACGTCCGCATCGTGAATGAAGCTCATGGCGTCGCCGACGACCCATTCCTTGACTTTCGCGCTGGCCACCTCGGGCTGGGAGGGATACAGCTCCTTGGCCGCGACCGGCTTTCCATCGAAACCCTTGGCCAGCACTTGGGTGATGTCCTTTTCCTCCTGAGGTGTGAGCGCTGCGAAGTAGCCCTCCATGCGGGTCACGGTCTGCTTCCAGCCCGCCTCATCCTTTGGCGCACGCGTCAGGGCATTGCCAACCTGATGGCAATAGTTGCATTGGCTGATGAAAGCGGCGCGCGTGTCGTGGCTGGGCCAAGGTAGCGTGGTCAGGTGGGCAGAGGCCGGAAGGCTGACCGACAACTCTTCGGCTACGCTGTGGCGCTCGAGATTGAATACCTGCGTCGCCTTCGCGTTGACAGCGAGGGTGATGTCTTGCGTGGCGTCCTTGAAATACGGCGCGCGCGCGCGCAGGGTCAACTTCCCGCCGAAGTCGACGTTCAGCGTGTAATTTCCCAGCGCGTCGGTGTAGACGGTATCGCGGCGCTTCTGCGCGCCGTCGAAGGCGGTCACCATGGCGCCGGCCAGCGGCTGGCCGGCGGTTGTCACGGTGCCGGCGATCGTTCCGGCCTGGGCGCACGAGGCCGCTGCAAGGAGGGCCGCGCCGAAGGTCGACGCGGTGATGCGGTATCGATTCATGGAAGGTATCTCCGGTTTCTGTCAGGCTGCGGGCAGCACGTGGTCCTTGAACTGCTCGCGCAGGCGCTGCTTCAGCATCTTTCCCGTCGCACCCAGCGGAATGGCGTCGACGAAGACCACGTCGTTGGGCGTCCACCACTTGGCGATCTTTCCGTCGTAGAACGAGATCAGTTCCTCGCGCGTGAGCTGGGCGCCGGTCTTCTTCACCACGACGAGTAGCGGACGCTCGTCCCATTTCGGGTGCGGCACGGCAATGCAGGCCGCCATCGCCACGGCCGGGTGGGCCATGGCGATGTTCTCGAGATCGATGGACCCGATCCATTCGCCGCCGGACTTGATGACGTCCTTGGCCCGGTCGGTGATTTGCATGAAGCCATGGGCGTCTATCGTTGCCACGTCTCCCGTGGGGAACCAGCTCTTGCCATTGGCGTCCCGCAACGGGTTGCCACCTTCGCCCCGCATGTATTCCGAAACCACCCATGGCCCTCTCACCAGCAGGTCGCCGCTGGACTGGCCGTCCCACGGCAGTTCCGCGCCGTCGTCGCCGACGATCTTGATGTCGACGCCGAACACGGCGCGGCCTTGCTTGGCCTGGATCGCATAGCGCTCTTCCAGCGACAGGGCGAGCTGCGAGGGCTTGAACGTGCAGATCGTGCCCAGTGGGCTCGTTTCTGTCATGCCCCAGGCATGCAGGACCGCGACGCCATGCTTGTCCTGGAAGGCGCGCATCATGGCGGGCGGGCAGGCCGAGCCGCCGATCACTGTGCGCTTCATCGTCGAGAAACTCAGTGCCTTGCCTTCGACATGGGCGAGCAGCGCCTGCCAGACCGTGGGCACCCCGGCCGACAGGGTGACTCCTTCGGTCTCGAAGAGTTCGTACAGGGACTTGCCGTCCAGCGATGGACCGGGAAACACCAGCTTGGCGCCGACCATGCACGCGATGTAGGGCAGCCCCCAGGCGTTGACGTGGAACATGGGCACCACCGGGAGGATGGCATCGCGGGCCGAGCAGTTCAGCGCGTCTGGCAGCGCCGCGGAAAAAGCGTGCAGCAGCGTTGAGCGGTGGCTGTAGAGCACGCCCTTGGGATTGCCGGTGGTGCCGCTGGTGTAGCAGAGGCTGGAGGCCGCATTCTCGTCGAGCGCGGGCCAGTCGAACTGGTCGCCGTGGGTGGCGATCAGGTCTTCGTAGCACAGCAGGCCTGGCAGGTCGGTGCCGGCCATGTTGTCCGGATCGCTGAGGGCCACGAAGGTCTTCACGCACTTCAGGCGCGGCGCGATGGCCTGGATCAGCGGCAGGAAGCTCATGTCGAAGAAGACGATCTGGTCTTCGGCATGCTCGATGATGTAGACGAGCCAGTCCGCATGCAGGCGCGGATTCAGCGTATGCAGCACGGCGCCGGAACCCGAGACTGCGTAGTAAAGCTCCATGTGGCGGTAGCCGTTCCAGGCCAGCGTGGCGACGCGCTGGCCCTGCCCGATGCCCAGGGTCTTGAGCGCGTTGGCCATGCGCCGCGCACGCGCCGCCAGCTCGCGGTAAGTGGTGCGATGGATGTCGCCCTCGACACGACGGGAGACGACCTCCTGCTCACCATGATGGCGTTCCGCGTGTATCAGTAGGTTCGAGATCAGCAGCGGCGGCTGCTGCATCTGTCCGTTCATGTGCGTACCTTGAAATGCTTGTCGCCCAGTAGGAAATGCGAGAGGGCGGGGATCAGGACGAGGGCGCCGACCATGTTCCAGACGAACATGAAAGTCAGCAGGATGCCCATATCGGCCTGGAACTTGATGGGCGAGAAGGCCCAGGTGATGACGCCTGCGGCCAGGGTCACGCCGACAAGGGCGACGACGCGGCCGGTGAACATCACGGCGTCGCCATAGGCGCGCGCCAGCGGGAGCCCGCGACGCTGGCCGGCGAGCTGGACGGAGAGCAGGTACAGCGCGTAGTCCACTCCGATGCCCACGCCTAGTGCGATCACGGGCAGCGTGGCGACCTTGACGCCGATGCCCAGCAGCACCATCAAAGCCTCGCAAAGGATGGAGGTGATGGCCAGCGGAATCACCGCGACCAGCACCGCCCGCCAGGAGCGGAAGGTCACGAAGCACAGCGCGATCACGGCCGCGTAGACGTACAGCAGCATCGTGTGGTTGGCCTCTTTCACGACGATGTTGGTGGTGGCCTCGATGCCGGCCGGGCCGGCCGCGGGCAGGATCTGCAGCTTCGCCGGATCGCTCGGGTGGGCCTGCGTGAAGCGCTCCACCGTGCCCAGCACCGCGTCCAGCGTCGCGGCCTTGTGGTCGGTCAGGTAGGCGATCAGCGGCATCACCGAGCATTCGGTGTTGAAGAGCTCGGGGTTGTTGACCGTGGCCTGCTGAGCGCCATAGTTCAGCACGTCCTGGTTGCGGCTGATGGTCAGCCACTTTGGGTTGCCCTCGAAGCTGCCGGCCGTGATCTGGCGCACCACGTCCTGCAGGCCGACGGTGGCGCGCACCTGGGGAAGTTGCTGAAGTTCCCAGGCCAGGCGGTCTACATGGGTCAGCGTGTCATAGCGCAGGCAGCCTTCCTTGGGCGTCTTCACGATCAGGGCGAAGACGTCGCTGGAGAGCCCGTAATGCGCGGCGACAAAGGCGTCGTCGAGGTTGTAGCGCGAGTGGCGGCGCAGCTCGGGCGCGCCGGGGTCCAGGTCGCCGACCTGCAGCCTGAGGCTCACCGCATAGCCCGCGCCGACCAGTACAGCCGCGCCCACCACCGCCGCGGTGGCCCAGGAGCGTCGCTCGGCGAAGTGGTCGAGCCAGCGCCACAGGCCGCCGCGCCGCCCCTCGGCCTGGGCCTCCTCGAGCTTGAGGCTGCGCGCCGCCGCGCCGGAGCTCACACCGGTGAAGCTCAGCAACACCGGCAGCAGGATCAGGTTGGTGAATACCAGCACGGCCACGCCAATGCTGGCGGTCAGCGCCAGCTCGCGGATCACGGCGATGGGGATCAGCACCAGTACGGCGAAGCCCACCGCATCGGCCAGCAGGGCCGTGACGCCGGCCATGAAGAGTCGGCGGAAGGTGTAGCGTGCGGCGACGAGCCGATGCGTGCCACGGCCGACGTCTTGCATGATGCCGTTCATCTTCTGCGCGCCATGGCTCACGCCGATGGCGAAGACTAGGAAGGGCACGAGAATGGAGTAGGGATCGAGCTCGATGCCCAGCGCCGCGACGAGGCCGATCTGCCACAGCACCGCCACCAGCGAGCAGGCCAGCACGAGCGCGGTCGAGCGCAGGCAGCGCGTGTAGCCGTAGAGCAGGGCCGCGGCGATCAGCGCGGCGACGCCGAAGTACAGCATCACTTGGTGCAGCCCGTTGAGCAGCTCGCCGACGATCTTGGCGAAGCCGATCACGTGGATCTTCACGCCCCCGGGCTTGCCGTCGGCGGCCGTGCCCGCTTCGTACCGGACGCGGATGTCGTCGATGGTGGCCGAGAGCTTCCAGTAGTCGAGCCGGCCGCCATCGGGCATGCGGTCGAGCAGGGGCAGCATGATGGCGCTGGACTTGAAGTCGTTGGCTACCAGGGAACCCACCAGGCCGGCGCGCGTGGCATTGGCACGAAGGCGCCGCACGCTGTCGGGCGAGCCGTCGAAGTTGTCGGGCATGACCGGGCCGCCCTGGAAGCCTTCCTCGGTGACCTCGGTCCAGCGCACGGCCGGCATCCACAGCGATTTGACCCAGGCGCGGTCGACGCCGGGAGCGAGGTAGAGCTCGTCGTTGATGTGCTTGAGCGCGTCGAGATAGCGCGGATCGAACACGTCGTCGCCAGGATTCTCGACCACCACGCGCAGCATATTGCCCATGCCGCGCAGCTCACTGCGGTTGTCCAGGTAGTTCTTGATGTACGGATGATCCGTGGGGATCATCTTCTCGAAGCTTGCGTTGAGCTGCACGCGCGTGGCGAAGAAGGCCAGTGCAAGGGTGGCGATCAGGCAGGCCAGCAGCACCAAACGGCGGTGGTTGAACACCGCGCGCTCCAGAAGATTGCCCGATTCGCGAGGAAAGTCGCGCAGTTCGCGCATGACCGGCATGTGGCCGGCGTCGGCCCCTGGGGTGCTCATGGCTTGATCTTGGAAATATCGAGGGTGCCTAGGCCGCGGCTGCTGCCCAGCACCAGCGCGGACCCGTTGAAGGCCACGGCCGAAAGGGGCGCGGGCGGCTGGGTTGCCGTGCGCGTGAAGCTCTCGCCGCCGTCGCGGCTCAGGGCCAGATTGCCGGCCTGGTCGACGAGCGCGACGCGCCCGTCCGGAAGCGCGTCCCCGGCGGTGATGCTGGCGCCCAGGCCGGTGTCGAGCGGCTGCCAGCTGCGGCCTTCGTCGCTGCTCAGGTAGGCGTGGCCGCGCATGCCGAAGGCGATCAGGCCCGCCTTGGCGGCCACCAGACCGAAGAAGCTGCCCTCGTAAGGCGAAGCCAGCGCCTGGAAGCGCTGAGCCTTGCCGTCGAGCTTGAGCAGCAGGCCGGCCTCGCCCGCGATGCACAGCGAGTCGCCGCAGGGACGGATGGCGTAGAGGTTGAAGAACTTGGGGTTGTTGGTGCGATCGAACCAGGGCTGCCAGCTTTTTCCGCCGTCGACCGTGCGGAAGATCAGGTTGTAGGCGCCGACGACGAAGCCTTTTTCGGCGCTGGTGAAGAAGAGATCTAGGAAGGGCTTGTCCGGCCCCGCGTCGGCATCGCGCTGCGCCTCGGCAAGCAGCCGTTGTCCGGTCTCGCCGCCGGCCTCCGCCACCGAGCGCATGTGGGCGAGCAGCAGTTGGTTGGCCGCGCGGCCGTCGAGCAGCTTGCGCCAGGAGGCGCCGCCGTCGTCGCTGCGCAACACCACGCCGTCGTGGCCGACGGCGTAGCCGGTCTTCGCATTGACGAACTGCACGGCCGTGAGGTCCGAGCTCAGGGGCAGCGGGGACTGGGTCCAACTGCCACCGCCGTTGCTCGAGCGCAGCACGTGACCCCGCGAGCCAACCGCAACGACGCTGTCGCCGGCCCGCGCGATGGCGGTGATGGGCCGCATGGGCGCGAGTTCGCTCGGTTGGGATGGCAGGTCCAGCGGGTCTTCGTCGGCCAGAGCGGCGCCGCCTGTCAGCAGCGCCGCGGCGAAGACAATTGCAAATCGCCTCATCGCACGCCGGAGCCGGCCAGCGCGTCCGCTGTCCACTGCGTTGCAGGCATCGCGTCGATGAACTTCAGGCCAATCTCGTAGGCGCCCAGCAGGCCGGACACGTTGTAGCCGCCGCTGGTGAAGTCGTAAAAGGCCTGGGCGTTGGTGGCGGGCGTCGGAATCTCGTAGGCCGAGTTCAGGTAGATGAATCCGGCACGGAATAGGCTGCCGCGCGCATCGTATTCATCCGACGCTACGGCAGACCAGGAGTCCTCGTCGACGTAGAACGTGCGCTTGGCGTAGATGTGGCGCTTGCCTTCCTTGAGGGTGGCCTCAACGACCCAGACGCGGTGCAGCTCCCAGCGCACGTAGTCAGGGTTGAGGTGGCCCGGCGTGGCGGCGGCGAAGGGATCCTTGGCGTAGGCGAGCTTGTAGTCGTTGTAGGGCACGATCATCTCGCGCTTGCCGACGAGCTTCCAGTCGTAGCGATCCATGGCACCGTTAAAGACCCAGGCGTCGTCATAGGTCGAGGCGCCGGCCGCACCTGGGTTGGGCGTGTCGTAGGCGATATCGGGCGCAAGCTTGACGCGGCGCTGGCCGGGGAGGTATTGCCAGGCCTTGCGGCCGTACTTCATCGGGTTGACGTAGTCCTGAGCCAGCAGGGCCTCGCCAGCGCGGCGGGCCGGCGCGGTGTAGGTGATCTTGGTGCGGAAGTAGACGTCGTTGTCGGCCGAGGCGGCCGTCCGCTTGGCGTCGTAATAGGGGGTGTCCACATAGATCTCGCCCGAGGTGGCCAGAACGGCCTTGCCGGCCGAGTCCACATTGATCGAGTCGTACTTGGTGAACTGCGTCGGGCCCTGGAAGCGCAGCACGTGGTTCCACATCACCTCCGCGCCGGTCTTGGGGATGGGAAAGGGGATGCCGGCGTAGGTGCCTTCAAGGCCCAGGCCGCCGTCGGTGGTCTTGACCGAGGTGGCGTTCTTGGCCGTGTTGTCGAGCACGTACTTGGGGAAGGCGATCGAGCGATGCGTCGGGTAGACGTCCACGCGCATGCTCGGGAACTTCTTGAGCAGCTCGCGCGTGCCGGCGGTGAGCTTGTCCGCGTACTTGGCGGCGTCGACGCCCTTGATCGAGTAGAGCGGCTTCTCGACGGCATAGGGATCGGGGCGAATGCCCGATCCCTTCTTGTAGGCGGTCGGCACGGCGACGCCGCCGTCGTAGGCGGGGATGCTCTTGTCGGCATTGGCGCCGACCTCGGCGCCGAAGCGGGTGAGGTTGCTGCCGAGCTGCTTGGCCTCGTCGGCCGGGACGGCGGCGCCGGCCTGCATCGCGCCGAGCGCGAGCAGGCAGGCCGCCCACAGGGTAGTCTTGTGGTTCATGGTCGGATTCCTGAAAAAGGTCAGAACGTGGTCTTGAAGGTCAGCAGCACATGGCCGCGGTCGGACAGCACGGCGTTGGTGCCGTTGGTGACGTCGACCATGCCCGTGGCGGTCTTGCTGTAGCCGCCGTAGAAGCCCACGTAGCGCAGCGCGAGGTTGTAGCGGGACTGCATGTCGGCGGCCACGCCGAGCGAGAAGGAGCCGGCGTTCTTGTTGCCGCCGGAGAGCACGGCCGAGTTACCCATCGCGCCGCCCGACCAGCTGATTGGCAGCGACAGGTCCACGCTCGGCAGGACCTGGAACCAGGTCGGCGTGAAGTTCAGCGCCAGGCCCATGTAGTCGCGCGTGACCGCGTCCACGTTGGCGCCATGGCCGGCGGCCAGCGGCGTGAGCCCGCCGTCCTCGCCGTGGCGGTAGGTCTCGCTGCCCTTGAAGGCGGCAGCGTTTTGCTCGACGCTCAGCCAGCGGTTCCAGACCGCCTCGAACTGCCAGTTGGCGGTGTCGAATAGCGGCGTCTTGTTGACGATGCCGATCAGGGTCAGCACGCCATGCGCGGTCTTGCCGCGCGCGCCGGGGGCGTCGCCGTCGAGCGCCGTGGTCGCGACCTGGCCGGCCGCCGGGTTGACCAGGTGCGCTGGCAGCACCGTCACCGGGATGCTCTGCAGCGGCATGTGTTCGCGCACGCTGAGCTCGGCGCCGACGCTGACACCGGAGACTTCCTTGCTCAGGCTCAGGCCGAGGATGTCGATGCCATGGCCGTAGAAGGCCGCGTACTGGCCGACCTTGCCGGAGAGGATCTGCGGCAGCGTCGCGGCGGCCGGGTTGATGTAGCAGGTCGTCGCGGCCAGCGGCGTGAAGCCCAGCGCTCCGCAGGCCGAGGCCGGCACCGTGGCCACGGCCGGCAGCACGGCGAGCTGGGGCTGGATGTCGGAGGTGCGGCGCAGGTAAAGGCCGGCGGTGCCGTCGAGCCACTGCGGGCTCCAGCGCGCCGAGACGCCGAAGTCGCCGGTCTTGGACGGCGTGCCGACCGGCGTCTGCAGCAGGCGCTGGTTGGGGCCGGCGACGAGCGAATCGCCGCCCTTGAGCAGGGCGTCGTTGACGGTCAGGTAGCTGCCGCTCTCGGGGTAGCGCGCCGCTTCCCAGTCGAGGAAGGCCTGGGCCGCGAGGCTCAGCTCGGTGGTCGGCTGGGCCTGCACGGTGACCGAGTTGCGCGGGCGATAGAGTTCCTTGAGCTCGATGCCGGGCGTGGCCAGGGCCTTCCACAGGTCGAGCGAATACTGGCCGTAGGAGACGCCGTGGATGGCGGAGCCGCCGAGCAGGCCTTCGCCCCAGAACACAGTGTGGCGGCCGGCGCGCACGCTCACCGGCGTGTCGCCGAGCTGGCCGTTGGCGAACACGAAGGCGTCGAGCAGCTCGCCCGAGGGGCCCTTGGCGAAGCGCTTGGCATAGGGCGAGAGCTGGCCCGGCGCCGGCGCGCCGTTGGCGTCGAGCGTGTTCGCGGTGGCGGCGACGCTGTCGGACAGATGGCCGTAGGCGCCATCGATCCAGCCGGTGCCGCTGAGGCGCGCGCCGAACTTCTTGTCGACGACGAGGTCGGCCTCGCTGAGCCAGTCGAGGCGGTTGGCGACGAGCTTGCCCTTCTCGAAGTTGCGGTCGCCGTCGTCGTAGTTCGGGTTGGCCAGCATGGCCGGATCTTGGGCCTGCGTGCGCACGCCGAGGTTGTAGCGCAGAGTGTTGTCCCAGCGCAGCACCACGTCGGGGTTGCCGGTGTCGATTTCGGCTGCGCGCGCCGGAGAGAGCGCCGCCAGCGCGGCCGTGGCAGCTAGCGCAATCGGGGCTGCGCGGAGCCCACATGTGCCGCGAGGAAATTTCAGAGCGAAACGGGACACTAATGTCTCCTTTGTAGTCATTGAAAGAACCGAGCCGTGCACGTGGCGGCGCGGCCGGGCGGCGCTGGACTCGCACCACCCGAGAGGGCTAGGATCGATTCCCGTGCCGGCTCCTGACGCCGCTCATTGCGGTGATAGGCATCATCCGGGCCGATTCGTCGGCACACGATGTTTGACAAAGACAGTCGCCTGTCAATTTGGGACAAATCAGTGATAGCCCTCGCATCCGCAATGCCCAGCTGCGCACTAGAGTCCTGGCCTCTGCGGTGCCATCACTCCGGACCCTGTCACTACACATCTGAAGCCAGCGCATGAACGCTCCGTCCAGGCGGGTCCCAGCCCGCTACATCGTCCTGCTGCTCGATGCCCTGAAGCGCCAGGGCACCGACGTCGCCAGGTTGATGCTCATGGCCGGGCTCGAGGAGGAGCGCGTGAGGACGCGCGACGCCACGTTGCTTCCGACTGACGTCGAGGCCTTCGTGTCGTCGGTGCGGCGTATCACCGGCCGCAGCGATCTTGGGTTCGAGTTCGGCCGGATGATCAAGATGAATTCGCACGACATCCTCGGCTACGGGATGCTCAGCGTGCGCACCATCGACGAGCTGCTCAAGCTCGTGACGCGCCACTACCACTTGATGATCGAGACCTTCACCATGCGCTACCACCGCACCGGCCGGCGCGGCGAGGTGGTCTACACGCCATCGTTCAGCATGCCCTTGGAGACGCTGCGCTTCTACTACGAGGGACTTGCCATGGCGCACCAGAACCAGGTCCAGCTCCTGCTAGGCGATGCCAGCCCAGCCTACGATATCTACCTCTCGATGCCGGAGCCGCCGCACGTGACGCGCTACCTGGCGCTGGCCCCGGTCCGCTTCCACTTCGAGGAGCGCGCTCTGCCGGGCGTGCGAGTGGTGATGGATGCGGAATGGCTCGACCGTCCACTGCCGTTGGCCGACGCGCGTGTCGTCGAGGATGTTGACAAGCAATGCACGGCGCTTGGACAGCGCCCGCCTGCCGGCGAAACCGGCTGGGGCGACTACGTGACCATGATGCTGCGCCAGGTTCAAGGCGACCTGGTCACGCGCACCGAACTGGCGCGCCGCATGAATGTATCGTCGCGCACGATAGACCGCTACCTGAAAAAGGAAAACCTGCAGTTCCGCGATCTGGCGCAGCAGGTGCGTTTCGAAAGAGCCTGCGCGCTGCTGGGCGAGCCCGGGGCGAAGGTGGCCCAGGTGGCTCTGAACCTGGGCTTCAGTGATTCAGCCAATTTCAGCCGCGCGTTTCGACGCGTGATCGGCGTGGCGCCAAGCGAATACCAGCGGCAACTTGCCGATGGCCATCCGCCCGTGGGCAGCGTGGAATAAGGCGTACTGAAGCGCTGCCCGGTGTCAGACTCAGAAGAGGCCGATCCGACGAGCGCCGTCGAGCATCAGCTTGCGTGCAAGTCGCAGCGACAGCCGGCGGGCGTGATAGACCAGCCGCGCATAGGGGCCGACCAGCACGATGTCGCCGCCGCGGCGCGCGGCGCGGACGATGGCCTCGGCGACGCGGTCGGGCGAGCAACCCTCGGATGCGTAGTAGTTCTGCAGCCGGTCGATCTGCTCGGGGGTGAATGTCGGCGCGGTGTTGCGACCGCTCGGCTTGGCGATGGGCGTGTTGATGACGCCCGGGCAGACCGTGATGACGCCGATGCCGGTTTCGGACAGCTCCATCTTCAGGACCTCGCTGAATCCAGCTACGGCGTACTTCGAAGCCGCATAGGCGGCCATGGACGGGGATGGAAAGTTGGCCGCCGAGGAAGCTACATTGATCATCCGGCGCGGGCCGCCCGCCGAGATCATCATCGGCAGGAAGAAATGACAGCCGTGGACGACGCCCATCACGTTGATGTCCATGAGGCGCCTCCAGTGCTCAAGGTCGCTGTCGATGAAGCGGCCCAGATAGGCAACACCGGCGTTGTTGACGATGACATGCGGAATGCCCACGTCGCGCCGTACACGGTCGGCAAAGCTTCGCATGTCGTCGGCATTCGACACATCCACCCTTTGAGCCAGGCAGCGCGCGCCCAGCGCAGTGATGTCGCGCTCGACAGCCATCAATGCCTGCTCCGCGATGTCGGTCGCCACGACGTGGGCACCCTGTCGCGCAAACGCCAGCGCCGTCGAGCGGCCAATGCCGGAGCCTGCACCAGTAATGACGACAATCTTGTCTTTGAAATCCGAAATTTTCATTCTGCGGGTCGTTCTGAAAGAGTCTGGCCGGTTGGCTTCTGACGGGAAGGTTCAACAAGGCGTGGCGAGGTCACGCGGCAAGATGCCTGAGCGCTCGCAGTACGCGGCGTAGCGCGCCAGGGCCGTCTGGCAGTTCTCGACGGCCAGCACGCTGCCGTTCCGGTCGTACATCACGACCGTTCCCGCCACGATGTGCATGGTGATGACGCACTCCTCGCCGACGACGCAGGCGGGGGAGTGGCGGCTTCCTGCGGGGGCGCACACCACGCTGCCAGGACCGGCGATCCAGCGAGCGCCCGCGAGCTTCCAGCGCCCCTCAATCGTGTACGTGAGCAGGCTCCCTGAGTGCTGCAGCTCGGGCACGATTGCACCCGAAGGAGCCCGCAGCTGCAGCACCATTTCGCCGCCGACAGGGTCAAGCTTGTAGTACTTGACCATCACCTCGTCGCCGCACGCGGGGAGAGGGATCCACGGAACCGATTCGGCGTCGATGACGCAGGGGTCGATCGGTGATCGCGGTGACTGGATCGTGCCGTCGTTCATGGGGGCGCGGGAGATGCTGTGGAATTCACGGTCCCATCATCGGCAACGGGCCTGCCGCCGCCGATATCACTTCAGGACAGGCAACGGTCTATTGGGGACAAATCAGTATTTGCACCGAGAGGGCAGGCGTCTCCATCGGATTCAATGCCTGCCACGGTGCCGGCTTGCCCCGGCCACTCCTCCACGAAGTCACTCCCTTTGCATGAAGACACGTATCACCGAACTCCTGGGCATCGAGCATCCGATCATTCAAGGCGGCATGCACCACGTCGGGCTGGCCGAGCTGGCATCGGCGGTGTCCAACGCCGGCGGCCTGGGCATCCTCACCGGGCTCACCCAGCGCACGCCAGACCTGCTAGCCCGCGAGATCCGACGCTGCCGCGAAATGACCGACAAGCCTTTCGGCGTCAACCTGACCTTTCTGCCGACGGTGACCACGCCCGACTATCCCGGCTACATCCGGGCCCTCATCGAGGGGGGCGTCAGGATCGTCGAGACCGCGGGCAACAACCCGCAGCCTTGGATGGCCACGTTGAAGGAGCATGGCATCAAGGTAATCCACAAGTGCACCTCGGTGCGACACGCGAGGAAGGCCGAAGCCATCGGGTGCGACGCAGTCAGCGTGGACGGGTTCGAATGCGGCGGCCACCCGGGCGAGGACGATGTACCCAACTTCATCTTGTTGCCCCGCGCAGCCGAAGAATTGCGTATTCCAATCGTTGCCTCGGGCGGCATGGCCGATGGGCGTTCGCTGGTCGCGGCATTGGCGCTGGGCGCCGAAGGCATCAACATGGGCACGCGCTTCATCGCGACAAAGGAGGCTCCCGTTCACGACAAGGTCAAACAGGCCATCGTCGCGGCGAGCGAGCTGGACACCCGGCTCGTGATGCGCCCGCTGCGAAACACCGAGCGCGTGTTGAACAACGCGGCGGTCGAGCGCCTTCTGGATAAGGAGCGCCGACTTGGCGCCGCGGTGACCTTCGACGACATCCTCGAGGAGGTGGTGGGCGTCTACCCGCGGATCATGCAGGACGGCGAGATGGACGCTGGTGCATGGTCCTGCGGGATGGTGGCGGGCTTGATCCACGATGTGCCCACGGTCCAGGAACTCATGGGCCGGATCATGGCGGAAGCACGAGCCATCGTTCACGCTCGGCTGGGACGAATCGCTTCGGCCTGACCGAGGGCGGCGTCGGGCGATCTCAGACTCGCTCGAACACCACTGCGATGCCTTGCCCACCGCCGATGCACATGGTCACCAGCGCGTAGCGCCCCTGCGTGCGCTGCAGCTCGTAGATCGCCTTCGTGGCGATGAACGCGCCTGAGCAGCCGATGGGGTGGCCCAGCGCGATGGCACCCCCGTTGGGGTTGGTCTTGCCCATGTCGAGCTCCAGCCCGCGCGCGACTGCGATCGCTTGGGCCGCGAAGGCTTCGTTGCTCTCGATCAGGTCGATCTGGTCCAGGCGCAGCCCAGCCTTCCGGAGGGCCAGCCGCGTGGCGGGGATGGGACCTTCGCCCATCACGTCGTTTGGTACGCCCGCCACAGCGTACGACACGAGCCGCGCCATGGGCTTGTGGCCGTGCAAGGCTGCCACGGCTGCGTCGCCCAGCACGAAGAAGGCTGCGCCGTCGTTGATGCCGGAGGCGTTGCCGGCGGTGACGGTACCGTCTTTCTGGAAGGCGGGCTTCATCTTCGCCAGCGTCTCGATCGTGGTGCCCGGTTTCACGTGCTCGTCCGTGTCGAACACCACCTCGCCCTTGCGGGTCTGGCGCACGATGGGCACGATCTGCGACTTGAAGCGCCCTTCGACGATGGCGCCGGCTGCGCGGCGATGGGACTCGACCGCCAGCGCGTCCTGCTGCTCGCGGGTGATGCCCCACTTGGCCGCCAGGTTCTCGGCGGTGACGCCCATGTGACCCACGCCAAAGGGGTCGGTGAGGATGGCCGTCATGGCGTCAATCATCTTGACGTCGCCCATGCGCGCGCCCGAACGCATGGTGGGCGAGAGGTAGGCCGCGCGGCTCATCACTTCCACGCCGCCGCCGATGCCGTAGTCGCAGTCGCCCAGCAGGATGTTCTGCGCGGTGGTGACGATGCCCTGCAAGCCGGAGGAGCACAGTCGGTTCACGCCCATGGCGACAGAGTCCATGGGGAGCCCAGCCTGGATCGAGGCGACGCGTGCCACGTAGCCGAAGCGGCTATCGGTCGGCAGCGTATTGCCCACGGTCACGTAGTGGATCGACTTGGGATCGACGCCGGAGCGCGTCACGGCCTCCTTCATCACCGTACCGGCCAGCTCGGCCGGCTCGATGTCGGCCAGCGAACCGCCGAAGCTGCCGATGGGGGAGCGCGCGGCGCCCAGCACCACCACATCACGCTTGTTCATGTCTTGACTCCAGAAATTCGAACAACGGTCGATCCTACCTAGCCTGGGCCAGTCCGTGTTCGACACCTGGATGTCAACTGCCGCCAACTCGGGGAATTTCCCAGGGCGAGACTCGAGGTGAGGTGGGCCGCCTGTGCGCTCGACTCGCGTGCGGACCAACCCTTGGATGTCCCGAAATGACTGGGGCTGGCGATATTGCACATTGCGCTCTCATGCCGGCATCGCGGACGATGGCGCCCATTCGTCGTCAATGGCGCCACGGCTCCGCGGGCGACCCCGGCGGAATGCCAGTCGGCGGCCGGCGCATCCAACAGGAGTTCGCGTGAAACGCACAAGCTTATCCCGCCCCGGCGTTGAAGGCCGCATGGCGTGCCTTCGTAAAACGCCTGCCAGGGCATCCGCAGGGGGCAGGCTCACGGCCGTGGCCCTGGGCATCATGCTGGCCGCACCTGGCTTGGCCGATGCGGCGCAAGCGCCGTCTACGAAGATGGCGCCGGTTCCGCAAAACAAGTCACCGGTCCCGCAGAAGGTGCCCAATATCCTCATCATCATGCTCGACGATGCGGGCTTCGCGCAGTCCGACACGGTGGGCGGTGCGATTCATACCCCGACGCTGACGCGTGTTGCACAGACCGGGATCGAGTACAACGCCTTCCATGCAGCAGCGATCAGCTCCGCCACCCGGGCCGCCCTGCTCACGGGGCGCAACCACCACCACGTCGGCAACGGTTCGATCACCGAAATTTCGACGGATGCGCCCGGCTACAACGGCCTGATCCCCGACAGCGCGGCCACGATCCCGCGGGTGCTGCACGGCCAGGGCTACGCCTCCGCGGCCTTCGGCAAATGGCACAACACGCCGCCGGACGAGACCTCGCCCAAGGGCCCGTTCACCCATTGGCCCACGGGCTACGGCTTCGATCATTTCTATGGCTTCTTGGGTGGCGAGACGGACCAGTACCACCCGCGCCTGTATAACGACACCCATCCGATCGAACCGCCTAACGACCCCAAGTACCACCTGACCGAGGATCTCGCGGCGCAGGCCGTCAGGTGGCTGGACGAGCACCAGGTCAAGGCCCCCCAGCAGCCCTTCTTCATGTACTGGGCGCCGGGGGCCGTGCACGCGCCGCATCAGGTGTTCAAAGAATGGGCCGACAAGTACAAGGGCAAGTTCGACGCGGGCTGGGATGCCTACCGTCAGCAGACGTTTGAGCGCCAGAAGGCCATGGGCTGGATCCCGGCCGACACGGTCAATGTGCCGCGACCGGCCGAGATGCCGGCCTGGAACAGCCTGTCCGCGCAGGAGCGTCGATTCCAGGCGCGGCTGATGGAGGTCTATGCCGGCTTCCTGGAGCACACCGACACGCAGGCGGGTAAGGTCATCGACGAGCTCGAGCGGCTGGGCCTGCGCGACAACACGCTGATCTTCTATGTGTTCTCCGACAACGGCGCCTCTGCGGAGGGCATGCGCGGATCCATCAACGACTTGGTTGGGCTCAACGGCATCACGACCACGCCGGAGCAGAACATGAAGGCGCTGGCTGACATGTACGGCGGCGAGCAGGCACTGGGCGGCCCCAAGGTGGCCGAGCACTACAACGCGGCCTGGGCCTGGGCCGGCGAAAGCCCCTTCGTCGGCACGAAGCTGGTGGCCGGATACTTCGGCGGGACGCGCGTGGCCATGGCGGCGTCCTGGCCGGCGAAGATCAAGCATGACGGCATCGTGCGCACCCAGTTCCACCATGTCGACGACATCGCGCCGACCATTTACGAATTGCTGCACATCGATCCGCCCAAGAGCGTTGCGGGCGTGGCGCAGATGCCGCTGGACGGCGTGAGCATGGCTTACACCTTCGACCAGCCGACGGCGCCCACACGTAAGGCGCAGCAGTATTTCGAGATCCTGGGCAGCCGCGCGGAATACGCCGACGGCTGGATCGCCTCGGTGTTCGGCCCGCGCAAGCCCTGGGTCGCGGACTTGTCGGGATTGATCTCATGGCCGGGCAAGCTCTCCTACCTGCTGCACAACCCATGGCTCGGCGATCACCTGGGCTGGCTCAAGTGGAATCCACAGGATGACCAATGGGCGCTGTACGACTTGAAGCACGACTACAGCCAGTCGCACGACTTGGCCGCGGAGCATCCGGAGAAACTCGCGGCACTGAAGCGCAAGTTCGACGAGGATGCTCGGGCCAACAATGTGTATCCGCTGGGCGAGGCGCTGTCCGAGGCTCTACACCCGCGCCACGAGGCGCCCTCCGGCACGCAATGGCATTTCGGCGCGGACACGACGCGCCTGCCCGAGGTGATGGCGCCCAACATCCGCTCGCGCGACAACCGCGTGACGGTCGACGCCGAGTTCGGGCCGAACGCGAACGGTGTGCTGTACGCCATGGGCGGCGTGTCAGGCGGCATCAGCCTTTATGTGAAGAACGGCGTGCTGAGCTATGAGTACAACGGCCAGGGGCTGGTGCGTACCCGGGTGAGCACGCCCAAGGCCCTACCGGCGGGCCATCATGCGATCGATGTCGACCTGAAGCTCACTTCGGGCCGGCGCGCGGGCCCGGCTGAAGTGACGCTCAGCGTCGATGGCCACGAAGTGGGCAAGGCCGAGCTCCCCTTTACCGTACCCATGCTGTTCACGGCGACGGAGACCTTCGACGTGGGACGTGACCTGGGATCGCCCGTGTCGCTGGACTATTTCGAGCAGGCGCCGTTTGCTTTCAGCGGTAAGATCAACGACGTTCACATCGTCTACCGATGAACCAGACCGCCTTGCCCGACGCCGCTGGCGCTTCAGCGCCGGTTCAGGGCATCCATCTCATGGCCAAACCCATGGGGCCGATCTGCAATCTCGACTGCAGTTACTGCTTCTACCTGGAGAAGGAGCATCAGTTCGAGCCGCGGCATCGCTTCAGGATGTCCGACGAGGTGCTACAGGCCTATGTGCGCTCCTATGTCGAGGCGCAGACGACGCCCGAGGTCGAATTCACCTGGCAAGGAGGGGAGCCCACCTTGCTGGGCGTGGAATTCTTCGAACGCGTGGTGGCAGCGCAGCGGCCCTGGGCTGCGAGCAAACGCATCCGCAATACGCTGCAGACCAATGGCACGCTCATCGACGAGACCTGGGCGCGGTTTCTGGCGCGCGAAGGTTTCACGGTGGGCTTGAGCCTGGATGGGCCACGCGAGGTGCACGATCTGTACCGGCTGGACAAGCAGGGCCGCTCGTCCTTCGATGCCGTGATGCGCGGCCTTCGCCTGCTGCAACAGCACGGCGTTGCGTTGAACGTGTTGGTGACGGTGGCGCGCGACGTGGCTCGGCATCCGCTGGAGGTCTACCGCTTCCTCAAGGACGAGGGCGTGCGCTTCATCCAGTTCAACCCCGTCGTCGAGCGGCTGCCCGGCCCTGCGGCGATCGCGCTCGGCCAGACCTTTGGTACGCCGCCGTTTCTGTCGCGTCCGAGCTCGCCCACGGATGGGCCCGCGGCGGTGACGCAGCACACTGTCGAGCCCGAGGCCTACGGTGACTTCCTGATCGCGGTGTTCGATGAGTGGGTGCGCCACGACGTCGGGTCGATCCATGTGATGAACTTCGAATGGGCACTGGCCGCGTGGTGCCAGTTGCCGGCAACCGTGTGCCTGTTCGCGCCGCGCTGCGGCAAGGCTGCCATCGTCGAGCACAACGGCAGCGTCTATTCCTGCGACCACTTCATGTATCCGGACTACCACTTGGGCGACATCCGCCGCGACTCTTTGGTAGAGCTTATGCAGTCGCCTCGACAGCAGGCCTTTGGCGCCGCCAAGGAAACCGCGTTGCCAGCGTACTGCCGCCGCTGCGACTACCGGTTTGCCTGCCATGGGGAGTGCCCGAAGAATCGCTTCGCGACCACACCCGATGGCGAGCCCGGCCTGAACTACCTGTGCCCGAGCTACAAGAAATACTTCCGCCACATCACGGCAGCCATGAACGGCATGGCCAAGCTGCTCGCCCATGGCCAGCCAGCCTCTGCCATCATGCAGGCCTTGGACGGGCCCCTGATCATCGATCTGAGGCGATAGCCTGTGCCAGGCGTTGAGTGGCTGTGAGGAGCGGAAAGCACCGCGCCGTTGCTCTTGCCGGCCAGCGACCATGGACAGCATCTGCTACGCAGCCCCGACCATCGGGGCACCAATGCAAGGCTATGGAGCGTCCTGCCGTCTCCAAATGCAAAATCGCGCCCCCGCAACCACAGAATTTCGTAAGCGTACCAGCGACTTACGACGCATCAAACGCCAACCGTGAGGTTGGCGTTTTTGCTTTGTGCCCACGCTGTGCCCATTTCGTGCCCATCCTGTGCCCAGCGGAAATCTGTTTCGGCTCGAAATGACCGTTGCGCTCCGTGCCCTCCGACGAGGATCCATAGTTCCAATGATCAATGGCCCGATACCGGGTGACCGTTGGGCCGAGAAGCCGGGTTCTCTGCAAGGCCTGCTAGCCGATCTTGCGTCTTGGCCGCCTGCGCTTGCCCTCGGGCCTGTAGAGATCCGGGCGCACGGGAAAATCTGCGCCGTCGTAGCTAACGTACTTTGGATTCACTGGACGAAGTCCCAACAGGCGCCCCAACTCGGTCGGCTGTCAGGCGACATCGAGAACTGACCCTGACGACATTCAGAATTGACCCCCTGGGTTGATCAAGCTGCAGTGGCGAGCGCGGTGTGGTCCTTGACCAGACCGGACTTGCGTTTGGCCCTGAGCCGGTAGCTGTCGCCGCGGATGGTGATGACGTGGCTGTGATGCAGCAGTCGGTCCAGGATGGCGGTGGCGACCACTGCGTCTCCGAAGACGCCACCCCATTCCGCGACCGAACGGTTGCTGGTCAGCAGCGTCGCGCCGCGCTCATAGCGTCGGCTCACGAGCTGGAAGAACAGGTGCGCCGCGTTGGCCTCGAACGGCAGGTAGCCGAGTTCGTCGATGACCAGCAGCTTGGGCTTGGCAGTGGTCCTTAGCGCTGTCACCAGGGCAAGGCGTGCGGCGTTGACACCCGCGTGAAGAGCCTCATATTCCTCTCGTAGCGTCGCATTAACCAGTAGCGTTGCAGTGTCGCTGGGGCCCCGGTCCAGCTAAGGATGATCGGCACAACTCGTTGCGAACCTCGCTGCGCGAATGATGCCGTGCGCAGCGCGTGATTTCGAAACTTGGCGGCGGCACAGCACGGTTTCCAAGGGCGCGATCAGCCTTCGCCGATGGGCTGTGGGCATCCGGGAGCGCATCGCAGACGCACCCTTCACTGCAACGCTGCAACGCTGCAATGCCAGCAAATGCCGTCGCGGCATCCATAGATTCGACAGTGCGAACACGCGATATGCTTCATATGGCCAACGGGCTACATGCAGAACGAAGATCGACGTGATCAATGACCACTTGCCACGAGCGGGCCCGATTCTTTTCCTCTTGATTCAGGCGATGCTGCTGGCATTCGTGCCAGCGTGGCGTGAGCCCGTTGCCTTGATTGCTATGGTGGCGGCGCCGGTCTGCGCAGCATGGGCGTTGTGGCGGCGCAGTCGGCGCGAACAAGGATTCGCCCGACAAGGCTGGTTGTTGAGCGCGCTGGCTATGCTCATCTGGAGCATTGGAGCCGCCGCCAACTTCCGCAACGAATGGCTGTTGGGTCTGATTGAGGAGATGCAGCGCGGCACGATGCTGGCCTTTCACCTGTCTGCGGTGCCGATCGCATTCCTGCTCTCTGGCGATTGGCAATACAAGGGCCACGTGCTGGCGCGCTGTATCGATGCGGTATTGGCGCTCGCGCTCGGTTGCTGCTATTTTCTTGTGACTTGGGGTTTGCTGACTGCGCGCGGACTACCTGACGATGCTGGCGTGGCCGAAATGGTCCGGCTGATTGATATCCAGAACCTGGTCATTGCCTTCGGCTCGCTGATCCGTTGGTGGGCGGCAGCAAGGGCTGATGAGCGAGCGCTTTTTGGTGCACTGACGCTGCACACTTGGCTCTACTTGGCGATGGCTTTCATCAACAATCACTTTTTCGCCGGCAAACCGGAACTCGGGCCTGAGTACGCTTCCATTGTGACGGTGGCGTTCGTTCTGCTGTGGATTTTGAGCGAGCGCAGCACGAGCTCGCAATCGCAGCGCGTCCCCAGCGCCCGCATGATCGGCGTCGTGCGAACCTTGGCGCCGATGGCACTGGCAGGTGGCCTTCTCGTCGTGGCACTGATGTTGATTCGCCTCGATTACGTGCTGGGCGCATCCGCCGTGTTGCTGGCGGCTTTGGGCTACGTGCTACGCAGTGCCATAGTGCAGATCAGCCACATTGACCGCGGCAGTCAGTTGGAGATCATGGCCTTGACTGACGCATTGACTGGTCTATATAACCGTCACTACCTGGACCATGCGCTGCCCGAGTTGTGGCGCCGCGATTCGGATTCAGCGCGCTCGGTCGGGGTGCTGATGATCGACATCGATCATTTCAAGCGGCTGAACGACCGCTACGGTCATACATGCGGCGACGATTGTTTGCGTCAGGTAGCTCAGGCGCTAAAGGCCCAACTGACACGTGGCAACGATGTGCTTGCACGTTGGGGCGGCGAGGAATTCATGGCCCTGGTTTGGGACGTCGACGCGACCCGCATCGAACTGCTTGCCGAGCGACTACGTCACGCCGTCGAGGTTTTGCAGATCGAGAATTTTGACAGCCCGCTGGGCCATGTCAGTGTCAGCATCGGCGCCTCCAGTGTGCGCCTTGACACAGGCGCGTCGGCAAGCACTGATCCGATGGCACTGGTACAGCAAGCCGACCGCGCGCTATACCAAGCGAAGGCACTCGGGCGCAACCGCGTCGAGTACTTGCACCTGGATGCCGCCACTAAAGTGGTCGAACATTCAGGTGCGTTGTAGCAAGGCTCAGGTCATCTACGTGGACGAGAAGAGCCAATGCCAGGCGCTGGCCATGTTCTCCAACCGGGTCCGCTATGTTGACCGCTCGGTTTCCGCGGCAGCTAGCCGATGCTGCAATGCCTGGCTGATGCCGATGGATGCGGATGCCCACAACAATGCGATAAATCTCGGCCTCAAGGGCTTTGAGGCGCTTGCCCGAGGCTTCGGTGCTGCCGGTGTCAAAAATGCGCGGTCACCTTCATGCCGATGGTTCTGGGCCGCACGGTATAGCCTTCCACGACCGTGTTGATTTCCGGCCGCTGGATGATGGTTTGGTTGTTCAGTGCATTCTTTGCGAATGCCGTAATTTCAAAGTCCTTCAGCGTAAACATCAGATTCAGATTGAGCACGCCGTAGGCAGGGTTGTAGTAGTTGGAATTGGAGACTTGATAGCTGCCATACGAATGCCCGGTAAAGGCATATTCCGCGCGCGCACTGACTCTTGTGCCGTCGCCGAACGAAAAACCGTAGGTGGCGGCGAGTGTCGCGGTCAGATCCGGAACATCGATCAAATGGGCACCTACCGCCACAGTCGCTGGGTTGTTTGAACTGGTGACCCTGGCATTCTCCCGGCTGAGGGTCATGTTCAAGGCCAAGTTGCGGGTCAGCAGTGCAGCCAGCTCCAGCTCGCCGCCGTCAATGGCTGCATTGCCCACGTTCGAGGTGAAGTAGTAGCCGCAGGTCGGCAGATAGATTTGCTGCTGGATGTTCTGCCAGTCGGTGTGAAAGACGGCGGCATTCAAAGTCACCTGCCCATCGGCCAGCACGTTCTTTGAACCGGCCTCGTAGGTCCACAAGCTGTCGGAATTGAACTTGGTCGGCTGCGAGGTTTGGCCGATGGCGGCAAAGTCGCTCGCGCAAACCGACGTAGGCCCGTACACGATGGGACCCGTGGGGCCGCCCAGGCGTGTACCTTCTCCGGCGGACAAGTACATCTTGTGGTTTTCATCCAGGTCGTGGCTCAGGGTCGCCTTCGGCGTTACCGTGCTGAAGCTGGCCGATTGGTTGTAAGGGCTGATGTTGCCGATCTGGTAGAAACCAATTTCGGTGGAGACGAAGGTTTCGTTCGCGTGAACCAGACGGGCCCCAAGCCCCATGTGCCAATCGGGTCGCAGATCGACGTCGACCTGCCCGAAGATGGCGGTTTGCTTTTCGCGATAGGTTCTGTCGTCCGACTCGTCAATGTCGTTCGGGAATAACTGCAGCCCCGGCGCGCCATAGGCGCCTTGCACCAGCGACTGCTCCATCGGCATGCCATAGATGCTTTGGAATGCTGTGTTGATGCCGGGTATTTGCTGGAAGTCGGTGTTGTGAATCGACTGCTCGGCGTAGTACACACCGGCCACCCATTGGACAGGGCCCTTGCCCCCTTCCGGCGAGGACAGCCTGAACTCCTGGCTGACCTGACGGTAATTGGTCTTCATCTTGACCGGTGAGGCCAGGTTGCCAATGATGGCGTCGTTTTGCGCTTGGTAGTTCGGGTAAAGGGGGTCCAGAAAGGCCTGCGCGAAGACGGTGCTGTTGTAGTAAGTACCGTCTTCCTGTCGGTCGAATTGGCGTTTGAAGACACCGGTGACCGAAGTGAAGTCAAAGGCCTTGAAGTTCTGCTGGATAGACAAGCTGCCTAAGGCCATCTCGTCACGGCCATTTTCCCTGACCTGCTTGTTCTGCTGGTGCAGGCCCATTGAGGGATAGAAGGCTGAGTTGTCGCCCGTGTTGCTCAGTTGGTAGAACACGGCGGGCTTGATGGTGAGTTCGTCACTAGGCGTGATCTTGCCCAACAGATGAAAGCTGGTCACCTTTTCGTCATTGACACCCTTTTTGACCAGGTTGCCCTTCTGATCGAAGTGGTCGATGTAGCCGCTCTCGTGGTTGGAATAAATGCTTCCGCGCAGCGCGAAGACATCATCCTTCACCGGCGTGTTGAAGAGGGCGCTGGCACCATAGTTGATGCCGCCGTGCTGGGTCGTTGAAGTCTCGATGCTCACCTGGCTGCTTTGCGCGGTCATGTCAGGCTGCACAGGGATGAAGCGTATCGTTCCGCCCTCAGAGCTTGCCCCCCACAGTGAACCTTGCGGTCCGCGCAACACCTCGATGCCTTGCAGGTCGAAGAACTTGGGTTGCGCCGCGAAGTCGTAAAAGTTCTTGGTGGTGATGGACACGTCGTCCAGGTACAGCCCCACGGTGGCCGAGCCCGATGTAGAACTGACGCCGCGGATGGTGACATTGGTCAGGCCTTCGTTGGCACCCACTGAATTGAACGACACACCCGGCACAGCGCGACTCAGATCGTCGTAGTTGTCGATGTGCTGGGCCGCCAGCTCCTTGCCGCTCAGCACCGAGACGCTCACGGGTACTGTCTGAATCGCTTGAATGCGCTTTTGAGACGTAATGACCACCGCCTCCAGCCTGTCCTGCTCTTGCGTCGCGTCGGCACCGCCGTCGGCGACTTCGGCTTCGGCAGACCAGGCCACGCTGGCGACAAGACACAGTGATAGTGCCGTCAGCTTGCGCAATGCGAACGGCGGGGAGGTCGGTACGCAAGACTTAGCAGGATTGACCCGGCGCATCGAGATTGAGTTCAGCATATGGAGGTCCAAGGCAAGGGTGACAAAAATTTGGGAAACCACCTCGAAACACGAAGTAATCTCCCGGGCTTTTGTCCCGCCGTGGAACCTGAATGCGGTCGAGCGCACTTGAGGCCGAGCGCTCTTGGACCAGCACCGAGCACATGCCAGCTGTGCTCGATCGGAACCCTAGCGCCCCTTCGGTTGGCGAAAATTCCAGTCGCTTCCCGCCATGTGATCAGCAATTCCTATGCCAGGAAAATTGAAGCGTTTATGCCGGGCCACAGCCGCCTTTTCGGGCTACATGGAAAGAATAAGCACCATATGCAGGCGTGTCTTGGTGCGTTGCACGAAACTGATGCGAAAGCTGCGCATTGGGCGCGCCCCTTCGCTCTCAAGGCTGCGCAGAGACGAGTAGCAAGTCCTGGCCGGACGACACACCGCTGCCTTCGTTGCAAAAGATATGCGTGACCGTTCCAGCGCATGGGGCCGTCAGTGCAAACTCCATCTTCATCGACTCCACGGTGATCAGCGTCTGGCCCTTTGTGACCTGCTCACCCAGCTGGACGTCGAGCTTCCAAACACTGCCTGACACTGGTGTCACCACGGGCTGCGCGTGCGCTGGCAATTCCAGCTTGCTGTCGGGCTCGGCTGCGAAGAGGTCGCTGTCGATCACCGCCATTTCCTGGCCGGCAGCGCTCCAGCGTTCGCGTTCCGCTTCGAAGGCACCTTGCTGCTTGCTCTTGAATGCGGCGATTGCGCTGGCATTGCTCGCCAGGAACGCGCGATAGTCACGAAGGCGAAACCGGGTGGGCTCGATCTGCAGTCGAAACTCGCCCGTCAGCAGGTCTCGTCTGAGCTCAACCAGCTTTTCTTCGCTGACCGGATAGAAACGAACCTGATCGAAAAATCGCAACAGCCAAGGCTTGCTGAAATCCTTCGTCTTCTTGTGGCGGTTCCACATCTGCACGGTGCGCCCGACAAACTGGTATCCGCCGGGGCCTTCCATGCCATAGATGCACATGTAGGCGCCGCCGATACCCACGGCATTCTCCGGGGTCCAGGTGCGAGCCGGGTTGTACTTGGTGGTCACCAGCCGGTGGCGCGGGTCCAGCGGCGTGGCCACGGGTGCACCGAGGTAGACATCACCCAGCCCCATGACCAAATAGCTCGCTTCGAACACGATCTTGTTGACGTCGGCCAATGTCTCCAGTCCGTTGATGCGCCGTATGAACTCGATGTTGCTGGGACACCAGGGCGCGTCGGCGCGCACTGACTGCATGTACTTCTCAATCGCCAGTTTCGTGGCCGAATCATCCCAGGACAGGGGCAGGTGAACGATGCGTGATGCGACCTCCATATCGTCCAGGTCAGGCAAGGCCTCCTCCAGCGCAACGATCTTGTCGATCAGCTGGTTCTGGGTGATTCGGCGCGGATCGAAATGCACTTGCAGCGAGCGTATGCCTGGGGTCAGGTCCAGCACGCCCTGGGTCCTCCCGGCCTCGATGTCGGCTTGCAGCGCATCCATCAGCGCTTGCACGCCCAGCCGCAGTTCCAGGTCCAGCACCAGCGGGCCCAGCTCGATCAGCAGATTGGCGTCGCCCGACTGGCGGATCACGAAATCCGGCTTTTCGCCCTCCTTCTTCAGGTGGCGCACCACCGGTGTGCTCAAGGCGCTGTGCCGCAAGGGCAGCGTGACGAAAGCGGGCTTGTCCAGGGCGGCGATTGCGCCATCCTGCGAAAGCTGCATGGCGTTGGCCTGGCTTTGCGTGAGCCGCTTGAAGCGAACGCGGTCGCCCGGCTTCAACTGGCCAAGCTTCCACAGTTCCGCCTGGACAATGGTGGCCGGGCAGACAAAGCCGCCGAGGCTGGGGCCATCCGGCCCGAGGATGACGGGCATGTCGCCCGTAAAGTCCACCGCACCGATCGCGTAGGCATTGTCGTGAATGTTGGAGGGGTGCAAGCCTGCTTCGCCGCCGTCGCGGCGCGCCCACTGAGGCTTGGGCCCGATCAGGCGGACACCGGTGCGCGACGAGTTGTAGTGCACCTCCCAGCCAGTGGCAAAAAATGTGCTGATGTCGTCGTCTGTGAAAAATTCCGGCGCGCCGTGCGGGCCGTACAGCACTCCAATCTCCCAATCGTGAGTGATTGGGGGTCGCAAGCGGGGCGACAGCGCCCGGCGTCTGGCGGCACTGGCAAGGCTCTCGGCGTGAGCCGGTACAACGGGCAGCACGTCGCCTGTGCGCAGGGCGCGTCCACCATGGCCGCCAAACTGTCCCAGTGTGAACGTGGATCTCGAGCCCAGGTATTCCGGCACCTGAAGGCCGCCTTGCACCGCCACATAGGCGCGCAACCCGGCCCCGACGATGGCTCCCAGCTTGAGCACGCTGTTGGCCTTGACCGGATGCGCTTTCCAGGGCGCCAGCGCCTGACCGTCCAGTGTGGCGTGCATGGCCGCACCGGTCATTGCGATCACCGCGTCGCAATTGAATTTCAAAGTGGGGCCTGCGGCAGTCAGCTCCAAGGCAGCGGCGGACTCATGGTTGCCCACCAGGCGGTTGGCAAGTCGATGGGAGAGGGCATCCATCGGGCCGCAAGGCGGCAGTCCCACGTTCCAGTAGCCCTGGCGGCCCGGCCAGTCCTGCACGGTGGACTGCAAGCCCGGCTCCAGCACGTCAATGGTGTTGGCCTGGTAGTGCAGCCCCGCGAGCATATGAGTAGTCTGCTTACCCGCGATGAAGTCCGGGTAGGCCAGCACTTGGGCCAGATAGGCGCGGTTGGTCTCGATGCCGGCGATCTCACTGTCATGGATAGCGACCAGCAGCTTCTTGCGAGCGGCCTCTCGATTGCGTCCAAACGCAATCAGCTTGGCCAGCATGGGGTCATAGTGTGGTGGCACCACCGTACCGCTTTCCACCCACCCATCCACACGAATTCCGCTCGGATAGCGCACCGATGTCAACAGGCCGGCCGAGGGCTGGAAGTTCTTGTTCGGATCCTCGGCATAAACGCGCACCTGCATGGCCGCGCCTTTGGAGCGCACCTTCAAACTGCGCAGGTCCGGCAACTCGTGCGCGGCCAGGCGGACCATCCACTCAACCAAGTCAACGCCTGTCACTTCCTCGGTCACGCCGTGCTCCACTTGCAGCCGCGTATTGACCTCCAGAAAATAGAAGCTCCCGCTGCTGACGTCGTACACGAATTCCACCGTGCCGGCGGAGCGGTAATTCACGGCGCGGCCCAGCTTGACGGCGATGTCTAGCAGTTGCTTGCGCTGCTTGTTGGACAGGCCAGGCGCCGGCGTTTCCTCAATCACCTTTTGGTTGCGCCGCTGCACGGAGCAATCCCGCTCACCCAGCGCGATCACCTCGCCTTGGCCATCGCCGAAGAGTTGCACTTCAATGTGACACGCGTGCTCCACGTACTTTTCCAAGTAGATGCCGGGTTCCTTGAAATTGGCACGGGCCAGCCGATCGACGGCGGCGAACGCGTCGGCCAGTGCAGCCTTGTCCCATACCAGGCGCATGCCGATACCGCCGCCGCCGGCAGTGCTCTTGAGCATGACCGGATAGCCAATGCGCTCAGCCTCGCGTTGAGCGTGCTGTGCGTCGGCCAGCAGGCCCGAGCCCGGCAGCATGGGTACACCATTGCGCTGGGCCAGTTCGCGCGCGGTGTGCTTCAGTCCAAAGGCGCGCATCTGCGCGGCGGTAGGCCCGATGAAGGCAATCCCTGCCGCCTCGCAGGCTTGCGCGAAATCGGGGTTCTCGGAAAGAAACCCATAGCCGGGGTGGATGGCCTGGGCCCCGCTACGCTGTGCGATGGCCAGTATCTTTTGCGCGTCGAGGTAGCTCTCCGACGCCGGCGCCGGACCAAGAAGATAGGCTTCGTCGGCCTCCAGTACGTGGCGCGCGGCGGCATCGGCCTCGGAGTACACGGCCACAGACTTGACTCCCAGCTTTCCGAGCGAGCGCTGGATTCTGCAAGCAATGGCGCCACGGTTGGCGATCAGGACTTTCTTGAACATGGCAAACCGAGTCGGGGTCGTCCCACATCATTAGGAAAAGCGCGGCCGGTCGTCCGGCAACGAGGTTGATGGTCTTGCCACTCAAGCGGGATTCCACACCAGCAATTGAATGGGCGTCGGGTTGTAGGCGTTGCATGGGTTGTTCAGTTGCGGGCAATTGGAGACCAGCATCCAGACATCCATCAAGGCGCGCAGTTCGACGTATTTGCCAGGCGCGGATACGCCGTCGGCAAAGGTCAGCTGGCCCGACGCTGTCACCGGCACGTTCATGAAGAAGTTCACATTGGGCACCAGGTCGCGTTTGGCCAGGTCCAGACCTGCCCGTTGCAGCGTGATCAGGAAGTTGTCGCGACAACTGTGCATGAATTTTTTTTGCAGCGCGTAGCGCACCATATTGCTTTCGGCGGCGCAGGCACCGCCGAGCGTGTCGTGACGCCCGCAGGTATCGGCGACGATGGTGAGCATGGGGTTGCCCTCATCGCTGTAAAGCACCGAGTCCGTGGTCAGATAAATGCCACCTTGGGCCATCAAGGTTTGCGTGGCGCTGTAGTGCTCTGAAGGATCGTGGCGGTTGTAGAAAATCACATCCACGGCCTGATTTCCTTCCAGGTCCACGATGCGAACGGTCTGGCCCTTGGCAATGCCCAGAAGATACGGCTCGCCCGCAGGGACCGTGTGATTCAGGACGCTGTGCTGCGGTGCCAGCGTGCTCTCTTGGATTCGTTTGGCAGTCATGGTGTGGGCTCAGAGCATGTGCAAGACGTCGCTGTTGTGCAGCGCGCGGGCATTTTCGGAACGAAAGCTGCGGCAGTAGTCGTCGTCCTTGGCCGGGCCGGATCGCCACAGCGCCAGGCCCACTTTCTTCGCGTTGTAGGTGGTGCTGGGGTCCAGCGGGTGAGGCGCCGTGGAGAAGGCGACGATGACGTTCATGTCCAGGCGCAGGTCCACGTGGTCGCCCGCCTTGCAGTGCCCGGCAACAAATTCAAACTGGCCGTCCTCGTTCACCGTGACCTTGGAGAAGAAATTCACGGGGGCAATCAGGTCCCGTCTCGTCAGCCCGTACTTGGCGATTTCGGTCAGCAGTCCGTCGCGGCCGCTGCGGTGCATGCCGTTGCGGGCCGCCTGGTAGGGCAGCGCTGCGAACTTCTTGGCCATCCGGCTATCGTCCAGCAGCAGCCCCAGCGGGTCGTGCCAGCCCACGGTGTCGCCGGTGATGGAAGCCAGCGCACGCCCCATGTCGCTCATCAGCACATGGCCGCGCGTGTAGTGGGCCGTGTGCTGGGCCTTGAGCGAATCGGGCATGTTGTAGCGTTCCAGCTTTTCTGCAGCCGAATACAGCACGAGACTCAGATTGGCACCATCTTCCAGCGCCACCATGCGCAGCGTGGTGCCACGGGGAAGCGTATACGACCAGTGGGCGCCGCCAGGGACCAGCTCGGAAAACATCACCTTGTCGGCGGGCAGGTCGGGCGCAAAGTTGCGCCAATGAGGCGTGGCGTCAACAGCGGGCTGGATAGGGTCTGTCATCTCTCTGCGTCCTCTCACTGGTCTTCGGCGGGCACGTGAATCTGGGGGATGATGGCGGCCAGCAGCTGCAGGCGGCCACTCAAGACGCCGCGCAGCGTGGTCACTTCGTTTGCAATGGCCTGCAACTTGTGGGCGTGGCCCTGGATCAGTAGCACTTCCATCATCTGGTTGTGCGTCAGGTGCACGTGCAGGGAACTGATCACCTCGTCGATGTGCTGGAACTGGATGTCCGCCAGTTTCTTTTGCAGGCCTCGGGTGCTGCGGTCGTACAGCAGGGTGATGGTGCCGGCCATGATGTCGTTGCCGAGCTTGCGCTTGTGTTCCGCCAACTGGTAATTGACCATGTCGCCAATGGCTTGCGAGCGGCTGCCATAGCCCTGGCTGGCCACCATGTGGTCCAACTCTTCCAGCAACGCCGGCGGCAAAGAGATGCTGATGCGGCTGACCGTGGTGTTGTCATCGCTTGTCATGTGCCGCCCAGACGTTTGCCGTTTTCATGAATCGTTTACTCCACATCGTCCGCGACGTCGGTGAAGCGGATCATGTTTGCGAAGGCCACCGTGTCTTCGGCGGAGTCCAATTCATGCGGGGGATGTATCAAGGCCTCCAGACGCGCCTTCACCGCACGAAACTCAGGGCTGCCAAATTGCGCCGGCGCGCGCGGACGCGGAACCGGCACTTCGATGAGTTCCTGTACCTCGCCGGGATGGGGCTTCAACACCAGAATGCGGTCAGCCAGATAGATGGCCTCGTCCAGATCGTGGGTGATGAAAAGGATGGTGAGGTCGATGTTCTTCCAGATGTCCAGGAGATGACTTTGCATGCGGCTTCGGGTTTGTGCATCGAGCGCGCCAAAGGGCTCGTCCATCAACAGGATGCGGGGCTGATTGACCAGTGCGCGGGCAATGGCCACACGTTGTCGCATGCCGCCGGACAATTGGTGCGGGTAGGCGTCTGCAAATTGCGTTAGGCCGACCAGATCGATCCAGGTTCGCGCCAGACTTTCGGCCGTGCCAGTGCTCTGGCCGCTCATCTGGGGACCGAACATGATGTTGCGCTTAACCGTGAGCCACGGAAACAGCGAGTAGCCCTGAAACACCATTCCCAGGTCACGCCCAGGACCTGTCACTGGCTTGTCGTCAAGCAGCACTTCGCCGCTGGAATGCCGCTCCAGTCCCGCCAGGATGCGGATCAGCGTGGACTTGCCGCATCCGGAAGGGCCGATCACGCAAATGAATTCGCGCCGATGCACCTTGAAGTTGATGTCGCGCAGTGCCTCGGTCGCGCCTTGTGGTGTCTCGAAAGTCTTGTGCAGCTTGCGGACTTCGAGCACGACGTCGCGCTCTTTGATGCGCTTGAATCGCTGTCGCACCGCGTCGGTCTGCTCGAGATAGGCCAGTGCGCCTTCGTCGAGCTTCGGGCTTGCAGCAGTCATCGTTTGTCTCCTTGTGCAACATGCCAAGGAAAGAGCTTGCGCCCCAGGCGCTCGAAGCCCAGATCGCTGCCAAACCCGATCATGCCGATGATGATGATGGCGGCATACACGTTCTCGAAGTGCTGGTAGCGCGCCTGCTGGGTGATGTACCAGGTGATGCCGGAGCTGGTGCCGATCAATTCGGCGACGATGAGGTAGGTCCACGCCCAGCCCAGCAGGATGCGCTGGTCGCGGTACAGATCGGGCAAGATGGCCGGCACGACCACCTTGGTGATTAAGCGTCCACGCGTGCCCAGGGTGCGCGCTGCCTCCACGATGGTCGGGTCGAGCTTGCGCGTGGTGTTGGCCACCACCAGTACTTGCTGGAAGAAGGTTCCAATGACGATGATGGCAATCTTTGGCCCGTCGTAAATGCCCAGCACGGCTACTGCCAGCGCGCCGAAGGCCGGAGCCGGCAGGTAGCGGAAGAATTCGATGAACGGTTCGCTCAGGCGTGCCAACGTGACATAGGTGCCGGTGAGCACGCCCAGCGGCACACCCACCAGAGACGACAGCACAAAACCCCAGAAGATGATTTGAATGCTGTGCCACAGGCTTTCGTGCAGCCATACGCCGTCGCGGGTCTGCGGCGCAGTGCTGAAAGCGACGACAAAGGCCTTGGCGACAACGTGCGGAGCAGGCAGGTACACCGGGTTGGCCGGGTGGCCGCGAGGCACGGCCAGGCCTTGTGCCTTCATCTGTCCCGCCTGGTCTTCAAACTCGTCCTTGTCCACCAGCGTGCCGGGGTTGAAATAGTCCACGCCGCCGGGATCGCTCACCATGACTTTGGGATGCCAGATGAATGGCACATAGCTGAACAGGCACCAGATCAGGATGGGAATCAGGAAGGAGCACAGCGTGAGCAAGGCGCGTCGGGATGGGGCGGCCCGGCGGCCAAGTGGAATCACAAACTTCATCATGGTGTAGGTGTGCCATCCAGGCTTCGCGACGCCATGTAGGCTCGCCAGCCGCCCCAGGCGCTGATGTCTTGCGCACCTTCAAGCGCCTGTGGTTCGCAAATGAAACCCTGGACGGTGCTGCCATCGCTCAACATCAGTGTGCCCACGCCCAGCGGCGCCGGGATCAAGGCGACGAAGGAGCCAAAATGCACCAGCGGCATCTCCCAGACTTCGACTGCGATTCGCGTACCCAGTCCAGGTGCCACCCGCAGCAGACCAGGCTTGGGCGGAAACGTGCCAGGCAATGCAAACAGCTTGTAATCCGGCGCCGTTTCGGTGCGGGCGACCAGAACGGCGTGGCGCTCAGTCAACTGCAGGTTCAAGGGCATGCCGGACAGGTGGGCGCCGACCACGGCTACTTTGATTGCGGTCATAGGGTCTGACTGCAAGCCCGCAATGGCTTGGGGGGCTGGCAAAGGCTTACCGAGAGCGCCTTGCGCCAATCCGCTGGCGTGGTGGAAACGCTGGCTCAGTTCAGCCAGTTGCCAATCACTACCGCAGGGGCCAATCAAAGTGATGCCGAAGGGAAGGCCGTCAGCGCGCATCGAGCTGGGCACCGAGATGGCGGCATAGTCCAGCAGGTTGACGAAATTCGTGTACACGCCCAGATTGCGATTCAGCGCCAATGGGTCGGCCTGCATTTGGGCAATCGTGTAGTGCGTGGGTGCCGTGGGCACTAGCAAGACGTCAATATCGTTCCAGATGCCTGCGGCCTGCTGCGCAAAGATGCGCAAGCGCGTTTGTGCCTGGAACACGTCGGCAGCGCTTTGGCCACGCCCGCTGGCCATGATGCCCCGCACAGGCTCCAGCACCTGGTCCTCGTGCGCGTCAAAGAAGTCGCGCACTGCGGCGTAGCGCTCGGCCACCAACGCGCTCTCGTACAACAAGGCTGCGGCACCGGCGAGTGGGGCGTAATCGATGATGATGGGCGCGCCCCCCAGCTCGTGCAATTGCGTTATCGCCCGTTGAAACGCATCTTCCGCGGCCTTGTCACCAAAGAACTGCAACTCGGATGGCACGCCGAAGCGAAATCGTGCCGGCAAAGGGCTGGAGGCTAGTTCCAGGCGCCGGGAATAGGGGTCCAAAGCGTCGTAGCCCATGGCCGCGTGCAAGACACGGGCGGCTGTAGCGACGGTGCGTGCGAAGATGGACACGCAATCGACACTCTGCGCCGCGGGCACCACGCCCCGGGTGCTGATCAGCCCCTTGCTGGGTTTGAATCCCACGATATTGTTCAGCCCGGCCGGCACGCGACCGGAGCCGGCGGTATCGGTTCCCAGAGCAAAGTCGACTTGGCCGGTCGCCACCGCATAGGCCGAGCCGGAACTGGACCCGCCCGACACGTAACGCGGGTCAAATGCGTTGGGAACGACACCGTACGGCGACCGCGTGCCATTGAGCCCGCAGGCAAATTGGTCCAGGTTGGTTTTACCCAGCAGCGATGAACCCGCATCCAGCAGCCTGCGCACCACGAAAGCGTGTTCTGCCGGCCGATAGCTGAATGCTGGGCAGGCGGCTGTGGTAGGCAGCCCTGCCACGTCGATATTGTCTTTGGCCGCGAACGTCAGCCCCGCCAGTGCGCCGGTGCCGCTGCCCGCCAGGGCTTGCGCAGGGCGAGAAATCCAGGCCTGTGGCGCCAATGCGGGTGCATCCCCAGCCGGAAGCTGACAAGGATGGACAGGACCATGTTTCTCGGTTTGGGCCATTCTTCCATTTCCAATCTTGCAATCAATCTGGCGCACGTCAATCGCCAACACACGCGGATCGCCGCCCAGACGCTTGGAGGCGCCAAAGACACGGGGGCTCACCATCAAGGCGTCGAAGCATGATGCGAATGAGGGCGCAGCTGCAGCTCAAAACAGGCGGGGCCAATACGACCTCCTGCTGGCTCGCCGCGCTTACGGGCCGATGGTGAAGGACGGGTCCATATAGCTGTCCAACTTCTCAGGCGCCTTGTAGACCTGGTTGGCCACATTGAAGGCGTCAACAATCTTGGTGGATCCGTACAGGGAGCCGAAACCTGCGGCCTTGATGTAGGCCTTCTTGCCAGCATCCAGGCTGAGCAACTTCGTTCCCTTCAGCAAGGGCAGATACTCGGCGGGGCTGACGCCCGACCTGGCCGCCATGATCCTGACCGCGTCCGCCTGGGATTTGGGATCTTCGATATACGCCACTACGCGGCCCCATACCTGCACAACTTTTTGCCAATCGGTGCGGCGCGCCTTCGCACTGGCGGGATTGACCGCAAGCACGTCGTAAATGAGGCCGGGTTCGTCGGCGGAGGTGTAGATGGCCCTGGCACCGGGGACCGCCTTGAGCGCTTCGCCCGCTATGGGTTGCCAGGCCCCCGCCGCGGACACGTCCTTGGCCGCAAGTGTCTGTGGGATTTCATTGGTCTTGACATTCACCAAGGTGACGTCGGACTCCGTCAGGCCTGCCTTCTTCAGCGCATTGAGCAAGAGCAAGTGTTCCACCAGGCCGCGTTCCACGGCGACTTTCTTGCCCTTCAGATCTGCCACCGTCTTGATGCCTGGCTTGGCGGCCAGAATGTCATTGCCGTTGGAATAGTCTGTGACCAGCACCATGACGCTCTTGGCCCCGCCCGCGCCGGTGACCAAGGCATCGCCGTTGGTCATGTTGACCGCATCGAGTTTTCCGGCGGTGTAGGCGTCCATCGAGGCCGAGTAGTCGAACCACTCGAAACGCACCTCCACCCCCGCTTCCTTGAACCATCCCTTGTCGATGGCAATCTGCCAGGCCACCCATCCAGGCCAATCGCTATAACCAATTTTCAAGGGTTGGGCTGCTTGCGCCGTGACGCAAAACATCGCCGAAGCAAACAGGGCCGCCGCGGCAATCGAGCGCCGAGACCAGTAACTTGCTGCCATCAGTCATTCCTCATTTGAAATTATTACGAAATTGATAAAACGTAATACTTTCAACTCCAGTAGCAACAATTGGGCCAGCAAACGGGGACGGCTTCAGGATGTCACTTGATGCGATTCGACTGGAGCGCAGGGGGGGGGGGACATGCCCGACCGAATGCAAGGGTGCAATATCAGGTGCGTCGCTGCACCATTGCTGTGCAAGCAGCGGGCCGCCGTGATCGGCGGGACGCAACCGCGGATCCAACCGGTCGATGCAAAACGCCAGGTGCTGGACATCTGAGCGACGGCACTTCCGGCAAGAGGATCTTCGGCGACGGCCTTGCGACTCGATGCGAGTTCTCAAGCGGAGCGCTGCTCCCGAGGTGCGTATGTCATGCCGTTCTGCCAAACCGGCTCCATCTTGGCCAACAAGTCAGCAGGAATTCGCGAGTCGCCCTTCGCATCGTCTAGCGTCTCCTGCATGGCCTGCGCAATACGTTGCAGGGTGGACCCAGGCCGCACCACACCGCACACCTCTGTGCCAAACCGCATCAGTTCCTCGGTGGTCGGGTAAGCCTTCGAGTGGTGCTTGCCTGCGAAGAGCTTGAGCGCCATCGTTCGATCTGTGTGTTCGATGTCACCCACGTAGCGGGTGTAGGTGTAGACGGCAGCAGTCACCACGTCGAAGAGCGGCGACAGTGACGGCGCCTCGCCTTTGCCATACGTCACCGCGAAGTTCTTCAAGTGACCGTCGCCATTTCGGACCATCACGCTCAAGGCGACCTGCTCGAAGAATCGGTGAAGGTTTTCGGCGGGAAGCTGAAGGTAGGCCAGCAGCTCCGCGATCCGCTGGTAGCTGCCGTGGTACCTGCGTTCCGACAGTGCGTTGCGCACACGCAGGTCCATGAGCGAAGCAATGGGGGCCAGCGTGCAGCTTCAATGAAGCGCAACAGCGTAGGCTGCGGGATCGGTCCTCCAGAGCGCGCGAGGAAATGCCGGCGCTCAGTGATTTGCGAGTGGGTCCCGCAATGACCGGTCAATGCACCTTTGGAAAGCCATGCCGTTCAGCCAGCAGCGACAGGATGCGCTGCGTGTCGGTGACGAAGGCTTGCGAACCGAGCACCTTCGCATCTTCTGGCACAGGGTATTCGTCGCCCAGGAGAAGTACTGGCAATCCCTGGTGGTGTTCGTCCAGCGCATCGATCACGACGGGTCTTGGGCGCGGGTACGGCAGACGTTCGATGTCTAGCCGGGCGGCACGATCAGGCGCAGATGAGAGAAGGCCTTCGATGGACAGGCCGTGAGGGCAGACGAACCTTTCCCCCGGGTGCTTTTCGTCCACAAATCCAGGCTGGAACAGCAGCAATCGATCACGACTCACGCATCACCTTTCAAAGAAATCGGTGGGCCAAGCCTATGAGGAATGGCGCCAGGATCCGAATGCGAAATAAGCGGATGCATATGCGGTTTGCTCACGGCGCCACTGCATATGAACATACGAAGAACGAGCTTCTGTGCGGTGAATGTTGAAACCAGAATGGGCCGAACACCCACCCATATCTACACGCACATGCACCCCGCAGTTATCAAGTTCGATCACGCCTCGCTTCGCTTCAGCCCATGACGTACCGACTCTCACTCCTCGAGAAGAGCCTCATTCCGCAAGGCTCCACAGCGGCCGAGGCCCTGCATCGCACGACGCAACTGGCGCAGCGTGCTGAAGCCTTGGGCTATTACCGCTTCTGGTTGAACGAGCACCATGGAAACCATCAACTGGCGGGTGTCGCACCGGAGATCCTCATAGCGTATCTGCTGGCTCGCACCAGCAGTATTCGCGTGGGCTCTGGCGGTGTGATGCTGCAGCACTACAGCCCCTTCAAAGTCGCAGAGACCTTCAAGTTGTTGGCCTCGCTGGCACCTGGCCGCGTGGACCTGGGTGTGGGCAAGGCACCCGGTGGCCTGCCAGCGACGACTCGTGCGCTCCAGTCGCGGCATGACAAGCAAAGGCCGACGGCCTTCGATGACCTGCTCGCTGAGCTCGGCCACTTCCTGGACGATTCACTGCCCGAAGAGCACCCGCTGGCTGGCGCTATCGCTCACCCGGTTCCACCCCTGCCACCGGCACGCATTCTGCTGGGCGCGAGCACGGGTAGCGCGGAGACTGCGGCCCGCCTGGGCTGGGACTTCTGTTATGCAGGGCACTTCAATGGTGATCCGGTCAACGTGTCGCGTTCGCTCCGGGTCTTCCGCGAAGCCAGCGGTCGATCGCCGTTGCTGGCCTTGTTCGCCTTTGTTGCCGAGACGCAAGAGGAGGCGCAAAGGCTCGCCGGAGCCAAGCAGATGGTCAAGCTGCATCTGTCCACGGGGCAGAGCGTCAACCTGCCGACGCAGGAAGCTGCCGCTGAATTCGCGCATGCCGTGGGTGACACCGCATACCGCACCGAGCTGCTGACGCCCCACGTCATCGCCGGGACTGCCGAACAGGTGCGCGCAGAGTTGGATGCATTGCACGAGCGCCACGGCGTTGACGAGTTCCTCGTCGAGATGCCGGTCCCCGACTACGCCGCCCGACTCACCTCCATCGAACTGCTGGCCGGCGCCCTGGTGCCCGCAGCCGCGAACTGAACCTTCAAAGGAAATCCAAGCCATGACCCACGCCCCCACCCGCCACATCACCTTCGGCATCATGTTGCATGGTGCCGGCGGCCACATGAATTCGTGGCGCCATCCTGCGGGCCCGGCCGACGCCAGCGTCAATCTGAACTTCATCGTGGAGACGACGAGGAAGGCCGAAGCCGCGGGCATCGCCTTCGCTTTCGTGGCCGACGGCCTCTATATCAACGAGAAGTCGATTCCGCACTTCCTGAACCGATTCGAGCCGTTGACCATCCTGTCTGCGCTGGCCACGAGCACAACGAAGATCGGCCTGGCCGGCACGGTCAGCACCAGCTACTCCGACCCCTTCACGGTGGCTCGCCAGTTCGCCTCGCTGGACCTCATCAGCGGCGGCCGCGCCGGCTGGAACGTGGTGACGACACCTCTGGAAGGATCGGCCAAGAACTACAACCGCGAGCACCCCGACCACGCGTTGCGTTACGAGATTGCGGACGAGTACCTGCAGGTTGCCCAGGGCCTGTGGGACAGCTGGGACGACGACGCCATCATTCGCAACCGCGAGACCGGCGTGTTCTTCGACCCAGCCAAGCTGCACACGCTCGATCACGAGGGCCGCTTCTTCAAGGTGGCCGGGCCGCTGAACATCGGCCGTTCTCCACAAGGGCAGCCGGTGATCTTCCAGGCGGGTTCCTCGGAGGCCGGCATCTCGCTGGCCGGTAAATATGCGGACGCGGTATTCACCCACTCGCCGAACCTTGCGGAGACGCGCAAGTTCCGCAATCAGGTGCGCAACAGCGCCGTGGTGCACGGCCGCGCGGTGGACGACGTGAAGATCTTCCCCGGCATTGGGCCCGTGGTTGCCGCTACCGACGAAGAGGCGCAGGAGAAGTACCAGCAGATCCGCGAGTTGCTGAGCATCGAGGATGCGCTGGCCTACCTGGGCCGCTTCTTCGATCACCACGACTTCAGCCAATATCCGCTGGACGGCCCCTTCCCCGAGCTGGGCGACATCGGCAAGAACAGCTTCCAGTCCACCACCGACCGCATCAAGGCCAATGCCAAGGAGAGGGGCCTGACGCTGCGGCAGGTGGCCTTCGAATCCGCCACGCCGGCTTCGCAGTTCGTGGGCAGCGGCGAGCGTATTGCCGAAGAGATCATCCGCTGGGTGGACGAGGAAGCGGTCGACGGCTTCATCCTCGGCTTCCCGGTGCAGGCGCAGGGTCTGCAGGACTTCATCGATTTCGTCATCCCCGCACTGGAAGCACGCGGCCGCTACGACCGCCAGCTGGCCGGCGCCACGTTGCGCGAGCACCTCGGTCTGCCGCGCAAGGCCAGCCGTTACAGCTCGGCGGACGCGCAACCCGCAGTTGCCGAGGCCGCCTGATGGGAGCCGACGACGGACGCGTCTTCAACCAGGCACCGTCGCTGGCACAGACCTTGGCGCGCGAGGCCAGCGATCGCATCGGGCGCGTGATCGCTTCTGGCATCGATGAGTTCATCGCCCTGCGCCGCGACATCCACCAGCATCCCGAATTGGCGTTCAAGGAGACCCGCACCGCCGCGCTGGTGGCCGAACGCCTGAGCGCCTGGGGGTATGAGGTGACGACCGGCATCGCCACCACGGGCGTGGTCGGCACGCTGAGGCGCGGCAGTGGCGAGAAGCGCCTGGGGCTGCGCGCTGACATGGACGCGCTGCCGATCGTCGAAGCGACGGGCCTTCCCTATGCCAGCGTGAACGAAGGCGTGATGCACGCCTGCGGGCACGATGGCCACACGGCCTCGCTGCTGGCGGCAGCCCACTACTTGGCAAAGCACGGCGAGTTCGATGGCACGCTGCAGCTGATCTTCCAGCCGGCCGAGGAGATGGGCGGCGGCGCGAAGAAGATGATTGCTGACGGGCTGTTCGAGCGCTTCCCGGTGGATGCCGTGTTCGGCATGCACAACTGGCCCTGCGTTGATGCCGGGCATCTCGGCTGCGTGGCCGGGCCGGCGATGGCTTCGGTCGACCAGGCCACCATCACCGTCTATGGCAAGGGCGGCCATGGCGCTCAACCGCAGGAGACGGTGGATCCGATCGTGGTGAGCGCACATCTGATCACGGCGCTGCAGAGCATCGTGTCGCGCAACGTGAATCCGCTGGACATGGGCGTGGTCACGGTGGGCTCGATCCATGGTGGCTTCGCGGCCAACGTGATCCCGGACAGCGTGGAGCTCAAGCTCACCGCGCGTTCCTTCCGCCCCGAGGTGCGCGAAGTGCTGCGCCAGCGCATTCCCGCGCTCGCGAAGTCGCAGGCGGCGAGCTTCGGGGCGTCCGCGGAGGTCGTCTACCAATGGGGCTATCCCGCCGTGATCAATCATGAGGCCGAAACCGCCTTTGCCCGCGAGGTGGCCCTGGAGACGCTCGGTGCCGACAAGGTCGACGCCGACTTCCGGGCCCGCACGGCGAGCGAAGACTTCGCCTACATGCTGCAGAAGCGCCCGGGCAGCTACCTGTTCATCGGCAACGGCGAGAGCGCCTCGCTGCACAGCCCGAAGTACGACTTCAACGACGAAGTCCTGGCGACGGCCGCGACCTACTGGGCGCGACTGGCCGAGCGCTATCTGGCCTGAGTCGCTTCAAGAGGGAGAGCACATGAGCTTTCAGGAAGAGTTCGTCTATACCGTGCCGGCCGACCCGCGCGCCAAGCCGCTGGTCGACGAGTTGAGCCACGAGTACGAGAGTCGCTACGGCGAACTGTTCAGACAAGCTGGAGAATCGGCCGAGGCCGAGATGGCGCGCTATCCGGACGCGCTGTTCACGCCCGCGCAGGGCGGCAGTTTCGTTCTGCTGATGCGCGAGGGCGTCGCGATTGCCGGCGGCGCCTTCAAGCGCCATCCGGATCCGCACACCGCCGAAGTCAAGCGCGTCTGGACGGACAAGCGCCTGCGTCGTCAGGGTCTGGCATCGCGGCTGCTGGCCGAGCTGGAAAGGCAGGCGCTGCGGCAGAACTACAGGCGCTTCTTCCTCACGACGGGATTCCGTCAACCCGAAGCCGTTGGCCTCTATCTGCAGCACGGCTACACGGCGCTCTATGCGCCCGATGCCGATCTGGAAGCTTTGCGCAGCCTGCCCTTCGAGAAGCACCTGACGCTGCCCGTGAGCCTGAGTGCGGCGCCGTCGCTCCAACAACCGGAATTGAGCCTGCGATGACTTCCTCTGCCTCCGCCACGCTTTCCATCGAAGGGTCTGCCGCCGACCTCCCTTCGCTGACCCCGCACAGCAACGTGCATGCCCCCACCGACTATTCGCGCCTGCGCGTGGTCCCTGCGCGCTACCCCTGGCGCACCGCTGGCACCGTGTTTGCGATCCTCGTGATCGGCGTGGTACTCCATTCGGTGCTGACGAACGAGCGGTGGGGCTGGAGCGTCTTCGCGCAATATTTCTTCGACGAGGCTGTGCTGGCGGGCCTGGCGCGCACCTTGTTGCTGACGGCCTTGGGCGCGGCGCTCGGCTTCTCGCTTGGCACCTTGCTGGCATTGGCGCGGGTGTCGCGCTCGCCGCTGCTGTCTGGCCTGTCGTTCGGCTATGTGTGGCTGTTCCGCTCGATCCCGCCGATCGTGCTGCTGCTGCTGATCAACAACTTGGGTTACCTGTACGAGACCATCACCCTCGGCGTGCCGTTGACGGGCTGGACCTGGTTCTCTTATCCGACCACGCAGCTTCTCGGGCCCTTTGCGGCGGCCGTCATCGGCCTGACCTTGAACCAATCGGCCTACTCGGCAGAGATCATCCGCGGCGGCATCCTCTCGGTCGATCAGGGACAGCAGGAAGCGGCTGCTGCACTCGGCCTCTCGCGCCGCCGTCAGGCCTTGCGGATCGTCCTGCCGCAGGCGATGCGCTCCATCCTTCCGAACGGCTTCAACGCCATCATCGGCCTGGCCAAGGGCACGTCGGTGGTCTACATCCTGGCGCTGCCCGAGCTGTTCTACACAATTCAAATCATCTACCGCCGCAACCTGGAGGTGATCCCGCTGCTGATGGTGGCCACCGTCTGGTACCTCGTGATCCTGACGGTGCTGACGCTCGTCCAGCAGCAGATCGAACGCCACTACGCGCGCGGTGCGCTGCGCAACCAGCCCGACTCCTTCTTCAAGCGGCTGAAGCGCGACCGCCTTGCGGCACCGTCAGCCAAGGCGCCGGTCGAAGTGGCCGCGCAAGCGTCGAACGAAACCAAAACGGACGCGCCGGGTTGGGCTGCAGGCCGCGTTCGTGGCGGCGAGGTCAGCGTGCACGGCGTCAGCAAGAGCTACGGTGCCGTGCGCGTGCTGGACCAGGTCTCGCTCACCGTGCCGGCCGGGGCCGTGACGGTGATCCTCGGCCCCTCGGGCTCGGGAAAGTCGACGCTGCTGCGCAGCATCAACCACCTGGAGCGCGTGGACCAGGGCTTCATCACCGTGGACGGCGAGTTGATCGGCTACCGCCAGCAGGGCGACACGCTGTACGAGCTGCCGGAGAGCGAGGTGCTTCACCGCCGCGCGGATGTCGGCATGGTTTTCCAGAACTTCAATCTCTTCCCGCACCTGACTGTGCTGGAAAACCTGATCGAGGCCCCGGTCACCGTGCGTGGCCTGCCTCGCGCCGAGGCCGTGCAATTGGCCCGCGAACTGCTGACCCGCGTCGGTCTGGAAAACAAGGCCGATGCCTACCCGCGCCAGCTTTCGGGCGGCCAGCAGCAGCGTGTGGCAATTGCGCGCGCCCTGGCGCTGAAGCCCAAGGTGCTGCTGTTCGACGAGCCCACCTCGGCTCTCGACCCAGAACTGGTGGGAGAAGTGCTGGACGTGATCAAGGAGTTGGCCCGTTCGGGCACGACGCTGGTGATCGTCACGCATGAGATCGGCTTTGCACGCGAGGTGGCCGACACCGTCGTCTTTATGGAGCAAGGCCGCATTCTCGAAATCGGCCGCCCGGACCAGATCTTCAGCGCGCCGTCGCACGCGCGCACCGCCGCCTTCCTCGACAAGGTCCTCTAGCGCTTCTCCACCTCAACACCGACCATGCCAAAGAATTCTTGCAAGACGCTGCTCCTTGCGGCGAGCCTCGCCTTGTCTCTGCTGGCCACAGCGGCGCCGGCCTCACCGCCGGTGGACCTGAGCCCCGAGCAAGCATCGCGCCCCCGCTCGCAACCCGTGCCTGCGGCCCTGAAGCTGCTGGGCCCGAACGCCAAGTTCGCCAAGGACGGCGTGCTGCTCGTGGCCACCACCGTGGGCGTGCTGCCCTTCGGCGACTACGCCACCGACAACAAGACGCCCGTGGGCAACGCGCCGGACATCGCGCAGCTGATCGCCGACAGCCTCGGCCGCAAGCTCGAACTGGTGGCGGTGGGCTGGGAGAACTGGCCGCTGGGCCTGCAGTCGGGCAAATACGACCTGGTCGTCTCCAACGTCACCGTGACCGAGGAGCGCAAGGAGAAGTTCGACTTCTCCACCTACCGCAACGACCAGTTGGGTGTTTACGTCAAGAGCGACAGCAAGATCAGGTCGATCAAAGATCCGAAGGATCTGGCGGGCCTGAGGGTGATCGTTTCCTCCGCCACCAATCAGGAGCAGATCTTGCTGCGCTGGAATCAGCAGAACATCGCTGCAGGCCTGAAGCCGGTGGCGTTCCAGTCTTACGAAGATCCGGTGGTGCTGCGCCTGGCACTGCAGTCCGGCCGTGCGGACGCGCACTTTGCGCCCAACGGCTGGGCCGCGTTTGAAGCACGCGATGGCAAGACGCGACTGGTCGGCACCTTCCCCGGCGGCTGGCCGCTGACGGCCGAGATTGCGGCCGCCTCGCGCAAGGGTTCGGGCCTGGCCGAGGCCGTTACTGCGGCTATCAACGCGCAGATCCAGAACGGCAACTATGCAAAGGCCCTGAGCCGCTGGAGCCTGGAATCCGAAGCGATCGCCCAGTCGCGCACCAACCCGCCTGGGTTGCCAAAGAAATGAGGTCCGCATACATGCATCCATTGCCGTGGAAACTGGCCGCAGTCGCGCTGGGCGCCGTGCTCACGCTGTCGGCCTGGGCTCAGGCCCAGACACACGCCGAAGCCTTCGGGCAGATCGACCTCACGCCCGCCCAAGCCGACCGCATCCATGCCGACCGGGATCCGGCTGCCATCCAGGCGCTGCCCAAGGACTTCAAGTTCGTCACGCCCGGCACTTTGACCGTGGCGATCGCCGCCGCTGTGCCGCCGACTTCCACCTATGCCACGGACGCGAAGACCATCGTGGGCGCCGACGCCGACCACGCGCACCAGTTGGCCGAGGCGCTGGGACTCAAGCTCAACCTCGTCACGGTGGCCTGGCCCGACTGGCCGCTGGGCCTGGTCTCAGGCAAGTACGACGCAGTGATCTCCAACGTCGGTGTCACCGAGGAGCGCAAGCGCAAGTTCGACTTCTCCACCTACCGCTTGGGCCTGCACGGCTTCTTCGTGCGCAACGACAGCCCGATCCATTCGATCAAAGAGCCCAAGGACATCGCCGGGCTGAAGATCATCACCAGCTCCGGCTCGATCCAGGAGCGCATCTTGCTCGAATGGAACAAGCTCAACATCGCAGCCGGCCGCAAGCCGGTCGAGCTTCTGTATTTCGACGACTTGGTCGCGGCCAAGCTGGCGCTGGAATCAGGCCGCGCGGATGCCCACTTCAACCCCCATGGTCCCCTCGCCTATCTGGCCGCCAAGGAGCGCAAGACCCGCGAGGTGGGTACCGTCAACGCCGGCTGGCCGCTGAAGGCCGACGTGGCCGTGGCCACGCGCAAGGGCAGCGGCCTGGCCGCGGCGCTGACTGCGGCGACCAACACGCTGATCCACAACGGCAAGTATGCGCAGACGCTGGCCCGCTGGGGCCTTTCCCAAGAAGCCGTCGCCCAATCCGAAACCAACCCACTCGGCCTCCCGAGCTTCTGACTCCATGAGCATTCAACACCTCGCCCTGCTGATCCCGGGCAACTATGTGGACAGCGATCCGGCCACCGGCCTGGAAGCGACGCTCCAGCTCTTCTCCCGCGCTGAAGCCCTGGGCTTCGACAGCGCGTGGGTTCGCCAGCGGCACCTGGAGCGCGGCGTATCCTCGGCCTCCACCTTCCTGGCCGCCGCCACACAGCGCACACGCCGGATCGGCCTGGGCGTGGGGGTGATCCAGATGGGCTACGAGAACCCCTTCCGCCTGGCCGAGGACCTGGCCACGGTGGACGTGCTCTCCGGCGGCCGCCTGCAGGTGGGGGTGAGCGCTGGGCCGCCGCCGTACGCGGTGCTGCTGGGCAACCGGCTGCTCGACGCCAACCCCGACACCATCGACTTCTCGCACCGCCGCGTGGCACGGTTGCGCGAAAGCCTGAGCGGCGACTTTTTGGGCGAGGACGCGTGGATCGAATCGCCGGCCGGCCGGCAGCGCGCGCGCCTGCATCCCTCCGCGCCTGGACTGGGCGACCGGATCTGGTATGGCGGCGGCTCGCTGTACTCGGCGGAATGGGCGGGTCGCAAGGCCTTCAACCTGCTGATCGGCAACATCAGCACTGGCGAAAAGACCGACGATTTCTTTACCGCGCAGACGCAGCAGCTCGAGCTCTTCCGCAGCAGCTGGAGCGCGGAGCGCGCGCCCCGCGTCGCGCTCGGCCGCGTGATCATTCCGACCGACAGCGCTGACGCCGCGACGCGCAAGCGCTACCACGAGTTCGCCGCCAGCCGGCACGCGCGCACGCTCGCGCCCCAAGGCGAGCGCCGCACGCTGGTCGCCCGGGACCTGGTGGGCAGTGCGGACGAGATTCTCAGCACGCTCGCCCGCGATCCCGTGCTGCCGCTGGTCAGCGAACTGCGACTGGAACTGCCCTACGACTTCCGCACGGAGGAATACGCGCAGATCATCGAGGATGCGGCACGTCTGATCGCACCGGCGCTGGGTCGCGCGCCCGCGTTGCAGGCGGCTTGAAGCACGGGTAGACGGTCTACGGGCGAACTTTTTGCGCATGAGCATTTGCGTTTCCCTTCGTTCATGAAGGGCGCCGTGCTCGGTAGATTCCGGCGATCTTTCGTCAATGGAACTTCACATGCGCACAGACTCCGCCCGCACCTTCGCCCTCACGCTGCTTGCCGTCGCAGCACCGATTCCGGCATGGGCGACGGATGGGTATTTCTCGCAGGGCTTCGGCGTCAAGGCCCAAGGGCAGGCAGGTGTCGCCCTGGCCTGGTCCCAGGACGCGTTGGCAGCGGCCAGCAATCCGGCCGGCACATTGGACGTCGGTGATCGCATCGACCTCGGGCTGACCTGGTTCTCTCCCAAGCGCAGCGCGCAGATCGAGGGAAACGCCTTCGGCGCGGACGCCAGCTACAGCGGCAACGGCAAGCGCAATTTCTGGTTGCCTGAGTTCGGCTACAGCAAGCGGCTCTCCGACGATCTGGCCTGGGGCGTGGCCGTCTATGGCAATGGCGGTATGAACACGGACTACCCCGCCAATCCCTACAGCCGCTTTGGCGCCACGGGAGCGGCTGGCGTCAACCTGGAACAGCTGTTCGTGTCGCCGTCGGTGGCGTGGAAGCTCAGCGCCGTCAACAATGTCGGTCTGGCGCTCAACCTGGCGTACCAACGCTTTTCGGCCAAGGGCATCGGCCTGTTCTCCGGCTTTTCGGCCACGCCGTCGAACGTCAGCGACCGAGGAAACGACAGCTCCACCGGTGTGGGCTTCCGGCTGGGCTGGACCGGCAAGGTCTCCGAGAGCGTGACCCTTGGGGCGAGCTGGGCGTCCAAGGTCCATGGCAAGTTCAGCAAGTACAGCGGCCTGTTCGCCGATGGCGGCCGCTTCGACGTGCCGGAATCCTATGGTGTCGGGATCAAGCTTCAGCCAGACGCGCAGTGGAGCTTCGGTGCCGACTACCAGCACATCCGCTACAGCGCCGTGGCTGCCGTCGGCGACTCGCTGGCGGTGCTTCTGCAAGGCGTGCCGCTCGGGGCTTCGAATGGCCCGGGCTTCGGCTGGAGGGACGTCAACGTCTACAAGCTGGCGATCAGCCATCGAGTGACGCAGGCGCTGGAACTGCGGGCCGGCTTCAGCCACAACAGCCAGCCCGTGCCGAACGATCAGACCTTCTTCAATGTGCTGGCACCCGGCGTGGTCCAGCAATATTGGTCGATCGGCGCGACCCTGCACCAGCAAGGCGACGAGATCAGTGCCTTCGTCGGCTTCGCGCCGGCCCACACCGTGCGCGGCCAGGGTTCCATTCCGCCGGGCAATCCTCCAGGCGGCTTTGGCGGTGGCAATGCCAACGTCAGCCTGAAGGAAACCCTGGTTGGCCTGGCCTACGCCTGGAAGTGAGGTGCAGGCCGCGGCTTCAGAACACGACGCTCAACCGGGTGTAGTAGAACGCTCCGTACAGACCGAAAGGCGAGATGCTCGAATATGGCGGGAAGCCGTTGGTGTCGGGCACCGTGTTCCTGCTCGGGTACGTGTTGAACAGGTTGTTGGCGCCGACGGACAGTGTCGCCTTGCCGCCGATGCGGTATCCAACCTCCAGGTCCGTCAACCAGCGCGCCGCGTAGACCTGGTCGTAGATCGGGTTGACGTTGAGCAGTTGGTTGCCTCCGTAGCGCGTCTCGCGCAGATTGACTTCCCAATCGTTGTTGCGCCAGTTCTCGCCCAGGATTAGCTTGGACCTCGGGTTGGAGTGGGTGATCGCGCCTTGGGCGGCACGGTCGAACAGCGTCAGGCCGAGCCCGGCCAGTTGCGAGGGGTTGTCGCGGATGTGGGTGATGCTGGTCTTGTTGTAGTTGTAGCCCAAGGACCAGCGCAGCTTGCCGGCGGAGGCCAGGTCCTGCGTGTAGTCGCCCACCACGTCCACGCCAGTCGTGCGCGTGTCGATCGCATTGGCGAAGTACTTGATCGACTGGCCGGCCTGGAAGCCGTTCGCCACGAGCAGTGCATTCACGGCGGCGCCTTGCAGGAAGCCGGTCTGGGCGATGCGGTCCTTGAGCTCGATCCGGTAAGCGTCGACGGTCAGGCTCAGCAGCTTGATCGGCGTGTAGCTCAGGCCCAGGCTCAGATTGCGCGACTTCTCCGGCATGAGCGTGCTGGCTCCCAGCGCCTGGCCGAGCGCGGAGCCGACCTGCACCGACTTCGATTGCACGAACTGGTTGACGCCGTTGACGATGTTGTACTGGTTGGACGTCTGGGCGAAGCCGGCCTGCGTCAGCGCCGGCGCCCGGAAACCGTTGCTGACCGTGGCGCGCAAGGAGAGCTGTGAGCTCAACTCGTAGCGCGTGGCGAGCTTGCCGCTGGTGGTGTTGCCGGAGCCGTCGTCGTAGTGCTCCGCGCGGCCGGCCAGGCCGACGAACCAGTGTTCGGACGGGTTCAGGCCGAAGTCCACATAGGCGGCGTAGCTGCTGCGCTTGAGGTGCGCTTCGTCACCCGGCGTGACGGTGATCGCACCCTGTGCGCCCGTGGTGGCGAGCTTGCCTGCCAGCGGGCCGCTGGGGAAGACATAAGCGCCGAACTGGTAGGACAGCGGGTCTCCCGAGACAGTCTCGTATTTCTCCTGCCGATGCTCAAGGCCCCACGAGGTTTGCAAGGGCTTCTTCAGGCCGACGTCGATGCCTCGCGTGGCGTCGAGGTTGTTGGTCCACTGTGTGAACTTGCCCGTGAAGGTGTTGAAGCTCGTGGGACTCGTCGGGCCCAGCGAGGCGTTCAGCGTGTGGTCGGAGCCGTTCTGCACATGGTCGACGCCGTAGGTGCTGCTGACATCCCAGGCCCAGCCCGCCGACTCCAGCCGCGCGCCGCCGGCCAGCTGGAAGTCCCGCTCGCTCAGCGTGTAGACCGGCGCAGTGCCGTCCGGGTAGAGCGAGGGAATGATGTTGAGCGAGTTGGGCCGGCGGAAGTTCTGGCCCACGCGCCCGTCGCGCGCGCTGACGGTGCCGAACGAGTAGAAGGCCAGCGTGTCGTCCACCGGCGCCTCGGCGTTGTAGGAAAGGTTCAGCGCCTTGATCTCGGGGAGCCCGCCGGCGTAGACCTTCTTGTTCACCGTGGCTTCGCGCGGATCGGCCTGGCCATTGACGGGGTAGTAGAAAGCGCCCGTGGCGTCGGTGTTGCGCACGGTCGCCTGCTGGTACTTGCCGTCCGCCGCGAGGTTGAGATAGCCCTGGCGCGGCAGGGCCAGGCCCCAGTCCAGCGTCTGCTGGACGGTGCTGCCGTTGTCCTTGCCGCCGTTGTCGTACTTGTGGCGCGCGCCGATCGTTGTGTCGCTGCTGCCGCCTTGGCTGCTGCTTTTGAGGATGATGTTCAGGACGCCTGCGATCGCGTCGGATCCGTACTGCGCCGCTGCACCGTCGCGCAGCACTTCGATATGGTCGATGGCGCTGACCGGGATCAGATCCAGGTCCACGGGATTGGAGCCGTTGCTCTGGTTGTTGGGCGCGAGGCTCACGATGGCACTGTTGTGCCGCCGCTTGCCGTTGACCAGCACCAGCACATGCGCGCCGCTCAAGCCGCGCAGGCCGGCCGGGCGCGCGATGCTGTCGGCCGAGAGGCTGGATTGCGTGGTGGTCAGGAAGGACGGCAACAGCTGCGCCAGCGCGTCGCGCAATGCGGTGTTGCCGCCCAGCTTCTGGATCTGTTCTCCGCTGATCACGTCAATGGGGGCGGGGCTGTCGGACACCGTGCGTGCATAGCCGCGGTTGCCCGTGACGATGACCGAGTCCAGCACGTTCGCAGGATCGACGGAGGCAAGCTGCTCCCGGGCTTCAATTGCCGCGGCGGTCGCGGCCATGCAACTGCTGCCAGCCAGCGCACCGCCAAAGGCAAGTGCAACGGTGCTTAAGCGATGCCGATCACGGAGAGACTGCGACTGTTCCTTGGAGGGGCGACGAGGAGAGGGGGTGTTGGAGTTCATGTTTGGAGGGAGCAATTCGATGGAACGGGGCGGAACGCGCCGCCCGCGGGCTCAGAAGCGCCAGTTCGCGTTGGCGTAATAGAAGGCGCCGTTGATGCCGTACGGCGAGAAGGCCGGCAGTAGCTGGCCGCCGGTGGGCAGGGCTGTGGCAATCGGCACCTGCTGGGGCCGCTTGTTGGCGAGGTTGTTGGCGCCGATGGCCAGGCGCAGTCCGTCGCTGAACTCGTAGCCGAGTTCCAGGTCCACGATGAAGGCCGGCTTGACGACTTCGTCGTGCCAGGGCGCGCCACCCGTCAAGCCGTCGGCCGTCCACTGGTGCGTCTGGCCGAAGTGGGTGATGCGCAGCGTGCCGGTGAAGGCGCCCAGCCCATAGTCGGCCGTGGCGACGAGCTTGTGCTTGGGCGTTGAATCGGTCAGCGGGCTGAGCACGCCGAGGTTGAAGCTCGGATCAGCCTTGTCGATCTTGACCTTCTGGAAATTGCCAGCCAGTGACCATTTGACGAAGCCGAGCGAGCCAAAGTCGCTGCGCGTCTGGGCCGAGAGATCAAGGCCTTGGCTCGTGGTATCGATGCCATTGGCGAAGTAGTTGGCATAGAAGGCCGACGTGCCCGGCTGCGCAACGATGCCCGCAGCTGCAATGGCCAGCGCGGCAGGCGCTCCCGTGATGCCGGTTTTCAGCACGATCCGATCCTTGATACGGATCTGATAGACATCGGCCGTGAACTGGAGGTCGCGCGCCGGATTGGCAACCAGGCCCACGCTGATGTTGTCTGACTTCTCGGGCTTCAGATCCTGTGCGCCGGCCAGCTTCGCCGCCGCCGAATTCGCCTGCAGTTGGACATAAGTGAAGGTCGGCGTGACCAGCGTGGATGAGAAATACTGCTCTGCCAGGTTGGGCGCCCTGTAGCCGTTGCTTGCCGTGCCGCGGAGCGCGAAGGTCTTGCTGAGGTCCCAGCGGGCGCTGAGCTTGCCTGTGGTGGTGCTGCCGAAGTCGTTGTAATGCTCGCTGCGCAGGGCCGCGCCGAACTGCAGATTCTCGGCGGGCCGCAACTCGGCATCCAGATAGGCGCCCAGCACATGCCGGTCGTGGTTGCCGGCATCGTGATCGGTCAAGCCGACGAAGGCTTGCGTGCCGCCCTTGTAGCTGGAGGCGAAATCACCCGCCTTGATGCCATAGTTCTCCTGGCGGAACTCCAGGCCACCGGCCAACTCCAAGGGGTGGCCAAGACCGACTTCGACCGGCTTGTTCAAGTCGAGGTTGACGGTGGTCTGCCTGTTCGAGAACTGGCCGATGCTTGCGCTGTACGGACTCTTGCCGGTGTCGTTGAACAGGTTGACGTTGACCGTGTTGTCGATGCCCAGGTCGATCCGATCGCCTCCTGCGGTGATGCTGGCATCCCAGCGACCTTCGCCCCAGAAGTGACCGCGCAGGCCGAACGATGCCGATCGGTTCTGCTCGGAGATCGTCTCCCGAGGCTCGAAGCCCTGCGTGTAGATGCCCGCGGCGACGAGCGATGCAAATGCCGGGTTGTTCGGCAAGCGCTGGTTCTGATAGGAGTCGGCGTTGCGAGTGCTGAAGGTGCCAAAGGCATAGGCTTCGATGTCGGGGCTCACCGTCTTGCCGGCATTGATCGCGAGGGATCCGAGCTCGTACGCTGCATCGCCAATGATCCGGCTGGCGTACTTGTTGATGACCGTCGTGCGTTGTTCAGGACCTGTCTGGTTGGTGTGGGCCTTGTCCCGCCACTCGACGCTGACATCCAGGAAGCCGTCGGTGTCGAGCTTGAATCCCTTGGCAGCTGCAATCGTGCGGGTGCGTCCGTCGCCCAAGCCGTTTGGGTTGATGTCGCTGCTGTGGAACTTGCCGTAGGAAACGTCCAGAGATCCTTCGGTCTTGGAATTCTTCAGGATGATGTTGATCACGCCGGCAATCGCATCGGAGCCGTACTGCGCGGCGGCGCCGTCGCGCAGGACCTCGATGCGATCAATGGCGGAAACAGGGATCTGGTCCAGGTCGACCGCAGCGGCACCCGAGGTCAGCCCGCCGCTGGTGGAGATGAAAGCTGTCGTGTGTCGGCGTTTGCCATTGACGAGAACGAGCGTCTGGTTCGGACCCTGGCCCCGCAAGGTCGCAGAACGAACGATGTTGGCATAGTCCCCGCCCAACGCACGCGCCACGAAGCTGGGCTCGAGCCGCGCCAGCGCGTCGATCACATTGCGCTGGCCCGTCACCTGCAGCTCATCCGCGCTGATGATCGAGATCGGTGAGGTGCTTTCGCTGGCCTTGGTACCCAGAGTTCTCGTGCCTGTCACGATCACACTGTCCAGGGTGGTGGCCTCAGTCGGCAGTGCCGGATCGGCCTGTGCGCTTGCGCCAAGCGCAGCTGCCGCTGCGAGGGCAATGGACGAGATGTTGGAGAGTCCCTTGTGCTTCGATGCCATGAAGTTGCAGTCCCTATATGCGTTACAGAGGACTGCGGACCTTATCGATTGGACATGCGAATACAAAAGAAGCAATCTGACGTTGCTTATGTTGCGTGATGTGAATATCGGTGTGACGAATCTTTCGTAGCCTGAGGCTCTGGTCTTCTTTAACGTGTCGCGCGTGAAGACCTGGGAGCAGTCCGCTTGGCTCCGAGTCCCGACATGACCGCCAATCGCTCAGGCTGGCATTGAGCTCTCGCTCTTTCGAGCCTTGCAGGTTTAGTCTGAAGTTCCGGCCCATTCTCGAGCTCTGACAGCCTGTTCTCACCTATGAGGCAGGCTGTTTTGCATTGGATTTCGGTGTCTGATTTGTAGACACTAAATTTCTTGAATTATTGGCATTCATC